>Ga0181612_128948_pt1 | contig 12780 bp, 6 predicted proteins | sample HoacroProtozoa21_FD_119630 | JGI IMG/M metagenome (GOLD analysis project Ga0181612, IMG submission 119630) | Hoatzin crop microbial communities from Cojedes, Venezuel. Combined Assembly of Gp0051906, Gp0051904, Gp0051908 | reverse complement strand
GTGGCCTCCTCTGGCCCCACTCTAACAGCTCCATGTCTTTCCTGTGCTGAGGGTTCCAGAGCTGGATGCAGGACTCCAGGTGAGGTCTCACCAGAGTGGAGCAGAGGGGCAGAATCCCCTCCCTTGACCCGCTGGCCACGCTGCTTTTGAGGCAGCCCAGGATATGGCTGAATTCCTGGGCTGTGAGCGCACATTGGTGGCTCCTGTCCAACTTTTCATCGACCAGCACCCCCAAGTCCTTCTCAGCAGGGTTCCTCTCAATCCCTTCACCCCCAGCCTGTAATGGTACCGGGGTTGCCCTGACCCTGGTGCAGAACCCTGCCTTTGGCCTTGTTGAACCTCATGTGGGTCACATGGGCCGACTTCTCAAGCTTCTCCACGTCCCTCTGGGTGGCATCCCGTCCTTCCGGTCTGTGGATCACACCACTCAGCCTGGTGTCACCTGCAAACTTGCTGAGGGTGCACTCAGTCTTACTAAGTCATTGAAGAAAAAGTTAAACATCACCAGTCCCAGTATGGGACCAACCCACTAAGGACATCAAAAATAGTGGAAACTTAAGAACGGGAAGAAAGATGGGCAAGTGTTCTTTTAGTTAATGCGGGGAAGGTTAGGAATATTTTAGAATTCTGCAGCAACAGACCATATTATCAACAAATGGAGGAACATGGTGAATTATAGATGTGAACTTTCGACTACCTGTACTGCCTGATTAGAAATAGAACATCAGGAAAGACTGATAAGCATCCTCTTGCAAGCTTAAAGAAGTATCTGGAGTTGTATTGATCAATGCTGAGCTCAGTAGTGGGTTGACGAGGGACAAAACCCCAAAGTTTTGAGCTTTCCCAAGGAGAAGTTCAGTTCATGATGCAAGGAATGTTAGCTGTATGTGTGCATAGAAATGCACAAAGAATTCTCCCTTTCTGAAATACTGTTACATGAACTGAGCAAAAAAACCCCAGAGTCTGGTGACAGTAACACTTGCCACGGTACCGTACTGATAGCTAAAGACTAATAACACTGTGGTTCATGGTCCAGTCGTTTTCAGCAGAGGCGTTCATGAACAGGGTTAAATTTCTGCCTCTCATTCAGCGTAAGCAGGTGCTTGCAGGTAAGTAATTAGGGTTGCAAGCTGCTGAAGCTGAATCAAAGGGAACCACCAAGAAGTTTTCTGCTTTTACCTGAAGCGATGCAAGCCAAAAACTAGATATCTTCCCTTGACATAAGCGTACCAGTCAGACTGTGGGGAATCCCACCCCATTCACCTACAAAACTTTTCTCACAACTACAGCAAACATGGGGGGTGCATGTTTTTTTTTCCGTGCACCCCTAAAAGTGCCACTGCTTTTGTCCATAAGCATCTTTAGACATTTTTTCATGTCTGTCAGTATCATCTGCACTCCTAAGTACAAAAGTACCTAGGAAGTAAATGTTTTACAGGTGGGTGTAGAAATCAGTATTAAAATTAGAGGCTTCAGAGAGAAGCTTTTGGTTTTGGACAGTTTTACACAATCGGGTATGTCTTCCTAACCAGGGCAGGCTCCAGTGGGGCCATTTATTGTATTGTATTATACAAATTCTTCTTGATCTTTTATCACATACTCCAAGTGCTGAATTTTCAAAATCACTTTGTGTCACAGATAAACTCTGCAATGAGTAACTCTCTACACTCTTTGTGACATCCCATTCAGAAATTTAGTCGCAGAAAACTGAATGGATGATTACATGATAGGGATATGTGGAAATATTTTTAACATTTGATATTTGATATTAAATTGTTTCAACACAGTGGACTGACATGTCTTCTGTAGACATTTTATTTCTTTTCTTTTGGAGAGGGATATTTTTATTTGTTGATGTTTATTCATTCACAGCATATCCAATTCCAAACATAGGAGGTGAATGCTTAAAGGGCTCCAGTTTATATAATTCATCCTTCTATTTTTTTATTTTATTCTATATAATTTAATAAGATTAATCTAGGTTTATAATCATTGCCAAAAAAAGTGTATGCATATTTTATCCAACTGTTTTTCATGGCCACTGATAATCAATAAGAGCTCAGAACTTAGAAAAGATAAAGAATACATGGAAAGACAATCAGGTTAATTAGATTTGTCCTTCCAAACAGTCACAGGTAAAGTCCATCCATTTAAATCTGATCTAATCATGTGCTGAAGTGGCGTGAAATTGAATGAAATCAAGCTGTCCCTATCCCAGAAAATGTTCTTACTGAGATATAAAAATCCTTAAGGATACAAGTTAGTCAGATAGTCTATTGATAAGTCAAGGATAAGTTTCTCAGTCATAATGCTTCCGATTTATATATTGACCACAGTGACTGGTAATGGAAGGCTCATAACTTCTTATTGAATTCGGCCTTCCATGTTATGACTTTTGCAGAAAAGAGCTGTCTTATGCTTCTTCTTTGGCAATCTTTTTGGTTGCTTATATATTGCCACTAGTAATTACTTTATTAGGAAAGTAAAATACAGGGAGGGTAGGGTTCAATGGAGATATCTGGCATTATAGAAAGGAAATTGTGAGCAATATAAAGAGGGTCACAGGTAAAATTAAGAGTTAAACACAGAGTAAGGTTATTGACATGGATGACAGCATCTGAAATATAATAGGCAATTGTGTATCAGTCAGTGGCATGGGAAGAGAAGCACAGGCAATTCAGGACATGTCTGTAGAAAACTGTCTGTACTCACTGTTAGCTTCTTACTGAGACTTTTGGTGAGTTGTACCATTTGTTCTTGCTGGCAGGAGTTTTATTGAGTTGCACACTTCTGAAAAGTAAGCAAATGTCCTTGATCTCATTTTCCTAACAAAATATAAAACAGAGATTTAAAAAAAAATCTTCTTTGTCATAGATAAGATTGCTTTACACTGCAGTTTGTCCAAGACCACTGTGAATAGTTCTTGTCTAGCACCTTTGTTTTAATCTTCATGGATGACATTAGGGCAACAGTCATTATTAAAAGCCTTGAAATATTAAAATGTCTGGCAAGCTTGTCATATGACTCCTTCAGAGTAATTTGTCTGCAGCAAGAAACAATGCATGGATGCAAAGTTTAAAATAATTCTGACAGGAGCGTGAAAAAAGTTCTGGAAATTTACCTGGCATGACAAAATTCAATGACGTCATGGATAATTAGTATCCTGGAAAAGATGCTTAAAGGAAAAGGGACCCAGCCAGTGCTCAGTATGATTTCTCTGATAGCTCATTGGAGAGGCAGAAGCTATGAGAAGATGTCCTCAGCAAGTAAATTCCTGGTGAGTGAGGTAGGAAAGAAACAAAGATGTTTCGCCACTGAGAGTCATTCATGCTAAGGATTTTAAGCAGCATTCTAGGATTAAGACTGGCAGGGTGGATAAAAAGGAAAATGGGAAAAGAAGATGAGAAGAGAAAGGTGTAATTTGCACACTAATTTTAGCACAAGTAGAAAAAATCAGAGAAATAGAGGTATTAAAATAGATAAAGAAGCATCAGTCAAGAGAAGGTTGAAGTGTAAGAAGTAAACTGCAGCAGGTAGTGGGCTTAGTGACAAGAATGTGCTTGAGGAATGGGAGATGAATAAGAAAAGAGAGAATAATTTACATGCAGCGGTATATTGCTCAGAGGTGGTGGAATCTGTATCCTTGGAGATTTTCAAGACTCAAATGTGGTCCTACTTCAAGGGGGAGGTTGGACCACCTGGCCCCTGGGATCCCTTCCAATCAATATCTGTATGATTCTGTGAAAAGTGTGGGTTTTAAACAGCAAAAATGAAGAAACAGGAACAACTAGTGATGGTCGTGACATCCACCATTGTCAGGAGAACATATACATGATGGAATAGTAGGATAAGGACTCAAGGATTCATAGAAATTGGAGTGATGAGTAACAGTGAAGGTTAATAATAGAACAGTTGTTCTCAGGAGTTCCTTCGTTATGAAAAATGTTGATTTCTAAGATACAGATGTAATTTGTAACAATACAGTGCAGCTGTTTAAAAGTGTTACAGCTCACAAACTTCCTCATCAATACTGCATCAACAAGCTAAGATGCTACATCAGTCTTCATTTTAGAAAAAAATATAAATATTGTAAGATAACCATCTATTGAAAATAACCCTGAACTGAGCAATTGCAAGTTGATATGGTTTAAAATAAATTTAGTAATAATAATAAAAAAATTATCTAAGCTTTTTATATTTTGCAAGAATATCTGTCAATAAATTAAGTAAATGGTTAGTGAGGTGATCTGTACAGAGGAATTCAAGTAAAGGTGAAATAAAATTAAAATTATATGTACTATAGCAGAGTGTCTCTAATTCCTTCCCGAGTCTCTTAAATCATCCAGGAAGGAAAAAAAATCTCAGTTTTAGGTAGTGTAGGCTGCTGGAGGAGAAGACAGGGAGGTTGCTACTGATGCCATCACACTCACATAGATTGGAATGAATACATACTAGAGAAAAGATATTGGAAATAAACATAATGGATGAGATTTCATAATGTAACAAACCATTAAAAAATAAAAGAATTCAATTGTAAATCAGCTAAAAGTTTATGAAATGTGTCAAATAGAGGGGTTTTTTTCTGTAAAAAGGAAATGTAGTATATTTTAGCTATCTCATCACTTAAAAAAAAAGGCATGATGCTGCATGTCACTGCTAGGGGAGATGGAGAAGAAGGGTATTAGAGGAACCGCAGGTAAGTAACGAACTGGCTCTGGCAAAGATGGCAAAGATTAAAAGGGGAAGACTGATGGGTATTTACTAATGTAGTTCCTTAAAGATAAATTGCTAGACTGTTCTTGTTCGTTATGCTCATAATTGCATAATGGCATAGGTATTAGTGTGGAGATAGGGTTATCTGCAGTGTTGCAAAGACAGGAGGCATCTTGAAGACAAATAGTTTGCTTTAGCATGCAGAAAAAGTCTGGATGGCTTCAAGGGCTTGAGAAATAGAAACAAGATCAAATACAGCAGTACTAAATGCAAAATCATAACCATGTGGTCTCAAGAAAACTGCTAGTGGAAAGAAGCATCATCTGGAATTAGCCTAGGTGGAGCTGAAGACTACAAAAGCATGAAAATGAGCTGCCAAAATGACAAGCAATGTGAAGGATAAACGTGATCCTGTGGACAGTAATAAGAAATAGGGAAATATTATTGCCATTGTATGTGGCACAGATGAAAGCTCATCTAGAACACGCTGTACGGTTCTGGCGACATAAGTTCAAGAATAAAGAACTGAAACAGAAGTATAAAGAGTTACATACTTAGGTGAATAGCTGATTTTATGAAAGGACAGTAGAACAGAGTTGCTCTGTACTCGTTAGGTAACAACAGGACAAGTATGTAATTAGTTCAATTGAAGTTGATACAAAAAATAAATGGCTATAAATAGCTATCCATGTATTTAGAGTAGAAACAAGAAGCCTCCTAACCAAACAATCAGAGTCTGTAACAGCCTTACAGTGAGAACAGGGGAATTAAAATATCTAAATACTCTGAAAATGGAGTTTAGCAAGTTCATACAGTTTGACAGTGCAGGTTGTTCCTCCTGAGATGTTAAGGAAAAACTCTCTTTGAATCATCCTTAAAGGAGGCTTTCAGTTAATATGTGCATTCATTAGGAGGCATGAAGCAGCATCAGACATGATTGCTTTTACTATTTTGATTTAAAGGACACTATGAACACAGCCACAAAATGAAGAATGTTTCAGTGGTTAGTGTATCCTCTGAGATCTGCTGCTGTTTTCATTTTTACTGATAAAAATGCTGATAATGCTGATATATTAAAATTCTAAATAATGATGAATTTTTCAGAGCAGAAATAAGTTTTTATTCAAACAGATGGAAATTAAATTATTTTATGATTTTTTTTTTCAGTAATCTCAAAATGAAAATGTACTCTGCAATTTCTGAGGGAAAACGGTTTTGCAAGATGGCTGGAAAAAGGCATCTCTGAAGTTCTGTGACTGAAAAGAGATGCCATAGTGGTTCCCATTGTCAAATGTTTAAAATTGCCCTAAAAACTTGCCCCCTACTTTGGACCTGGAAACAAAGGCCTCTTAGAGGTGTCTAGAACACAAGCCACCAGGCAGGAGAAGGATCTGTCAGTGCCGTCTCCAAGCGCAAGTTAAAATCTTGGCTTTCTTCTGAATTTCCGAGCACCAATCTCTCAGACTTCATTGAATCTTTCCAAAGGTGAAGTTCTCATCTTTGGCCTTCTTTTGGTTGTATTTTGGGCGCCATCCAAGCCAACCAGGTCAGAACCTTGTCCATCAGCTGTAATCGCAAGATCAGCCTTTGCTCGGTACCATATGGGTGCTTAGAACCTGAGCAAACAGCCTGAAATAAGCAGGTCATGGAGCTTGCCCTCTTGAAATCCACAATAAATGTGTGGTACTTGTGTCCGGAACACCAAATATTCACCCAATTAACACGACATCAATTTTTTGGAGTTGCCCATGGCCAAGATAAGGATGCTGTGAGAACTGTAGGGTTCAAAACACAGTGAGTACAATAGGTCTGACTGCCCAAATTAACTACAGTCCTGTGCAAAACCCGCTTCCTCAAGAATATTTTCCAGTGCACCTGCTTTTATGAAGACCTCGGCTTAAAGGAAGCAAATAAAAATGTTTTTTGAGAACAAAGATGAATATTGATAACATTTGCTAGTCTGAGGACCTTACTATCCTATAGTGGCAGTGTACACTTCTAACCATTAAATATGATCAGGCTGTTTTACAAAAGTTTTAAACCAGAGATGCTTCAGGCATAAACCATAACATTTAATTATCTTCACCTGTGAGCACCAGCTCATGCAATAAAATAAAACTTGTGTCAAATATTTATTTGTCTTGGCTTTGCATAGTGCTTAACAGAGGATTTATCACATAGCAATAAAACTGGAAAACAAACCTTCAGAAGTCAAACATGGATGAGTTAAAAAAGAATATGAATAAGAACATGTAGATCTCTCTTCTGACTGTAACTTCAGATTGATGTTAAATTTATGAGTGAATCATCAAATTAATGCATTTCTATTCCTAAAGTATTTTTACTTCTAATTAGAATGTAATTTAAAATAGGCTTTGATACATGAACAAAAAAATACTTAGCATAGGAAAATAAACAGCTTTTTGTCCTCTTCACTTGGTCAAATCCATGGCCATCATGAGGATCCAAATATCTTTTATATTAATCCTCTTATCAGGGTGGTATGCTGTGTTCAGTGGATGGCCAGAGAAGAGACTAAATACTGCCAGACTGATAAAAATGAGAATGGAGGGCCAAATAGTAGCTAAAGGGAAAGGCATGGTTAATGATCAAATATATTATGTTATGCCAAAAGAATGAGCCGTGGTTTCTCATCTCTTCTGAAGATGCCACCTGTTGGTCTGCAAGAGACGGCTAGGTCAGAAGACAGATCTGTTTTCTTTACATCCCTGTCAGTGCTGGAAGACCTCACAATTAATTCTGTTGTGGTAAGGCCATCGTGTCAGGTGCAGTTCAGGTCTTCCTCTTGCTAAAACCCAGTGAATGAACAAACTGGGGAGCACAACCCCAATAACACAGTAAATTGCTAGTAAACTTATTTCTGAAACGTATTTTGAAATTCTGGAGTTAGTAAGACCTCTTACATATCAAATGGGTGAAGAAACTTAGGTGAATTTCCTGCTTCAGCAGTTTTCCTGGGGGTTGATTTAATTGAGATTTAGAGCATTATGATCTGATAATTTGTATTCCATGTGTACTGGATCAGTAACCTCCTACCATGCCTTTCAAGTAAGTTTGTTCATGATAATCCAAATTTCTAATTATCCAGATAGTGGGTTGTGTCTATTCGTTGCGCCTGCAAGCTAAACGGGGCACTATGTTTGTATTTTTCCAGTAAACACTTACAGGTGCGCTTAACTTGGTTGATATGACCCCACTTACTTCAGCCAGGGCCTCAGACTGCAAAAGCCCAGCAAGAATAAGAAACAAGATTTCTTCTCCTCTAAGCAAGTGGAGCATTCAGCGAAGTCTCAATAGCCTCATTTGAGGCCTTTAGAGGTGGCAATAACAAAAGCAGTAAGACACAGAACGATGATGATCGCAAAATAGTAGTGGCAAGTTCTATTCATGATTTATTGTATCATTATCTCATAAAATTTCATTTGAGACCCTCACACTAAGATTCTCCTTGTTTAAAGTATAAACCAATCTAACACTGCAAAAAAGGTCACTAGAAATGAATAGTGAATAATATTTGTGACAAGAAGGGTAGTTAGGAGAAGTATTTAATATATTGAAGGACTTTTTCAGTGGTGTTGGCATCCAAAGATTTCTGGCATTTGCAGATGCAGAATTGCATGATATCTTGAAGGAATGGTATTTCTCAAAGAACAGCAAAGTTTACTAGGAACCAGAAATAGTGCGGGGGGGGATTTCTTCTTAAACTCTTAAGAGGACTTTCATGCTATTTATCTATTCTGTTGAAAACGGGACACTCATGCCGTCTAATCACGCCTTCCTGGGATTCTGAAAGACTGATAAAAGGGGCACATTGATACCCAGTGAATAGAAATACAGTATTGCATTTTGGATTTGATCTGTTCTGTGCGTTCTTTATATTCAACCCATAATATTCAAAGATTGTTTTCATGAACCTAGCTTGTTCATTTGCTAGTCATCTGATTTCATTCTGCTCTGGAGATCAGTGCCAATAGTTTTTCTTTCCTATTTGAGTATAGAGTATCAAGCCATCTAGTCTGAGCAATACTTTAAAAGATCTCTACCGTATGTAATATACACAAGTAGAGATAGTGCTTCAGTTTCTGTCAGTTGCTAAAAGCTTTTTCAGTCATGCTATCAGCTGAGATCAGTTTGAGTGAAGGCATTAACATCCAGTATCAAAACGGAGATTTGTTCTATGAAGAATAAACTTCCTAAGGCTAATACCAAAGAGTTAGGTGACTTGGGATTAATCTTTGGTTAGATCTCACCTCTAGAGACCTGCTGTGAAACCTTGTTTTAAAATCATAAGTGAAAATCAGTTTAGGGGTTTCATACTTGTTCCTTGTAGATACTTGTCTAGGTAACAAAATCACCACACAATTCAGTGTGTTTATCAGTCTAAAAGTAAAAGCAACTGGAAAAGACAATTTTTCTAGACGAAATAGAGTTTGAGTTAGATTCTAAACTACAACAAAAGCCCATGGATGAGGAGGTTCGATTTCACTCCTTTCGTGCTACTGACTCATGTCATTAGACTAACACAAATGACAGCACCCCTGTGCCTGAGTATCATAACCATTAACGAGGCTGATGAAACACATCCTTACAAAATGCGATCACAACCTTAATTCAAAGACCTACCGACAAAGTTCCTTTTCCTGCCTAGTTAGGGAAGTCTTGGACTCCTGGCCACTCTCCATAACCCATCCCGCGTAGTCATCCAGCAGTCCCTAGGTAAGGTTATGTTGAAGATATGTGCACCGTGGACTGGGACAGAAAGTATAGATATGAATGAGATAGATTCATGTGATGAGTCCACACCGTCATTTCTCATTGAGTAGAAATTCGGGGTAGTCAGGGTGATGCTGGGGGCATTTCAACTGTTCAATGAAAAAGATTCAGAAAGTGAATTTGAGCAGTTGTGGTAGATCATCCACAATGCCAGCTCCTGCTTCGCTCCTTGTTTCTGCTTTAGGTTGCTCCCATTAACTTTCTCCAAAGCAAATCCATAAAGGAGCCAGAAAGCAGTATGGAGAGAAGTTGTTTCATCATTTGGACTTGGTCATACTGCTTAGTCCTTTTTGATTTAGCAGTACAGACTGCCTAGCCTGTGAGTTATCACCGAGACACTCATACACAGGCACCTTCTGACTCAGCCTGAGCAAACATGTTCTTGCCCATTACTGAAACTGAGAAGCTGCAGAGATGGTAGAAATGCCCTGTTTTGGCCCTTTTTCCTCATGTCCGTGTCATGCACTAGGCTCAGAGTGACTTTATTGATGAAACATTGTAAACTCGGGAAATCAACTCTGTCAACTCTATTGCAGTCCCTGTTGGTTTGGAAAGAAATCTCCCAGCATAACGGAAATTTCCTGCTCAAGATCCAAACTGCTTTTCATATCTTAATAATTACTGTACTAATTAAAGATGTTTCTGCTGCGAGATCTTTTTTACAAAAGCTGTAACCAAATTAAATCTTATCCATACTGTACACTCTGATTCCATCAGGATGGAATTAGTGTCTCCTGGATGTTTGACCGCACGGTGGAAAATCACTTGGTCCAAGGCTTTTACCTAGTAACCTTTCCAGATCCACTCAAAATGAGACAATCAGGATAAGAAGAACTTACTCCTCCTTTCAGGTGTTTATAAAAGGCTGTTTGAGAAAATGACTGTCAACAGAAGAAATATAAAATGGGCCAGGGTCTGTTCCCTGGGTGTATGGATAAAATATACCACCCCTGCCTGTGTACTCTGCCAGGACTGCTTACTGGGAACAGTCCCAGGTACATATTTTCCAAAAAAATTATCCACATCTCTGGGAATGGTCCAAAACCCTGCCAACCAGCACTGTAACAGTTGAATAGGTATGGGCAAATACGGGCCACTTAGACATAAATATTATTCAAAATGTTACTCAAAACTAAATAAAATCACAGGCAATTACAGCATTTAGTCTTTAATCCTTACCATCAGTCTGGCTATCGCCACGCACAAAGAGCAGCCATATCCTGCCATCAAGCTGTCCACAAGCTCTTTTTGCCAGAGAAAAACAGACATATGATCAGATGTATTTTCCTAAGATGCCGCACAGTACACAGCCGCGTAATTGCATTATACCACCGGTCCCAACTGTAAGCAATGAACCTGGCAAGGCAGGGTTCTGGGCTAACTGTCCTAATGGGCCATTTCAGTTGTTTGTTTTCAGTAAAAAACCTTCTGCATTATATACCAAGATTTAGGGTCCTTAGAGATAGATGTTAAGCTCGATATATTTGCAGTCTGTTCTAGCAGCAGCAGACTTAATGTAACACGGCAAATTTTGAAAGAAAGGCAGGATATTTCAGTCCAAACATTTGCATGCTTCCATTCAAAATGTCCATCTGTAACGTATTACTGAAGGTGGCTGAGATAGCTGCTGTGTGGGGAAGGACGGAGAGGCCTTGATTTTAATAAAAAGTATGCACAACTCACCTTTTCCTTCTATGCATTGATACATTGATAATGATGGAGTACAATAGGGTGTGTTTCTTTCTTTCCTGGATGGTTAAATGAATATTAGTCTGCAAATTGGGGTATATACAATCTACTAAGTACAGTTTGTCTCTGCACAGAAGGGTACTGCAGAAGACCAACAGCTGGCTTTCCAGCTTTTAACCACTCCTGGCAGAGTCCCTGCAAACAGCCTGAGATGAAATTAGTGTACTTTCGGTACTGCAGCAGATTTTGCGGAGGGCAGCACGTGTTCAGAGTCACATAGATGGGAAGCTGCTGCAGCATTTCTCCCTCCCTTCCTATAAACCATGGTGCTTCTGGATCAGAGAAGGGTCTTGAGGAATGCTCTCCTGCCTGAGTGTGTGTCTACACAGCTCAGTGCGGTGCCACAAGTGATACCTGTGAAAGAGATCATCCAGATTAGAACTTGTAAAGCTCTCTGAGGAGAGTAAATTATTCCAAGCGAAACGTGCTCATTTACAGCCTCCTTGGGTATCTCCATACAGTATTGCACTGTTCATCCATGTGAGGCTGCTTTTGGTGCAGGAGTGACTGAGTGCAGCCTGTAGCCTCAGAACAGCAAAACTGAGGGGCTTCCCTGCTAAAAAAATGAGGCTGTAGGAGCAGCACAAAGCATCCTTCCAATGGGCCAAGCACTACAGACGTAACGGAGAGCCGGGATGGCAGCGTCAGGAAGTTACATGGTGCTCAGTAAAGCCTTTGTGGGGGAAAAGCGACTTGTAAGAGTGGACAGACACTCTTGTGCCTCCGGAGTAGGCTTAGCCAGTGAGGGTTTAACGTGACGATAGAGTGTTTTTAATGTTGCATTTTAAATGTTAAACTGAGTAATGTTTTGTTTGCTCTAAATGTGCCTTCACACGTTACAGTAGACTGACATTGTTACCTCTTCCGGTAGAACAAGATTTTTTCAAAAGGGGACCGGTACTCTTTTATCTTCCCCATTTCAGGAAACCTCAGCCGAGTGCCTTCTGACGTATTTTGCTTCCTGTCACTGCTGCACAGGGCAGATGTCTCTGTTTCGCTGCCTTCCCCCGCGACAGCCCAGCAAACCGCCGTACAGGTGCGAAGCGAGCGCGCAGCTTGGCGACGAACACTGCCGTGTCAGATAAACTGTCTACGTTTTTTCAGTTCACTTCATCTGAAGGCTTTTTCCTCCTCTGACGGCCCTTTTAGGCGGTCTCCATGTTGCTCGCTGAACCACGCTGGAAAGCCAGCTGCCTCTGGCCAACAGCTAGGAGAGGGAACAGGGCAGGCGTTGGAAACGGGCTGCTTTCCCAGAAATTATCGTATTACTCTTCCGAGATCAGGCTGCCTCTGCGTGTTTTCAAAAGCCGGAGTAAATGGGAACGGTGGGAGAAGGGGGTGGCGTGGAAGCCCCCACTTCCCCTTGCGCGGCCGAGCTGGCCGCGGAGCTCCACGCAAAAACCCGAACGCGAGCGGGCGGCCGCGGCGGAGGGGCCGTCGGGACGGGACCCAGAGGGGGCTGCATCCCCGGGACGGGACGCGGAGCGGGCAGCTCAGCGGCTCTTACCTCCGTGGCGGGCGGCG
>Ga0181612_111473_pt1 | contig 12780 bp, 13 predicted proteins | sample HoacroProtozoa21_FD_119630 | JGI IMG/M metagenome (GOLD analysis project Ga0181612, IMG submission 119630) | Hoatzin crop microbial communities from Cojedes, Venezuel. Combined Assembly of Gp0051906, Gp0051904, Gp0051908 | reverse complement strand
TATTTAGAACAGATTTTGCTGTAATTGTGAGATACTGGGAAAATCAATGTTTAATGGCAGACTCCCAACTTCACCCTGGCAATGCTCTTGAGTTAACATTACCAAGATAGAATTTAAAACATGTAGAACAAAATTGGCTAAGTCCTCTAAAGTTGTTATCATCACTGACAATATCCCATGTTTTTTTGATCCCTGAGTCACCCACAGATAAATACATTGTGATTTATATCCAGATTCTTCTTTATTTTCTACTGCCAGTTTAGGGATGACACTTTTGTGAAGTGCTGTGCATACATACAACATTATTCTTTGGTTAGGAACCATCTTTCTGTTGTGTTCAAACTGTATTCATCACAGTGCACGCTGTTTCAATACAAGGAATTATCCTGAATGCTGAGCATCTCAGAAGGCCCCTATTAATGAAACACATAATCATAATGCTTTAGTAAAAGGTGAGTACAGAAGCAAACACAGATAAATAAGTGCTGTAAAATTTGGTAAAACATTGCCGGTGTAGCATTCTACTCATACCAATTCTGCATAAAGAATGAAGATGTTGATGACACAGGTGACATCATTCATTCTGTGTTTCATTTAGCAAGAACAGGAACATCCTAAATGAAATTCAACGGAATTTGTTTCACCTCTCACCCTCATACGTGGTCTTGCTCTCGCTCTCCTAAACAATATGTGTGTAGAGGACATATATACAGAAAACATAATTTTATAAGCTCAGTGACATTCCTACACGCCATATGGGAGTCTTACCAACAATTCACAGATGTACACACCACACAAAGGGGTAAAATGTAATTTGTGGGGATGACTGACTGATCTGTATCCATCTGTATGTTCATCCCAGGATAAGCACTCCATCTGCTGCAGATGCTAGCCACAGGGGTTTTGCAATATCAGCTTTCGAGGCAGGGAGGCATCTACAGTATACCTAAAGGGCTTGCTAAGAGAGAGAGTTACAAGCGTAGTTGAGTTGCACAGAAAGGCTTTAAGTGGGTCAGCCATCCAGCTGCAGAACTGCATGACATCTTCTATCTGAATTAACAACACTTAAATCTGCATGATCAGTGAGAGCGCTGAGAGGAAATGTCCTCTGCAAAGGTTTACTTTTCTTTGGTGTTCACATTCAGAAGCAATTCTGTTTATAACAGAGGGACTAGGATCCAGATCTCTTTGTTGCTTTATCCCCTTGCATTCCCTGCATGGGAGTGTTTATTTTTGTGACCTGTCCATTTGACCTTAATTCTACTGAATCCCTCTCCCTGTGCCCAGTGAATTTAAGAGCATGCTGGCTAAAATTCCGACACTGTTGACCAGGATTCCTATCTGCTGCCTTGAAGGCTTGCGGCTTGCCTATTGGAACAAAAGTGGTCTCTGCTGTCACATATACAAGTACATACTCAGAGCAAAAAGCAGAAAAGGCAGACAGAACCAAAATAGTGCCTCAGCTATCAAAACAGCAGCTGCAGTACTGAACCACACAGGACCCCAGTCTATGGAGTACAGCACATTTTTACAACCTAGAACTGGAGTACCTTTCAGTGCACTACAACACAAAGTGACTAATATCTGCCACGTGGTTTGCATTTTCTCTCCCACACCCACACCCACATGTACAAACTGTGTGACTTAGGAAAAAAACAAACCTGTCAGTGCAATATGTCTAAAAGCTGAGGGAGAAAAGAAAGAACTTGGGCACATCTTGATCAATGACCAGAGTTTACGGATTAACCAAAAATGCCACTATGACTCCATAACCACATAACTTGTTTTGCACACTTCTTTTCAGGGTGTAAGATATTTCTAAAAGTGAGGCAAAACTCCAGGCTGTTTCTGCCATGGGAAGAGTTACATTCTTCAGCAGACACAGTGACTGGTACAAAAAGCAATAAAAAGACATATAAGAACAAGATGCCTGTAATACAGTGCTTTTCATGTGGAACCTATTCCGACAATTAGCATCTTATTCCAAAAGGTAACTCACTGAATTTTGGAGAAGTATTCAAGAACTAAGATGCATTTCAGTGGGCAGAGTTTTGTTACAGTCTAGCTGTCACTGAAATATTCGGGTAGAGCAGGGCAGTAGAGCCATTAGGAAACTGCTAATTGCTGACCGCTTCCCTTGTGGAACTATTAATACAGCAAGCTATAACTTTCTTGTTCCATTTTAGGAATAACTGATTAACTAGTGACATTATACCTCCAATGCGATTTCACAAATGTATCCAACCTTGCCAGAATTTCTTCTCTAACAAATAAACTGCTCGCAATCACCAAAAGTTCTGAAAGAAAAGACATGATTTTGCCCAGTAATTTTCCTTCTTCAAAACTAGACCTCAGTGGGACAGGTTCACAGGAAGTTCTTCAAACGTTTTAGGGTGCCCGTGTTCAGTAAGATGCGAAAGAAATGGATAAAATTATTTCCAAATCAGTGAAAAGACGAAACACTCTGGATCTTTCAGCTGCTCTCACACACTAGGCAGTACACTGCCAGCTGCCAGGATCAAAGCTTAGCGGGAGTTCCTAAAGGGGCAAGCGACTGCATAGTGTGACTGCTGATTACACCTTCCCCAGACAGCCTTGAAATGGGAATGCTGTTAAAACAGGATTATTTTAAGGCTGTGTTCTCGGTGTCTCCGTCAGGCTGAGCTCACACAGTAAAAGCTGTAGTTAATGGCAGAAGTAAACCGCAGGCTGAGATATGCCCGGTGTAGCCTCCATCCCTACCTTTGATCAGAAAAATTCCAGCCAGAACATTTAGTGTGGAAATATGGATGCATATTATGGGATACCCACTGGTATTTTGTACGATTTACTTTCTTTCTGCAGTTGACTTGTCTAAATTGGACTCCTGCTGCTCAGCAAGTATATCCATCACAGTGGCCAAACCAACAGGTCTGTGAGGATTGGTGCCACTCTTGCCGGTTGCTCAGCCGAGGTCCGGGGCCTGCTGGGGCGAGCGAATCCAGCTGGGGCCAAGAGGGGCCTACTGAGGTCCAGGGTCTGCTGGGGCCAAGCGAGGCCTGCTGGGGCTGAGATGGCCCTGCTGAGGTCTGGGGCCTGCTGGGACTGAGCAGGACCTGGTGGGGCCAAGTGGGCCCGGCCGAGGTCCAGGGCCTGCTGGGGCCTGCTGGGGCCTGCTGGGGCCAAGCGTGGCCCATTGAGGCCAAGCGAGCGGGGCCAACTGCCGCCCACGGTGCTGCGTAAGCAGCAGTGCATAAGCAGGTGAGGAGACCTCATACAGCTCTCTCCTGGCTGAAATGCACTGAATGTGTTTTGCCTGCCTAAAATAGTTAGGCTTCCACTTCTGCCAGCAAAGAATGCCTCAGTAAAACTCTCCTTGCTTTCAGGATAAGGTTGAATCCTTGACAACAGGGGAATTTTAAAAAGTTTGTAGTTTCTTGGACAAACCCCTTAAGTTACAGTGTGTCCTATTTTTTCGAGATACAACCCTTGCAAGGTGGTTCTACTTCTAGTTTACCCAGGTATATTGCAAGGAACAAGAAGCTTCTACAAAATGTTTTGCTTTCCTTCTGTCCCAAATGAAATGAAATGATTGAGATAAAGAAAGTAGAAGGGGAAGAGAGAAAAAGTTCTTATTTTTAGCCCAAATTTCAGGAAAACTTCTTTCTTTAGGAGGGAGAAAATAATCAACATGCCTAATCTCAACAAATAAGATGACATTGTTATCTTACTCAAGATGGTGGGTAGGGCTGTGATGGTACTTCTGTCCCCTACAATTAAACTGCATTTTGGAAAGCTGCTTCTACCTACTGCTTCTGAGGAAGAAGCTCTATCTCCCATAGGACTCCAAAATTCCATCAAAGGTCTCCCAGCTGAGTCTGTCATGTTCTGGCAAGGTTCAAAATTCACTTATCCTTCAGTACCTGATAGGAATACATCCCAAGATCCACAGAATTACACAATCTGCATGTGGAAATGATTTCATACATTTTCTTTTTCTGCAGAAGCATGCTATAAGTTTAATACTTCTCTTCAAGTCTCATTTTAAATATTTCAAGTCATAAAGTTCCCAGCACATCCTTTGGGACATTATTAGACTCAGAAATTTCAATGTTAGGGAGTTTTTCCAAGACATACTACCTAAACTTCCACTTGAGTTCACTCCATCCTTCCCCTTATTATGCCAAGTAATTCTTCATTTCATGGGTACACTCTTCCTTTGTCTGTAGACTTCCCCACCTGCAAGTCTGCCTTTGCTTAAGCAAACTGCAGCTACTTACCTAAATTTTATGTTGGAACACAATCCCTTCAGTCCCCTCAACCTTCTCACTGCTTTCTTTTTTAATAGTTTTCTGGTACTAATGTGCAGCGAGCTTATATGTCCTTCAGTTTGTAGTCCTTTTGAACAGAATACCTGTCTCTACAATTACAGCATAGAATTTCAGAGTCTAACTCATCTCCAAAAATAAACAAAACAAATCACCATATTTTTTCCCTTCTGGGTATGTTTCAGAACTATAATTAGATTTATTAGCACTTGCAAATGTTAGTGAGAAACCAGATTAACTACTTCTATTTTATTATTATTTCTTCACTGCCCATTTGCCAGCACAAATTATTTTGGTAAATTTTGTACTGTGAAATACAGAATTCCTCAGGTGTGATGAGACCAAGATCGGACTGAGAGGTTCAAAATCTCATTTCTACCATTGCAGACTTCTCTAATGTTCCCTATGCTGAGGGGCAAAGCAGTCATTATAATTTCATGCCTGCTCTGTGCACATTTCCGATAGGAGCAAACTGTGCTTCTTGACCCATAACTGAAGTAATCTCAAACCCACTTTCCAAGTGCACGCATAGATATGTTCACTTTGGTGTTTGATCCTAAAACAGAAAAAATCCAGTCTGAAATGAATGCTTGCTTTGCCCAAAATGCAAGAACTTTCTGTTTTACGTTTCTGAAACAATGCTAGAAATGCCTTCTCACTGTTCACTTAACGTAGAGCAACACAGTTCAGTATGCCATGTGAGAGTGCAAATAGTGCAAAGCTTTAGCAAGCTCAGACACATACAAAAGCCGGGATGAAATTAAACGCATGAGGAGACTCCAGTAAAAAAGTGATTTTCTACCTGAGCTACAATACTTCTGACTGAGTCTACCTGATTTAGTACACTACACCAGTTAAATATGGGGGCGGGGGGGAAGCAGAACTTCCTAGAATCTTGAAAATTCAAGGAAAGAATGGAAAGTTCAGTCAAACTGTTCATTTTATTCAAGGATTGGTCTAGAAGCATGTTGCAGGTTTTGATATGAACGTTCCTATAAAAGACAACCCTATTTCTTTGATCTGCTTTTCTTATCATGTATTTCTCCATTGGAAAGGCCCCACTATCAGACCACCTCTTCCCAATCCAGTCACAACATCAAAAAAATCCCTTCATAATAAGAGGCACTTTCCTCTTTGCCAAAGGCAGCAATGGCATTTTGGTGATATTACTGAGCAAGGTTAGTCTGGGACGTAAGGGATATAATGAATAACCATGTACCATGCTGTAAAGAGGGACAGGAGAAAAAGATCCTCACAGAAAAAAGAGAAATCAAAAGCAGCTTGCCCTAATTTTAGCAGCACATCACATTCCATTTGTTGATCAAGTCCACTTAAGCTATCCTTCAAACCCCATGTCACACATCACTATTAATTAATTACTTACCAGTTCTTTCTTGTATTTCAATTATCCTGCAAACACCTAAGTTCACACTCAGCCGTAGATTCAGATAAGCTTTGAAACACAAACAGTATTAGCCAAAACCCAGAAGTACAGCTGAGCACCCTCTCCCCATACATCTGCTGTGTCCAGCTTTCTGGTGTTAAAGTAAAATTTGCCTTGACACAGTTAGGATTTCAGACGGTATAAGCCTAAATTAGTTCAAACTCTAACAATATACATTTTAACCCTCCTCCAGGCACATACTTGGATACTTTATCATATCAAATCTAAGGATCTCCCTGGAATGTTTATTTAATGACCTTAGCGTTAACATCAAGAGATTAATCAGTCAACTGTAAATAACTCCAGACTGTCCTCAAGAGTTCAAATTCTGTCAGAGAAACTAACCACAATGAACAATAGAGAATTGTTTGGGTTTTATTGTGAGGACCCCTAGAAGAAAAAAAATGTTTTGGAGGGGGGAAAAAAGCTAATCCCAAAGGTAACCAACTGTATTCATTTTGTCACTTCAGCATCTCATTTAGCTTATACTCTGACAGATTGATATTTCACTCATTATTTCCTATCTTCTCATCCAAATATCAAGATGGCTAATTCACTTTAGAAGAGCCTTTATTTATGACTCTCTCCCACCCTGCTTTAATTTCAGGGGGTGGGACCGGTAATGTTTTTTTTAATAGGGTTCTTTTAATGGACTACAGGATATTGTTGTAAGGTCACTGACCACACTGACAGGAGAAAAAGGACTGTGAATCTGTATTATTTTCAGGTCACTGAGTGACCAGGAGAGAATGGGCTGTGACTGGGAAGTGTCAGCTTTCATTATTCTGCGTAGGTCTGACTGACCTTTCATTTCCACCATCCTTCCCTACCTCTGCTACAAGAGCCTTCATTATTTTCAGTTTTTCTCCATAGTATCCATTTTCCACCGTAAAGTCCTCATTCCAATGAGGAGCACTGGAAGTAGTCTGAAGCAGTTTGTTCAGAGCTGGTTTTGTCCCAGGCCTCTCCCCAGTTTGGTTCCCAAACCCTTCTCTGTAGCTGTCATGCATAATTTATACAGCGGGGCTGTAACAGACTGCAGTTTCAGCCTGTGGCATACATCCATATGGCTCAAGCTAACCCTGGGTGAACAACTACTGCTCACGCAATTGCCTCAAAATGCTGTGTTCACTAACACACAAAAATACAACCTATTTTTCAAATAATATGATTTCTCCAGGACACTTGGCTATTGTGAAGGTTGTTTTTTAATAAAATGGTTGTGCCTATGACTGCTCTGCCTAAAATAGAAAATGACTTTGCAGCAACAACACAAAATAGAGTGGTGTGGGCTAGGTGACAGTTATATGTAAGAGAAGATGTTCTGCCTCCAGGCTTACAGAAAATACCATACTCCTCCTACTTTTTATCCATCAATACAGTTCTGCTGAGCATCTGCCTTTTCTACAGCACTGCCAGTCTCCAGTCTGCACAGTACAGGTGTTGTAAACCATGTAGCTACAATATCAACTGATAAATAACTGAGACAGATAAATTAGGAAAGTTTCCACAATTAGAGAACAGAGTGAAGGAGAAGAGGATGACATCTGAAGCAAAGCAGAAGAGGAGGATCACAGAAGAGGCAATTGAGCAACTGCAAGGTGGGGAAAAAATTAATGTTGCTTCAAACTGTTCTTGCAAAAGTATTTCAATCTTTATTCTTCGTTTATCCAAAGTACTCCTCCTTCATCTCTGATATCAGTGACTCTTCCTCCCAAACCAGACTTACATCAAAAAACAATGTAACGAGATTTCTAATTCTTAATTCAGAGAATTCTGAAGCTTTGTAAAAGAAGATATTCAGAACCACAGCAGTTAACTGACATTTGGGGTGGGGGGAAAGAAAGCAAATATAAGTAGTATACACAAACAACTGAACACAGATCTTTTACATTCTCCCTATGAAACATTGTACACTACCAGAGAAAAGGTAATGGATAACGTGGATCATAGGCCTAAGTCTGTTTGGTTTGGGGGTTTTTTTGGCAACAACAAAAAACTACTGCAAAGACACGGATTGAGAACTGCTGGCTGGAAAAATCAAGTCTCCCAAACTGTTCTCAAGCAAGAGACTGTTCTCAGCCCTCAGCACTTCTTGTAGTTTACCGTACACTTTTTCAAATATAAAAGTGATGTTGCTCTGTGCACCATTTAGCAAGTTCCCAAAAATCTGGAAACCTGTTATTTCTGAAACAGGTTTCTGTTCCTACTAACCTGTGCATTTAGAGAAGAGAAGGGCATTTGGTCTATATAGGCGAGACACAGCACATCAGAAAATTTGTCTTTTCCTAAGCATGAGATGTCTAGGACAGCTGAGAAAGATCAAGTGCCAAGCATAAACAGTCTGGCAAGCACAGGCCTTACAGTAGCAGAGGAAAGATCAACAGGCCCCAGGCTTTTGGGTGAGAGGTAAGACAGGCTAATTATCCAAGTGGTGAGTCAATAGCGAATGTAAGGACTCACATCACAAAGTTTTATTGTTGCAAATCATTGATTGCTTACACACGATGCTATTTACTTTAATTCCACATGTTTATCACCACATCTGTCATTGGTGAATTGGTTCATGTTTTTTAAGATGCTCACATATTACATTATAGCCACTCCATTTCACACTAACAGCAATACTACATAATTCATCAGTGTCACTTCAGGCAGTGTTCTGTAGCTGTCTTGACCTGTAAAAAGAGAGGCAATAAAGATGTAGAGCAGTGTGGCTCTTTGAAACCCAGTGTGTCAGGCCCTGTGGCAACATGCTTTCAGTGTTAAATTTCTTTAGCAAACTCCAGCTCAAGACAATCCTTCAGTGAAAGACAGAGGAAAAGGAGAAATGTCTGTCCCTGTTGCCAATGATTAAAATCACCAGTCTGCTAGGGACCGTTACACAGATGGGTAGGTAATTCCTAGACAGAGGGCTCCACAATTCTGAACAATTTTAGAAATTCTGCACAGCTCAGAGACACGTGACTTTCTGCATCCACCAGGTAGCGGCTGTTTTGGTGGAGGCACGTATTTGCCTATGCAAGCCGAAATTAGATAAGGCTGAATATCAGACATCCATCTGTACACTCAGGGTCTGACAGCCTGCAAGGCAAACACATTTTCAAAAGCAGCTATTGTGATCCAAACCATCGGAATTTCAACACAGTCACTGCAGCAGATCAGAGTGTTATGCAGCAACTTTTTATTTCTGCATCCATATAAAGTCAGTCAGACTTTGCATGGATCATTGTAGACCCACAAAAAGAAAATGAGAGGAAGAAACTGTAGGCAAGAAAATACTACTGTGTTTTAAACAGCAACACCTAGAATAAAGTAAATTCTCAAGTATGTGAAAGGGACGGCTAGAGTACTTGGGCCTATTTCCTTATTACTTTCCTCCTTTACGATACTGCTCGTTTCTTCCAGTAATAAGAGTGTAACTATTTCAAAGCTCAACACAGCCACAAAGAGAGCTCACCAGAATACATTAAAGATGCTTTTTGGTCTCTTGCATGACAGTTGCTATTTATATTGAAGCAATGAGGAACCAGCGATATAGAAGAAGCAGAGACATACAAAGCCTAACATAAACTCACCCACATTTTAGGCACACCACATTAACCAAAATGATGACCATTGAGGCTTTTAGATATAAATGCAAATAATGACTTTTTGTCTTTGACCTCACCTATTAAAAAAATAAATAAATAAAAGAAAGAGCAAAAACTACACTTCTGATGAATCTAGCTTTAAATGTCCCAACAAGGCAATAATATGACTCACAGAGAAAAAGGAAATAATTCACTGTTGGAAGACACAAAGCAAAGTGTCAGCTGAAGTCAAGTTTCCTGCCAAGGTATAATCCTTCTGTCCTGATTGTTAGAATAAAATACTTGCAAGTTCAGCCCAGGAAACGAAAAATTGGTCAGGAAAGGCTGGGATTAGGGGACCTACCGAGATAGAATTTGCTCTCATAGCCTGACATCCAAAAAAGGAGCATCAGTGCCTCCTAGAAAGAGACATCTGCCCAGGAACAGCAGTTTGAGAATGTTTCCCTGATACAGGTAAACATTGCCTACTGCTTGGAGTTCAACTTTGCAGCTCGGCAGAGTGTGGTAATTTTCAAACAAGCTTGAATGACTTAATGACAAGTAACAATAACATGTCTGATTACCCTTGCCTCAGCTTCAACATTTTTCAGTATTTGGTCAGTTAGAGAATCAGAGCCGCAGAAAGAAAAATAAGGTTTCCATGGGAAAAGAAATATTATGATCTCTCACTCCTGTCAATTAAATACTCCAAAAATCACATTAACTGCCAGGTCCTAAACCTTAAAAACCATCCCATTCCCATGGGTGTTATTCAACATGTCAATCCTTCATGTTGGAAAGAGTAAGCAGCTAATTTAGTTCTTATCACAACTATTCCAACACTGCATGCCTGACAAAGACATCATCCAGACTAAGTGAATAGGTAAATAATTGTCCAGTCCTGACTTTCCATCTATATTTCCATTTAATCTCCAAGACTTAATCTTTTCATGCCTTCTATCAAAACCTTTGTCCATGCATTCATTTCTACACAGAATGCATAAGAATAATAATTAGCAGTGAAAAAGAAGAGGAAGAATGGTAAAGCTAATTACATTCCAACATAAAGAAAAAGCAGCTGTCCCCCCCAAAAAAACCCAATATCCAGATGCTTCCCCCCCCTCAAATTACCTAAAACATTACTTATGTTTACAAAAATTAAAAAACAAACTGTTCTTCTAGAATTAAAGCTTGCAGTTTCTGAACTCCTTAGAAACATGACTTGAGAATGTAAATGGTAGTGGGTGCTTACGTTACCTACTGTCATTAAACAGTTTAACCTTTTATAGTAATTCAGCATATTTAAAAAACAAAACAAAACAAATAACCCAAAATGAAAAATTATTTGGGAGAATAAGCAGGTTGCTTTACAGTGTTGTCAGCTCCCTCCTAACCACCTGGCAGAGAATTTTATGCCTAGCAATGAAGGTATTGAACCTTCAAGCTGGAATTGATACACCTTCTCAGAGCCATACAGACCTATCCATGCTGAAGCCTTGACTCTTTTCTAGTTATAGAATTCTCACCTGGAGAGAGGCTGTGGAGAATGATGGGCAGGAGATTTGATTCTGTGAGAACACTGACTGTAAGTACACCTCTAAAGTGGAATAAAGGACTTTCAGGGTTGATGAGGCCAAAAGCTGAGTTCTCTGTAGATGGCTCTGAGTCTTTGTGTGGCTCTGAATTTTTCTGTGGTCTGAATCAGCACCCTTTCTGCTGAGGTGGAGCAATAGCTCATTGAAGAGATTCTGACCATCATTTCTGTATAGAAGATGAAGCCAGGAAACCATTCCATGGCTACTTTTTCCATCTCCAAACTCAACATAACTGGAAACAAGGAGGGGAAGAAAGCAGCACTATGGAAAGTAATCTGAGGCAGTGAGAAACCTTTCGCAGTGCTTCTCTTCTGACTTCCCCTCCTCCTCCTCCAGACCTCCTCTTTTATGAGTGTAAACACTGCTGGTTATGTAGCCAAGGGTTTAGCTTTCAGAAAAAGTCACGGCTCAGGACCCTAATTTTGAATTTGCGAGTACAAGAAGTCTGAGAGTGCTGAAAGAAAAGCCCCTCCAAACACTAAAATAAAAGAGACACAGGTGTCTGATCAAATGAAAACTTAAGTATAAACATGGTCCCAGCGTGGCACCTTAAAAAAATTTTTTAAAATTCTTCAGTGAAAAGATGCAGTAAAGAAGATAAGCTTTCTTTTGCTCCCCTTTTTTTTCCCACAAGAGTTTGTTTTCCTTTGCATAAAAATAACTTTGTTCAAGAAAAGTAAATTGTGGGCAAAGTTCTCTAATAGCAAAAGTATTTTATTCAATTTTATTACTGATGCTCAAATTCTATTCCTTCTCTGGTCCTCACATCCAGTTGTCATGGCAACAAAAGTGCTGAAAAATCCTCTGCCCATTTGATAATCATTTAATCATTTAACAACAAAAGAGATTTGGAATGGGAGAGTGGAGTAGTGGGAAACACCAAAAGGAAAATAAACTACGGTATAAAAAACAAACCCAAAACAAATCAACAAAAAAACTAAAGGAAAAAAAGGAAGGTGAAGGGTCAGAAGTAAAAAGAAACAGTCTACAGGATCTCTGTGTCCACACTGAGAGTAGGTTTAAGCCTCTCATTATGCTTCTGCTTTTTTTTTCCCTGGGGAGCCTGCATGCTGTCTGAAATGTCCTTCAAGTAACAAAAAATCCAGAGAAAACTCCAGAGGATCTGTGTTAAGAGTCCAGAACATTAGTGGAGAGCTAAGGATGTTCCTAACCAACAAAACCCATGTTCTGGAGTTAGTCTTATTTCCTCCTTCCTGTCAAAAAAGGTAGGCTGGGCCTACAAGGGTATTTTAGTAGGAAACCTCTGAAATGCTGAACGTAAGCCACTGGGAGGATGCCCTGGGAGAAGTCTCTGTCACAATTAAGCAGCAGGGCTTATGCTCCCCTGATGATGACAGCATTGTTGAGCTGCCGGTAGCCTGGATCAGGATGCATTCCCTCTCCCAGAAGAATAATGCCATTACCGGCAGTTTTCATCAAGGTGGAAACTCTCCTGACAGGCAGATAAAAAAGTTCCCTGCAGCACGTCCTTGCCCCTGACATCCAGATAAGATGAAGCCCAGTTCAGCTCTGAATACAACTGCAGTTACCTCTTTGACCTCACTAAATCTGTGCCTTGGATGGAGCTACAGGATGGATGAGACATGGAAGTGGGGACATCAAATGAGGCTGTATGCAACTAGACAGATACATTGCACTGGTTATGCTGCAGTGGCCAATCAACTACAGGAGAAAGCCACAACATTGGTTCTCATCTCCAGCACAAGCCCTCCATGTCCAAACACAGGACATGCTGCTTTTGCTCTTCTCAATACCCCTAGTACTGATAAAAGTAAATGATTGCTTCATTTTTTTTAACAGCTTCATGATACCGCTATACCCCCAAACAACTTCTCCCCCCC
>Ga0181612_182059_pt1 | contig 12781 bp, 11 predicted proteins | sample HoacroProtozoa21_FD_119630 | JGI IMG/M metagenome (GOLD analysis project Ga0181612, IMG submission 119630) | Hoatzin crop microbial communities from Cojedes, Venezuel. Combined Assembly of Gp0051906, Gp0051904, Gp0051908 | reverse complement strand
TCTTTACCTCCTGCTGTTTTTTTCAGGGGCAGTCTGTGCTTATTACAATTTTTGTTTCTTGAAAGGTTATTGGACCACTAGTAAACCAGAAGAAGTTAAGGAGGGAGGGAGTAAAGAAGACAGGATCTAAGACAGCCTCAATTCTTGAGAGTCAGAAAACAGGTTTTGTCAGGGATCGATTTACTGTCCAGCCACTTCTAGTGGAGTAGTTTGCATCTTCCTTGGAAAACTTGCTTTTGCCAGGATTTTTGAGAACGTGCCAGCCAAAAGGACTGTTCTTTTTCTCCTGGATGCCTAAAAATATACAGTCATAGTAGCCAGGGAGACTCAGCTACTGGGTCAGAGAAAAGAAAATTGTTCTTCACACATAGACAGTAGACCCAAGAACCTGCTTGTCAAAGGAAGTTAGGGATGTAAAAAGTCTACATGGCTTTGAGGAGGGGGACTGGGCAGGTACTCAAAAGTGACAACCAGTGACAGGTACTGGGGAGACAAATTGTACCTCAAGCTGACAAAATCCCCTAAACTAGCCCACAGCTTTTGCACCTCCTTTGCATCACCAAACAGCTAAACTTTTTCTAAATCTCAGAAAATGACATCCGTGCACTTCGAAGCTTTTTTATTTTAGAGAAATTCAGAAAAGAATCAAGCATTCGTAAGGAGCTAAGTGATCTGTTTTGACACAGTCATCATTCTTGCAGGATACACTTTTTTTGACTCAGAAAGTGTGTTTGCAGAAAGGTTGTCATTCAGGAAGAAATAAGAATTTATAACAAATCATGTAAATTTAGTTCTGGAGGCAATAAATCTGTCTTTGGAATAATACAGTCCTCAGAAATATTTCCAGAACAAGGTTATCTAAGAATATGGGATCAGATTCCAGCACACCAGGAAAGTGAGGAAATATTTTTATATCAAGAATACAAACAATAAAAATCCTGTGTCAGATTTCAGGAGAAAAAAAGGCTAAAACATTATAGTAGCCTAATTCTAGATGAATGACTACAGAAACAGGTTGGCTTTCTACTGATCAAAATCAGTTTCCAAGTGCTTGCTGCTGTAGACAACAGAAAATAAAAATCAGCAGAGATATGAAAAATAAAATCATGACAGTGTGTTTTTTTATTTGCTTGTGGCTCATAACTGAATGTAACATCAACAGAATTTTGTTAAAGCTTTTTGGACTGATTTTTCAGGGGAGGTTTTGTCTGATTCCCCACCCTCTGACAAAGATAACCATCTTGCAACTTGTCTTACATCCTTATTTCAGATTCCCAGCTCTCTAAATCATATGCTTCTGATTCCGTAAATGCATCTGCTACAGGAGCTGATACAAGTAGCTGGAACCTCTTTTCTTACTCTATAATCTAATACACTTAGCAAGCCAATGAATATGTGTGAAGGGAGGGGCTTTCTGGCTAAGGGGCTCCTCACAGGGGAACAGCTGTTGCAACAGCAAAATCTTAACCGAAGCCAGGCAAACACACTTACTCGCCTCTCTCAGTGGCTTTGTGCATCTAGGTCTGGCACGACAGCTCCTCCCCTCTCTTCCTCTCTCTGCATAAAGTGAGCAAACTGGCACAGAGAAACTTAAAGAAGACCAGATCTCGATTGTGATACGTTTCAGAAGATCCACTAATGGCCTGGATCAGCAATTTCTCCTGGTTTAATCACTTTGCTATACATGACGAACATTTCAGCAGGTACTTAAACAGCACTGAGGATTACTTAGCCTTCCTATGTGGGCCCAGACAGAGCCATCTGTTCTTGCCAATGGCTTTGGTGTACACCCTGATCTTCATTGTTGGGGTGGTAGGTAACTTCTTAGTTTGCCTGGTAATCCTCAAGCACCGGAATATGAAGACCCCAACTAATTACTATCTCTTCAGTCTCGCTGTCTCAGACCTGCTCTTGTTGCTTTTTGGAATGCCACTGGAAGTCTACGAGATGTGGAGCAACTACCCCTTCTTGTTTGGGCCCGTTGGCTGCTATTTCAAGACGGCACTCTTTGAGACAGTGTGTTTTGCCTCTATCCTCAGCGTGACCACAGTCAGCGTGGAGAGATATATTGCCATCCTCCATCCTTTCCGAGCCAAGCTGGAGAGCACTCGCAAGCGTGCCCTGAGGACCATCGTGGTGCTCTGGGTCCTCTCTGTCCTCTTCGCCCTCCCTAATACAGGCACCCATGGCATCATGCTGCAGTATTTCCCCAACGGCACCCTCGTCCCTGGCTCTGCTACCTGCACTGTAGTCATGCCCATGTGGATCTACAACTGTATTGTCCAGATTACTTCCCTCCTCTTCTATGTGCTGCCTATGGGGGTAATAAGTGTGCTGTACTATCTGATGGGGCTAAGAGTAAGTCCTTCTCCACCTGTGTCCAGTGTTTCCTTAGCTCATCCTTATGTGTTTGTGTCTGTATGTGTGTTTTAAGTGATTGCACCTTTTTCTTGCCCGTGCTTTTTTCCCCCAAAAAAGCAAAAGTATTTCAAACCTTTGAAAACAGTGGTTCCAACTCCTTTTTTGGTGTAATCCCATGCTAAAATGAATGTAGCTATGTTGGGGAATAATTTACCCCAATCTTTTTTTAAAAACTTACCTTTGCTGCTGTTCACATTTGAACTTTACTTAAACATCCAAGTCTGTGGATTGATTCCAGCCTCTCAGAGATTTGCATCTTTGTGGTAGGTACCAGAAGGAAATAGATCAGAAAGAAAATGCAAAAAGAATAAAAAGTATCAGGCAAGTGATTGAACCTTGTGTATTATTTGTTCCCTCTTCTTGTGTCGGTGGAATTTCCATTGCATTGCTGTATTTTTCTCCTTCCCTGGAGATGGTGATAATATTGAGTTGTTAAAACTCACAAAGCTGTCATAAACTGAAATGCTACCTTATTGCTGCAGCTAGCAAATTCAGCAATTGTTTCTTTATATACCTACGGCATAGTTTTACCATCAGTTAAGGCTGCCTTAGAGTTCATATTCATTCTCTCTTCAGAAAGTGACACTAGTTTTACCAAGTATTCAGCATTTGAATACATGGATAAAACAATCAGTATCACAATATTGTAAAGCTATGTAGCACAATACTGAAATGCACTGCTTATCATAGAGAGTTAATGACTTTTCTTCTCATGTATTACATAAATTTCAAAAATATAAATGCTACTTTATTGCACTGAATATAACTTAAAGTTTAAAAAGCCATGTCTGATCATATAGCAATAAAGGGGTGGAATATGCTAGTACACACAAATGAACTTACCGAATAATGCACAAGAAATCCAACCAGATCTGTGCTGGTGTATACATCATTTTGTTGTGCTGGCTGATACTTACTGTTATCTGAAACTATATATAAGCATTTTTTCCTTACCCAGGAAAAGCCACAAGTACTAACTGCCAGAAATCCATTGCACTCAGTAGATCTTCGAAGTAATGAATGGGTTAAATTATCTTCACAGCCCAGCAGTTGTTTTGGGGTCTTTACATAGTTTCACTGAAAATTTTGCAAAATAGGACCTGGAGGGAGGAAAAAGTGCTGAAAATACAGCTGTTTAAAAAGGAAAGAGAAATCCCCAAACTAATAAAAAGAAGTCTTGAAGACCGTGATAGCTTCTGTTTGTGCCAGCAGATATTCCTAATTACCATCCCAGCAGAGAAGCTAGGTACCAGACAAGGGCTGCTCCCCAGGACTTCTGTGTATTCACAGACACATTCAAGCTGTCTTTCCTAATGGCTGCAGTGTTCATTGCTTATGCATCTGCTTTTATGTATATCCTACTCAGACTTCCAAATCTTGAACAACACCCATCCTGCATTATGTCTGCATTGTGCTCTGAATTGCACTAGGCAAGACAGTTTCATTTTGTCAGCTGAAATGATAGAATAATTGTGTATATATATAAAATTTTTCAAGAGAAGACACTTTCTATCTTCTCACAGAGGATGAAATCTATGAAGCTTCAGCAACACTCCAGAGTCTCCTGCATGTCATGTATTGTTCATAGACTGTAGTAGAAAAGCTCAGAGTTGATCCAAAGGTTGTACAGCAGCTCAAATTCAGCGAACAGAGGCATAGATTTTCCAAGTCCAGGCTTTGGGGAAACGCATTTCATCACCAAAGTTTCTCCCTCAAGCTTTGTTAGCGTTCAGGAGAGCCTCAAGGTTCGATACAGAAGGCAACGTTTGACACATTAGGCAGCTGTGAGAGGGTAGCAAACACAGGTCATACAGTAGATGAGTTTATTTTAATTTTTATTCCTTGCAAAAAGGAAAAAACGTATTTGTCTTTCTCACTGGGAAATTCATGGCCAAACAGAAACTTCAGGTTGATTACCTCATGATCAATTACCTCATGATCTACTTGGATACAATTTTAAGGCTTGACAGTTTAATGCTATTGTCAATAGATAGTTCCAGCATTAAAGAACAGTGCACTAATGATTACACTGTAGTCTCATCGGATTTGATAGTAGAAGTTTTCTGCTACCTCTTTCATGAGGTCCTCATCACAGGTGCTTTTAGGACCAGTCCCTAAATTAGCCATGTTCATCTTTAAACCCGGTTCAGCTGTTGGGCTACTGGTTGCAACCTATAGCCAAAAAGCTGAGGAGGAAGAGGAGAGGAGAAAAGAAGAGAACATGGGGAAAAGGCTGCTTGTAGAAGCTAATCCCTGCAGCACTGGTAGAGATGGGGTGGCATTGCTGGGGAAAAAGTCTGCATTGCAGCACGATTCAGCACAGGGTCTCTGTCCATTTCCTTCAAACTGATCTCTAAAGGACACAGCCATAGGTGGCCTTCTTTGCTTGTTTAAAAGTCGGATTCTGTTTAACTAGGATTCTTTGACAGTGAATGAAAGGAGTGGAGAGTCCAGAGACCTATATATCCCACCCACTTCAGACATCTATGAGAGGATGTAGATGATCAGACAGGACTAGACTGACCTCACCTAGGATGATCCTTCTGTTGAGACACTTCTCTTAGTGTTACTTCCCCTCAGTAACACATTGGACACACTGGTAATTTTTATTTCAACTATCTTTGGATCAAGATAATTTTTTCTTGACAATGTACAACTGGTCCAGATTTTCTCATCAAAATCTGTTCTGCCCCCTAAATGCACAGCTGTTAAAATCAGAATTGTTTGTGGACAGTTGAGTGCCTTTGGCTAATTTCTGCAGAGCCCAGCACACTCCTGGAAGGGTCTGTTCTCTTTCCATGGAGGTTGTCCTGCAAACCTTGCACCCAATAACAAATTTTTCTTTGCAATGGGAGTGAGCGAGGAGTACACCCAGGCTGCGGTTCAGCAGACGAGTGGCAACAGCTTCAGCTAAATCACTCAAGTAGGCAGAATTGCATGCTTTAGCACAAGCTATGTGGTTTTTTAAATATCAATTTTCTGTTTCAGCTGGAGAGAAAGTTTGATCACCACTCATGTCAGACAGGTCAAGGAGCTTACAGAAAATGGTTCTCCTGCTTTTGCCGAGTGGCCTCACTAGGTTTACCCGGGGGTAGGTGAGACCCGAATTTCACTCTGCCTTTTGATTTCTAGTATGAAATTCTATAGCTAATAAACATATGGGGGAGGAAATCCAATTTTCAGCTTCTTGCTCCAGACACTTTTAATTCTCTTGCAGTGAATGGGTAACATTCATCTCCAGGCAACCTTCATATATGCACAGTGACGTAAAAGTAACCACAACCTCGGCTGGAATTCTCCCTCTGCCACACCATTGGCATGAACTCAAGTTACAACCTTTGCTGGGGATTCCTTTTTTTTTTTTTCTCCCCTTTGTCATTGCTCATTGTTTTATTAAATTGCAGCTGCTGAGTTATTCTTAGTAGTTACACCTCCGTCTACCATCAGTTGAGGCTCAAGAGAAGCCTTACAGTATCATAAAAAATGACAGGAGAAAGGTGAAAAATAAAGATACATGTGTCTCTAGTTTATTACAGCATCAGAGCACTGTATTCTCTGAGGCTTTGGAATATGCCTGGAATAGATTACGGCTGAGACTGAAAACCACTGAAGGGAAACTAGGCATTTTAATCAATCTGAGCAGACATTTCTCACTAGACATGTTACAAATCAGCTGAGCCTCTTCCTTCAGCAACTGTGTCTATGACTAAAAGTTACAAAGGGAATAATGTAATCCACAGGAGCCTGAACTGCACTATAAATTACTATAATTCGATTTACATAAGTTTTCCCTTTTATGGGTTTTATAAATAAATAGAACATTGAAAGAAGGTCTTTTCCATCATCCTTACAGAAAAGTATTGTCAATCAAAAATCAGGAAGCAAAGGCATAGTGTAAAGGGTAAAAGAAAATGGCACAAGTAGTGTATTCTCACAAGACTTTTACAAATCCACATTGATTTCTATCTTGTCCCTCATTCCTGATATTCTTTCCCATGTAATTAAAAGCTTTGTTTCCAGTTTCTCTTAGTTGAAAAAAGCATCACTCCAAATCTGTTGGCTAATCAGAAGTTCCCACTTCAGGAACCTGGGTCCAATTATGTACTCTCCATAGATGATTTTTTTTTACAATCAAAGCAATTGTCCTGATTATCTAGCCCTGGCCTTATCATCACCAAAGCACCAGTGCTCTCTTATTCTTTACGTCCATTTTTTAGAAGTCCAGGAAAAACTACTGGAGGCAAAAAAACAAAACCTTGCTGCAACAGAGCAGTATGTGGCTGAATCTGTGCATTTTGTGCACACTGGCTGTCTGCAAGAGAGCAGATATGGGTTTGTTCATCAGACGAATTGAATATCAATTAGTCCAAACACTCAGGCCATGAAACAAACTCCCTTGAATTCTACAGGATTTTTTCCTGTGATTACAGCTGTGCTTCACTGAGGCCTCTCTGGGTATTTTTTGGATTGTCAGTTTGCACTCAATTATGGGGAAACCTTTTAGGAAAATAAACAAACAAAGAATATTTTGCTAGTAGAGAAAATAAAGCCTAGCGAAAAACTGTTGAAAGTGAACACAGACTGTGAACCAAATATTGATTCATTGAGAAAGGACAAGTGTGGAACTGAAATATAAATTTGCTATAAATATGAAGTCTCAGATGCATAAAAGCTACAGATTGTTTTGAACCTAAAGCTTCGATGTTTCCCTAGACTAAAACTGAAATTTAAATTCAGATTTTTTTCAGTGAGCCCTGAGTTGCCCTAAATTTTGCGTTCTCAAACTACAGCTATCAAAACATCAAACAGGCTGTGTCTGGTGGAGATGTCATCTCCTGTCTAAGCTCTCCTTCGGTTTCCATCCTTTTGCCAGTTGAAAGGAGACAAATCTTTGGAAGTGGAAGAAATGGCTGTGAATGTTCAGAGACCATCCAGGAAATCAGTCACCAAGATGTTGTGTAAGTAGCGAGTCCTTCTGTGTTTTATTTACTATGGACAAGAGGATCACCAGGTCCTGAAGCGTATCAAGCAAATTCACCAGATGCAAGAGTTATTAGATGAGTAGCTGTGATCCAAAAAAAAAAGGCTTATTGCTGTTTTATCTGGACTGACAGAACATAGGAGCGAAACACTATGGCGAACTATCAAAAGACACAGGAGGCAAATTTTCCTCCCCAGTATGAGAGGAGGTTGAGCAGACCTAAATGGCAGGTGCATGCGTGGCAGCTCTCTAATATCCCTCACTCCAAACCTGGCTTTTGCAGCCTTTAGGAGGATGCCTCTTTTTCAGAGTGCAAATAGTCGATCTTGTACATTTTTGAAGAAGGACGTACATCTGTTTTGCATCACGCCACAAGCTCTGCTTATGAACAGGAAGGTTCTGCCAAACTGTATACATCACCTACTGCTGACTTAACCCCTTAGACCTTCCCAAGAATAAGTAGGGCCTAGACAGACCTCTGCATTGTATAGCATTCAGGAGAATTTGTGCTCCAATCACCCTGAAAGCGCTGACATCACTTTGTAGTTTAAGGCTGTGTTTAAGGAAAATATCATCTTGCTGCCAAGATGGTGTTTATGCAGGAAACATAAATAATCTTCAATATTTCCTGCAACAACATTATTCTTTTAGGCAGCTTAAGTCACCTTCTGAACTAGGAAACTGTATTTTGAAGGCAGCCTGATTTTCTGTGCCTCATGACTGTGTGCAGATGTTCAATAGGACCAAAGTCTGGAATGGGTTTGCAAGAGTCCTTACTAGAACCACCTCAGGCCAAGCTGTGTGTGGAGGAAAACTCTTTTTTTTTTTATGCTGAACAGCACACCCAGACAAACTTCGCATCAGCGGGTGATTCCTATGGCCTTATCCGGCTATGTGATGTACAAATAGTGTGCAGAAGAAATGAACTCCAAGGCATAATGGAGTCATTGTGTCCCAGGTTCCACGGATGAATTCAGATGTCTCACTGGCAGTTTCTTCATTAGAATCTGTATAGGCCACAACATTCCCTCACCGTTGCCTGCTCTCTTTGGATGTAATTGTGTGTGCATGCAGTGAGTTATACAACAGAGAAATTAGCTGAAAATTTGTTCTATTAGCTGGTAATGTTTTTCAGTGAACACTGCAGAAAAACAGAAAGGATGGCAAAAGTTTTGGAACATTGAATAAAATTTGTATATTTAGGCCTTCATCTAGCTTTCTGAATTCTCTTTGCTCTGTGCAGGCTAGTGAACCATAACCTTACATAAATGACTCATTTTTCTTCTCTGCTTTCTCTATGCTAGTTGTCCTTGTGATGGTTTTTGCTATCTGCTGGGCTCCTTTTCATATAGATCGACTCTTCTTCAGCTTTGTTGCGGAATGGACTGAGCCTCTGGCTAATATATTCAACTTAATTCATGTGGTGTCAGGTAAAGCTTTCTCCTTCCACTTGCACAGGGGCTGGGAAAAAAGCATTGGTGAGCAGTTTACTTGAAACATGTACTCATTTATTTTTTAGGTGACATGAGGCATGCATGGAAAAATTCTTGGGTTCTGGTATGCAGTGATGAGAATTGTGCCTTAAAAATGATGCAAGTTTCTAGAACTTTCAAGATCTGGATATGTTGTCCCACACAGTTGTCTGAATATTTACAAAGAATGAAAAAAAACCCCATAGGATATCATATATCATTACCAGCTGCTTTTCCTTCTTGGAAATGTTCAGAAATGAAGTCTGCTGTCATTCAGTTGCTTTTAACAAATACACAGCAGCAGGCATCATCCTCCAGAGGGTCTCTCTGTCAAACAGGAAACCTCACCAAATAGCAAGACAAAAGACTTACATACTGCTCAGAACTGGTCGATATAACCAAATATTTATGGCCCCGCCAACCATAAAATGAAGGCTTTTTCAAAGAGGAATCTTAGTTTCAGTCTGCCATGGGTAAACACTGAATGTGGCTATTAGGCAGCTCAGATAAATCCAAACTCGTGCAATTGTCCTGGTGTGTGTTAAGAAATTAGCTCCCCTCAGCTGGAAGTTATCTTCTGACAGCTCTGATGGGGGCACCAGCTGTGCAAATCCTGCTGTGGGGATGAGGGATGTGCTGGAGGCAGTTCAGTACCTCTAAGAGAGAGCTGGTTCCTGCAGAGCTGGAGATAGTGAGCTCCAGCTAATGCTCTCTCCCACTTCCCTTTCACGGGGTGCTGCAGTTCCTGAGCTAGCCTTGGCAAGACGTCCTTCTGCCTCTGCCAGGATGGTAGCAGGCAGAGGTGTGGTGTCACTGCAATCACCCTTGCACCCAAGCTTTGTAGAGCAGTACAGGCAATGAAGATTTTTTTCTCTTCAGAGATCATTCCACACCCATATGAGGTTTCTTTCTCTTTTCCCCTACCCTTATTCTCCTAGGTGTTTTCTTCTATCTGAGCTCTGCTGTGAACCCCATCATTTACAATCTGTTGTCCCAGCGCTTCAGGATGGCTTTCCTCAGTGTGATTTCTCCTTGCTGCAAACACTGGGCCCCTAAACATCCCACTAGCAAGATTCCTGCCCAGCAGAGCATCTTTGTGATTGAGGACCACAATCTGACAGACGCTGCTGAAGACACAAGTCTCCCCGGCACTCACAGGACATCTGTCAGCAGTTCTCAGCTCTCCACTGGTCTGTGACTTTCCATGTTGTGATCCAGATGAGAGAAAAGTTAAAGAAAATAACTTCAAGAAACAAAAAAAGAAGAGGCCCTCCTAAAAGACTGATTTCAGCAAGAAGAGCTCACAGACAGTGTCTTGAATGAATGAACGAGGAGATTATAATTAGCTGTTGATTGAGAAACATTGTGTTGCCCTTAAGCTAATAGGAGGGCTGGAAATCTCAGCTTACTGGCTGCAAGCTATGCCAGTGAAGACCTGCTCTATATGAACAGCACACGCTCCCAATGTTAGCAGCACATTTTGTGCACCAGCTTAAACATCAGTTTTTACTCAGTTTGAAATGGGCCAACTTGCTGCACAAACCTTGTCTACCCACTTCTAGCTTTAGGCAAGCCATTCTCACTTCTCTCTCCTACGACCTTCTTGAGGTGTGGCGGTTACAACCCTCTCTAGGAAATGTGAGCAAGTAGGCATGAACAAGAGCAGCTCTGAGCTGGCCTGATAAACATCAGGTGCCGGCACCAGCACTAGCTATTTCTGACCCAGAAGAATCAAGGAGCCAATAATTGTAAAATAAATCTAAAACAAAGTTTCGCTTTCTGATGTAGGTGAAGATTCAGGTAAGGATGTCGATTAATGCCTTGAATGACTTTGTCAAGAAAACTTACCCTGTTGTGGGTGATTTTTAACAAGTCTCAAAGGCACTGCCCTATCTCTTCATAGTATGTCTGACAATGTCTGCACAGTGCTGAAACAGCATATGTGTGCCACAAATCCATCTACATTACCTGGGAAATACCCATTACTGGAGGCGGAGGATGTTTCTGGCATGACTCCTTAGTGAGGGAGATCTGCCCAGGAAATGTGAAAAGTCTGCAGCCTTTGCAGGCTTACCCCGTGCATCAGACAGTTTTATTTTCGCTCATCTGCCTGAACTGAATCTGATCATGTACAGATTGTCTGTGGTAGGTCCCTGCTATGCCCCATGTCCTGAAGTTTGCAACAACATCTTTTCATTGCTTGAACTTTACTTACTTATATATTGTCTCTGCCAGTGAAACCCTGGGGTCCTGCTTCAGCAGACTTCACACCTGCCCATAGCAGGTGGGTTGCAGAAGTCAGAGATCTACATGGGGTTAACAACCAGCAGGAAATAGCCTGGAAACCATTCACAATGGAATTGAGACTAACGTGCAGGATCAGAGAAGCTGATACAAAGGCAATAAAAAAGAGAGTTTTGCAGTGATTTTTTATCTACTGAATTAAGTTTTCGCAAAGCACAATGTAAGGTCTGGGAAACTCTCCTGCAACCCAGTCATGCAAACCTGCTGAAGGCAGCACGCTTACCTCCAAGTAGAGTTCCTGAACTCTACTGACTGCAAGGTCAGGACCCTACAGAGTTTTGTAAAAGGAGGCCAGGGTGAATGCATTACACGACAGAGAATTTTACAAAACTCTGTGTCCCAAGTTTCAAAGCCTGCTTGTTGTGTTTCAGAGAAATGCTTCCCTTGTGCATCACGACACAGGACTATGTTTAGCCACCACGCTGGGCTCAGGCTTGGTATGCACTGCCACAGAAAATCATCCTCTCTGTGCCATCAGGGGGCTGGGACTTGCTTACATAGTCAGAGTACACAGAATTATCATAATGAATAAGAACATAAGTTCTTCAAAGATGATACACTGTATACATAAAGGCTTACTCCAGTCTGGTCATCTGGATGACATTTCCTACCATAGGAGGAAGGGGTTATGCTGCTACAATTGGATCTTACCTTGTTTGCACCGAAGTCTTTTGTTTTTTCCACCCCTCTTGCTGTGGGACTCCTAGGTGAGGAGAGACCTGAGGAGCTCATGGCAGCTGGTGAGTCAGCTTTTCCTGCAGCACAAGGCAAATTTTATCCCATGTTTTCTGTCAGACCCATTTTAACAGCTGCAATCTTGAGAAACAAGCTACAGAGAGGGTAACAGGTACATACAAGGCCCTGGGGAGAAAAGGCAATGCCGCTCCCTGAAGACACAGCTGAAATACTTTGCCACCCCCAAGTGGACGCTTGAGTGTTATCAGTGACGTTTACATTTGTAACCAGTTTCGTATTAACATTTTTCCCTCCACCAGACATCAAAATGTATTTTCCTCCTGGATTTGCTGTGCCAATGGTGCCTTGCTGCTGGTGAGATGCCCAGGTCCCTGTTCTCTCACCCTGTGCAGGACACTGAGCTCTGCTCCCACTAATGGGCTGAGGACCACCAGGGCAGAGACTATGCAGGATTTCCTCACTTGTGCAACTCCCTAACTGAGCCCAGGGGTTATCCTCCTTGTCCCAGCTAGGTACCACCGAAAGCGTGTCTTCTCCGCTGTCCTAGACACCCAGCCAAAGGAGTGAGGAGACAGCATAGTTTGACATACTCACACATCCACCATATGATGGAGACATTCCTCTCCAAGATTTTGCGGCTTTGTGAATGTGTCTTACGCATTTAGAACCAGACATCGTCTTGTGTTGATGCATGGAGAGCCATCCACAAGTGACGCCCCTCTCTCCTCCTCCTTTCAAGGGAGAATTGCAACCTCGGCTGCAAAGCTTGGGGTTGTCAAATGCGTCTCTTGACTTGCAGTTGAGCACGCAGACCTGCAGTCAAGGCTGGAATGTGAAGCTGTAGGGTGAAGATTTTGTGTGATCTTGAACAATATGGCCAAAATTTTGTTTCCAGGAAAGACAAAGG
>Ga0181612_173050_pt1 | contig 12781 bp, 11 predicted proteins | sample HoacroProtozoa21_FD_119630 | JGI IMG/M metagenome (GOLD analysis project Ga0181612, IMG submission 119630) | Hoatzin crop microbial communities from Cojedes, Venezuel. Combined Assembly of Gp0051906, Gp0051904, Gp0051908 | reverse complement strand
TTTCAGTTTGTGCCCTTTGCCTCTTGTCCTGTCACTGACTACCCCTGAGAAGAGTCTGGCTCTCTCTCCCTCAGTCCCAGCTCGCTCAGCCTCTCCTTGTTCAACAGGTGCTCCAAACCCTTAATCATTTTGGTGGTCCTTTGCTGGTCCCACCGTAGTACATCCATGTCTCTTGCACTGGAGAGCCCAGAACTGGACTCAGTACTCCAGATGCCGCCTCACCAGGCTGGGTGAAGAAGGATCACCTCCCTTGACCAGCTTGCAACGCTCCGCCTAACGCAGCCCAGGAGGCTGTCAGCTGCCTTAGTGCAAGGGCACTTTGCTGGCATGTGGTCAACCTGGTGTCCACCAGCCCCACGCAAGCCTCTTCTGCAAAACCACGTTCCAGCCATTCAGCCCCACAGCCTGTACACCAGCACCCCGGGGTTAGGTGCAAGACAAGGAGCAGCACTTCCCCAGCCTCTGTCACGTCTCATCACAGAACAGTTCCAGCAGAACACCTACGTGCAAATGACCAAGTCATTCACAGTTCCCTATTTATAGGCATGCATGCGTATGCATTTAGATGATGTCCATACGTATACACACATATACACAGATTAGTGGTAAATAAATGTGTATATAAATACACACACAAAAAAATATTTGAGGGTTGCAAATGATTCAATTTATCAGCTATAAAGAAAGCTCAGTTTGCTTCTCAGGTCAGGTCAACCTAGCTAGCTTTATTTTCAAATGTAAGAGTAAGACCATAACTGTTTTGGATGAAAGTTACAGGACTCACTTCGCCTAAATTAGAACGCATAGTTATACTGCTCCATGGATATTTTTTTCCATAGCCAACCATATTTGAAAGATGAAACAATTAACAGAATGATTAGATGGAATTGGTGGTGTAAAAAAAAGTAACTACTACTACTACTGCCTGAGGAAGCAAACAGCTAAGCATGCAAGTCAGGAACAGAGTCTGCACAGTTCATAGGAAGCTGGTGTCCTTTGCAATGGCAGCAAGCACAACAACAGTGTGTTCATCTAAGAGCAGGTGGGTGGCTTCATTCTTGACCAGAATGCTATCACAAACCCAGATCACTAAGAAAACTATGGAGCTGGTCAGACACTGGTTTCAAAAACGTATCAGGATGCTTAACTCTCCCTGGCAGTATCTGAAGCTTTGGGTGGACGCATGCTGTAATGCACCCTAAAACCCCACTCTGAAGATGATCCAGCCTGGGCCCTGCCTGGAGCACACCAGGATTCCCGTTCAGCTCACATGCTTGGCGTACTGTTCTGCAGAAACCAAACTGTGAAGAGGCTAATTTGCACACCTGGAGATCACACCTCAATTTGAGTCTTGAGTCAGGGTGTCTATCAGTTTAGAGATAATCACTTTGCCTCTGCATCCCAGTTGTAAGACGGGAGTAATAATCTTTACATGATCTCACAAGATATGGGAGTACGCGTGTTTCTTTCAAGATAAACGTATCAAATCTCACACAGGATGGACCAGATGCTTTGATACCGAAATGCTGTGTATTTATCTAATTGCATAGATCTAATTGTGTTCAATAGTACTAGAGAAATTTTCTAGATGTTGTACAGTTCTCTGAATGTAGTGATAACAAATGAGAAGCCGGAATAAAGCTGTGCTCTCTTTATGCCTACATCTGATACAGCTACTGCCACTTCACCTCTGGGAAAGGTAACTCACAGCCAGCCCGCCAAAGGAGAACGGTCCAGCGCAGCTACAGACCCCAGTCTCCTGGCTGCAAGCTCTTCTGTGGCTCCCAATAGACCAGGATCTTCTGTCTCTCACCCAGCCACAGACAGACAGTTTCTCATTCTCTCTCCATGGAGGAGCTGTTCTCTGCACCTGCCTCCCTCTGTGACTTCCCCTTTGCTCCCACCAGGTATATTTTGTCCACGTCCCCCCAGCTAAGTACACTTGTGGGCCTCCACCTCTTTGCTTCCCAAAAGCAATGGGGAGACCCACCAGTTCAGCTAATTGGCATCGCCTAGTACGATGCTCTGTCCAGGAGAAAGATCTGAAAGAACTGGTAATTGAGGCAATGCTGTCATCGCCTCTCAACTGCAAAAGAAATCAAATATCTCCCTGCTATCTTCATTTTTGTCATGCAGCTTCATTCAACCAATCACCTACTGCTTTTCACTTTTTAACTCTGAGAGAAGGAAAACAGCAGCAAATAGAACTGGCCTGGATGAATTTAAATGCTCAAGTTAACACTGCTAACTAGGATGAAAGGAATTGTGGCAAAGGTATTCTTCTTCTGAAGAAAACACTTATAACCAAGACTAGCTCCTGCAAAACACAGAGTCATTTAAATTTTATTCAAAAAAGGCAAAGACACTGTAGCTAAGCAACCTGACTCTTCCTTAAACTGAAGGTTGGTTTTCACAGCACCTTGTTTATCACTGAAAGCTCTGACAAACTTCCACCTTATTTTATGTAATCATGTCTGGGGGAGTGCCAGATTAGTTCTGGTATACTGTTGCAAAGGGACTTTTCCCATGAATGCAGATGATGCAAAGTTATTCTTAAAATAGCATCCAAAATGTTCTCTGTCTCTACTGCATGCTCTTCAAATACACTGAGTTGCGTGAGCAGCCATCAGTCTGAGAGAACAGATATGCTTTTCTGCTTTTGGATCCAAGAAGTGCTGGCTATGTTTTCTTTACCTGTGTACTGACCCGAGCCGCACCCCGTTCTGTCTTAGATTGTCCCTTTAGCCCAGGATTTGATACAGCATTTAGTATTTGTATTCTACCACTAAATACCTTGTTTTCTTCTAAGAGGAGATAGATCCTGACATATACTTTCTACCCTGGTCTGGGTACTTCTCTTGCCCTATCTTGGATGCAATCTGTAGCTCTGAGGATGATGATCATTTCCAAATCAGAAGTTAACTATATTCCATAAACCCTGTTCACCCAGACTGAATGGAATAGCTTTCTTTTCAAAATCTTCTCATTCTGACTGCATTTTTCGTAATGGATAAGACAGAAAATTTATGCAAGTAATAAGCAAAACCAATGATACTGGATATGACCCACTGGGTTATGACTTTGCATGCTAATCTGTCATGCTTCCCCTCCCACAGAGTATGTTATTAATAGCCTTTTCCCATTTTGACAAGGGCACTGGAAAGCATCTGTTTGAAAAACATGGAAAGCACTAGGTTTTTTTACCTCTCTTGCAACTCAGTCTCCATTACAATTTCATTTTTAATCAGCCCCTGCCTCCCCCTTTTTCATTTGGTTGTCTGCAACACAATGTACAGTATAATAAAACATGATGGTCCCAAATGTTTTGCTGAACAATAGAAAAAAGATTTTGGCTGTACTGCTCATTTGTTTTCCTTTAATTGGTTTTGTGTTTGTGCAGAATAAATACACACACAGTAGGCCTATGCATCTTTCTACAAACACAGATATACACACACCATATACAGACAGCAATGCAGCTTTTTTGTTTACTCTGCCTCTCTCGTTCCCTCTAGATATTTTTGCACGCTGTCATTTGTGGAATACTGTTGAAACCCAAAGGGATGTCAGCTGAGCCTGCCTTGCATTGCAAGCTGTTGGCAGTCTCATTAAGGATGGGGGAACAGCGTGGAGCCCGCTGACATATTTCATAGGCTGATGCTGCTGGTCGGAAGCATTCGGCCGAGCTCTACGAGCTCTACCGGCCGATTCCTTCAGATGCTTCTCAGCCTTCATTTCATTGTTGGTGTCTCAACAAGGACTCTAAAGTTGTTACTGAAAGTGCCAGCAGCTGCTACCAGCACCTATGGGGAAGGAATCTGATATATTAAAAGAAAAAGCTTCAAAAGTTTCAAACAGGGTAAAAATACATGTTTTCTTAGCCAGCCTTGCCTGTTCAATGAGATTACTTTTTTGATTTGTTATTGGCTGTTTTTTCTATGTTCACTAATTTCAGAATTATCTGCATCATTTTGCTCTCTACCCAATTCATTTCCATTATTTGTAACCCTGCAGATATTACCCACCTCATCTATTGCAGCCCCACAGAATCCAAATCTCTCATCTGCGTGTATTTTCAGGGAAACTGTTGCCTGTTTGGGTGTCAAGGTAGAGGGCAGGAATAAGAATGTATCTCTGTGTTTCACCATGAGTTGTCCCTTCTTCCTCCAGGTCAAGGAAAGAACACCTGGCCATCAGACTCTTTTTGGCCAATACAATTAAAAAAAAACAGAAAAATCACAACTGAAACAGACTTTAACCGCTGGTCACTGCTGCAGCATGGCTCTCCTGTGTAAAGTCTCACCTAACTTCATGCCTAACTGGACTGGGCAGTTTTCAGTCATTCCAAGGTTCGTCTAGGCTGCTATGAAATCAGGGACACATGGGTCCTGTACACAAAAGAGAACAACTCAGGGAAAAATATGACTATATAAAGGAATTTAGGTAGTCAAATTAAATATGGGGAATCTAGAATTTCCAGTGTTTGCTTATGTTTTGTATTCAATTTCAGGGCACCATACATAAAGCAAGATATTTAACAGTCACCAACGCACCTACTGAGGAATGCCTAAATCTAAGGACAGATGGCACTTAGAGGAGGAATAGTATGTCTAAGCATTTTGTTTATTTGAGTTGTAATATTTTTTAATTCCCCAACTACACACTATTTTTCTTTAAGCAAGGACTAGCACTACAACTGTTAGTCAGGTTACTCTTGACGACCTTCCAAAGCCAAATCCCAATGTCACAGTTACCATCATCTCCTAGTGATTCTGTGCCAGAGCATGTGAAGGCAGCACAGTACGTTCAACAACAATCTCTATTTTCTGGTAAAAGTTGGGTCCTATGTATTCCTTCCTTTTTTCTGTCTAGCACATACAGATCACTGGCTCACCATATGTAATGCACCTCCATCTCCCTCCTTTCAATTAATTTTTATTTAAAAGATAAACACTTCAAAAGAGCACAGAAAGTAAGAAAATTTGTCTGTGATGTGTCTAGTAGATTTTAGCCACTATAAAATTAGCTGCAATATAAGACAAAGTAAAGAAGCATTTTGGTAAGCCATAAGTGGCTTTTTTTCCTCCTCTTGTCTCCTTAAGACACTCCCTTTCCCTTCTCTGTCACTTGCTATATTTTCACAGTGTTAGGGAAGAGCGGAGTTGTATCTCTGAAATACTGAGCTTTATGCCTTAGATTTAACGGCACTAGTAGCCCGGCCATATAATATGGGCTATGCAGTAAACACTTTCAGAGCCAAATCAGAAATTCACTACAGCAAAGGTTTACCAGTCTGCGGAAAGGCTATGCTGCACTAAATACTCAAGTCACCTAACAAAACTATAGAGAGGAAGAAGGGTTTAAGCTAAGAAGAACTGGAAATACGGAGATGTCCATTCTCTTCCTTACTCTGCTGGAGACAGACTTTGTTATCTGGTGCAGAGCATTCCAGCATCAGCAGGTATTTATGTATCTGCCTCTGTGAGGGTAAAAGAGAGGATGGGGAATATCATTTCATTAGCATTTATAAGGCAAACTATGGGGAAAGCATCGTTGCGCAACTGTGTAATTTACCCTTTAGCCATGGGCCAGATTCCACTGAAACAAAGTGTGAAAAGCAGCATGTGGGACCTCTTGTAAAGAAAGAGCAGAAGCCCCCATCAGACTGAACTCTCCTGAACTGGTGACCACGGGGTAAAAGGAGGGAAAGCTTCTCTACAGATTGTTGCCAGCAACTCCCCATCCCCAGGGTCACGGTTATCAAGCAAGGAGTCTCATCCTCCTTAGGCACAATAAGGAAAGAGACACTCCCTGCTTGGAAGTTCCATTTTGGGTAAGGTTTGTATTACCTACAAATCCTTCTCATAGCCTTGTTGATTTAACACTAATAAGTGCTGAGGAGAATGAAGAACAGCTAGCAGGTTTTTGCTCTACATACAAACTGAAAAGACATTCATGAAGTGGCATTCATCTCCTTACTCATGTTATTGACACCTTAAGGCGTGAGCATGAGCCAGTCTCACATATTCAGCATCACTCATTAAAGAACTTCTGCCCTAGAAAGTATATTTTAATTCCTTTTTGCATCACAGGAACTCACTTATGGACTACAGCATCACAGCTGGCCTATTAAAACAAAAACATGCAATTGTCCAGTATGAAAAACAAAACATCCTTTGTAACATCAGCAAACACAGTGCTTCCTATTGTCAAAACGGCACAAAGCAGCTCTGGTTTTATACTGATATATCAGGTTGGATTCAACAGTAGCAAAAGTGCTGTATAGAAAAAGGTTATTGAAAACTACGTAGAGCAATCTTTGTTAGCTCTAAAGAACAAGGAAAACAGTATGCAGAATAAACAGGGACGGGGAAAAAAAGAAACAGAAACAACCGTGCAAGTGAGGGTGGTAAATAAAAGCTCTGCAAAGAAACCTACTTCAGCACAGCCAGCTTTACAACAACACACCGCAGAATCCCAACAGCAAGAACTGATCTGTAATATACATTTTAAGTAAAAGAAATGGCATTCTCTCCTTCAGCAGACAGGAAACACCCACCACCCTCCCAGCAGGAGAGTGAAGCCCAGCATGCCAAGAACCCAGTGCTGGCTCAAAGCTGGTGGAGACAATGTCTCTGCATCCATGGTCCATGACACTGACCTCGGTTCCTCATGCACAGTAAAAGACCAAATCATAGAGGTGAGATTTTCCAGTTTGCCCACCAAGACACTAAAGACTGGGGAATTAAAATGTTTTTTGCAAGTCAGAAAAGCTTTCTGTAACCCTCAAGGTCTTTCATGCAGAAATTCATTCTGTACTCTGTTTCCTAAATGACACTCCACTTGCTCATGTGCAGTAATAAAAAGGAAGGTAGATTTTACTGAATGTCATATTCATGAAGAAAACCCCTTTTCATAATCAGAGAGAATTCCACAGAGAAGTAAAAACTACTTTCTACTCCCATGAAAATGAATTGTGAAGAGTGAAAAAAAAAATCCTTTTATTTCCCCCCCTTCTCCAACAAATTGTTCCAGAGAGAGTAGGTTTTTGCATTGTTCTCTCCAGGACACACTCTTAAGGACAGATTTGGAAGGGAAGTGTAATTGTGGAATTATATCCAGTTTGGTTTGACTCGGATTCTGTTTTCCTATATATTAAGAATAAAGAGCATGATTCAGAGCCCATTACAGCAAATGGGATGTGAATCAGACCAACTGTGCACTAAAGCCTGCCATTGATCTTTCTTCTTTATTTCCATTTTACTTTTGCCTTGTTTTTTTCCTAGTCTTTGCATGGGGGAGGGGGTTCCCCCCCCTCCTTTTCTTATTTGTTGCAGAAAGAGATACAACTTACAATCCCACCCCTCTGCTGACAATTTTGCCCACAAGACATTAGGAAAATGACGAGCACTTGCCAAAATACATATTCACACTCAGGATAATTAGCACATTACAAAACAAGGTTCACCAGATCTCATGGGAAACAATATTTTCTTCTAGGAAGAAACATGGTACTTTAAAAAAGTGTTCCCTTGAATTCAGAAGTCAAAGAGTAATTGACAAAGGAAAAAAAAATTCTTTTCCATTTGCAGAAATATTTCATTTAAAAGGTCTTTAACAAAGACTACTTGATTTCTCATTTCAAGTTTATTTTAAGAAAAAAAAATTCAAGCACAAAACACCAAAAAGGATGTTTACAAAAATTCTGAGTTTTTCTTGCCTAAAAATGTTAGTAGATTGATTCATCACAACCAACTCTTTTGCTAAATTTAGATTTGGCTTTGATAAATTGGCATTTTATAACAAATTAGGCAAACATCCCCTGGCTTCTGGAAGACAACCGTCAACTTTCCCTACATATTAATTGTCCTTTCTGAAAGCACAGAAGTGCATGAGGTGCCTACTTTCACATAAACGCCTTTTGCCTTTGAAAACAACATCATATGCCATAATAAAAAGAAAAATCATCAAATGCATTTTTTTATTAATGTTTCATTGACTGGCCTGGCTGAATGATCTATGATATGCTGACAGACGGAGCCAGACACAGACCTTCAGAAGAAAGGGGAAGCAGGAAGGAGCTGAACAGAAACATTTAGTCAGCTCTGTCAAAATGTTGGCATTTCTATTAAGAAAGAATTACAGTATCCAATTCTGCCTGTTATTCTGTATCATTCTACCAAAAGACCATGTATTTCTGAATAATTATTATTAGCATTTGAGCTACTTCTGCTGTATTTTGCAAGGCTGTCCAGTCAAAAGTGACACTGATATTAAAAGCTTATTTTGCTTTTGAGTGTAAAATAATTGTTTGACTCACAAGCAGAATTTCATAAATCATTTCACTTGTAAAATTCCTTTTCTCTATAGCTGTTCCTTCTGCACAACTTAGCTTCTGTTTTATTTAACACCAGTATTCCAAAATGCAGGCACTCCTGAAACTCACGTATACCGTAATGCCTTGCGCAGAAAGATCTTTTCAGCCTACAAGCCACATTTAAAGTCTATAAAATGGATAACATTTGTACCACAGAAAGTTATGCACAGTGGAAGACTTGTTACTGAAGTGCAGCTCAGTCCCTTAGGGACAGACGTACCTCAGAACTGTTGAGATGACACCTGTGCGTCCCCGAGAACCACCCCTCACTCGAACACTGGTCGATGTCCACCTTCTGCAGATTGATGTCGACTTTGACAACACCTCTGAAAACAGAGAAAAACAGCCTTGAACACAGCAACTACAGAAACAGGTTAAACTTCTTTGTGATGCTGTAGCCTGCAAAGTGGAGCTACATCTTTCTTCTAAACACAAAATTTGATGTAAAAACAGAAGTTTTGCGTTCCTGAAGCCACGACTGCAGAGACACATTCTTGTGTTAGACCCTATTGAGATGTATTACAACAAGATCTCAGTAAATCTAACACACTAAGTGCAAGGCAGCAGGTAAAAAGAAGTTATACACTCACAAAACTTAATGCCCTTCGCATTTTACAATGCAGCCAAGAACTAAAATAAATACATTGAACAACCTGCACTACTTTTTCTGAGGTCTGGCTGACCCCCGAGTGCAGTACCAGGGGCCGCACCTCACCCGCATGCCCGGTGACAATGACATCCTCCCCTTCGCTCCAGGGAATGCTGTTTGGCAACACAACTGGCAAAAGCCTTTTTCCGTGCTCTCCCCAGAGACACCCCGACCTCCAGAGACTTCAGGCCTCTCCCCCATGGCCCAGCAGGCACCCAAGCCCCTCTGTCCCCATCTCTGCCAGCCGACGCTGGTGTGATACCCGATACAACATCAAAAGGGCAGCACAGGCCAGGAGTGGGCCGCTGATGGCTGTGAAATGAAAAAAACATTTCCTACACACACAGGTCCTCAAGGACTGTCTGAACTGTATTACTTCTAAGTTTTTCATTAAAAAAAAAAATCTGAGCCAGCAACCCAATTTCAAAGCCAACACTGTTTTAGAAACAACTCGGAAATCACCAGATGAAAAATAGCTGTAAGACTGCAGTTGCATATCTTAAAACACCTTCCAAAATTTCCTTATTCTCTCTAAAATAACCTCCAGAATGACTTTAGATGTAGAACATTTATAGCATCATCTTGTAAGAGTACGTACCTGTGACTGCTTCATTGCTGTCTGGACTTAGCAAAAACGCCAGTATGAAACTTCTGGTAGCTGGATCATTACACGAACTCACTCATAACATAACATACAGATGAATGCTCTGTACTGATTTCCTAAACCTAGGGTACCACTCCTTTTCAGTCAACCGTTTCAGCCACTGTAGACAAAAGTTTTCATCTCCACAGCCTGAACTTCCACAACTACAAACACCATCATCCCTCCTTTCAGCCTGTGGACTACCAAAGGCACGGCCCAACCTCTATCTCCAGAAGACCTCGCTCACCTCAAAGCATGTTGCCTCTTTAATTAAAACTCAGTATATATAAGCAAGCTAATAATAATAAGAGTTACAGAGCTATATATTTGAGAAGCTGCTTATGAACAAAATCACAATAGGCATAAGAGAGCAAGTTTTATCAAAACCAGGACAATACCACTTCCTCACACCTGAGCCCAGTACAACCAAGTGCAAAGTGTCCAAAACAGCTATATGTGGACAACCATCTTCAGACATGCTATATAGTCCTTGCAGAAACACAAGCACATCATTTAAGTGATCTGAAGAAGAATGTGTTAGGAAATTATGTAGGATAGCCAGTAAGAAGTTAGACAGTACAGGTACACTTCATCCCCCTCAGTATCCTGCCTAAAATCTAAATAATCTGATCCTAGGCACACTTAGAAATGACCTGAAATATTTGAGCACTGGCTCTAGCAAGTTCAATTTGAAATAGGACTCTTGCTTTGAACAACAGCTGCTCCAGGGACTGCTAGAACTACACTTCTACCCCAATTAACTGTTTTTGCCATGTTCCAGGTGACCAGTGACCTCAGGGGAAAAACTGCCATACTGTACAGACTAACACTTTGTAAAATGTTGATGTCAGTGGATTACAAGCTTATCTTCACCTGATTACAAGGTATGTGTCTCAGATGCTCTAGGAGTAGAGGTAACTAATGCCGCATCTGGTCTCGTGCGGATCCCACCAGCTAGGTTTCTAATATTTTCTGGACCTTTCTGAGCACAAATATTAGCGTGTGGGCTGGGGACATGACCTGTTCTGCAAGTGAGTAATCTCACCGTGGCTGCATACAGACACGAAGTAGGCAGCAGGACCAGGACCAACAGTACTCCTTGCTCTCCCAGTTCATGTTTTATACCAGGCATCTTGGCAAGGGTCTCTCAAGGATCAGCATCATTCTGACTACTCTGAAGAAATCAGTTTATATAGTAGGAAAAACAGATTCACCTGGATACTTTCAAGAACCTTAGGTGAGCAGGTCTTTATTTCCTTTACATGGAAGCTTTTCCCTTGCGTACATTTTGTTTTTAACTGGCAGGAGAGGAAACTCCGCTCTCCCTCTACGAACACTTCCACGAAGAGAGAGGCACAGACTGCTAATTAAGGCTAAACTAATCACTGCCAGGAGAGGAGCAACACCTTAAGAGTTTGCTGTGTGGCATACAAGCAGGCCCTGCAGAAGCACAGTGTCAGTACAAAGCGATATAAAAATTTTCAGAAAAACAACTTACCTAGAGGTTACTTGTGAGACAGGCAACACATACCAGCCAGAGGAATCAGGGACATTAAGCACACTGAGCAAGCATTTGAGTATAGCCTTACAATTAGAAGAATTAGCGGCACGTTCTAATGGGCCAAGAGGCAGAAAGCAGGGCAGCATCCTAAGGCTCAGAGCCATGTAATGGAACAAAAGGAAATGTATTTTTTGATTTTTCACATCAGAATTTATTAAATAACCTGTATCCCTTAAAAACTCTTTGCTATAATTATTTTGTTCAAAATAGATGTGAAAAGTACAGATTCATACAGCAGTTATCATTGGAAGAAACCTCCTCTGATCACCCAGTCCAACTACGTGCTCCAAGCAGGCTCAGTTCAGTTGGGTGTTTTAATACCTCCTGTAACGGAGACTTCACCTCCTCTGGGAAACCTGATCTAGTTAGTGTCTGACCTCACAGTATCAAAAAAAGTCATCAATGTTTAAATGCAATTTCTTGTCTTTTAATTTGTGCCTCTTGTACTTTCTGTCCTTTCACGGACTACCCCTGAGAAGAATCTGGCTCTGTCTTCTTTACGCTTTTCCATCAGGTATTTACACACATGTGTAAGATTGCCCTGGAGCCTCCTCTTCTCCAGGCTGAACAGTCCCAGCTCACTCAGCCCTTCTTGTCTGTCAGATGCTCCAAGCTGTAATCATCTTTGTGGCCTTTCACTAGGCTTACTCCAGTACATCCATGTCTCTTGTACTGAGGAGTCCAGAAGTGGGGCCCCATCAGGCTGGGTAAAGAGGAAGTATCACCTCTGTCAACCCGCTGGCATCACTCTTCCTCTCACAGCCCAGGAGGCTGTTAGTCTTTGCCACAAGCACACGTTGGTGGTTCATGCCAAATTGGCATCCACCAGGACCCCCTCAGGCCTTTTCTGCAAAGCTGCTTTCCAGTCATTCAGTGCCCAGCCTGTACTGGTGTGGGGGGTTTTTCCTCCATAGGTGCAGCACTTGATATTTCCCATCGCTGAACTTCACAAGGATCTCATTTGCTCCTTTCTCCAGCCTATTTTAGTCTTCCTGAATGGCAACACAACCATCTGGCCCCTCAGCCACCCCTCCCAATTTTTGTCATCTGTAAACTTGCTAAGAGCACACCCTACCCTACTGCCCAGACCACCAAACGAAAATGTTCCAACAGAACAGGCTCCAGTACCAACCCCTGAGGTGTATGAATAGTGACTGACCCCAGCTATCTACACACAGTAGGCTATTGGGTTGGTTAAACACTATTTTCACTTCATAAACTCCTGTTGAATACTCCCAATCACATTCTTCATGTGTTTCAGAAGTGGTTTCAAGGAAGATTTGCTCCATCGCCTTCCCAGGGATTGAGGTGAGGCTGATCAGCCTGTAGTTCTTGGAAGATACCAAGTACCTTGACCTTTTCCATGTGTCCTGTCACAAAGTCCACTTCCCCATTCATTATCAGGCCCACACTCTCCCTAGTCCTAGTTTTTCTGCCAGGGTACTTCTCATTGTCCCTCAGATTCAGCCCTATATGGACTTTCGTTTCCCTAACCATATCCCCACATAGAATCATAGGAACAAAGAATCATTTAATTTGGAAAAGACCTTT
>Ga0181612_128812_pt1 | contig 12781 bp, 9 predicted proteins | sample HoacroProtozoa21_FD_119630 | JGI IMG/M metagenome (GOLD analysis project Ga0181612, IMG submission 119630) | Hoatzin crop microbial communities from Cojedes, Venezuel. Combined Assembly of Gp0051906, Gp0051904, Gp0051908 | reverse complement strand
CTCTCTGAGCTACTGATAGTTACGGTCCGCAGCCAAACCTGCACTGCAAGAGCAAAGACGACTTAAGTCCACGCTGCCTGCCCTGCATGCTGAGCCTGTGCCGCACGCCATGGGGTACAGGCAGAGGTGGATGCAGCCCGCTCCAGCAGCAGCTTGTCTCACACATGTGGTGAGAAACATTGCAAACCAACCCAGAACCTCCACACGAGCGACAGCTCATGAATGGTATCGAAACCCAGCCGCTCTGCCAGGCGGAAGCGCAGCGTGGTGCCCGGCGTAAGGGCTGCCACCACCCTCCCACTCTGCCACCCCGGTAAGTGTCTCGCACGCAGGGGCAGGGAAGGCAAAGCCTAGCACCTCGCGGGCAGGGGCTCTGGTACACCCCTGTAGCCAGCCTCTCGCCCCCAGCTCTGCGAGGATAATTTCCAGGACAGACCTGTGTCCAGGGCCTGAACACAAGCAATATGGGGGGAAAAGGGAAGGAGGGGGGAGCCTCCAAGGGAACTTTTTGGGAGGTTAATCACCAAAGATGATCCATCTTGAGGGAGTAACATGGGGACCAGGTGTGCTGTTTGCCAGGCCTCCAGGAGACACAGGCAAGCCCTGTATCCCTGCAGAAGCATGTTCACATCCAGCTCATGGGTCATGCAGCAGATCCATCTGTTTGAGGTAAAAAGCTCCTACCATTTAGAGACTTCAGAGTGATGCTCTTCTACGAGCCCGAACAGACAGAGAGCTGGGAAGCACGAATGTCTTCCCTTATGTCCACTCAGCCACCATTTGAGAGAGCCACAGGATGCTTTGGTTGAAAATTACTAAGTGATTTTCAGACCTGCTCTGCATTCATCAACAGCCCATGCATGGGAACATGTGTCAGCATGGCCCAACAGTCATTAGAGTCAGAGGAGCCTCTAATCAAGCTGCAAACAAGGCCATTGCCTGGTCACACCCCAGCCAGTTTCACAGGAGAGGTGTTCTGTCACCAGCCTGTAGCAAAAGATCAGCTTTCCTCCAGATTTACATTTCCCACTGGAGCAGATTTCGTAAGGAAAGGCCATAGAAATCTCATATATAGGTATACTGCACACACATATAAAAATAAAAATGAGTGTACATATATACATATGTAGTTGAAGTTTTTTCCCTAGTCTGGTTGGCATCATAACAACTCCTCAGCCTCGGATATACTAACAGTCCAGCTAACTCACATTTGTTGTTTACCCTGTAAAATGGGCAGTATTTACGCTTATTTTAGCAATACCAAAACTGAGGGCCAAAGCAAAACTAACAGACCCCAAGAAGCAAATGCAGAGCAGCCTCCAGCTCCTTTGATATTTGGATAACTTAGTTCACAGTCTGTCCCTGCAAGACAGGAAAAGAAATTCAGCTGCAAGGGGTACAGAGGCAGTGCTTCTTTAACAGGCTTCTCAGTGCACCACCGGAATTCATAGCTTTGGAAATTGAAAAGCCATCCCAGACAATCAAATGAAAAAGTTTAGATTTGTGTTTTTCGGTATTTCTCCTTTAAAATGTTATTTCCTGATTGCCTACACTTAAAAATGGTACAGAAAAGTCACACCTGGTAATGTCATGTCATCAGAAAGAAGCCAAACTGTATTCCTCTGTGTACAGGAGAATATCACTGGTGGACACGCTATAGAGATGTTGCATGAACTTCTGGAGCAACATCTACTACCACTGCCAAAAGAATGAGCATTAGTCTCCAGGAATCTGCAGTCAGCTCCAGTTAGACACAAGTCAAAGTCAGACTGAAAGATTTTCATTGTATTCAGCTGTGGCAAATCCCTCCTCAGCTGGTTTTGCAACACACAACCACATCTGCTGAGTCTTAACAGACACAATGCAGCTGTCACTAACAGCTCCAGAAAAAGGTCCTAAACATGTCAGGGCACAAAGGGGCTAAAAGGCTTCTTCAGCACCACCTGAGCTTTGGCATGGCCTGCACGTCCTGCCATGGACCAGAAACACCTCCTCTAACACCAAGCACCACGGTGCAAATCCCCTGGGGTAACTGATGTTCTCCCCTCCTCTGTGTGGCTGAAAGCTCCAGATAGAAAACCCACACCCAGTTCAAGAACTAACCCGGCTGCTGTTTAAATAGGAGGGTGAGGGGAAATTGCTGCACTGTTAAAATATTTTTGTGCGCTGAAATACAGGGATGAAGCAGACATGGGAAAGAATGACGACTCAGGCCTGACACAGTGATTTTGCAGGGATGGGGAGGAAGACAGACTGAGATCTGAGTCACAGAAGGATGTTCTCTTTTCACTATTCACTTTCTTTGTCTCTTTTCCCCTCTGCTGAGCTTAGGAAATGGAATCTCCCTCATTCGGTTTTATTTTTGATTTCTAATCTCTTTCCCACCCTATCACACAATGCTGTTCTTATGTCTCTGCTTCCAGCCCAGAAAGAAAAACCACACTACAAAGCAGCTACTAACTGAAAAAAGTGTTCTGGCTGAGCTATTTATTTTCCTAAGCTTGAGTCTAGAATAAGTATTACTTTTCAGCATACGCTCTCACTGACTCTATGGTAGGGACACTGGAAGACACAGTGTAATTTCTCGTAAGTGAACAGCTATGAGTTGTGGGTCATTTCAACAGGCCTATGGCATCGTTTAATTTAACGGGCTTTAATTACATATTGCAGCAGATGACTGGAAGCTAATACTGAAACCCAGGGTGTAATTACATATCGCCAATTATCTTACCAGCTGTTTGTTGAAGTTCTGCACACACTGTTCAAACTGCTCATCTTTTGTTTCATCTGCTTTCCCAAGCTTCTGAAGAACCTGCAGAAAGAGAGGAGAAAGATAGGAGACTTCAAACACAGATACAGCAAAGCAAACAGTTGCAAGTTTCTGCTTGTGAGGCTGAGGGAAGCAAAGTCAAAAAGTCTCCATTACTCTTGCACTCAGAATTTCTGGAATATTTCTCAGCCCTGTCATAGTTTGAAAAACGACTTACAGACGAATCAGGATGAACTCAGACTTCTTATACTTCGCTGTACCAAAGAACACAACTGAGGTTTGTCCTTCACTGGTCTAATGCTTTTTGCAGGCAAGGCAATAGCAACCCAGTCATTTATCTCCTGGACCAGCCAGAAACACACCACGTCTCTGATCTGCCTTGTGCTGTGTGGTTACACTTGCCCTGATCTAACACTAATCTCTGGTCCAGACAGGGTGGGGTTTTTTTTGCTCCCAGAACAGCTGGACTGCCCTCAAACACAAAGCCATGCAGAGACCTCCTTGGAGAGAGAAGGTGGCTGGAGCAGTGAAAGTCCCACCTTCTTTCCACTTTTTCTCACTATGCACATGCTTGGAAGGAGCTGGCTGTGGAGAGCAACTGGGGACCTGAGACTGAGTGTCATGGAGATTCATGGTGTAAATGTCATGTCTGAGTGTCAGCAGCCAGACCTGTTCCCCTCACCACCTCCCTGCACAGCAGGGTTCCCTGCAGCCTGTAAAAAAAAAAAAATCCTTATCAGACCACTTCCCTTATCACACTTCTCTCAATGGTCTCTCCATGCAGCTAAGTGGATCGCTCTCAGGCTTTGAACAAAGCATTTCATTTTCTGGACAGGAAGGTGGGTCCATCACAAGAGGGCTGAGCAAACCGCAGCTGTGGAGTAGGGCAGCAGGTATTTGTCATGCCCAAAGCAACCCCAGCAGCAGGAGACAAGGATGTAAACTATAGCTGGTTAAGCTTCGTTACAGCATCTTTGTTAATCAAAAGTAAAACCTGATTGTGCCAAAAAACAGCCTCCTCTCGCAGGGCCATAAAAACACAGAAAACCTCACCCAGTCCTCAGTCACAGGAGGTTCTGGGGAGCCAGAGGTAGGCTAGAAAGGGTGCTGAGGGAACACCTCGAAAAGCAAGGGAGCCGGGGCTGGGAAGAGCATGACTGCCCAAGAGGCAGAAAGCACTGGAAAAATCAACATCTCCTTGCCCTGCTGAGCGCAGCAGGCCTTTAGCCACAGGTCTCAGCCACCTTGTTCAGCCCCTCTTGGGTAGAAGAGGGTCAAGATGGAAAAACAGGTGCATGTTACTGCCACCTCTACAGGAAGGCTACCAGCAAGTGTCCCCAGACCAGTCGCTCTGAGAAACTGTCAGGTAGCCATGACAGTCACCCAAATCAGCCTCTCCAGCTCCCTTTGCTACCCGCAGATCTTCTCAGAGAATGTGAAGAGAATTTTTCCCCTGCAAGGCAGGGATCAGACTTTCATGTTTGGTCCCCAAAATCACATTGACAAGGTCCATGCAACAGGATGTAGAATAGAGTATTTTCAGCTCAAAGGGACCCACAATGACCATATAGTCCAACTGCCAACGCATCTACTGGCTCACTCTCACCTTTTTACATAGCCAAGGTGGAGGACATTTGTGTTATGTCTACTTGGCTAATCTCAGTTCCCCTCTGCCCCATATAGGCACGCATATTCCCAGCTCACCCCGACTGCAATAACTGACTCTAGTGGTAGACACGATAAATCAGTGCAGTCATTCAGCACCCGGCTCATAAATCCCCTTATTTAAGCTGGGACTGAACTTCTAGGGGAGAAATCACTGTTTTTCATTCTCCTTCTGTTCAGCTGCCTCTCTTCACCTCCAGGAATAATTGCTAAGGTATTCCAGTGTCAGCAAGATGGGGAAAAGGACACATACAGATGAAGACTGCCCTATTTGTGACCAAGAGCTGAACCAAAAAGCCTTCAGAGCTAGAAGCACAGCTTTCTACACCTCAAGCGACAGCAGCAAACACTGCAGCTACAAGTGCCTAAGGTGCTTGGTAAACCTGACTATGCAGCAGGACATAGAGACCACAAATACTCCCTTCTCCCTCTCAAACCCTTGGCACAGAAGAGCTTGTTGCAGAGCAGCAGAAGCAACACTGGTTGGACAGGCAAGAGTCCTGTACACCAGCCACCGGTGCCTGCTTTGTTGATCTGCTCCAGTGAAGGGGAACGCATGCCACAGCAATGCTACTGTTGAGGCTACTCATTTCTCCACCATGCCAGCAGGAGAGAAGGACTCAGTACAGCCTCATCTTTCTCATCAGGTGCTACGGTGAACCTCTTCCAGAAAGGATGCCACTCAAAGCTCAAAGGCCCTGTGGTCAGCTGTACTCCCCATGGCTACTAGATCTACAGAGCATGGATGTCCCACCTGCTGGGTGACTTCCTAGATAACGATACAGTACACAAGCTGCAAATTCCAAGGCAGAATAATGTTCCCAGCGTGTAGATCAGTAGAATTGTTGGGGATACAAAGGTCCTTTTTATGGGGCAATGCATCTGTCTGGCTAGTCAGGAGATGCAATGCTTTCAGGCCTGGAGGGGAGGGAAGGAGACCGTTTAACTGGGAGGAATCTGGAGTATGTTGTCAAAGGTTTAGAGTGGCCTCAATGCTTCACGGTGTAAAACACTGAGCAGCACCCACAGACTATTCATTGTGGTGGCCCCGTGCCTGCTTCCCACACGTGCAAGAAGTTCCTCTATTCCACTGCTCCTTGGCAAACATGCACACCGAGTCTGGGGTCATCTGGCCAGCTGGGAAGATCTTACTCCACCATGCTGAGGTGCTCTGCACAGGTCCTGCAAAATGCTAGGCACTGGAAAGGGCTCTAACTCACAGCCTGCCTCTATGGAAAAAATTCCTGCTGCAACAGCGGATGCTCAGCTGAGGAGCAGCTCTGAATCAGGGGGGAGGGAGTAACAAGAAACCCTGCATTTTTCCACAGTGGTGACATGGGGCAGGTGAAACAGAGGACCCTGGAACACCAGCAGAGGAGCAAGGCAAGGAAAGCAAAACCAGTTACAAGAGAGAGCCTGTGAGAAGCGAATCCCTGGCTACACCAAAAAAACTGCTCTTGCTTCCTACACTCTTCCCCCACCTGTAGGCAAAGGCTTGTGCCCCACGCCTGCTGCCCTGACAGGACGGCCCTAGAGCCCCACAGCCCACTCTGATGCCTTCATTGCTTGCTGTGACACAGCAGAGAGCAAACAGCCCTGGGCTGCAGCAGGGCAGGGGTTATCTCCTCTTATCACTCTCCCTCAAAATCACACCTGCCCCACAGAAACAGCCCAGAGGTCAAACCCTAAAGCTGGCTGGAGCAGCGTACAGCAATGGCTCCACAAGGCTGGCCAGCAAGCCTGCTCCCAGCTCTCCCATCATAGCAACGTGCATGCTAGCTGTACTAACAAATCCCTCCGGACCCCCTAAACCAGCAAGGGACAGAGCAGATGGCCCTGGGCATGCTGCTGGCTGCAGGCATGTCTGTGCTCGCTGCCGATAACCCGGAGCTCGCAGCACAACTCCCCTCCCTGGGCTGGTACGTGCCGTCATAGGTCAGGCTATTCCGGGTGAGCCGCGGCTGCTCCCTCCCTTCCCCTGCGATGGGCTTTAATCCTCCAGCCCACTGCAAAGCCAGATAAAGTTCGGATGGAAACTTCAGGCTCTTTGATAGCTATTAATGGAGTAGATTTACCAGGGCAGGAGTCAGGACCCTGCTGTGGCTCCCAGATCTCAGGGCAGATCAGAGATGGTGTGATCTGTCAGCTGCTGTCTGGAGGCAAACCACACCAGGCAGCAGGCATGGATCCGGCATTTGGAAGATTAAGAAGCAAACATGGCTAGGCTCCTTGGTCTGCCCTTGACCTGAGAAGTCCTGGCCCCGCATAAGGACAGGGACCATTTCAAGAGGGTGCCAGCTAGAGTGAAGAATACTTTGCACGAATCCCACAAAACACCTTGTGGAATGGATTTCAGAGGGGGGTCCAGCATTGCTGTGGGTCCAAGTCTTGGCTCACTCTGGATTCACTACAACAGGATGGGGTTATCCCAGCCAGCGTTTTTGGCCTCAGGCACCAGACATATCTGGACACTTAAATACCATTTTCAAGTGTTGCTCAGAAACCAGGTCTCTTCCAACAATTGGCTAGGTCTAAAGGTGCTGGCTGTGCCTTTCTCAAACTAGAACCACACCTGATCAACTGCTGCGGCATCTCCAGAGCCAGATTCCACCCATGGAGCCCCAGTTTTCCCTCCATTCAAATAAAAGCAATGAGGAAAAAGGAGATTCAGCATTTGACTGAAGTTTTAAATGCACTTTAAGATCCTAGGAGGCAAGATGCTATTAACAAATAAGCAAATGATCACATTCCTCTCATATCATTGATGTATTTGTAACTTGCTGTTGCAGGCAGAACTATTAGCAGTAAGCTTTGAATTGATCTACTTTGAGAAGTGAGATAACACAGAAGTGATGGAGAAATCTGAAAATCCTCTGTATTGGAGACCTGGCATTCTGCTGGAAACAGTCAGAGAAGTAAAGGCATGAAATAGCCTTTAAAAACAGCAACTTTTCCCAGCAAAATGGAAAGTTTGCTTAGGGAAATCTAAGCTGCAGGTGTTTCTCAAAAGCAAGGCTGTAAGATTCAGAGGGTGACTGAACATTACCTAAACACCACGGTTTTGAAGCACTCAAAATGAAGCATCTAACCTGGCTGCAGTTCACCCTCTTTTTTCCAGGTGTATGGGAAGAAGCATTCCCAAAGGACAAACCCCTGCACTGCTTAGCACAGCGTCTCGCATGCTCTGCTTTGAGCACTGGGCATGAAGGAAATGGAAATCTGGAGATCAGCCCTGTGACCACCAAACTCTTTGATGTAGAGCAGCAACCACAATTAAGGACAAACACTTGCAGCAGCCAGCATCAAGCAGCAGTACCAGACCATCCAAAATGGAGTTCTGTTTTGCTCTAAAAAGAAACTGTAACAGATTCATCTTTACGCTTTCTAATAGAGAAATATACGCCATCTGCTTAATACATCCACAGTTGTCACTTGGCACCTTCCTTCACTCTCTTCTGAAATACCAATGCCACAACTAAAACCCAAGTACTCTCAGCAAACACCTGCAGACCCATTATGTGAACCAGTAACCTAATAAAGCTCTGCTTTTCATAGCACATGGGTCACCCAGGCCAAAGTCCAGTCTAGAGAATGCAGCTGATGAGTCGGAAGGCAAGAAATAAATGCAGCTTGTGGATCCCAGACAGAGCTAAACCTGCACCTGAAACACCTGAAATTAGGGTGGTCCGGCCCTGACGAAGGGAGAGTCATTAAGCCCACAGCCCAAGCAGATACAACTAGAGCCCTGCGGGTCCCCACCTTACTCCCCACTGTGTCAGAGCAAGGGCTGTGGTTACATCTTCCTGATGCTGGCCTAATGCTCCTAAATCACTCCAACTCCTGACCTTTCCACCCCTCGGAAATGACACCTCTGACTTTCACTGGATTTGCTGACTCCAGTGCATTATCTCCAACTACCAACTGGGCACAGAGCCAGTAATTACTGTGACTAATTTTGAATTGCACAAATTGGCATGTGCCATTGGGTCAACTAGCAACAGAACAAATAAATCTTTGATCTCAGGCCGCTGTCTATCCTTCCATGGAAGACATTATACTTGGAAAAGGGGGAGAGAAAATAGTGTCCAAGTGAGACAGAAAGCACAAAGCCACATAACTTAATAAGGTACAAACAAAGGAAGTTTCATAAGCTTGAAGTTTGGTTTCTTCTCTGCCCAAATGAAATGTGACTTGCTCAACGAAGCAGATTTGTGCTCATGGAATAATTCAGTTTTTGCACTCAGACTCAGGAGAAAAGCAAGAGCAGCAGCAGGAGTCCTGCTCCCCCTCCAACCCTCTCTGGGAGCAGGGCGTGTCCTTCTGCCCTCCACGCCTGCCCCTAGGCTGGTTTTGGGGACTGCCTGGCTTCCTCATGCAAGCCTGGCACAATTAAGTCTTTCTTTGAAACAACTGGACAAAGGAGGATGGGGGTGGAGAGGAAGAAACTCCAAACATATTAACGTTTCATTTTAAATTGAGAAAATTATTCCCATGCTGAGGAACCAGCAAGACCCTTAATCACTGGAAGATGGGAAAGGGCAATGTCGCACTTGGCACGGATAGAGCAGTTCTTGTTCGCTTCTTACTTGCTGACAAGGTTCAATAGATCCTGCAAAGACAGAGCTAACCACTGGGCTAAGAGCTGGGAAACCAGGGTTCAATACTGCATTTTGTTAGAGGCTTCCTGAATGACCTGGAAAATTCATGTCCAATGTCACATCCATCTAGCTGTAGAGAGGAGTGTTTGTTCTGCACGACACAGTCACCAGATTTATCCCCAGCATCCCCAGCTGGCAAATGGGAAAGAGAGGGACAGAGAGATGAGATGACCAGTTTTGCATGCTCAGCTCGAGACACATTGAGTTTGACTTCTACAGGCATCCCTCTAAGGTATGTGAGAGTCTGCATGCTGAGCCATATTCTAAAACCCAATCTGACTGGGAAAAACCCAAACAACTAAGAATATAATTTTTTGGTCACATTGCAGTGTTGAAGTCTCAGAACTTCCCCCAAAATAGCAGTGAGGAATTGAAATTATTAGAATAAATTACATAGAGATCCTTTGCTAATGAAAGACTTTTTTAAAAAGTTAGATAAGCATCTCAAGTGTGACTTAAGTCAGACAGATCCCACTTCACATAGGGGATGGACCTTGGAAGGCCCTTCCAAAGCTAGTCTTCCCAAATCCTGCAGATGACAGAAACAAAAGGTCAATCACTTTGTCTCTGAAAAAATACCCTCTCCAAAAAGACCTCGCTCCTTCCTCCATACCACAGTCGGAAGTGTAACATACATCCAAGGGTGACGAGATAATAACGCACATATAGCCTATCAAAGAAACACGTCACTGCCACCTTCCCTATATGGCACTATACCACAAAATTTCTGTAGGAGCAAGTGTCATCTTGCATTGCCTTGAAGGCTCAACTCAAGTATCTGCTTCTGACAGCTACTACAGAGCAACCTCACCATGACCTGCACCTTCAGGACACACCTCTTGAGTTTAACATGATTCAGTGTGGTCACACTGGGTTGTCTTACAAGGTTCATCCTGCTCCATCACTCTGTAGTCAACAGGGAAAACGCAGGAGCTCCACTTTCTCATTCTGCTTTACCTTCTGGAGATATCTGCTGCTCCATAACGGACTCAGGAGGAGATCACGACAACAAGTTTCACCAGGCTGAAATTAGCATTTTAAGAATATGCCCTTGTTTCTGATCGTGCCAGGTGCAAGACAACATGCAGAAATAAGCACAGCAGGTGCTGGACTTTTTTCAAGTCTGGTGGCTTGGAACGATGGTCAGCTTATCCTTAAGGCTGAGTCATAAGTGGTGAGTAATATCCTCAAGAAGGGAGTATACAAAGGACCTGCCCCACTTTTGAAGCCGCATGTTGCACCATAGTCATCCAAGAATGCCTGCTCTATTTCAGCATTTTCCTTTGAACACCCTGTGCTGCAGATTCCCCTTTTTCAACAAAGCATAAGAGCAGCACTGTCTGGCTGCAGCAGATTCTTCCACAGCAGTTTCCAGCCTCAATCCAAACTCAGAAGCCCTCCTTGAAGCAACTGCAGGGTACGAGCCTGTAGTGATGGCCCTATGGGGACAAGCTACTCCTAATTACACCATGTGCTTCACCCAAAACCTCACGCAAATGGAAGTTGCCATGCTCAGCTTCTCCCCACGGCCGAAGCAGCTAGTGTCCACCATAAATGGATGCAAAGGCTTAGCTAGCTGCTGCACTGAAACATCTCAAAACCAGAAATGTTCAAGAACATGTTAATCGATACTACTATACTACTTCAGGGAGGACATGACTTTCATATTTGCATTCTCTGTTCTGTAAAAGTACTAACGTTATTTCACGATATTCACTATGAAGACTAACTGGAGCAAGCTTGGGACATCTTTCACTCTTAAGAAGCTTCCTCCTGTGCTTGACTCCCTTTGGGGACACTTCTCAAGTTACAGGCTGTCGAACAAGGGATTCCCATCACTCATAGTACTGGTTATCACATAGTACATCATTATACTTAGCACACCGTTACCAAGTGTCCTAAGACCAAAGGTAAACACAAGCAGAAGACCTGGGTCTAACTCTCAGACGTGTTCAGCCCGGGACAGCCAGCAAGAGGAGGCACTAGGCTCTGGGTACTTAGCCCTGCACATTTGGTTGGTCTCACACGTCCACCCTACAGTCTAAAGATAAGGAATGGCACTGGGGCACAACAGACAGGCAGCAAAATTGCAACGTGTGCCCAGTTCTAGAGACTCGCGTTCTTCCCACGCTACCTCTATGGATCTAGCAGATCTCAGGCTGTTCCTGCACCTGAAGCTCAAGAAGCTGGCTCCTATGCTGTGCTAGGAGAACTGCTGTCTTTCATTGCAAGTCAGAATTGCCAGACCCATGGGTAGAGTCCTGTGCCCAAGATAAAGCCCTCTTGAACACGGGGCCAGAACCCTAGTTCATCTTCTGCACTAGGAAAAAGGCCAGCATGACTGTCACTACACAGGTTACCTCTTCCTCTGCTTCTATTACTCCCTGCATCTGCAATAGTATCTGCTGACCCCACTCCCTGTCTCAGCAAGACCAACATCTCTGAGGACCAGCATAGAGAGCCTCTTTGTTTCTGGAGCAGAACCTGCAGCAGGTTCCCCTGCGGCCCATTCCCACCCTACTGACAGCACTCAGTTCTTCCTGAGGGAGGAACTAAGCACTTCGCTTTCAATTTCCACCCTGTGATCACATCACTTTTCTGAATTGGGCTATGACGTTTCCCTGCCTTAATGTCATTCACTCTGGGAAGCCTTCAATACCAGGATTCGTTAACACTGTCTTTAACTATCATATATTGTCAACAAGTAAACTAAAGGAAGAAATTAGGAAGGAAAGAAAAGGAGCAGCACAACAGGACAGGCTAAAAGCTGGCACAAACTTCTTTGCAAAATCCCTCCCCTCTTAGAGGAAGGAGTCTGTTGAGGACCACAACCTCCTGAGCAGAGCATTGTCCTCAAAAAGTTGAAACTTCCTTATCCAGAGAGGCAAGTATGACTTCAGAGGATGGAGAGAATAATTTTGCCAGCCTCATTCTGCTTCCTGCTCCTTCAAGTCTGGAGAGTAATTTCAGAAACCCCACTCTTGGATACTTCTTCAGGTTGGAGGTTTCTCCTTCACCACCAAAATTCACAACATTCTGCCCATGTAGCCTGTCCACATGTTGTGTACAGGACACGCAGCATTTTTTTGCAAGCTCAAGTCACATTGTTCTGACAGCAAAGTGCAACTGCTCCAAACATCACAGATAGGAGCTGAGGTTCTGCATGCAGGCACTCTCCTCCCCTTTCTCAAGGCACAATCCTGTATGCCAGAAGAGTTAGTCACTGCCCACGTTGCTCAAGTATCCTAAACCTGAGTATGTTCACACATGTATATTTCTGTATAATTCACCAAGACTTTAGGACCCCAGCCAATCTGAACCGCTGTAGGCAGCTGCTAACAGAAGATACTGGAGAAGAGACAGTCCAGAGACCTGTAGTAACTCAATCACACACACACTATCATACAAATTTAGTCTGTCCACAGACTATACCACCTGCACTGAAGGACTCTCAGCATTTATTAAATTTTATGAATTCAGGAAAGGCTACGCAAACTGTTATGGAAGGCAAAACCATAATATTCCAGCATGCCATACACAGCAATTCCAACTTCACATCCAAACTGTTTCTATTTATTTATTTTACCCAGCTACTCTACAGATTTCAGAAAGACAAATCCTCCAAAAGAAGGCAGAACCAGGCAAATCTTCATGATCTAGAAATAACCAACCACATATTGAAAGCCGT
>Ga0181612_172573_pt1 | contig 12782 bp, 9 predicted proteins | sample HoacroProtozoa21_FD_119630 | JGI IMG/M metagenome (GOLD analysis project Ga0181612, IMG submission 119630) | Hoatzin crop microbial communities from Cojedes, Venezuel. Combined Assembly of Gp0051906, Gp0051904, Gp0051908 | reverse complement strand
TGATGAGAGAACAAGAAGAAATGATGTGGTATTTGATACTATTACTTCCTCTGCTCATTCATTTGAATTCTGTTAGAGTAGAGGTGGAGTCATGGTGTTTTGAACTTGTCTTGTTAAATGCTATAAAATGTTACGGTAGCTCTTGGTAGTATAATTACAACTGTCTATATATCAGCCAGTATTTCAACACTTCTTAAAAAAATACAGCCATCTGTATGATACTTTTTTTAAAACTGTAACAGTCCTAAGCAATGGGATGTAGAAAATCTGAAACGCCTTCATTTTTGCAGTGGATCATACTCAGATAAGCCTGAAAAAAAATGTGAGGTCTACTTTTGATGTTAAAAAAAGTAGGAAAAACTGCATTTTAGGCTTTAAGCCAGAAAACCAGCTATTGTAAATAGTGTCAATGATAAATAATTAGCACAGTGGGGAAGAATGATGGAGTGTGAGGAATTCTTTGTATTCTTCACTGGAACACTCCTTAAGCTTGAGTTATTATTTTGCTCAGTTTTGTTTCTTTCTGCATAAATACAACAAAGAAATCAAATTTCTGCCAAGTGAAATTAAAATTATTGTCAACATGCTTTGAAGAATAGGAAAATGATAAAATATCTTCTCTTTCATAATACTGTGTGGCAACTACTGGTGAATAACTATTTTCAGTGCCAGGTACTGTATTCTTCATTATCCAAACCTTTGTACTTAATCTACTGAAACTTGTGAAGCAGAGCATATAATTTTGTGTCTCGATTTTGTCGTGTCTGTAAAACGCAGCTTGCAGCTCAACAGACCCCACTGAAGCTAAAATCTGTATGAAGAATTTGTGGATCCAAGGTTGTGGTCTGTTCATCTGCTCCATCTTCCTAACACCACAACCAGGACAGCATTTACGACACAGAAGTAGTGTTCAATGCCCACTACCCAGGGCTGTAGATAGGACAACATCTAAAATAAGAAGTCACCGTTTTTCTTTTGAGAAGCAGCAGGAGCAAGGAAATAATATCTTGCCTCTGTTTTGAATGATTTTTTTCAATTTTTTTTGTCACGAGGATATTGATGTGGTTTGGTTTGGTGCTGGCTTTGATACAGTAAAGAAATAACCACATACATGTGCATTGGCACGATTTGAAGGTTTCAAGATTTTCTGGCTTTTGCATTGTAATAAATATGCTTCATTGTTTTGTGGATTAAACTCTTATGGAAAAGGTGGTGAGCAAATAAAAAAGAAAGTGTCACCTAACAAAGAAGCCATCTGTTCTTCTGTCACAAACCAAAAAAAAAAAAGTCTATTTTGAGTCACTTTCACGGCTTGGACATCCTGCCTTCTCAGTGTGCATATACAGTACATTTAAGCTCACATCAGAGACCTTCCTGGTTGGCATTGGCTAAAGACTCTGTGAATATGCTGAAGACATGGGCTCCAAGAGAAAAAAAAAACAAGCTGCTGAAAACAAAATGTTAACACTTCTGTAAATCTGCCAAGTTTTTAAGTATAACTGCCAACAGTTTGATGTTCAGAGGAACTCAGCAGAATTACTGACATGCATGCTGCATAAATGGCTATTCATTAGAAAGATGCTGTAGTTTATATGTGACTGCTTTCTTTGGCTGGCTAATATATCAAGTATGGTACTTGTTTTGTACTGTGAAAAACTTTCTCCATTACCATAGTAACCTCTTGCATGTTGGCGGAAGCTGATGTCATTCACGGTATTATTCATTCTTAGTGAATCGGTCCTCAAAGTGCTAACAAGTTCCAGGGAGATAAAGAACACTAAGTATACAATCTGGTTAAACATGATTTAACACTTTCACCTCACCAGGTCCCTGGAGATATATAGGTACATATATTTGATACATACACATACATGCATTTAGTGTCTTTAGTATTGCTAAGGAAAATGTTAGAATGTCATATTTGTCTAGCATAATTCTGGAGTAAAGAGTAAAGGCATGAGTCCTCTGTCAGTCCCTTCTTTTTTCCTGATATCTCAGCATTACAGGTAAACTTATTTAAGGAAAAATAATTTAGTCATTTTTTCTATTTAACTATTCACCTGAAGTTACTTCTGTCTTCATCATTATCAATAGTTAGTATTGTAAAATCAAAACTATTTGTTCTCTGAGTATCTTTACAGCTTCTATTACATAAATTTAAACTTTGAATAGGATTTCATTGTATGTATTCTACAGATATTCTGTTATTAAAGTGGCAGCACAAAACTGGACATTTGCTTTTGATAGGGGTGGGAACGGGATCAAACTGTAGAAGGCAAATCTTACCTGGAGTTACATATAACCTAGAAACCTTGGTACCTTCTATAATTTCTTTGTCTATGAACTTCATGTCTCATGTACAGTAGTGGGAGGCATGTATGTGGTGCCAAAGGACTCTCAATCAATTCCATGTCAAAGACAGGGAGACAGCAGGACTTGATCCTAAAACTTTTTCCTTTCCCTTTCCATACTCATGTACACACAAACAGAGGTAGATGGGGAATATCTGTGTCAAAGCCTGAAGGGGCAGAGAAGAAACAGCAAGCTTCCCTCACCACACTGAGTGCAGCCATATGACTACAAGAAGGGGAGACAAGGGTGACATGGAAATGAACCTGATGGAGATTAGTTCCACTGGATTTGTTGAAATCCCCTCCAGCATAGCCTTACAGGAAGATGTATAAATTTTGCTGTAATTTTCTCTTTAGGTTTGTATAACATTTGCTGGTTCTTCACCTTTATGACTAAATTTGCTGTTATTAACCCTTCCTTAGTCAGACTTAAAAGAAACAGATATTTTAGTCCATACTCTAATCTATCCAGACAGTGTGATATGGGGTCACTAATGGAGATAGCCTACAGACCAGGGGGTCCTAATTAGGCCTTTGTGTGAACTTAGAGCTAGACAGTCTACTCTTCTTGAAAGCTGAGAATCTTGTTTTTTCTCTTTGTGCTTGAGGTTACTTCTGCACTGGGGGACTGTGATACTCCACAACTCATTCCAGTAGATAGCAATGATAAAGGATTAAGGCTGTGGACCTTATTTCAAGACGTACTTCTCCCATACTTGTGACAGAGCCTTTTAAAATTCCTGCCTAAACGCATGGACTTATTTTCCAGTTCATCTATGGACAGAGGTGTCCAAATGTAGACATCTGAACTCGTCATTTTTCACACTTTTTTTTATTCAGCTAAAGTCTTTCTATTTTGTCATAACTAGTTTCAATCTTATTGCCATTTGTGCAAGCTGGCATTAAAAAGAGTAGAGCATTATACTGGAGTGCAAAGAGTAATGCAGACTACTTCTGACTCAGGTTTTTCAAAGTAGCTAAGTATCTTCTATACTCTATGTCGTTTGTTTCTCAGTCTGATCTTTGTTTACGAAACCTGTCAGTCCTGGAACACCAGCCATCAGGTCTAACACATTTCCTGTGATCAAAGAAAGTCTTCCTGAAATAGATGTGGGTTTTCTGGAAGGCATAGATTGCCTTTTAAAATATTCATTTCTCACCTGTTGGCACATGACTCTTTCACCTGTTTTGTTCTCTGATTTTATTCCATATGCTTCCGCTCTGAAGTTCCATCCTACAGCTGACGTGGAGAACTCACCAGCTCAGATTCTTCAGCTAGGGTCAAGGATGCCAAGAATCTCTTGCTGTAGAGTTTAAAAAGCTATACAAAAGTTATTTCAAAAGAAAATCCTCAAGAGAACATTAACACATGAAGCTTGCTTCAGAAGCTAACTTGGAAGGAGGTAGCATTCTCCAAGCTACACGCACAAATTATATTTTCTGTATAATAAATCCTCCTTTTAGGGGACAGTGAAGACATTCAATATGTGACCATACAGTTTGGGCTAACTTCTTACTCACAGAGTTTGAACATAACTCCTGAGCTGCTTCAGACACTTCTTTTCATCTCCAATGAGACTCACATGCTTTGTTGGTTGCTTAACGCTCAGTTCTTCTTAGGCAGGGGAAAGACTTATCTGGTCTTCCTTAGGCGAAACTCATCAACAACCAGAGCAAGGCACCACAACAAGTTGCGTAACTGTCTATAACCAAATTAATGTCTCAGCACTTTTTCATTGAAATAATAATGATGGCATCATGTTTGAAATAGTGTCTCACTGAAATGAAGGCGAAGGTTCATTAGTGTCACCCTCTACTCTGCTGGTGCAAGGGGAAGTGCAATAGATCTCTGCTCCTGGGTGATTTTGTCAAGGCTATCATAATAAGAAGAGGATTGGAAACACAGTGCCAAAAGCTTCTACCTTTTATTTAAAGGAAATTGAGATAATGCTGCACAAGACAAGCTGGCTTAGTCTAAACCCTGTATTTGTTGCCTGCTAGTAAAGAGTCTTTAGCTGAAGGGATCATGAATACCTGAGCTGTGGTGTTGGAATCTGGAATGGATATTACTGGTAAAATCAATGTTTTCTTGGTTCATGTATATAGTGAAGGTAGTCATAAGGCTGTTGAGCTAAAATGACAACAAGTCTTCACATTTTTTCATTGTTTTCTTTGCTGATTCCAATAACTCCTTCTAAATTTGTAAATGAAGGTCACTTAGTTTGAATCATACAATTCAAGCGATTATTGATTTGCTGATATAAACCTCAACACTGCCACACTGAAGTATAGTATTTATTCTTATCTATTTGTATTGCTTTAAAAACAAGTACGGAATTTTGTATATGTATAAAAGTATAACCAAATCAATGTCTGAAGTTCCCAGCCTTGCACTACTGTTTTAATTCCACTACTAAGACAGTTGAACAGGAATTGTTTTGCTGCCTGTAAAGTCAGAGATCTAGTAAAGCTAACAGAAAAGTCGAGTTTTATCACACCTAACTGGTTGGTTAAATCATCTGAGGAATTTATCAGTCCCCTGTGTTTAAACGTCTCTGTACTGAAAAGTTAATTACAGAAGAATATGCTCTATTTGTATTTTTAATGTAAAACTTGAATTAAAAAGCATTTCCTTGTCCAAGGTGACAGGTAAAATACCAGTTTTGCTAGTGATAGCCAGAGAATTTCAGGAACTAAAACCTGCCAGAAAAGCATGCAATTCACCTTTGTTTCATTTTTTCCTAACAAATGTAAAGGTGGTTAACAAACCATTTATTTTTGAAAGAAGATTTCAATTAATGTTAAAAAACAATATTTATCAGAAATTAAGACAAATTTATCTGTCATATGTGGACAAAGATCAGGCTAGCTCTCTATTGAAAAAAAACAGTTTCATTTTCCTAAACAAAGTGGACACTTCAGGTGAGATTCATTTGACTAAATGATTACTGGCAGTACTGAGAATGACTCATTCTATTCAGACTAGATGTGCTTAAATACCTACCCAAGGCTATAGAATGGGTAGATCAGTGTAAGAAGTTTCTACAAGAAACACCTCCATCCCCAGTCCTTTAGCCCAATCCAGAGGACACTGGATCCAAAAGATCTTTTTTCTTTTTTTTTCTGGATATAGTAATTCCATCCATTCCATTCCAGTAACTCCATGAAACACTTGTAAAGCCACATTCAGCCTACTACCAAACCGTGAACATCCAGCAGATACTGAGCTATTGTTTAAACTCTGGGCAAAGTTTAGGCAGTCTCCTTAGCGGATATTGATCAACCAATGGAGAGAGCCAGGCTGATTTTTCTGTGGAGTGGAGGAATACCACTTATGATTGATGGCACTGTGCTCAAGTGTGATTCTGTAGGATGTGGGTTGTTGTGGAAGAAGCAGGATTTGCCAGGGTTGGTGCTGTCGCCCTGAATAACGAGTTCCTCATCTGTTCATCCAAGATGATGAGGTTAGGCCTAAGGTTACATAGAGATACAGGACAGTTCATCATCATCACCTTCTCTGGAGATATCTTCAGGGATAGAACTCTTTTTGCCCTCCACCCCTTCCCTTCTTCCTCCTGCTCCCCTCTGTTCTCCTCTATCTTCTCTTGAGATCATGCACAAGGTGCCAAGTTCCTCCGAAATACCTCACAGCTACACCTCATCCACCTCTTGCCAAGACGACCACAATGTTTTTCTGCATTTTAGTTTTGTTTCATGTACTCTGATTCAGTTTTCTCCAGGTGGTCCACTCAGCTGTCTCTACCTCAGAACAGCCATTGAAAATGGCTTTGGGGAGCCTGTGCTAGAGTACTTTGGGCACAGCAGTGATGTGGTTTGCCTGGACTATGTAAGAGCATTGTAGGGGTTATTTATTCTTGGCATTTGCCCCAAGTTTTTCCAAGAGCATGGCCCAGAAAAAGTCTCAAACTAAGCAATGTAAACATTTCAGGAATGTGACCTGCAGCGTGCTGCCACATGCCATGTAGCAGGAGAGCACAGATACAGCCAATGGTTTCATATAGATTCCTTGTGCTGAGTAAGCTGCTTGATTAGGGCTCATGTTTCTAACAGTATGATATCTTAATTACAAAATAATATACTTCTCAGTAATAAAATGGAAACTTTGTGGCAAGTGAGATCTGAGTTATGTTTCTATAAATTAGGATCATGACCATTTATATCTGAAAGCATATATAACCTGTATTAAAGTGATGAAAGTATATAAGAAAAGGAATATCATGCACTCATTTTTAAAGATTCAGCATTTCTGACAGGTCCAGAAAATCAAAATTCCATCCTACAGACTTCTCAAGACACTAGAAACACTCATTTTTCTCACCAGGATGTAAATAAAAGCTTTGGAAAGGGTGGGAGCAGTGAAGTAAAAGATTCCTGGCTGACCCATGGAGAACAAAGAGTATATGGGACATTTGCCTGTTGACTCAGAATCACATAGTAAGGTTGTGAGTCTGCCTTCTTTAGGCTAGGGGTTAATTCTCGCTGGCGTAGCGAGGAATAGATCCTCTCATTTTAACCAGCTATACTGTCCATTTAGCAAATCTGGTAGGATAAAGACATGCACATTATTATTTACTACAGTTCACTGATTGCATTGTTGCACGCTCTTCTCTTGAGAAAGCCTTTCCTAACAAAATGTAGTTTTGAACTGGCAGTATTAAGGAACCGGTTTGGATTCCAATGAATAAAAAGTTCCTCTCAAAATGCCAGTTTCTAAAAATGATTCAGTAAGAATTGAAAATAAATGGAGCTGCACTGTAATTGAACTAAAGCTAAATGCAGACATCTTCTGCCTTACATGGCTACAACAGTAATTAAGCTAATGCTAAAAACATTAATCTTACTACCAAATAATATTGTGCACCTCACACCAGTATGTAAACCACTCACACAGTAATGAAAATGGTAATAAACTGTGGAACAGTTGTCTGAAATTAGTATTTCAGGCACAAGTTTATAGAATGCCTAAATGTAATTTTTCTGAATGACTACTCCTGCCACTGTAACATATTTTCCTCTGTAGAAGCTGACGGCATCTGATCCAATATTAAAAACGCAGCTATAACCAAGCAGCTGAAGCTCCTGGTAACCCAGTCCTCAATTAACACATCAACATTTAGTAGTTTTATTGTTGTGATAGGCCCTTATGGAGTCATAAATTCAGATCAGCAGTGGTGCTATTCAGAGGTTAGTAGCTGCTCCAGTATTTCCAATCTTGTATTTCCCCAAACTAATTGTAAAGAAGATATGTGGCATATTAAAATACTACAGACCTTGATTAATGGAAAACTATGAATAGAAATCAATGGTTTTGTCAATTTGTCCAAGCTTAGCATCTGATCTGCTCTGCAGAGTGGATCTAGACACACAGAAAATCCATAGTACAAAAGTACTATGTGATTTTGCGCTGTGCTTTGCACTATGGATTCAAAGTAAACCTTTCAATATGGCACAGGAGATAAATTTTGACACTTTATTTTTAATTTGCCTTGCTTATGCCAGCATTAAAATGACATACCCCATACGGTAATTAGTTCACTGCCAGAACAGAAAATGATATATGAGTCTCCAGGTTAGGATATAGTAATTTTAACAGCAAACCAAGTCCTTATCGATGAATTTAGCTAATAGAGCTGGTGAAAGGCAGCCATTTGATCAGACCATTTTCTTATCTGAAAAACAAATAAACATCAATGAGTATAATCTGAAGTGACAGACACAAAAATACTGTGAAATTCATACACACTTGAATGGATACAAAATTTTTCTCCTTGACTAACTTTCATAATGTTTCATTAACCTTGGTGGAAAACTTCAGCAAAGACATTTATTCACTATAAGTAAGTCAGGCTGCTGTGTATTGGTTATGTATAAACAAAGACGGTTTCCATTCTGAAAGGACAACTCCTTTGCATTTCCTTTTCTGTGTTCCCTATTTCTGATGTTTCTGTGATACTGTGTGACCTCTCCTTTAAAAACAATGGTCTTTAATTTGGGTATTTGACAGCAAGCAATCGAGTGCAATCCTTTGATGTGTAAATTCTAGATCACTTTCCTCTCTTCACTTCATATTTTTGCATCACCTACCACGTCCATAGCCATAGCAGATTATTTACTTATCTGTCAGTTTATTTTCCTTGACATAACCTGTCGATTTATGTCTATGCAGCAAAACTGGAATGCCTTCAAAGTTAGAAAACTAGGTATATTTGGCATGATTGAAAATATGCCCTCTCCCTTTCCGTGACTCCAACCTTCTCTCACCCAGCTTCCCCACTTTTCCTTTCTGAGATTGCTACAGTTCTGGCTGTTTAGAAACCTTTCACTGTCCTCACTTTACCCCATGCAATTCATGTGAACAAAGTGTCTCCCAGCTTTCAGGCAATGATTCACACCTCCTACCTAAGCTTTTAGCTGTCAAGCTACAGAAGTTTTTCTTCCACAAATGACTCTTCCGTTAAAAAGCAGCCAACACATCTACACATCATGTGTTGTAGATGCATGGGACAAGAAGAGACAATGTCATGCCCCTATCTCTCCAAGGTACACAAATTAAATTATATTTCTAAAGCAAAACATTAAGTCTAAGAAATAAACAAGTTGAATATTTCCTAAGGGAAGTGCAGGGTTAGCATGACCTTTAGCTTGAATTGATTTGGGGAAAATGTTACTCAATTGAAAAAAGGTGGAAAAGTGAAAGTCAATCCACTTGAACATAGGAGGGCAGCCTCAAAACAACCACAGAGGTTGAGTTCCTGTTCCCATCAAACAGAAACTTCTGAGCTGCAAGGAGGAATGCTGTTCTCATTCATGCTATTCCAATGGCATGCTTGGCATTTTGGTAAAGCTTGTGCCATGGGAATTTCCATGTCTTCTTATGGCTGCTCTCTACCCTTTTTACCTGTAAAAAAACCTGGTGGTCCCTCACTAGAATTTTCCACCAATAGTAGGTGACAGAAAGCAGCTAATTGACAAAAATGTAGATTTATTTCAAATTCCTTCTGATTCAGAATTTCATCCCCTGAACTGATACATAATGACATGCTCTGAGGGAGAAGCAAGGAGCAATCATTTGTTTGCAGGTTAGTGTCAAACGTGATAGCAATTTAGATTTATAACCATCAATAAAAGAATGAATGAATGAGTTGCAATAGCATTCTTGGTAGACTGCACTCAGATTGGAAATAATATTTAAGTCACATTCTGCCCATATTGGAGTTTGAATAGATGGAGTCTTAGCTCACCACTACAAAGGTTTTACCCAAAATTAATATTTTTTGTTCCAAAGTCATAACAAATTATTTCTGTAGTGAACATTACTAATTTCATGTATCTACGGTTGAGAATTTTTTTGTTGCCTTCTGATTCGTGGCTTTGCAAAAGTTGAGTTGTACATGTTCCTGTGTCAGCAAACTAATGATAACTAAAAAATTGGGTAGCGTTATGTACATTGGACATAATGGTAAACTGACATTTTGAGTCTTCTAATAGAGGAAGAATCAGCTTTAGAACCAGAAACAACATTGCTCTTTTAATGAAATATTGCCAGTTTTGTGGAATAATTCAATATTTTAATAACTCTTAGAAATATATTTTAATGTGGACTGCCTGCTGGAAGACGGTTTGCCTGCACAGCACCTTGCAGTGTCCTGCAAAGACACCAGGTCTACCTGGTGGAACACCAGCACAGACCCAGCACTCCTGCTGAGACTACGCTGTAATGCAGACGCACGCTGCACATGCTGTCAGGCCTAACATGTTGAGAGCTCAGCATGTATTTCTTCCCAGCACTGAAGTCTGGGATTGGGGACACTGGGGGAATAGGGAGACCTTGGTTTAATGCCATGTTCCAGTGGCTAGTACCAGTTCTTCAAGCAAGCACTAGCAGTGAGGTCTTCCCTCTGCCTGATGGTGTGTCCTAACCCTGAAGTAACAGAATTTTTCTTTCTCTAACAGCTCCTTTGTGCCATGCAAAGTAGAAGAGTATCCACAAGAAGAGCAGATTTAAGGTACACTCTCTTCTGAGCTTGTGCTATGAAGGTGAATTTCACAAGACGGTGAAGTCAAATCGGTGACTGCCTGCTGCAGTCCCGGAGCAGTCCCCTTCTCCTCTCACTGGTGCTACAGCTGCTCTCTGCTTCTTCCTCTTCTGCCCAGCACTGGTTCTCAGAAAGCCTGTTCAAGCAACTAAACTAGCTATGAAAAAATGTTTCATTTTCTCTAAATTTTGCTCCAACAGAGGAAGCATTAGGAGCAGGACTGCCACATTTAGGACTTTGGATTGCTCCACAAGCAGTTTAGCTGAATTATAAAGTACACCCTTAGGGAAAGCAGCAGCCCAATTTACTGACGGAGTCTCCTTCTGTGACATCTAAACCTTTCTGTGCTTTGTTTAAGTGACCAGGCATCTGCAAACATGAAGATACAGGGGCTTTTTTCATACCCGTGCTCCTGTTTCTCTTCTTCCCAGAGCAAAAAAGCAGTTGATTGTTCACTTCACGATATGTAGTTCTGATTTCTTGGTAACTTTTTCAGCTTTCTCACTTTTGAGAAAGTCTTTCAGCTTGCAGGGTTCTTCCTCTATGCTTTATCTCGTATGAGTCTGCTCAATGACTTGCAACACAATTAACCTTGTAAATAAACATTTGGATGTCAGTGTTTGCAAGAGTTGGGCTTACCTCAGTACTACTGGCAACAATTTCTATTTGACTTAAAATGGTTGCTTTTAAAGTAATAGTCTAATGGGTCAGATAGGATACCATTAACATACTTCATGGTTCTCAAAAACAAAATTAGCTGTAAATAGATATCGACCTGGTGTGACTTAAATGAGGTAATTTATACAGCTATTGCTTCACTTCCACCTAGCCCCTAGTCCCTTGAACAGGGAAGGTAACTTTAGAATAAAAATCCACATTACATAAGAAGTCAAAGGAAAGAAATAGGCATGACAAAAGGCTTCTAGGAGATCCTTTCCACCTGACACATCAGTCTTTCTGGACTGACTGGAAATCAATAGGAAAAAACAGATCTTATGCATGAAACTTGCTTGCAGAGCACAAGGAGGAAGTTACCTGTCTTTTCTCTTTATTTAGAGTGCTCGGCCAACAAGCAAGGAGCCGTTATAGGCCTTCCTCAACCCCAGTGAGTTTCACCCCATTCAGTGCGTGCTTCAGTGAGGCACTAAGGCATGCTGAGGCTTGGGGAGAAAGAAGATAGGGTACTCCATTGCTGTCAGGCCAGAGAGCAGCCAGAATTCAAAGTCAAGGAGCTAGAAGACATCATCCTAGCATTTAACCTGCAGGAGACTGAATGAGGGTCTAAATTCTGCTCCCTATCATGTGCATCACCAGGATAAAAACTATCCTGGGAGCACATCTCCTAGCTGAGCACCCCAATCACCAAGTTAGACACTACGTTCTCCTTTCCTTCAGTCCTCACAGCTCCTTCATTCCTGTTGCGTACTGGTTCAACATCCAAGCACAGGGAAGAGCATGCTCTGTTGCCAGCCCAACCCCTCCACCTGTATTTAGTCTGGCTAAAGGGACTCTCAATGTTCAGGCACTGGGTACTGGGCCCTGGGCCCCAAAAAACTTCATGTGAAACTGGTTGTGATCAGATCCATGGCTGCCAGCTTGGGCTTCTCTGGAAAGCTTGAGTGAATTTCAAAAGTGGGCTATTACCACCATGTGGATCACAGCTTTAAATGAGGGACAGCTGCTTATACCCCTCACAACCAAACCTGAGCTGGTGCAGGTGCCATCATCAGGTAAGCAGCAACTATTCAAGACCAGGTGAGGAGTAGCCTAACATGTAGGTGTTTATACTCTTCAGTTAATCCCAGAAAACAGATGCACTGGTGCGCACCAATGGGTAGGTACTTTAGCTACAAGTTAAGCAGGGTTCTCACCTGCAGGCCAAATGTCTTAACAATCCAGTCTCACCCCTCGATAAGCTGGACTTCTCTGTCCCCAGGAGTTGTGGCTTTGCTGCCTTTATGGGTTTTTTTTTGTTGTTTTGTTTTTTTCCAAGATTTCTGCTTACAGTGCCAGCAAACACGGCGCTGAAGCAGCGGGGACAGAAACGGATGCATCCGAGCTGGCGTTGATTTCGCAGCCTCGTAGGCAGCGCCGGGCTTGCCCCCGTCCCCCAGGGCGGTGATGGTGACACTCCCGGCCTTTCCCTCTCGCCGGGCGTGAGGTGCCAGCGCGGAACCGAGCGGGTCTCTGTCGTGCTGAGCCCCGGCCAGCCCGCCCCGGCCCGCGCGGCCTCCGCAGGGCCGTTTACCGGGGGAGACGGGCGGGCGACGAAGTTCGAGAAACGAAAAAAGCAGCGGTGCTGGGGAGGGAGCCCGAGGGCTGCGGGGCGGGCTGGGCCCTGCGGCGGGGGGAACAGGCCGGACCCACGGCGCTG
>Ga0181612_160069_pt1 | contig 12783 bp, 5 predicted proteins | sample HoacroProtozoa21_FD_119630 | JGI IMG/M metagenome (GOLD analysis project Ga0181612, IMG submission 119630) | Hoatzin crop microbial communities from Cojedes, Venezuel. Combined Assembly of Gp0051906, Gp0051904, Gp0051908 | reverse complement strand
TTTGCATTCCCTTTTCGTTATAAGCACTGCAGGTGTGGCCTGCTGCATCAGTTGTAGAAATCTTACAGGCTACAGAAAACATCTTTGTATACCCTGCAATCAAACATATTAGAAAATACTGAGGGAGGGAGAGCAGCTCATTTAGCTGACCTGCCATCCTGATACCTACACAGATTTCTGGTTAATGATTAAACTGGTTAAGGCACTTCCATTTAACCATATGAAATACTGATATCTTCTGAAAACAAATGACTTCTTTCTTCACAGAACAGCTTCATTAGAACCAGAATGGTCTCAGATCTCTCGTACTGTGAAACAAATGGGAATTTCCACTTTTTAAAGAATAAAGGTGTTTGGGTTTTTTTTAATGCAGTTTCATTAAAGTGTATCAAGACAGCCACGCATTTTTGTTGCCCATCTCTGCTGTGCAAGGCACAGCAAGTTCCCTCTTCTGTGCTTGCATCTCCAGTGGCCAGGGAAGCCCTGCACAATATACGCACTGTTTTCACGGCATTATCATTGAAGCAACAGTCCTGCTGTCACATTCTGCACACACCTCCCATATGCACACACCATGGCAACGCAGGACGGGGAGTGCCACATTCAGATATCAGTATATTTTAGTGCAAGCCTAGACATTAAGTGAGCTACTATTTTTATTAACATTGCAAGCAGAACAGGGCTGTCACTGTAAAATATCATTAACAACTAGGAACCACCATGACTTCAGTTCAAGTCTCGGCAACAAGTTTACGGGTTTTGTTGTTCAAAGAGCTGTTAAATATAGAATGGAATACTTTCTGCAATATATAATTCACTTTTTAGATATAATGCTGAAGGCACCTATGGTTTCCTTGAGAAACCAAACATGAAAAAAACCCTGCAGAATTATGTAAGCCAAACCACACTAGTTTCACTGACTGGCACTGCTTTAATCTTTTGCATGGCTCTACTTGACAAATACCTCAATCCATACAAAACAACTTAGTTTAACTAGGTACAACCGTTTTTATTTGTGACAGCCACTAAAGCTGCTCAAAGATCAGAAACTGTCACACAGGCTTTTGATTTAAGGCCTCTGCTACAGTCAAGTTTTCCAATGCGATGGCAATAGGGGGCATTTGAGATGAAACATTTTTTAGCTAAATCTCATGAGCTTGCAACCCTAGGATGGGAGGAGGGAGAAGAGTTTGAACAAGAAATCAGTAAAATTCATCTTTCCAAGACAGCAGAACCAAGACAGGAGAGATGTATTCGAAGGCTCTAGCACTGTTGTACTGTTGGAAACAGTACAGCACTCTGAGAAAGCACATGCAACGTGGGTGTCCTGCACAAAGGATCAGGAGTCAAGTGCTGCAAAACATGGTATAGGCACCAAGGGTTCTTGTTCAAAACAGCACAGAGAGGAAAAGCATCCTGCCAGGCTCAGCAGATGAGCTGCCGTCTGCAAGGTGCTGCAGAGACCGTTATTTGTGCAGATAGTCCCTCGCTTTCAGTGTCACAGCAACCCCTAAATACGGACAGTTAATAGGTAGGATCAAAGAGAAAACCTGAATAGCAGAGCAGGAAAACATCAGCCTTAAAAGCACCTAAGGCTGCCGTGTTAATAAGTTATTTGCAGCTATTTTCTGGGGTATGTGAGAAGAATTTCTCACACCCAGAGACCTGTTCAGACCTATGTCTAGGTATTAGAGTTGAAATTACTCTGCTCTTAAATGGGACCAGGTGCAGGAGGTGGAAGTTTCCATCCGTATTCTAGACTATCAGGAATGCTGCGAGGCAAAATCTGCAAGTCCCCAGAAACCCAGTGAGCAGAGAAGCCTCTAGGGCAGGATGGAGGAGACAGAAGGCATGTTTCATATGCTCAGACTCAAATGTCCACATACATGCCAAAGATTATTTCTGCTCTCAGTAGACAGCACGTGCACATCGAGGTTGGCTTTGCAGCACCCACATATGAATTTACATGCATATAGGTTAGCTCTACCCTTTGCTCACATGTGCAACAGCTGTATGGGCAGGCATAGAGCAAGCTCTAATCCCATGCCAAAGTCCTTCTCACAGTGTCACCCCTGCTATTGTTATCCTCCTCATCTGGATCAAAGCTGAAGTGGGAACGTGTACTCAGTTGCCATCTAGTCTCCTGCTTTCAGAGTTGCCATTAGTTCCAATTTCCCTGAACTTGGACAGAAAGCTAAGCAATAATCGCTTCTTTCCAGGAACACCATCCAGAAGAAAGTGATAAAAATTAGCAAGACAATTTAAAACATATAGAGTAGTTTTATCACTGTGGCAATGCAGAGATTTGCTAGCACCAGCAGACAGACAAATATGCCTCTTCCATAAGACACAGAACTGCATTTGCCACTCTGGCCACAGAAGCGTAAACTGAATTAGCAGCAAGCAGAACAGCTGATGCATCCAAGAAGATGATACAGGTGTTTCTCTAAGTTTACAGACATGAATCTGGAAAGAGTCAATAGTGATTTAAAATCCTTTTATCCCCAGTAATTATTAGGATACATTTGTTAAATAAGTTGTTAGTGCTAAAGGATCACAGATTCTGTTAACCAGTAATAAAAAAAATCTAATCACAAAGGTCATATCCCTCAGCCAGGCTCCGTTTGTTACGGCAGGGTAGAAAAGAGAAGCTTGCGCTGGACAAGCCTATGCAGTACTTCTACATACATAAAGAACATCAGTCTTAAGCACTGTTAAGCTGGAACATTTTATTCTAAGTTTCCTGCAAACGTTTAATCCTGATTCTGCAGCTTTGCCAGATTCTTAGTGATACTGAGCAGTATTGATTTACCAGGAGCTGCTAAACTCCATGCAACGTCCCAGGCAAGTTCTGCCCAGAAAGGGTTACAGAACAAGACCAGAAAAAGGAAGTATTAAATATTGAAGTGTTTTGGAAAGAATGTAAAAGTACATAGTAACTATTCAGAAAACCAATTTTAAGGTGAAGCATGCATTAAAATTAAACAGTGACTACTACTTTATTACCACAAGCATTCATTTCAGTGCACTTGTAGGATACTAATTTCACACATGGCTGGACATAAATACTAACCTGTTTCTCATTTCACCAGTATAAATTAGTGTGAGAAAGAAGTTTCTTTCTGGGATAAAAGAAAAGTAGTGGTGTTGTATTCAAAAACAAAACCAATATGAGCTCAGTTTAATTTTTTTATATAAAGTTAGAAAACTAAGTGATTGTATCTCTAAATTCATTAAAGTGTTCAGACTTTGGATTCTCCTAAGAAGGCCTAGTAAACCTAAAATTAATCAGCTAACACATTAAAAGTATCTTTAGGGTATCAAATGATCCATGCATTCTTACTGAATCAGGTGGTGTCATCTGACAACCTTTCAAAATCCCCTAGACCTCCTTACCACAAACTACACTACACAGTCCTCAAATCCTACCAGCTATCTTTATGTAGCCTATACCTGGCACCTGCTTATCCTGCTTAATGCTTTACAATACCAGTAACACAGAAAATGTACATTGTAATGTTCACATTAGACTCCACCGGTAACTGGAATGTCTTTTGCTCAATTACCAACATGAATAAGGTTAATCAAATAAATTTTGTTTTGTTTTTAAGTGAACATCACAGTATCACTCCTGTAACAGATTTGGATAAGTCTTATCTGCAGAGCCTCACATGAAGAACTGCCACAAGATGCCCTTCAGTTATTTTTTTGTGGTGGTTTGGATTTTGTATGGTTTGAAAACAGAATTAGTGTTACTGAAGGCAGCACTCAGTAAATTAGTGAGGCCAAATCTGATGCATCGGAGTCATTCAGTGACTTTGAATTTTCACCCACACTCCTGCAAGTACACAGCTGTTCTTTCACCTAGACTTCAGGGGCAATCATGACTTCCTAGCACCAGGAGCAGCGGTTGGTTTTTCAGCGTCTCCCTGCTTTCCCGTAACTGCTTCTCTCCAGAGAGCTTTAAGAGTCTGCCTGAGTTGACCTCCTCTTCTGCCACCTTCCCCGATATCTTTTCAGCCTGGCTTACAGCTATGGCTGGAGAGTTTCCAGATGTTCTCCTTCATTTATTGTCCTTTTGGCTTTTCCTTTTCCACCTAATAGCAGGTCTCCTTTCTCTGCCGCCTATAAACAGAGGTTCACGAGGACGGAGAGTAGCTCCAACTTCCTCCCAATATTGCTTGCTACAGGCAAGTGTGAAGGAGGGAAGGTGTTGGGATACTGGGAGTTCAAGAGAAGCACATGTGACTGCAACCAAAGACTAGTAACTAGGCAAGGAGGAAGAAATGTCCAGCCAGCCACATCCTTGTGCTTCCTGGCACCCCTGGACTGAGGGCCAGCCTGCCACCCCGCTCCACAACGACTACAGACCTGGCACTTAGCTGCTTGCAATGGTACTTCAGATCTCACACAGCTCAAAGCCCAGCTTAGCTCTGAACTTTAAAAGTAGGTCTCTACTGCCACCACATCTTGCTCGGGGTATCTTACACTTTCCATGCATTACAAGGTCAGGGATGGATTCCCATGGTTCACAAGGAGATTTATACAGACAGACAAGGATGATAATATGCATATGGTATATTGGAGATTCCTGATGAGGTTTGTGCCAGTTCCGACAACTGCAAATACAAATGTTTTTCACCCTACAAGAGATGTTTCAGTGGCAGAACATTCAAGGAAGATCCTCAGTACCACAGAAAGGCCCAAAAGCCTCTGTATAATTTGGGGTTTCAGTACAAATTGCCACTTTGATATTTGTATTTTCAGTTCCAGTGCTGATGGGACCAAGATTTATGCAGAAGTGCAGTTCTGGCATGCTGAGAGCTTAGAAGGAGATAAAATTAGGAACCAGATGGGAAATCACAGATGATACTGATCTGCAGAAGGGGCAAGACAGTATCTGAAGATACTCTTTTCAAAACAATATTGTTCCTAGTCACTGCGACACTTGCTCTGAGAGGGAGGTCATTTATATGACAGCAGGTAAGGCTGAAACACTTTCTGCAGCAGAAGAGCTGCCTTCAAGATAGGATTTTCTGCAGCCCCGTCTGTCAGTCTGATAGAGGCTGGTGTCAAAATTGCCCCCCAGGGAAGCTATGCTATAAATTCTTACAGACCACACATGATTCTGAGTATCTTTGAAAACATAATGTCTCACAGCTGCTGGAGCTGAAGTACTCCCTTCCTTCAAAGGGTAAACCTTCAGTGGTCTTCAGTGGTCATCTGGATCTGTTTAGAAGCACTGATATCTGCTAAAAGGAAGCTCTCTGTATCATTATGGCTGATATAATGACTCTAGAAACTGTACACAACTACCAACCATCTTCCTTTCTTTGACTATCTCATGTCAGCTCTTCCCTGTACTCTGGCGAACATCTGGAAGAGACCAAACCCATGCGATGCTATGTTAGCACACTATATTTCACAGACAGCACTAGACAGCTCGCGCTCCAGAGTTGCAAGAAGTCCGAGCTATAGGCCACAGGCCATCTGGCCAGCAAGATCCAGCGTCTTTGGACCAAGCCTCTTTGGTCCTGGTAGAACAGGGTTTTTTACCTGAACACGTGATGTATAAGACAGACAGAAGTCTTCAAAGGCCTTCATACAGTATCTTGTCAGTGATTAGAGAAAGCGTAACTCATTTCATCAGGACTTCCTTTCTTGGGTAGAGCTGTATGGGGCAGTAGCAGGGAGCTCAGGACACCAAAAAACACCTAGAAAGAGAAGGCTGGGCAACCTTTCTTGTTTCAGTGCAAGGCAGATTTGGGCTAATACCATTTTTTAACATCTAATAATTTTGCTGTAACACACAGCTTTGGAAAAACTGACTGAAACAATTCTGCTAGAAATAGCGAGAAAGAATTCAGAATGTTTTTCTTTCCAAATTTGACATTTTGACTCTTTATGTGAAAGTGGGTTTTTTTGCTTCAGAGACTCCTGTTTTAAATGGTTGGTGGTTAAAGAAAAGCTAAGTATCCTGAAAGAGAAACAAATACAGGGTGCCTGTGCAGCTCAAACAGTTCTGGCTACTGGAAAAACTCTGAACCTGTGTGCCTGCACTACATGCTCAGTGATATTCAGTCTGGTATGTAGCCAAAGAAAAAAATACTTTTACTCCAGTGCCAAAGCCAGAACAACAATTATATATTGAGTAGAAACAAATATTGGGAGTAAGGATTCTTAGATTCAAATCCAAGGTTTCTTTGTCCTGTCAGCTGTGACCTGCTAGAGAACAATTACCCCTCTAAATAATAATTAACCTATCTGCAACAGGGCTATAGTGTATTCATACCTTCAGGGAAAGGCTAAATTCATTCTGGTTCCGTGAAATACTCTTTGATCTACGGCCAAATGACACACTACTTCAGGGTGAATTTTACTCCTGTGAGAAGCCTTGGCAGGTCCTTTGTGCAGAGGTGAATTCCACATTCCCATTTATGGTGGACGGTATAGAGCTATAGCAGCATATTTTGGTGCCCAAAAGACACACATTCCCCTTCCAGCTTCTGGTTACTCCTCCCAGCCAGCACTGCAGGCAGAGTCTAGGCCACAGTCACATTGGCCCCCATTTGATCATAAGAGCGACACCCAAAAACCAGCCACCCTTGCTCCAAGTCTGATGTTCTGCACGTGTAAATATCCAATTGAAAGTTCTGCCAGGAGAAGCTTATATCTCAAAGATAAATCTCATCAATTATAAAATGGAACAGCACAACATGACAAATGAATTTAAGATTCAGATGTCAATATTGTAAACACATGCAGCTTTCCTAGGCAACAGAAGTAAACACTGCAGTCATTATTATCATTCACGCAGCCAAATATCATTTGAAATCCATGAATTCATATTTGTTCATATGTAATGGCATTTTAATCCTTTCATTTTAATCTCTTGCCAAGGCCTTCCTTCCTGCTCCCTTTATATACATGTGTATATACACGCATATTTGGGCTGAGTCTCCCCCAGTCAATGAAATGGAGAGTATCACACACACTTTTTTATATGTCTTTTTTTTAAAGTGTGGGGAACCAAATTAAAACTAATTTCAGCAATGAACATTACAGTTCTCTACAAAATATTTTTCTTTATTTACCAATGGCTATTATCTTGTCTAACTTCTTAGACTATATAGCTATTCTATGCCTTGTATCTGCAACACTGGCACAAAAATAGTATTTAGTTTTAGTCAGTAGTATACCAAAGTGTCGTAAGTCTACTATTGACTTTAACTGTGGAAGTGGGGTAAAATCCCAGGCCTGGTGAAATTAAAAGCAAAAGTTCCTCTAAGGGGATCAAGGAGACCAGATTTCATCCAAATGCTGCTCAGTGATCAGTATAAGATGTTCTTATTGCTGAAAATCCCAGGTTCAAATACTACTATCAGCACAATTCATCATCCATTTAGAGTGTGAAATTGAAACTAATCCTAGGATGTTTAGTCATGAGCAATTTCTCTAACTTTAATTAAAATTGACACTTGTTGCACTATATATGTTTTTAGTAAAGGGTATTGTTCAGAAAATTATCCTTCTACCCTGTACTGATGTGCTCCAGGATATCCCCCACTTCTTTCTTCTGCATCAGTTATTAGACCTTGCACTACCCACGATGACACCAAGATCTTACACTTGAGAAGCTGCAGCTAATTCAGAAATCATCAGCGCACATGAGCAGCTTAAATTATTTCCCCCAATGCATTATCATGTGTTTATCTTCACTGAATTTCATTTGCCATCATATTGCCCAATCATCCAGTTTTATTAAATCCTTCTGGACATCCTCCCAGCCCTTCATACTTTCTTGCTTGGTTTCACCACCTCATTATTCAATTAATCTTCTAGATCATTATGAATTGTCTTGAAAGGTATTTTCTCTACACTACAAAGTGATTATTCTTAAAATTGAATTGGATTTTGCTGTGATACATTTAGCGGTGCAGGAAACACAACCATGAAAGCATCAGAAAAAGAAAAATACACCAACATATATCCCTGAAGAAAATGAAAGCTAGATGGACTTCCCATCCTCACCCGGGGCACAGTGGTTTGCTGTTCCAGGCCCAATAACCCTTTCTGCGGTTTATGGTACGCTAACAAAACAGCACATACTTAAAACAGAGCCTGATGCTTCCAACCCCTCCAGTGCAAGGGAGCTGAAAATCCCTGCCGCATCAGTGGTGCCTGCATTTGCTTTAGATTTCATCGTACCTGGGAATAGTACCATAAGCTGATACTGCTTGCTGACATGTTCTCCTTCCTTCTAGGACCTCTTGCCATCCCCTGCAAACCCAGGTGCGGAGAGGAAAATAAGCGAGAAGGAAAAGAGGAGGGAAGGAAAGCATCACCAAGCTGGGAATACACCAAGAGCCTGGTAGACTTAGGCACTTCAATCCCATCACAGTTCTGTAGAAGTTAAGTGTCAAAGACCATGAAAATAATTTCAAAAATCCCTAAAGAAATGACAGTATCTCCCACACTTTGCCAAGGCATGGAGCTGCCTCCTTGCAATGCTATAGTTTTGTCCGTAACAGTGTGGGTGGACATTTTTAGACACTAACATCAGACAGAGGAGCTACTGACTCAGAATCTGCTGTGAACTTTCAACTAAGAGGAGTCAACTCCAGAGTCTCCCTCTGGAAAAGAGTTTTCCACAGCCTCTGAGAAACTGATCCATGAAAACGTTTCAGAAACCTCCGGCTGAGCCTACCCAACAGACATTGCTTTCTGTCCATCCCTCAACCAAAGACACACACATCTTCAGAACCCAGTATAACTTTCATAGAAGTCAACAGAAAGACAGTTCAAGCTCCAGGGCTGTCACTTCCTTATTCATTTTGAAAATACTCTGAACTAAAGCAAAATTGCCATTGGCCTTCTTCCAGATTTCAAACAGAGAACTGCAGGGTTTGACTCTTATTTGTAGTTTCTGATTCTTTAGAGCAATGCTTTCTGTTTCCCTGCAATTGGCAGCTTTCTACCCATGTTTTTAGAAATCTCATTTTCCTGTCTTCTTCTCTCTTATCTTAATGAAAGACAAAGAATCTAAATAAAAAATGAAGTTGGGGGTTGATCAGTAAAACTCAGCAACTGTGTGACAGAGTTGTCAGCAGTAGGTGGAAAGGCTTGATGACCTAGAAGTTTCCTCCCAGCCTTGTGCCCTTCTCTGCCTCCCAGTTACACTGTCCACAAGGGAGAAACAGGGTAGCTCTGGTCAGGAGGAACACGCTGAACATGAACACAAACACTTGGATTTTTTTTGCCTTAAAGGTATTTTGCCATTTAGAAGATTCTAAACACTATCATATTTTCATACATAAAGCCTCTGAATATTTTGCACATATATGAGTGACTGTGTGTGCGCGCACACACACACACATTCTTATGCACTCACAGGAATCTCTGGATCTTGTAACAATTCTGCTATGAATTCGCAAAATGACCTCAAGGAATTCACAGTTCTGTGCCTCTCTTTTATACTTCTGTAAAAAGGGTTACAGTGATACTTATTTGCCTCACAGGAGTGAGCCTTGGTTCCAGTTTATAGTGTTCCAAGATGCTCAAGGAGTGCTAAAGAAAAGTGGAGAGTTAATTCGTTCACAAATTATCAACCTTGTGGTCATCCTCTAGGTTAAAAATAGCTTTAATAAGTCAGTTCTTTTTGAGTTAACACAGAAAAGGGCAATTACTTATGACAAGGCAGGAAGTTTTGGTTTGCTTTTTTTTTTTTGTATCCAAACACTAATTAGTGTGTAAATGTTTGTTACAAACTACCACTCTTTGGAGACCTGCAAACAAACTTCAGTACAATCCTAACAAAGGTTCAGCACAGACTGCTATGCACACATCACGTATACTTTTTGTAATATATTACTGTAATACTAATTGCTTCAAGACATGATGATGTAATTACAACACCGTTATGGAGACAAAACAATGTTTCCATGGTTCTATCAAGATGATGTCATGATACCAGAATGGAACAATGTCAGCATGCATGTATGCAGGCAGCGCTGGATTGTCAAAATGAAAAGAAAAGCTAATGCCGTGAATCGTTGACAAGCAACCTTTAACAAAAAAATGGAAGTGACACCAACATGATTCTGCAGAGATGGCATGATGTCCAAATTAAACAAAACAAAACCAGAGACATTCCACTTTAATCACGTTATGAAGAAGAGTCATTTATGCATTTCTGATTTAGCTTTCTAAATGAGTCAGTTACAATAAATGACAATGTTTTGACAGTTCATCTTGAATGGCAAGAGGATCATCTGATCCATGAGCCTTTTTGTTTTTTCCCCTGCTTTAATCACCTTCCAAGGAGATTATAAAGTGCATTTCTGGTAAGAAGAGTGGTTTCACAAAGACAGCACTGTGGAGATCAATATTTATTCATTGTGAGTGACCACCAGAGAAAAGTTCTATTCCTACATTTTTTGCCTACCATGTCCCATTTTTATTGTAATATCTAGGGACTGAGCTAATATCAGAGCCCTATCTTGCCACATACTATCCAGAGTGTATGTGCAGACAGTCCCTGGTTTGGAAGAGTTTGCAACCTGAACAGCAGAACTCACTGGAAAGTTTCATCCAAGTACTACATTTTAAGGAAAAATAGTCTTCCAAGATTCAACATTTCCCAATAGGAAAACTCCAGATTTGCCTACTTTCTCTTTTCTTCCTTTTTATGATGGAAAAATCCAAATTTATTTGTTTGTTTCTTTCTTTCAGGCCAAATTCCTCACCCCTCCATTTTCACCTAAGATAAGTCCTCCAGCCTGAACTGCATCCCATGATGTGTCACTTCTCTGCCCTAACTAATCCACCACATGTTGCAGGAGCCAATCTGTTCAGAAATCCCAACCCATACAGAAGAAATATCCTTCCTGTAATTGCACTGAAGTGAAGATGGTGCAGAAATGTGCCTCAATTCAGACCAGCATTTCTGTTCTCAGCTTCACTGTCCAGACCTGTGCATCTGGAGAGGCACCAGCTCCAACCCTACACTGGTGTGCAGCCACTGCAGCCTCCCACAAAAACTTCAGCTGACAAGCCAGTGCCAAATGTATCCTCCTCCTCCTCCTCCTTTTCAAGAGGCTCTTTCATGTAAGGAAATACATTCTATTACATTCTATTACACAGAAATCTTTCTCCAATGACCACCCAAATAATTAGTGAAAAGGGGTTGCCCAGTAATGGCATTGATTTTTATTCGACCTGAAGTTAAAGTCCAGTCTGGAAAGGCTGATGTATGTATTACAAATAGCCTGTAAGGCACATTGCACTGAATAGAACTCTTAAGACATATCCTGTATGAAGATGTCTTTTCCCAAATAATTTCCTAATTTTTCTGACCGTCTCCTGCTTAAGAGTCATGTGATTGAACAAACAGATATCGAACCTCTGTCACCTCTCCCACTCCCACTTGAGCGTGCAGAGGATCCAGCATGCGCATACTGGAACCTCACAATTTCCATAGCAACACCAGAAGGGTCTTGTTAACTGCAGGTAGCAGAAACACTTACAAAGGTTTCTAACCATTGTGCAAGCCTTGAAAGGAAGGTGCCAAATACACTGATTATAATTTTAAATTCCTGATAAGAGCATAATTTTAAGGCAGCAATTGAAAAAGGAAATCTCTTTCAGGTGGAAACTACTGCTGTTCAGCTCATCCAGCTGTATTGCAAGACACCTCCCTAAGAAAAAATTTCTGCTTCTTACAAAATAAAGTATTGTTTTAATAGTGAATAGAAATCATGAGGAAAACTTTACTACAGAAAAGACCATGTCATTTCATCTAGATAAGCATTGTTTTTCTATATACCTGCTATCTAAAGCTATAACACAACTGACAGATAGCCAAAGAGAAATAGAGCAGCAATGGTACTACTGCTCCCTCTACTGTAAATATTCATTATTTCTTATTAGAGGTGATACAATCCAAGTCACTAAAAATAATTCAACTAATCAAAAAAACAACAACAACAAAAAATCATGTTTTCAGAATGGCATAACCAAATTACTATGTTCCCTAGCCATGCAGTGGAAAGAATACCCAATGAAATAAGATGCCCTTTTTTAAAAAATATATAAAAAAACCAGCAAGGTATCCATAGGTTTTAATTCTAGCTGTAGTCATAGGTAAGCATTAAATGGATAGTTGCATCCATTACCTTAAAAAAATAAACACATGAGCAAACCTTTCTGCTGCTGATCACACTCTCACTTCATAGTAGCAAAGGGCAAACAGAAATAGTAAGTACCCAGTGAGAGGTATTTTGACCTTCTGAACAGCCTCCCATTACAAACATTGACACTGAGGAATTCAGGGAATTAATCAGGGAGAGGGGAAAATAAACAAGAAGGTGATTCACGAGATTTACGGGGCTGAACTCTACATGCATGGAAAAGCAGATTATTGAATAACACACAGCCTTGCGTTACCAGAATCACCTTATTTCTCAGCTCAGGAGCCAAACGCGCTCACTGCTGAGGTGCGGGGCTTGCACAGAAGGTCTCCAAACAAACTCTGATCCTCTGTCAAAGACCAAAGAGGCTGAACATAATTTTATTCAAACCATCTCAAAATAGATCGCTATTGAGCAGAGGATGGAAAGAAGTTACCTCAGCACCAAATTGGTCTCTTCAGAGGCTTGATTCCTTTGCAGCTAGAGAGTGGTAATTTAAGAAAAAAGCCTCTTCCATCTTTTCTGCAATATTGTAGTAATGGGGAATGAGAATGTAGCTGCTAGATTTTCAGTAGATAATTCCTGCTGGGAGGCA
>Ga0181612_126335_pt1 | contig 12784 bp, 13 predicted proteins | sample HoacroProtozoa21_FD_119630 | JGI IMG/M metagenome (GOLD analysis project Ga0181612, IMG submission 119630) | Hoatzin crop microbial communities from Cojedes, Venezuel. Combined Assembly of Gp0051906, Gp0051904, Gp0051908 | reverse complement strand
CTCTCCCACCTGGAGTCTTCCTCTGCAAAAAGGGGAGTGGAAGCCAGGCGCAGATGCTGGGTTGTTGGATGATGCAGCGCTGTGTAACTAAATCAATCGGTGCTGGATCAAAGGAGCGACCGACAAATTGAGTAAGTGGGGATTTCAAGCGACAAAATTAATTATCCGCCGGGGAGTGCTTTTCCTGGCGATATTTAATAGCTGACCGATTAAAAAAAAAAAAAAAAAGAGAGGGGGGGGGGACACAAAAAAGAAGAGCTTGCTCTAGATAACTTACTTTCTTCTCCTTGGAAATGATATACTTATTTCTCACAGTCTTCCTGACGTTCGCGCTGCTGGTGGCACAGCATAGACTTCTCGTGGCCGTTCACGCGAGCGCTCGCCATTCGAGTGTCGTAGCCGGCGAGGTGACATAATCCCAAAAATGCACCTTCTCGTGAAGCGTGGATTTATATGGGCTGGGCTTCTTCGGCCAGACGATAAAGCCGGTGTGAATCAGGGCTGCAGTAGGCTCGCGGCGCCAGACTCCTGCCCGCGACCCTGCCGTCACAGGGTGCGGGCTCACAGAGGTGCCCCCGCTGTGTGAGCGCCCGTGTCCAAGTCTATTTTCATGGTCCCAGGGTGAGTTGAAGCCCCTGAGGGGCTAAGCGGCTCCTGGTCCACTTTGGACCAGGGACAGGGCATCGTTTGTGCCCTGCTTGGCTTTTTGTGCTGGGCTCGGAAGAAGTGGAGGTGTCAGTCCCAGCTGACTGAAACCAGAGGACCTAGTATTTGTTTTACTGGCAGAAATCAGAAATGCCCTGGAGGCAGGGTTTTCACAGGTGCCAGAGAGATGTTTCTCTAGCTGGGAATGAAAAAATAAATAGAGATGAACTTTTTTGTTGTTAGCAACTACATGTAAGCTCACATAGTTGTTCCAGTTTATGCTGTGGTTACGTTGACAGCTTATGTGCTCCTTACGTTATTTCCCCGTAACTAAAAATTCCTGTTAAGGTTAGTACTTCAGGGGGGAGAAACACCGAGAAGTGAAAACTATCCTGTTAAAAATGGATAAAATAATGTCAGTGAAAGTTTGGTATGGATGTGGATAGAAAAGAGGAAATTGGAAGGGTTTTTTCCTTTTTTCTTTTGGTTATTTTTTTCCTTAATAAAGAGGAAATGAGTTCCTCTTCTCTTCAGAAGAGCTTCGCGTACCGTTATCCCTGCTGCTGGGAAGTGTTACTGCTGCTTCCCTGCTTTCAGCCTGGGGAGGTACAGCAGCTGGCGTACCCCAGTGTATATAGCAGGGGCTACTAGTACATACTGGCCATGTGAGGAGCTGACAGAGGACATTTGAATCACTCTACAGTACTGACGCTGGTCGAGTTTTATCTGGTAACGTCTTACCAGTGAGCAGTTTCTGGAAATGGAGGTGCTCCTGCCACAAACAGCAATGTTTTCTCCCTTTCCTCTTCAGCCCTCTCTGTCGTTCGGTGGCTGTTGATCTCTCAGTTTTATGGGCTGTTAATCAGAGCTGTAATCAGTCACCTATCCACAAAAGTGATAGCAGAGCCAGTTTTCGCTTTTTTTTTCCTTCCTTCCTTCCTCCTCGCCAGCTAGCGTTGCCAGCTGTTCGAGTCTCTTCGTGAAGAGACCTTGGTCGTATTTGTTTGAGCATTTCAGTGTTGCTGGTGTTCTCCAGGTCCAACCCTTCTCCTCCTCCTTGCAGAGGAAGCGTGCAAGATGTCATCCTGTATTTGCACTTACAAAATACAGAATTAAGAGGAACTTCAGGGTAATCCAAACTCATTATTTTAAGCTTCTGTGTATCTAGATCCGTGATTAAATACTGCTCTTCCACCAGTGGCTGTCTGAGACTAGAACAGGCTTGATGTGCTTTATATATGCTGGTAATGTCCAGTATGTCTGCTGCAATTTTTGCATATTAGTATTTTCTTTAACTCTAACAGATGGTATTCAGATGGTTAAACTATTTTCGTGAGCTGAAGAACTAACTTTCTCCTCTTCTTTCCGTTTCGGTAGGTTGTAGAATGGAACTTCTGGATAAAACAATCAACAGCTACCTTGATGTTTGGCTTGGACCCAGAGGTAAGATTTGTCAAAACTTAAATACGTAAATAAAACAGGTATTAAAATGCAGGTACTCGAGCATAAGAGACAGCTTCCTTCTAACATTCTGACATTGACAGGTGACTACTTTCTTCAGTATCTGCAAAGCATCAAAATGTGTGATTCTGTAATGAGTAAAAAAGTCTGTTCAATGCTTCTGCTCTTTTTACCTGAAGTGCTGCTAATTTTTCAGCTGTGACAATCATGGGTGCTACTCTTCTTACTGTCAGTTGAGCTTGTGTTGTTTAGTCTTAATCTCACTCAGATCTTCACCACCTTTTGGTTTTTAGAATTTAGTAATAGCTTTTATTTAAAAAAATCTTTTTTTAATGTGCATTTGGCAATTTGATAACATAAGAATACTCTTGCCCTCATAACTAGAGCTGCTAAGGAATTCTTCACTGAAAAAGTCTGTAGTTTTTGGAAAGCATTGCTTCTTTGAAACCATTCATTTTTAAAGAAACAATGGCTTTGGTAGGCTTTCCACTGGGAAAAACTCTACAGGCGGAGAACAGCAATCCTGGTCAGCGCGAGGAAGGGAGAGGCAGTGGGACCAGTGGTGGCCTCGTGATGAGGGCTTCCAGCAAGGGTAGGGATGGCCCTGTTCCTCCTGCTCCTGACCAGAGAAGACTAAATGCCAGCATCCCATACGAGTGCGCATAGCAATGCTGCTCAGTGGCATCAGCTTTCTTCCTCTGATGGCTTCAGCAGCATCTTCCCCACCACTTTATTTGTCCCAGTGCAACTCCAGTGGTGGTGCCGCTTCCTCACAGAACAAAGTCCACAGGAGTGGAACAAGCCTCTGATCTGTCAAAGTGTGTTTTCTGTTTGCTTTTAGTGGCTTGGTGACCGTGTTGTCCCTCTCTTCATACTAAGCCCATTTAAATTAGTCTGGATGTTCCAGCACAGCTTAGGGCGTGTGCTGGCATATGGTCTATATTTGCTGTGACTTAAAAATAATGAACCATAAAGGTGGTAAATCTAAACAATTCCTCGGCTTTCTTAACTGCTTCCCAACCTACGGTTTAAGGCCTCACTTCTTACGTTCAGGATCCACGTATGACTCCTTTAAAATTAAATCAGGGCTGTGAATGCCAGCAGTACTTGAATTGTTCATTTATGGGTTGGTAAACTTGGTTTCAATCCTTTGGGTCGACTTCAGTGAGAGGATTGAAATACCGCCGTGCTGTTGCCGGGTACGGATAACACAGCTGTGGTTCAGAGGATCAAGCACTTGTCCCAAGTGTTCCCCTGAAATCCTCTCATTTGGGGTGGTTTATGTGCTGTTCCCAAGCGGCTGACATGTTGCCGACAGGGCTGGCTGCTCTGTGTGTCATCGCTCATGCAAGGACTCCAAAATTTAATCCTTTTAAGTAGCACATAGTACTAATTGGGTTAGTATCGATCCAAAAATAATTATCGGGATCATCCACCGATAAACACAAAGGTGTCTGCTTCATCCATGGCTTTGCAGGCTCTGTGAGGAAATGAGGTGTGTACTATCGGGAAAGGTTGGTTTGAGAGAATAAGGGGGAGAGGGTTGTGGAAGCTTTTCTTTAGAATTTAAGCTCATCTGTGGTATTCAAGATGGACGACGATTCTGAATGGTAATGAGTATTTAAAAATAATAGCGGTTATAATTTAAAAATGTTTTTGCCTTAGGAATAGAATTATATCTGCTTTCGTTAACAATTGCACAACTAAAATGTTATTGTATGCGAAGGTTGTTTGTAATTAGCCATGTGGCCCTTAATGAAGGGGCTTGCTGCTCTTCCTTCGTCTTTCTCCGGTATTCTGGCACTAGAAACATTTTGAGTACAGCTTTTTCTGGATGCACTAAACTCTTCCCCTTACAAAGTCTAAGTGTTGGTGTGTTTGTGTTTGTTTGTTTCAGACCCCAGAGTAAAAGGATGGCTTCTTCTGGAGAACTATACACCTACCTTTATCTTCTCAGTCTTGTACTTACTAATCGTATGGCTAGGACCAAAGTACATGCGGAATAAGCAACCGTTCTCGTGCAGGGGTGTTCTAGTGGTCTACAACCTTGGACTTACACTGCTTTCGCTGTATATGTTCTACGAGGTAGGAGAAAAGGGGCTGGGTCGGGGTTGTTTTGCAGTGTCTGTTATATTGGCTTGTGTTGAAAATGATCCCTGAGGACGGTCCTCCTAAACCTGGGGAAACATCTGCAGAAATGTTGCAATCGTTCTTCAATGTCACTTCTTAGGGGAGAAAACCATAGTTGTAGCGTTACCTGTAAGGATGGTATGACACAAACCTTAAAGGCTCAAACGTCTATGCTGACCTCTGTTAGCAACGTTTCAAATGCGCTTCTCTCGCGCAGCGCACGTGAAGGCCTGGTCTTTCAGCGTGAACCTGGCTACTCCTTCAGTAACTCCTCCTTGCCTAGAAGTCACGCTCAACGAGATCGTGCTGGTGGATTGTACAGAGTACTTTGTAGGAAAACTACGGCTTGGTTTGGAGTGCAAAAAGTGTTTTATTTAAATGTCTTTAGTCATGCACACACTCTTTGCATCTATTTCTGTAAGCTTGCAATAGCTTCTTTTGTGTCCTCTTAGTTTTGCTGAAACAATCGCATCGACGCCATTGTGATTCATCTGTTTCTTGGAAGTTGAAATCTGAACACACAAATGGATTTTACACTGAGTTGAACTTTCTGTGGACTGACTTTCTTTTCCTAACAAAACAAAGATTTAGGCGGGATAAAGTTTTCCACTTCCCGGAGAGCACTTTAGCTGCTTTTACTCAGAATTGTATGTTTGTTGTTGAAGTGAAAATTAAGAACTGTGGCAGTGTAAATACAAATGTGGTCAGAAAATGACTGGGTGTCTGGCTTGCTTTTAATCAAAACTGTTCCTCCTTTCTGCAAGGAGAGATTTCATTCTCAACATGCAATTACAAGCTACTGCTAAAACTACTAATCTCTTTTTTTTTTCTTTGGTTTTTTTTGGCATTTGCTTAGAAGTGTATGCAAGCTGTAATTCTCCTTTAAGTTTGTAGTTAATTCTATACTGTTTTGCAAGGTGAGTATTTAGATAGGAAGTGATTCAAATTTAAAGTTCTTTCTCTTGTGTAATGAATTGCCTAGTCAAAAATTACTGAGCTGGGTTATTAAGAACTTTGATACTTAATTCTTCAGGGGGAGCTGTTCTGGATTCAGTAGGTGCTTGGGACAACTTGCATCCCTGATGTGCTTACATTTCTAACCTCCCTGTCAGGATGTTATAATCCAGAAAAATTTATGTTCATCTGTTTAATTTGTCTAAAGTAGTGTTTCTGTGGACTTCATGTACACCATCTGCATTATTTTATGCCGATACTATTTGTAATGATATAATAATCTATTGTTTTAACCTGCAGTTATGTTACTGAGGGTTTACAAGTGCACACTTTTCTTCAGTTGCACGAAGTGTGGATAAAACTCTCAGGACTGCCAATCTTTTTTGCTTGAATACTTGGAATAATACTCAGTAGTTTCCAAATGAAAATAACTGTAACGTTCAGGCATGTTACAAAAACTGCTGATAAATTTAAACAGTACAAAAGATCTGAACTGTTGATCTTCTAAATGCCTTTTTCTTGTTGACAATGAACTGGTTACCAAGAAAGGACTATTTGTTGTATGCTGAAGAAGTCGTCGTACTTGTAACCAGCTGAATAGGTGTTACATTGTGAAGGAATGAGACAACTGAAATACAGTGAATATTGAGACTTGTCCTTCCTGCATAGTGAAATACTTCACATCAACATTAATATTGTTCTTAATGTAACGTTAGCTGTGTGGAAGTGTTCATTGGTATTGTTGTAAATAGTAACCTTCTCTTTATAAATGGGAATACACGAAGCTACAGTGTCGTGGAGGCTATTGAACTCGTGATAGCTGCAACGAAATGCGTTTGACAGCACTTAGGTGCTAGACATGGGGGCAAGCGGTGTTCTGCAACACGGGACTGATGCCATAAAAATGCTGCCAAGCAGGGAGCCGTGCTGGCGTAACGCCGTGCTGCTTGGTGTTTGCAGGGAGAGAGCCGAAGGGCCGGGTGATAGGGGAAAAAAAATCAGCTTCCTGCACCTCCAGGTACGCTCACAAGCTGTAGTCCCTCCGCAGTTACCTGTGTCAGCGCACAGCAGGCGATACACTCACTTGGGTCGCATCAGTCATGGAAATTTGGCGTTTAAGGATCAGCCGTACGTCAGTAGCAATTTATAGTACGTGTACTCACCTTTGAGATAAAGTGGTGAAGAGCAGCATTCAAAAAAAGAGATGCAACGTGTTCTCTTCCTTGTTGTCGCTTTGAGCTTCATCTGGATTAATCTTTTCTCAGTCCTAGTTTGAGGAGAGGCATAAAACATCACCACTTATGAACTTGTTCAGCAGCCTGTCTGAAAATAAGCTGCCTTAATAGCTTATGTACAACACACCTGAAACCCTGCTTTGGAGTTTTTCCCAAGTTATAGCTGTGGTGGTTCAGGTCATGATTCATGGCATGACAGCTCAGTTTAAATGTTGTATGACCAAACCAAGATGTTACACTGAGGCATCCTCCCAACCAGGATGAGAAAGATGACCTACTTGGTTTTCTGACCTTTAAATCTGAATGTTCATATGCAATAACGTGGGGGAAAAAAATTTGCATTGTAGGATTTGTATAATTCTAGTTATTGTGTACTTGCACCATTTGGTTCACTGAGGTAATATAATATAACCTTATTTTAAAGTCACTAGAAATCTTATACCTCTTATTTGGAATTCCTAAGATAGCCGTTTCTGTGTGTGCTTGCTATAAATTATTTATTTGGGCATTTAATGGCTGGGCTGGGTTCTGGTGCTGGCAGAACAGAGTGGTGGACTGTTCTTGTCCCAGACGATGGAAAAGGCAAGGCAGACCTAGAGGAGTGGGAGAGGTTTCTCCAGGCTGACCTGTCACTCCCGTGCTTCAGGACAAGGGGATGCTCAGTAGGGGCAAACAGCCACGTTTTATCCTGTATAAATCTACAGTGCCTGGACTTCGAGGGGAAATAACACGGCTGTCTGGGGCAGGGGCAGCACGGGGTGGCCTCCTGTGTGGTGGGGAGGGCGCGTAGCGGGGCGGCTGGCGGAGGGGCAGGAGGTGTGGGGTGGTCGCTGTATCTCAGAGCCGTGGGAGCAGCAGCACCGCTTCCACCCGTGTCGCTGCCCCGCGCCGCGGCCGGGAGCCGGCTTGTCCTGGGACGCTGGGAGCCTCGCTGTGCGAGTCCCGGCTGCGTCTTTCGGCAGAGCAACGTGAATGACAGGTGCCCAGTCGTACGGCATGCAGACCTATTTTATTTCGGGGGTGTTTGTTAGCAAAATGAGCCAAGGGATCTGGACCACCTGGACTTACGTTTGAGGAAACTGGTCAGTGGTGAAGGCTCACTTTCTTAAGTGAGCTCTTTGCTGTCTTTTTTTTCTCCATCTGAAAAATTAATTCCCAACCGAATCTGCCTGAAGAAAGTCAGGGGTTTTCCTGAAGAGGGAGGTGGGGTATACGCTGTAGGAAAAGCACCCCAAGAGCTGTTCCTTCTGTTTGAGGAAGGACGGGGCTCGGTGACGGGGTGCCACGGGTGGCAGCTTGCTGCCGGGCTGCTCTCGCCTCCACCCGTTCTTCCTCTCCGGTCCTGAAGCCCTTATCTCTGTGCTGAGGTGACTGCGCTCACGTAAAGATAAAGTTTCCTATCTCTGCAGGCATTTGCTTGCTTTGATCAGACACGGTGAACTTCTGTTTCTTCTCACTCTAATCTGTCTGCGTTTGAGAGACGCCTTGACAGCGTGATGCAGTGCTGGGTCCCTTATCTGCCGCTCGCCAGCGAGTCTCAGACCTTGGTTGTATCAGGAGAAGGCAAAATCCTCCCCAGCAACACCTCTCCTAAAGCCCAGTCCGACTGGTGTTAGTATGCTGGTTTATTTTGGTAGCAGAGTTGATTAAAAAAAAACACATGCCATGGCATTTGAAAGAATTCGGCAATGGAATTACAAAATCAAAGCGATATAAAAAAAGAAAATTTCACTGCAGGGGAAGGAAGTATGAGTTGCTTGAGCAGAAAGGCAGCTTCGAACTGCAGGGTTTTGCCCTGAGCCGAGGGACTTAACATTGACTTTGAGTACCATTTTAATTGGGTTATGGAGGAGCTGTCTCTTTTTGTGTCATTTAAAAATCGCGTACTCTGATGAAAATTATCATAGTCAGCCTTTTTGAGACAGGTTAATTTCTGGAGAGAAGATATGCCTGTGGCTGTGCATCAGCAAAGCCATTAGCAAGCCTGGGCTCCTGCCAGCCGGACGGTGAAGGGCCCCGTAGGGACAGCGGGCGGGGAAGGGTGGTCTCCAGCCTGGGGTGGCTGAGGAGCCACCAGCCCGTTGCTGGGCACGCTGCAGCCTGCTGTGCAGTAGCTGTGAGGAGGGGCTGGAAGCTCTGGCCATTCTGGAAGCGGACCACAACAAGCATGAGCAATGACTTCAGTGTGCTAGCTGACAGTTTATGACACCCCCGCTTACTGCTTTTGAGGTGACACGTGAGCAGCTCCCCGGTGCCGCGCGCCCAGCCCCGTGCGTAGCAGAGCCATGTGGGAACCGTTCAGGGTCAGGTCTCAGGGTGGTCAGTCGGTTTCGTTTTCTGAAGCCTTCCGGCACGTGTTGAAAGTACTGTGGGTGCAAGGAGTGGTGGTGTCGGGCGAAGGAGCAGCTGGCAGACTCGGAAAGAGGGTGATCTGTGTATGTTGTATGTTGCACCAGGCAAGGTTTGTGGGCACCAGCAGCGCTTCGTGGGCAGCTGTAGCAGCTTTTCACCATTTAGCTCCTTCTGGAAAGGGAGGGATTAAATTATTCTTGTAGCTGTACTATTTATACGGTAAAAGATGTTACCATTTCGTACAAATGTTGCTTTGCTTCTGTCGTTGAAGCCGCCGTGGCTGTGAGAGTGTTAGAACTCCTGGCACGTCGTTACGTGCTCGTGTGGAAGCGAGGGAGTACTCGGGTTTAGCTGAGGCTGCCTGTAGCCACACCGGTGCCTTTGCCCTTCCCAGAGGTGGGATCCATCCAGACATTTTTGGCTGCGTTACGCTTTGGGTAGTGAACCTGTGTCACCTGCAGGGAAAGCTCGTTGGGTTTCGCTATGCTGGCCTTTCCTTGAGAGAAGTTTGCGGACCGCAGGGTTAGTGATGGAGGCTGTTTGGATTAATGACAATATAAACATTGTGATTACGCCTCTATTCCTAACACTTCCTTGAACTATGAGAACTGTATGAAAACATCTGTAGGCTCTTAACAACATGAGCACAGCACAATGTGGTCTTCTGTCTGAGGGACTGGCAGGCACTCGTGAAGCCACACGGCCCTGAGAGCGGTTCGTGCAAGGCTTGCTCCGGGGCGTAGCTGGTGCTTGAGCAGGGCACTGCTTTCAGACTGGTGTGTTTGCACAGCGGCGTCTTCTTATGGCCGGGAGAGGATTCCTCCTGTGGCTGCGTTCCCTTGGCTGCTTGGGTAGAGAAATTGCTTGGGTCTCGATGTTCACGGCTGCCCTGCTCTCGCCGTGGCGGGGTGGTATTGATTTATCTCTAGTATACAAGATAATTCCAGGTCTTATGTTTTTTTCCTTTTTCTAAATAGTGGCAATAATTCTATCTCAGAAGGTCAAAAATGCTGACTGGGTATTTTGAAAGCTAATTTAAGGGGAAAATGAGCCATGAAAGAAGTAGCATTAGGAACAGGTAGATCATTGAAGTGATAATCTTTATTGTACCTTTTAGAATTAGCTTCCCATTCACAGTTCTGAGCAGCATTTAATCGTACCAGTTATTGCAGTCTTTCAATCAAGTGATCATTTTAAATGACTTATGGTACAAAGAGTTTTCCACTGTGGCTTTGCAAAGCTTTTTTTTCCATCCTTCACAAGCATAGATAAGGCCAAAAATGGACAACTTGCTCGTGCAGGAAATCTGTCTCTGCCTTTAAAATGGTTTTTGGGATACCTGACAATTCTTCTTTTCACTTGGGAATTGTCTAAATTTGTTACTCCTCTTCTCATGCTGTTCCTGAGAAGAAAAATGTCATTATAAACAGCATCCAGCGATCCCTTCTGTCGCGATGTTAACGGGGTACTCGTGCCTGTCCTTGCGCCCACTCCCTCCTCCGTCCCACCCTCAGCCTGCCCTTCCGTCTCCTACCCGTGAAAGGGAGGGACACGGACACCCAGCTTGCTTCTGGCTTCTGTCTCAGCAACAGGCTCCCCCTTATCCTCTTGTGACTAATAGCTGGTCATTACTTTTAGAAGTAATTCCATCACATTTGAGGTGCTATTTGTTATGCCAGGAAGTTGGGCAGGCAACGGCGTATCCTGCGGAGGAAGGGTGTACTGGGAAGAGTGTCATGCACTCGGGATGAGTGAATTATGTAAAAAGATCTTGAAGAATTGAAATACAGTAAAACATCAGTTGCTAGCTGTGAAGGACAGCAAAGCTGAAGATCTGCTGTGCTACACAGTTGAAAAAGTTGTAGTCAGATCTCTGTGTATAAAACTTCTTAAAAATACAGCTTTTTCATTCCAAAAATAACCAGAAGAAAAATATATTTACTTTTCTGTGGCCATTCACTTTCTCCAACAATGAGATCATCAGCCAAGAAGGAAAGATGTTTCTTAAGAATCTGTCTGGAATATGACTGTGCAAAACACACGTGCTGTGTGGGACAAGTGGGGATAAGATGCTACCTCCTGTTTTTATTCTGGTATACCCCAGTTGGAAGAATTTGTTAATTCAGCCTCTGCTATGATTCAGTCACCGCTTGGAGCTTGAATCCGACCTAATGCCACACTCGGGTGCCTGTGGATGCCTTGACACCAGATGTCTCGGCAGAGCCGCTGTCAAGGTTTGCACATGCTGTGGGTTGCAGCCTTCTCCCCAAATGACGCTTTGTTCTTTGATCTTCTCAGCTGGTGACGGGAGTATGGGAAGGAGGATACAATTTCTTCTGTCAGGATACACACAGTGGAGGAGAAGCTGATATGAAGGTAACGTAATCGAGACCTATAGCTAATGACGTTTAAAATTGTCTGCTTGTGTGTAAGTGGAGAGCAGAACAGTATTGATTATGCAGATTTTGTTCAAACTGTGGTTTTTTTTTCCTTTTACGATACAATGGACAATGCGTAGTCAATAGCTGATCCACAATGTATTTGTGGTTGGTATTTACAATTTTGACGAGTAATTACCTGTAAATTTTCAAGTGTTCCCAGCTCAAAAAACTTGGGTCTCCAGACTGTATCCAACCACTGTGTGTCATGACTCCCCTTCTCTTTCTGAGATGTGGTGATGATTTCCTCTGGTCACCATCCAGAACTCTCCTTTACAGAGAGCACTGTGGGACCAACTCTGGTTAAATATTTTTCTAGTTTCTCCCAGGACACCCCAGGTGCACAGCAATAGCCTCATAAAGCAGTCTTTGTCATCCTGTTTTCAACTGTAGCTATGGGTTTGTACCTTGATCTCCTACGGAGAGACCTGAGGCCAAAGCATTATAGAAGATCTCAGCAGTGTCTTCAATCAAAGTAGTGCAGGACAGAATCTGGATATTTTAATTACTTAGATAGCAAAAGGGTTGAAAGCCCCCACAATGTGCAACGCTTCTAAAACTTGTTTCCTCCTTTACAGATCATACGCGTCCTCTGGTGGTACTATTTCTCCAAACTCATTGAGTTCATGGATACCTTCTTTTTCATTTTGCGGAAAAATAATCATCAGATCACTGTTCTGCATGTCTACCACCACGCAACGATGCTGAACATTTGGTGGTTTGTTATGAACTGGGTGCCTTGTGGTCACTGTAAGTACTGGGTTATGGTGGGGAATGCTTGCAAGAAGGGCCTTGTTTTGATTTACTTTTGGTACAACCAAACATCTCTGGTAGCTTCAGCTACAGGGTTTGTTCTGTCCCATGTTAGGCTGCTTTGCTGAATTGCACCTATTGCAGATAGTTACAGATATTAAGCTGCCTGCAGAGCCTCTAGAAAAGGCATGCCTCTGTAGTTTGAAGGATTTGTGTGACAGTGTGACATTTATCAGCTCCAGTAGTCCAGGTCTGACACCTGTCAGCCTTCCTTTCTCCTTTTTGCCGTGGTTGCAGACCCTCTAATGAAACAATGCTCTTTTCCAAGGCAGGTCCAGAAGCTTGTTTCAGCCGCAAGATGGCTAATAGTGACTCTTGTCCTTCTAGCTGTCGAGTAACTTGAGATGTTACTTTCTTAATTTAATCTCATTATACCACTAGCCATAACAAATGATTTTAATGGAGTGAGTGGAGTTAAATCCAGCTGGAGGCCGGTCAAGAGTGGAGTCCCCCAGGGCTCAGTTTTGGGTCTTGTTTAACATCTTTATCAATGATCTGGATGAGGGGATTGAGTGTTCCCTCAGTAAGTCTGCAGATGACACCAAGTTGGACGGGAATGTGGATCTGCTTGAGTGTAGGAAGGCTCTACAGAGGGATCTGGACAGACTGGATCGATGGGCCGAGGCCAACTGTATAAGTTTCAGCAAGGCCAAATGCTGGGTCCTGCACTTTGGTCACAACAACCCCATGCAACACTACAGTTTTGGGGAGGAGTGGCTGGAAAGCTGCCTGGCAAAAAAGGATCTTGGGGTGTTG
>Ga0181612_110624_pt1 | contig 12784 bp, 11 predicted proteins | sample HoacroProtozoa21_FD_119630 | JGI IMG/M metagenome (GOLD analysis project Ga0181612, IMG submission 119630) | Hoatzin crop microbial communities from Cojedes, Venezuel. Combined Assembly of Gp0051906, Gp0051904, Gp0051908 | reverse complement strand
TGCCTTAGTGCAAAGAGGATTCCTGAGATACAGCAAGTCATGTGTCAGAGGGTTAGTTTGTGCCCTGCTTTCTTCTGGGGATGTTTTGGGGATGAAGATTGCATTGCGGGGGATAACCTACTTGGGCAAGAATGAGAAAAAAAAGAGATGATAAAGGAAGCACAGATGACCCTAAGGCGGAGACAGTATGAAGGAGGACTAGGAAAAGGTGATTCGCACCAGTTACTGGTCAATTTATGAAAGGGAGTGTTCACGTGGATTCAGAGTACTGGTGAAAGTTTTGCTCTGGATATTGCTGGAGTTTCAGTTTTCCCGGTAAACATCCTCCTTAGAAACCTGAAGGATGGAGTTACGATTACTTGCCGAGTTGTTAACTCATTTGCAAGTTACAGAGTCTCCAGGGACTAGATTATCTTTAGGCAGTTTGTGTCAGTGACGGAGCTTAGTATAATTTTTTCTTTGCCAAACTCTTGAAACTTTTTGCATATTTTTCCCCCCAAATTAAGCTCATAGGGATATTCAGTTCCAGAGAAAACCTGGGAGAAGTTCTCCCTCCTACTGTCTGGGAGGAGAGTCAGCAGCCCAGGCCAGTAGAAGACATGACTCACTCCACACAGCTTCACAAACCTTCGGAGCCCTCTGCACAAATCTTTGTGAGGCTATAAATTACACACTGTGTATTTTGGGGAGCTGAAAAAAAGGGCAGGCTTCAGGAACCATTCACCCAGCAGAGAGGACAGCGGCTCCTGAGGACCCCCATAGTGCATTAGATGGTGGAGACGAGCTGGGCATGCAAGCTGACCTCTGGGAAAACTGCACTCTTGTGCCAGGGTGGGTTTGGTGCCAGTTTGGGATGTAGCTCAATGCACCTAAGCTATGCAAAAGCCATGGTGGCTGAAGAACCACAGGCTGGTTCCCTAGCCCAGCTGGTGTCCATGTCCATCTTGGACACATTGGTTTGGGGACCTGGGGGAAGGTCTGTGCACAGCCTTGTCTTCGATGCCCCAGCAGCCACGCACACTGCAGTGAGCAGGAGCCACGGCACACTCGCTATTGGTGCCCTACCATCGCCCTTCGTGCTCCTTCCCATGCTGTGTGCACCGAACCTGTCAAACGTCCTGGAGGTGAGGTCTATGTGTGTCCATTCAGGCATGTCACTGCAATACACAGCACCTAGCACATCCCACCAGGCCCATCAAAGATGACTTCGGCTTTCTTCTTCTGCTCTCTTACCCCGTTTTCCATTCCAGTATCCCTTGGCCTATAAAAGTAGATCATTTCATTCTCATAGCAAAATACTATTTCAATTCAAAGCGAGGAAGCAAACCAGCCTGGATGAAACTTCTACAGAATGAATATAATCCAGAAAATTGTACACAGTAAGTAGTTCCCAATGGTTCATTAGCAAAAGAAAACAACATGGTCAAGTGTGATTTTGCAGGGCTCAGCCTTATATCTGATATTATTCAATATACTCTTTAATATCCTAGGTGGATACGATCACACGCATTACATGTGCAGATACCAGGCTGCCCTGGAGGGGATGCACAGTACAGGACAGAATCAAAATTCAAGCGGTCTGGGAAAAAAGTAAATGCAGTTCAAGAGAGCGAGCTGTACTATGCTCAAGCAAGAATAATCAACCTCATCAATGCAGGATGAGGGATGGCTGCTAAAGTAGCATGTTTTTCTGAAAAGAGTCTGGAGGCAGCCAAACGGGAGTCAGCAACAGCACCTAAAAACAGCAGACAACATGCCATCAGGTGTGGTCAAACACAGAGACATGAGGTAATCCTCTCACTGGCCTGGTGGTTAGCAAGCCCTCTGCCGAGGCAGGACACGGCTTTCAGGTATCTCGATTCAAGGAGGATTGAAACTGTTTGGTGACAGTCCTGAGAGGAGTGCCCAGACTGCTCAGAGGGCTAGAAAACAGGGAATTAAGGAAAAGATGTGAAGGACTGGAACCACTTCATTCAAGGGAAAGAAGATGAATACAGGAGATATGAGTAGTCCCCAAGCCCTCCTTCACCTCTGCACAAAGAGTTATGGACTTCGACTGCAGAATGGAGGAAGAAAATCTGGAAGCAAATTAGGTAGCAAACTAGCAGAAACTAGGAAGAAGCAAGTTAGGAAAAAAGTCTTTCCAACAGTCAAGACAGTGAAGCAGCAAAAGCGAGTGCTTGGGTGAGTCAGCGCTGAGTGGATCAGAGTGCTCCTTTAACTTACAAAGCATCCTTAAAGCATTTGAAAACTGAGTAGACAAGTTGCTATTGGGAATATAAGAATATTGAATATAAGAATAGTTGATTCTTCCTTTGGGAAGGGCAGTGGGAATAGGAGATCTCTTGAGGTTAGGGTCAATGCTATTTTGCTAGAGCAGCTATTGAGTAATGCTGGAATTCAGCTTGGTAGATTTATTTCTCAGTGACACTTTGCTGCGTGTGAAGTTGTCCCACTGCTTGAGGGGTTCAGCACATTCCAGTGACTCTTGGCTGGGATGAGAATATCTTTGCTGTTTCAAAAAATCTAAGTATCCCTATTATCTTTCTTCTTCTGTAAGAAACCTTCATGTCTGTTTGCTTTTGCCTTCATTCTTTCTTCCTGGTTATTTTCACACATATTCCTCTGTGATTCAAGGAGGTCATTGTCATCAGCAAAGAACAGATGATGGATTTTTCACCCTTTGATGATTAAATCCCATGAGTTTCTCTCAGAGGTATTTCAGATTGTTTCCATAAATTGTTAAAGAGAAGCAGTCTGCATAGCATAACATGCAAACTAGCTGATGCTATCCCCAGCATAACCAACAAATATGTTCAGTCCTGCTAAGCATCAAAACCTTATGTCTTATTAAGGGTTACACATCAATTATATAACCTTTTTACTAACTTGAACAAATTCTAAAATTAATGAAGGGTTTATATGATATGCTAATGCCTATGCCAAAGCCACAAGAACTTCCCAATTTTCTCTACCATAGCATTTGTTAATCAAACGTTTTTTCCCCAGTAGTAATTTTCTTGGGTGTTGGAGGAAACACAGGGAAGAAACTCATCTCATTGTTCAGCTGTATGTCTCCCATCCCAGGCAAGGTATATTGCCAGTTGATTCACAGAAATATTTCGGTAACATTTCGATAGATATGAGTTCTCTTTCTTTCACTTTAGGCAGACCTTTGGAAATTGCATGAAAGCCCTGTGTCATTTATTTTAGACTCCCAGGTCACACTGTCAAAAAAATGGTGCATGTAGATGAATACCGCTCCACGTTAAATTAATTGTGCTAGTAGACTATTCCGTTTTGGGGCCTTTACTACTCTCCATTGTGTGTACCATCTTTCCAGTTTCTCCAGCTGCTGGGAGCAGTTCTCTGCTTCTTCCAGCTCCAGCAAACACAGTGTTCATGCTGCTGCTGGGAGATGGTTCTTGAAAATGCTGACCCAAAGCATTTTGCAAGACAATGTGGGTGTTTTTCTCTGCCAAAGGAATTTTTGAAGGCACTCTCCCATATTCCCACAAACTGTGGGTAAGATGGGCAGCTTCAGCTGTGAGATGGCTCAGACCTTGCCTGAAGCAGCTGCAAAAGGAGCACGCGTGCATTTCTCTAAGGCAGTCTGTCACAGCCGCTTCCATCACCAGGACACTGTCAAGTCTCAGCATTTCTCCCTCACCCGCAATGCATTCTTTTCATTAGTCCCTAAAGCGCTATAAATTACTGTTTAACACGATTCTGCGGCTCTCTTGCAAAGCACTACTTAGCAGGCGCAGGCAGACATAAGAAATTGCTGCTGCAAATAATGTTCCAGGCAGAAGTATGAAATTCAGGCTGTGCCTTTGCTTCCAAGCTGTGTTACAGAGAGGATTCAAGCACCGCAGGTCCTCTATGGCAGGGTTTTCTCTGCAGGACTCTGGAAGAGCTGGAACAGCCCTAAACCTTGAACCTCCTCTGTTTTGCAGAAAGGCATCACTTCAGTCTTGCTCACACTGGTAAAGCCAGTGTGACACCAGCTTCACTACAGGCTGGAGACACCAGTGAGGTAGTTTGGTTTCTAGCCCAGTCCGGTTTCTGTGAAACCTTTGCTGATGCTGGTCCTGACTTAGGTGCTCTCTCCCAGGCCATGCATCACTCACACCTGGTACCAAGGTCCCATAGAATCTTGGCGTTTAAGTCTAAACTCAGTGGCAATGCCAACACTCAAGCTTTCGATCCTTCCCCAGTTGCTTGTTCCAACCCGTGCACTACAGGTGACCATGGCACAGTTAGTAGTGGGGTTCCACTAAAACCAGAGCATCTTGGATTTAGAAAAACAAACAGCTGGTTGCAAAGGATGGAAAAGCTGTCTTTTATTGCCTGTTTTGCATGTGACAGCAGAGGCGAACCTTTTTTGTTAAAGTCAAAAAGGTTGTTAAATTGAGATAGGCCTATTCTGTTCTGGCTTTCAGGCAGCTTTTCGAGAACTTTTTCTGAAAAATGTCCCCGCTCTGTATTCGCAACCTCTTGGTACATCGGTGCCACTCTGGGATCGAGTTCTCCGAACAATTGCAACAGCAGGATTTACTTCTCCTTTTTCTGAAGCCCTAGAATAAAAGCATCGCTGAGAACGGAACTTGTGGTGAAGGAAATCTCACCGCAAGGGATCCCCGCCCTGCTTGCCTTCCTCCTTGGGCAAGCGATACAGGGCATGCGCAGGGGCTGGATGTGGACAGGGCTGGTAATAGCTCTCCTGGAGGGATTGCTTCATTTGCACTCCTATGAAGTAGCGCAGAAAAGAGGACTTTCTAATTTTCCCCCTTTTTTTAGCACAGTGTCTCACTTTTTGCAGTTTGTTGAAGTGATTAGCAGCTCAGAAACAGTGTAATGACCACAGCAGACTGATTTGGCATTTGTTGTTTTGGTTGCTTTTAACTGAAGAGTAACACTTCTCCCTCACCTGCAAAGCACAGAGGGTAAAAAGAAGTGATGTGGATTTGGGGCCCATCAAAACAAAAAACTGAAGAGCCCCATCCATATCTTCCAGGAAGAAATTCTGGCACTTGGACGGACAAACAACGATGGTATTCGTAAAGTATCTTAGAATGAGGAAATCCCTGCAAACGTTTACATGCATCTGCAATTCCCTATCCCACAAAGGTATAGTAGTTTAAGATGGGAAGAGCAGCTTTTCCACCTCCAAATGATGGATGTGCGTAAACTGGCTGCTGTTGACCATGCTATCCTGAACAAATTTCACTCACGGAATGTACCTAAAGCCTTCCACTGACCGTACGTCGTGGGGGTTTTGGTTCCCTCATGCTGCATTTCTGCACTAATACTTTGCTGGCTCAGGAAAGGATCATCACCCACCGCATCAGTGTTTCTTCAGCAGCCTTGATTTTGTTAATCAGCCTGTCTTTCATCCTGGCCTTGTTTGCTGAGAGAGCTACTTCAGAGAGAGCTGTACAACACAGAAAAGTAAAAATAGCAACAAGAGTTTCAGCAAAATGTGGCACTCCATGCAATTACTTTTTTTTCCATTTGCATCTCCTGAATTTTCTTTTTCTGGCAAGTTTAACTCTTGTGTAGAGCCATCCCCACACACACACACACTGACGCTAGTGAAAGGCTCTCCTAAACACCAGTGGACGATGGAGTTAGCTTCTCCAAGTAAACAAAAAATGGCTCAGTCTGAAGTACACACATTAATGAGTTTTAGTATTTTACACAACAGACACTTCAGAAATAATATTCATGGCTGATAGAAAACAGCGTAAACTGGACAAAAGGAAAACCAGACACAAACTAGCATATCCCCATGGGCAGACTCTTTGCTCTAGTACGGAAGGGTGCTGTGGTCAATCTAACAGCCTCGGTACAGGCTTCGCTATAGCAGAAGAGACAAGCAATTGGTGATAGCAAATCAGCGACCTACAGTGAGTGACAAAGGATCTGTTGTGGAAGACACACCGGCATGCCCTGCTTCATGCTCTCTGCACGGAGAGTGCTACAGTCTGTGAAAAAGCTTTAAGGGGCTGGGAGGGGGGAGTATATTTTATCTCAATTCAACTTCGCGCTGCCTACCCAGTTCTGCAGACAGGCAGAGAGATGCTGCGGCTCGGGGAGGGCAGCAGGGATGGAGGTGCCCAGGTGTGGGCTGGCTTGGTGGGCAGCGGCGGGCACTGCCTGGCACGCAGCGGGCTCAGCTTTGCCATGGCTGCGGTGCGAGGCAGAGCCCCGGGGAGAGCCTCTCCCCACCTCTCACTCGGGGGCTGTCCCCTGCCACAGCACCCTGCCCTCCTACCGGACCCCGCGCTGGTGGGGGACGGGGAGGGTACCCCTCCTCCCTGCTCCTCTTCAGGGGCTGGCCAGGGTGGGGATAAGATACAGAGTCAAAAGGAAAAAGGTTAATTTTTTTTCATCGTGCATCTTAACAACAGCACCTACACAAAGATCTAAGTATAAGATCTTTTACCCCCCACCTTTCCAAGCAATTAGCATGCTGAAATACAGGCAAGAAACAGGATGACGATGTCAAAACTGACACGTAGGAAGCCCGTTTCCTTTTTGCAAAGGTTTCACCACGTGGACCAAGCTAGCTGAGAACAATTTCTGAACCTTTCTTCTCCCCATGGAGAATTGCCTCCACAGCAGCTTTGGTAACCGTCCAAAACTGGCTGCTTTTGGTGACTGGCGTTCTCCCGGTAGTTGATGCCCAGAAGGTCTCACATTTTCAAAGTGAAAAAACCTCAACCTCCATGGACTGCTTTCCAGAAAAATTAGGTTGCTCAAAAACATCTGAGAAATGTGGAGAATGAAGGCTGCCTGTTTGAAGCAGATAGACTGTCTCTTGGAGCAGAGCGGAGCAGAGAAGAAAGGCAGCTGGTGACATATTCAGTGCAGCACTGGCTCCGTCTGAGCCTTCTCTCGTCGGCCAAATTTTAAATTAATCTCAATCTGGTCTCTGAATTGTGTTGGCAAGTTTTCCTGTAAACTTAAGACTTAGAAGAGGCTGAAGAAAGATGCTGGACAGACAAATTCATGTTAAGGTTTCCAGGTGTGGCCAGTTGGTTGCATAACTGGAGGCTGCTGTGGAAAACACAGGGTGATCTCCCCCAGCGCTGCCCACCTCCTGTGCTCAGGGTGAGCAGGCAAAGCCCCCCCAGCTGAAACACAGCCAGGTGTATGCAACTGGCCAGGGACCAGACCTGCTTACACTCATCAGCTGATGTTCAGGGCTTGCGTCTTGAATAAAGAACTGAGTGAATCCAAGCCCTTTGCTTGCACTGTGTTTTCCTTCCTGAGAGCAAATCATGATTTTTTTTTCCTCTTAGAATCTAAGCAATGTTATTTCCACCCAAAAAGTTTGCTGTTCCAACCCACAGACGATGAACGGAGCAGACAAGGCGAGTCATCGCCGTGCGGGTTTAGTGGCTTTGGGGGTGGCGGAGAAGCTGGAGGTGGGAAGGAAACACCTGTGAGCCTCCTCACACAAGGGCTGAGGAAACTGAAATCTCCATAGAGTTTTTATCTCCATTTCTTTGTGTTTATTGAGATTTTCCCTCTGAGTGCCTTGTCTGACTGACAGATTGACTCCTTTCCTTCTCTCCTTGCTCCACAAGGCTGGGACGCTGCCTAACGCCAACTCATCCCAACACCTCTTTCCAGAGCGCCCACTTGTCCCTGCACCAAGCTGGGGGACTTGTGATCGATTAAAGCAAGGCAAATCATCTTGTCTTGAAGGTTTTAATGAAATCCTCTCTAGTCCCCACTTACTTTCGCAGTTAGGTCAGCAATCCATCACTGCTGTGCTTGCAGGCTTAACTCTGTAAGTGTGTCGGAATAAGGCTGTTTCCATTTTCAAAGCCAAAACTAAACTTCAGATGCAGGCAATAAGCCCGCAATTAAGCCTTTAGAGTAGATTGCAATTTAGAAGATGCAATAACTTTTGGAATTAATCACGAAATTTGAAGTTGCCAGATTTTTTTTTCCTTAGTGGTCAAGGTTAAGTATAAGAAGAAAGTAGCTCAGTGTAGGAGGATCACAGAATATGTTAACGGCTTAACAGCAACAGAAGGACTGACCCAACCCTGTGAATTTGTGAGTTTTACTTTCTTAATTGCTTTTCTCTCTCTCGGGAGCTACCAGAACAGCAATACGCTGAGCTTTTAGCCCATGCTTTCCTGCTCCTTCATCTCAGTCTCCCCCTCAGCCACAGCCAAGTGACTCCACCTGGCCCTAGAGAGCTTGAGCAAGCGAGGCTGAGCAACTCTTGCTTGCTCAAGCCCTCTTTTCTGAGAACAGGGAAGGGGAAGGCAGAGCAAAGCTGTGCTGCACAGGACAGCCTCCGCCTTTCAGACCTGACTGTGGGTGAGCTCTCACCCCTCCGTTGCTTGCTCCACAGCCCAATGAGCGGAGCAAAACTCTCTGAGACGGACGCATGTTCCTCAGTGAATGGTCCATGCTGGTGGAGAGGACTGCTGCAAGAGATGGTGAGCTTCCTTGACCCAGTCACCAGCCCAGAGACTGCTCTTTGTAAGCTAACCTTTCCTAACACACATGCAGCAGTATAATTACATTCATTAAAAAAACCTTCACAAGCCAGAAGCAAGCAGGTCACCAAAACAAAATGCTCCACTGCACACGCTTGTCCCTTTGGGGACAGGAAAAGAGAATAAGGCAGCTATGACAGATGTCAGTCATGCTGCCTGGCACGGCCCTGGTAGCGTGCACTCACTGTGGGCATGAGCCAGCCATGAACCTTGGTGGAAAATGGAATACAGCTCTTTGCAGGCTTGCACAGTGCTCACTTCACCTGGATTTGAGGAAAGCTCTTTGAGTAACATGCTTTGCATAAGAGTAGCAGCCCATCCTGAACATCAGGGTTATCTTCCATTTTATAGCCAATGCTCAGAAGCACTGCTAACGGGCAGATTAACACTGTCTGTGGATAGCGGCACCTCCTGAACTACTTGGAAGAAAGGAATTGGGAGGCAGAGCTGGGCACTTCTCTTGCCTGAGCTTTGCTTAAAGTGATGCTTTCTGTACTCTAAAAGAGAGAGGCTCCCAAGAGCACGTAAATATATTATAAAGCATCAGAACGCTCAATAATTAATTTTCCTCAATGAGAAGATTTTATTTCAACCTGAGCGATGTAAAAAGCCGCTTGGATTCTTACAGTCTGTAAGTGACAAGCTGAGACGATTCAACCCAAAGGCTGTTGTGAAAGAGGCTCAGTCAACATGATCTGGTCCCCATGCAGCAGCATCCTGACTTCATTCTGCGGCAACTGCAATTTTCAGTGCTATTTCTCTGTAACAGATGTACAGACTCCACCAAGCAGCAGATCACTTTTGAGTCGCTTCCCTTATTTTGTGACTAGGAATGGTCTGCCAAAGCATTGGAGTTGCAGCAGCCCAGAGGATCATCCCACTTGTTTCCACCAGCAGTAACCTCTTTGCTCATTTGTGGTGTCACTCCCTTCTCATATACAGCCAACTGGTAGTAGGGAAATTGAGTATTTAAAATGTATTAAGGCATGAGGGGTTGCTATATGATATTGTTGCTACTTTGCTTGTATTGTGAATGGCTAAATAATTCCATTGATCAATCACTGAAAAATGAATAAAGGCTCATGAAGGACTCAGTCTTGGGACAAATAACTCCAGTAACTCTAGCTGGGGACAAATATCTCTTTTCACGAGCACATTGGGTGGCAGATGGCAGCAAGGCAGCTATGTTTGTGTCAGGAAGATGCCTATATGGCATAGCTTGTTTAAGAGAAGAACCAACACAAGAGGAGAGATTTGCTGAAGACACAAAACCTTCATGAACATGGAAAGTGCTAGAAAGTTAGTTACTATGAGTACTTTTCTATATACAAAAGTGTACAGGATTCTGACTGAATGACTTATAAACCACTTACACTAAATTTTACTCTTCATTTATTGTCTTTATTGATTTCACTGCTCAAAACCCAACAGCAGAAAAATGACTAAACCCTATGCAGCGTATTAATATAGTTTTCTTTTGTCACTGGGTTTTATAATACTTCCAGTCTGTTCTTTTTTTGTCACCCCTAGCAAACCCTGCCAAGGCCGCGGCTCAGCAGCAGGATGAGGGGGCAGCCCACCCAGCAGCCTCTCCTTGCGCAGGCAGCATCTCCTCACTGCACCCTTCCTCGACTCTGCCCCGCCAGACCAGCCGTCAGGAGGACATTCAAGGGGCAGACCCACTTCTCATCTAAGGGGCTGAGAGAGGCAAAAGGAAGCTGCAACGGCTATGTAGCCCCCAGGCTACAACCTAAAAATGTTGATAAAAGCCAGGCGCACCAGCTCCTGCTGCCACGGTTGAGGTTAAAGCCAGGAAGATTTCACGGGAAGTTGGCATCCCCTCACCAGGTTATCCAGAGGGTGCGGAAATTAGAGATGGGGAGATTCCCCTTTGCTGGGAATACTGTAATTAAGGTGTAGCAATGAAGGCCTGACTACTGCGTGACTGATGGCCAGTGGCCGGGTTGCTGACTCGCAGCAGGGACTGAGGCAGCTGCGGGAAGAGGGCGAACTCATACCCATCGCCCAGCGAACCCACCAGCAGTGCCGGGAACAAAGCGGCAGCTGAGGTGCTCTGGCAGCACCTTCGGGCTCTTACACCTTCTGTTTCTGTGACAGTTATAATAACTTTTATCCCATGTTGCTCATAGCCCAGTGACATTTCTGGTGGGAAAAAACCATCTCTGTTTCGTACCAGCCTTCTGTGAATTTTTGTGGCAGCTATTTTAGAACTCATTTCAGTGAGTTTCCTCAGACTTCTCCAGTCTGAAAAGCTATGTGTTCCTGTAATAAGGATGACACTCATAGCTAGAAGGCATTTTTCATACATTATTTATTCATTCTTGTATGTGATGAATGTGGGAGGTGTTATGAATCGGTGGTAGGAGATCTGGAGGTAGACTCATTTGCTTTTAGTACTATGTGATTAAAAAGATACTCTCTGCTTGCATAGGCAATGAAGGTATTGAATTTCTCTTATCACCGAGATGGTGAAAAACTTGATTTCTTTCATTTCCTCCATCCAGGAAGCAATGACTGCCAGCACAAGCATACAGTGTGACCTGTTCAGAAGATAGATACACAGTTGCTAGACTAGATCTGTTCTCATCACTTGCAAAGCAAAGAGCCAGGAAGTAGGCATTTAAGGGACAACATCAAATATTTAGAAGATAAAATCTTCACAGAGTGCAAAATGAAAGATTTAATCTGAGCTTTACCTTAAAGACCTGGGTTTGTTTTCCTGTCTACTATCTACTGCCCAAACCCAAATGAAATGTTAGAAGACATTACGTTCGGGTACAGGCAATGTAGAGTTCAAAATCATCTGGTTCAGGAATGTTGTCACTCAGGGTTTTGTTTCTGTCTGTGACAGAAGTACAGAACTTAACCAGGTGAGGTGGTCAGAGGTTTCATGCAGGTTTAAAAGGGGATAAATGAAGACAGATCTCTTTGGTTTCTTTATAATCCTACAGTTTCACCTTTCCCTTAGTACGAAAGACCCCAAACCAAAAACCCACAAACCCTAGCCATTTGGAAAAACATCCAGCCCTTAGTGAAGGCTAGCATGGGGGTGGCATTCAGGAACTGCAGGGATGCAGACACATAATAACAGGTCTGGTGCTCCTCAGCAAGAAGGAGGTAGGTACCTGCAGCCAGTACTGAGAGTTTTGTCTGGATGTGGAATAGAGAACAAAAAAGGTGGTGATGCTCAGAGCACTGCCAGGACCTCCACAGTAGCTCAAAGCTGCAGAGATGGGAGGAACAGTCACATGGGCATGACCCAAAGAGCCAAGGGATGGTAACATTCTTAGGCAGAAGATCATCCTTCTCCAGATGGCCAATGTATTCATGGCAATTTAGTAGCCAGTCGCAGTGGCCCTTGGAGGAACTGGAGGTGTCTTGGGGCACAAGACCATGTGGAGGTACTGCTGGAAGCATGGCTAGAAAATGTCTGTAGTGCCTGCATGGCTTGTTGACCCATGCTGTGCCCACGCGTGGGCTCTTACTGCACCCTGCTCGCTTCTGCCCAGATCCCACAGCCTCAGGCAGAAACGCGCTCCCAGGGCCATGGACTCCACCATAGCTGGTTTTGCCTAGAGCTTTCTTCTGCTTCACTTGCATGGTTTCACTTCAGGTTATGTTCATGATGTTCCCTTTAATGAATTGTTGCACTTTGTTTCTTAAAATATTGCTTGCACAGCTATTTTGCTGAGTATCCTAGTACTGAGGAGAGGGCTGGTATGGGAAGATCCAGGGGTGTAACAGGTCCTTTATTCAGCTGTCTCCTGGAGGTTAGGGAGCATCCAAGCTGGGCTTCCCACGCTGCATAGAAACACCTGCTTTTAATGGCATGACACACCAAAATCAACACTGGCTGCTGGGGTCAGGGGATCTCCTCTGTGCCCAAGCCATGAACAGGCCAAGTAACCATCAGACACAAATCTCTGTAGACTGAAGCTGAGGCTCAGGCAAACACTGGTCCCACCAACAGTAATGCACCATGCACATGGTTGTTTTTGGGCTAGTCTCCTGGGTTTTTCTGAAAGCGAGGAAGCAGTCCTGGTGTCCCGCCCTCAGCTTTTGCCCCTAGCCCATCCTGGAACTTGCAGACACTGTGCAGAGTGCAGCTGGCACTTTCAACGAGGTCCTGGTGTCATTCCTCAGGACAGTTGAGCAGTGGTGACAGCCACGACAGCCACTGTGTGAAGCCTCACAACCCATACTGGTGAGGAGCAGGAGGAGCTGCTAATGGTCAGGGA
>Ga0181612_172548_pt1 | contig 12785 bp, 10 predicted proteins | sample HoacroProtozoa21_FD_119630 | JGI IMG/M metagenome (GOLD analysis project Ga0181612, IMG submission 119630) | Hoatzin crop microbial communities from Cojedes, Venezuel. Combined Assembly of Gp0051906, Gp0051904, Gp0051908 | reverse complement strand
ATCATAGGTTGGAAAAGATCTCTAAGATCATGAAGTCCAACCGTCAACCCAACGCCACCACACCTGCTAAACCATGTTCTGAAGTGCCACATCTACACAACTTTTGAACACCTCCAGGGATGGGGACTCCACCACTTCCCTGGGCAGCCAGTTCCAATGCCTCTGGACATTTACAAGTCTAGCTATTGCATGTAGCTTCAGAAAAGGTATTTCTTTGCTGAAAGTATTGCCGTCAGTTCCCATTCACAAATAGTTTGGACATGATACAATAGTGACACTGTCTCGAACCAAGCAGCCCCCAGATTTCACAGATGTGCTGTGGAACTGGCTGCCACCCAAGCGGCAATTACACTCCAGACAGAGCAGTGCAAAGAGATTTCACCCAGAGAGTCAGAGCGGCTCCTCCCTAGGACTGCGGAAAGCAGAGTATAAACTGTGTTTGTCAGCACTGACCTGCACGTTTTCGTCAGCAACAAAAATAGATAGGACAGCATCTACAAGTAATACCAGCTGGGGGGTCCTCCGGGACAGCACTGCGTTTCCTTTTGTGCTTAGGGAAAAAGGAATGCACAAAAGGAGGATGGGAATGAATTCCACCTGCTGTTTAGGGACATGTTCAAGAGCTAATTAGGACTCTTCTGGTCACAAGCCCACTATACCAGGAGGCAAAACAGGAGGAGGAGCAGAGGGTCTGTGTAAGGTTTTCATCACATTAGGCAGCTCAAAGGTTTGCCTTTTAGATCCTGACCCACCTGGGTGATGTCTCAGAAGCTTAGAAATACCGTAAAAATAACAATCTCACACACATTTCACTGAGAAGTTCTTGCCTCCTCCCTTCTTTCCAGTAAGGGCTTGACATTTGGTGTTGTGGGAATCAGCATGGTGTCTGGATCTTTGGCAGTCCCTAGTGTGACTACACCTCTGCTTGTGTCTGACTAATTAGGTCAGTGCAGAAATGCTAGGCTGCAAATAGTCATCAGAGTCTCGTGGAAGCCGAGCAGCTACCTTCTCTACTTAGTTGTAAAAAGGGGTTAGTAACATGATTGACTATTGCAGAATTGATGCAAAGATTAAGTAATTGATTTTGAGAAGCATTCAGATATGATGGTGATACCACCACGGAAATGTACACAAGTAAATTAACTTTCATATTCCGGCAGCATTTGAATAATGTGCAGTACAAAACATCTGGGACCGCATATTAAAAGGGGATATAAAAATCCCTAATAGTCAGTGAGTATCCAGTGAATGAAGCAGTACAGGATAATGCAATTATGATTTGACTGAATCAAGCATAGGGGCAGAAAAAAAAAAAAAAAAGACTGCATTAAAGTTACAACACTAATTCTTGACTATCCTAGGTTTTGAGTGCTTGAATTAACAATTTCAACATATTTTTGTGAAATACAAACAAGTTTTGTGCATACCTTAAGGATTTCAATGGAAGTGCATGTAGGTATTACTAGATGATACACAGCATCCCTGACACTTTTCTCTAAGTTGTGTTATAACTGGGTCTTGCACATGAGAGCAAGTAGAGATACACATGAAATACAGAGACAAACAGGCATCCATTTCTTGTACCAGCTATGATACTGAGGAATATCTTGGACCTCAGCTCTGCTTCAAAGCTGCTGTTGGGCAGCTTTCCAGTTTTTCACAGCTTCCCTGATAAATGCACTCATAGAAAATGCCAGTAGGAAAACTTCGTGTTACGTGAAACTAATCTGGTTTCACATTCTGTCATAGCCTCCAAACCAAGCACCTCCCGGCTGAAAGATTTGTGTACGTGAGACCCATTCTTGTGTTACCCTAAAAACTGAGTGAAGACAGGAACAGATTGTTTAGACACACAAATGAGTTGATTACGACAGTTTAAGCTAAGCTTAACCTCTGGATTTGGGTGTCATACTCTGCAGCTGAGTCATAATCAGAGGAGACACTCCCTCACACATAAAAACTGGGGAACACTTTTGCAAGGTCCTGGGAAACGAAATATCAGAGCTATAAATGGAGTCTTCTGAGATCTTCCCCAATATGCAGTTCATATCCACAATGCGGAAACAGTCAAAAATGTGTCTGCACAAAGACTGTCAGACTGTGCATTGAGATGTGGCCCTCCAAACAGACCCCATAAGCTGTTGGAATGGCCCTGCCTTTTGCTATGGTCATGCAAAAATGAAGTCACAGTTGCAGAAATTTCATTTTCACTCCTTCTTCCTGCTCCACATATCCATGAAGATGGCCACTGACACCTCTACAGCCTCTTTCACACAACCATCTCAGCAGGTAATGAAGATGGTGACCAAAGTTATCATTTGCTGATGCATACATGGCAGCACTGGCAAATAATGCTCTTGTAATTAATTCCTGGCTCTGGTAGAAGCAGCTTCTCCCTGGTGCAACGTCCCTTCTCCTGCCATCCTGTGGCAGAATGGGCACAAACACACTGCAGGGACTGTAGTGTGCTTGGACAAACGGAGCCGCTCAGCCTGGGCCAGGGGTGAAGAACTTTGATGAGGAAAAGGAATTTTTTACATAATTTTCACGTACTGTGGGATGTGTAAATGAGAACGCACCCGTGCTGCAGTGGAGGCAAAAGCAGAGTTTGGCTCTGAAGAGCATCATTGTAAAAAGACCGTCATGGGGTATTTACTCCTTCTCACTTTGATTTTCATATAAAAATATATTTGTATTACAAGTAAATATTATTCAATAAGAGTTAAATTACCAAGATCAAAGTCTGGTTTGTGTGTGCGAGTTCTTTCAGCCCTATACCTTCATTGCTCATTATTCTGTAGGTCAAATCAGAATCTCAGCAATATTCATGGTACCCCACTACCTTAATGAGTTTGAACAGGTGAATTTAGTGAGCTTGGATTTGTATAATTGGATCCTCAGTTTGCTGATTCTCCATTAGTTTGGTTCTTTCAGGAGAACAGAAGTAAAAAACAGTAAAAACTTATTTTTGGCACTAGAGGCCGTGGATCTGACTAAATGCAGAAAAACAGCAGATTGACTGAAACGGTTCCATTATTACATGGTCACTTTGAATGTTGAACTTCACTTTAAGCCAAAGAACACGCTCAAGAAAAATAAAGCTTGCATATATTCTTCCCACATTTGCAAACCACTAACATAAGAATATTTTTGAGCATCCTAAATATTCACCATTTCTGGCTATAACTTTATCTCAGACACCATCTCCAATGCCAAGTTTATTTTTAAAGAGCAGTCTAGTTCCTGCTCCTTCAGGTTTATGCAGACAGCTGTTTTGTTTTGGTCTTCCCATGCTATGAAAAATCTGTCATTCAGTATTTAATTCTAGCACCTAACTGGCTCTCTTGAGACAACAGAGGAGCCTCCAACAAATATGAACCCATCAAGATCCCTAAGTAGGATAAAAAAACCCAAAGTGAAGGCTAAAGCAAAACAGCAGGTCAGGAAGCTCAAAGGTTTGTAGCGTTGATTTCTTTGGCACAAAAACCACTGGGTTAGTCCAGTCTGTACTCTGATTTAAATGGAATTATCCTGAGGTAAAAATAAAGGAATGCAGTAGTGAATCAGGCTCATTGTCTAGATTTAGTACAAAGCTGAGAGGAAGGCACTGGGCTGTGTGCGATGCAAGGTGTAAATGAACAACACGCGTGAGCAAGGCTTGATCTGTTCCTTATGGCACTTGCTAAACTGTGTATCAGGTATTTGTCTGCGCAGCTCCTCAGGCCAGGCAAGACTCATCTGTTCTGTGATAAAAAGATTTGGCTGCTACATCAAAACCTTAAAAAACAATTGGAGCCAAATGGTGCAATAAGACTCCACCATTTCTCTGTCAAAATTTGGAAGAAGCCACCTTTAACTGGGGAGTGTTTAAGGCTGCAAGCTCATGTTTGTCAATATGCATTTGGGAGCAATTTGCTGTCCTTGCTGCTAATCCTTTCATGTGGCTGCTTAACAACTGCATTTGATTTTTTCACCCCTTGTGAAGGTTTAAGGGCTGCTTCTGCTGCTGCCCCTTGCCTCTTTCTTATTATCCAAAGCAACATGCCTTGCCCTGAATAATCTGCAGAAAGCACGGGTCTGGCTGGCCAGTCGCACAGACTGTGAAGTTTCAGGTGGGGAGAGGCTGTGGGGAGAAACGAGACAGCAGAAGAGGGGAAGATCAGCAACTTCTCAAACCTTTAACATGACTTTCAGTGAATATTGCCCTGCTGTGCTTTATATCCTTCCAGAAAACTGATGGCAGGTGACTTGGCCTAAATTCAGGTTGTTTTAAACGCTGCACTGTGCGCATCAGGTACCAGCATGAGCAAGGGGCTTATCAGACCTTCTGGGTGTCCTGAAACAGGACAGTTGCACACTCACAGTTTTCAATTAGACTCACGTTTTTGTGAATTGCCATGCACATTGAGCATTTTTTAAGAGGGGCCCGTAAGACAGACAGAGATAACCAGAGAAGCAGCCACTGCAATAGGCAGAGCTTTTGCCCAAGTGTTGCAACATTTGAAGCTCTCTTTAAAGCAACAGCCCTAACAGTATGTTACCAGATAACGAGATATGACTTCATTTGAAATATACGAAGTATATTGAAAATCACAGTTATGAGGACAATCTAAACCCTTCAAAGCTCAAAGAGCACATCATGACTTTTTTAAGCATCAGTTGACCTTTTCTTACAGCAGTGAGGGAACCTCCCTGTGATGCTGGAGCTGCGGGATCAGCAGCACTGTCAGATTCGCAGGGACTACGACCTGGGTGTACATGAGACTCCCAGAGAGGCAAGTGATACTTCTTGAAGCAGCTTCCTGCCTTTACTGGATACCTCTTCCGGAGATTTTCATATCTCACTGTGATCTGGCTGAATTTTAAACAGAAACTGAGCTGAAAAGGGGCTTCTCACTGTGTTTCACAATACCTGGCACTGGCTGCTCCAACAGTGAGCACAAACGCCCTAAGAAAAACACTAGTTCAGCCATAATTTCCTGTCTTTCTGTTTCTGCTTTTCGGGGTTATGCATACCATTACCTAGAGCTTAGCAGTGTTGTGAAAGACACTAACCAAGTGTAATGACTTGGGGAATTCAGCTCATTTTTGAGTTTCCAGAAATTTTTCTCTCCCAAGAAGTTTTTTCCAGCTATTTTATAGGCACCAGAAGGAAAAACAGTTTGCCCAGACAGCAGCAGCGTGAGCTATCTTTGGATTCACACTGTCAAATGCAGAAGGCATTTCCTGGGCAACTCTCGAAGTGTGCATGCCATAAGATTTAATCAAGGAAACTCAAGTTCATGCCCTGTTTTACAAGAGGTATATTCCCCAAAGGGGCTGGGCACACCTCCAGAGAAAACTCATCACTGCAATAGAGCAAAACTGAGAGGGCAAATGCTTTAAGATTGGAAACATCCCCACACTGCTCCTGCACTGCCTGGTGACCACTGGCCTGCAGAGTTGGGACCACAGCTCATGCTTGGGCGTTTGCAGACAGTGGAGCACTGCAGCGGGGCACCAGCACGGCTTTCACTGCCGTGTGCCTGGCAGCAGCCCACGCCAAGCCCCTTGGTGGGCCTTCTAAAAACTGAAGAAGGTCCCTCATAGTTGTCAAAAGTTGTAATAAGTATTCTTAGGTTTTTTGCTCTTCTGTTAGACAGATAGTTTTCATTTGGAAATGTCTGTTTAATTAGGAGACAGACTAATATGGGAAGATCATTCTGTTTCATAGATGACACTAATACAGCACACCTAGAGAAACTATCCACAACCAAGGCAGAGAAGAGACAGATTCTATTATCTTTGCTCACCTAAACTAGCACTTCTGTAAAAATAACCCTATGGAAGCTGGCAGCTATTGAATGAGAAAAAGATCGGTGTTAAAATAATATTCAAGTAGCATGAGAATCCCTCTTTTTGTAATAACAAAAATGAACGTCAAGGGTGATGATGATCAACACCAATAAGGAGCAAAATATGCTTCTTTTTAAAGGGAAAACATCTGTTCTGTTTGGTTTTTTCCCGAACACTGTGAAAATAGTTGGGTTTGCCTCAGGAGGTAAAAAACGTTTCACTCCTCTAGTAATGCCTTCATTTTTCTTCTGACCCCTTGGATCATTTAATTGGGCTCCTTTTAAAGCCAGTGTATAAGTAAACTGCATGCATAATTAGCCAGCTGGGTCCCCTGCCAAGAGTGTGTCATTTAGTATCTGTGAGTGCCAGCAGGGTCAGGCATGACACATGGTGCAGTTCTGAAAAGCAAACAACCTGAAGGTCTTGTCCATAAAACATGGAACACATTCAGGGCTGTATCGGGCTCTTTCAGCAGTTTCTCATGCATGACCAGAGGTGTGGATTTTATGTCCAACTCATAAAGAAAACTCTCCAATTTGCACGCCAGAAGCACTAGCAGGTGATGGCTCAGGGTAGCAGAGGAGGGGAAAAAACTTTGGCAAAGACATTAAACTGCATCTGCATGTGAAGAATACTCTTTTCCATTTATTGCAGGCATCAGTTGCCGTGCGATGGGTTAAGGAGCTAAGCAGCAGGTTTGAAATCTGGTTGGGAATCACTGCTTCATATCCGAGCAGGACTAGCTCAGCCTCTTTGGGAGGTGAAATTTTAGGAATCTACTTCTAAGTGCATTTTAACTTGCACAAAATGCTCTGGCAGGGTGCACCCTTCGCTTTCAGTGCAAACATGGTGCTTTGCACAGCCAGCAGAGTGTTAACGGTGCCCTGGCCATGCGGTCGCTGGCACAAAATCCTGGGTGGATTTTGCAGAAGGGTGTGCATAAACGAGCTCCAGGCATCTCTGCAGCCACTTGAAAAGCACTTGTAGTAACAGAGCTGCATGAAGCTCTGTTTCTGCCTTTGTTGGAATTTATCAGTGACGACAGGGTCTGCAGCAACGAGACACACTGAGACTTATCCGGAACTGATGAACAGAGAGACTGTTCCCTGACCGCAGTAGAGTAATTGAATCTTTGCTATACCATCATTTCCGTCAAGTCACTCTTACCTGAAATATCTAGCTTGCCTTCAATTCATTTCCTTCCAAAATCCAGACGAGACTCACACACGGGATAAAGCAGTGCCTGCCTGCAGGCAGCACGGAGGCGTCAGACATCACCTGCTTCAAGTGGCTCCTGTTTCCAGCAGTTACCTTTGCTCTTCCCCTGGGTTGGCTGTGACTACCACCGGAGAGTTATCCACTCGTTTGAGGGTATATCGCCAAGTCTGCCGTTGTTAAATACATGCTTATTTTCATGAGCAGGACTTTCACACTTCACATGGGAAACAGAACATGGAAAGCACTGATAAAACCAGTGATTAAGTTATATAGTGACGTTCATACCCTGGTCACGACAGACCCAAAGCCAAGACCCAGACGTGGATCCCAGCAGCTCTGTACTCACTGAGCACTCACATTGTATCTCCTCACTGCCTCACGACCAGCCCTGCAAAATACACACCAAACACCCGTGCATTTTCAGACAGCCACAGGCAAAGAATGAAGCAGGGAATATTTGAAGGATGTTGGTATCTCAGGATGTCCACACCTCCTCTTACCACCAACATTTCTTTACTGTGGACACTTCATAGGCCACTGCTTTTATTTGTTGAGGCATGGGTAAAATTGCAGGTTCAAAATTTAAAGATCTGCCAGATCTGCAAAATCAAGAACCGATACTTCTTTATATTTCTTAGTATTTGATTCTCTCAGAGTCTCACATCTAAGCTTTTCTCCACAAGTAGGAAAGCTAGTAGCTTGCCTCTGTGTTTGCTTACATAAGGTACATGGAAATGCTGACAAATTCATTGATTCCAGAAGCTGGAAATTTAAGAAAAACACTTGGTACTGTGAGACTCTCAACAGTCATAAGACTTTGATATTTTGAATGACGGAGCTTCCACCACTTCCACTGGAGACTACTCCATAACAGGTCCCTGTATGCTCATGTTGCTGTTACTCAGCAGTTTTGTATTTTCACTACAAAACCACTCCTTTCACATCATTCTTGTCATCCCATGCAGAGGAAAGCCAAAGTATGGAGGTTTCTCAATTCTCCATAACATTTAGGGATATGAGATTAATACGTTTATGTGGTCCACTTCAGGTTATCACATGATTGTCTTCAGGAAATGAAAGGGGCCAAAGCTTTTACACATTTTTAAGCATATATCAATAATAATTTAAAAAAAAAAAACCCTCTCCAATCTTCTTATTTAACAAAGAAGAAATTGTTTGGAAGACAGAAAATAAATTAATTTTCTACTATGACCTCATTAAAATTGGATTTAAGTTCCAACCCAAAAGAATTTTAGAACAATATTAGTCTCTTGCCCTTAAATATCCATCTATTGAAGCTGGTCTGTTTATTAATTTCCCTGCCAGAAAGCATATTTTGACTGGCCTTCGAGCTGAGCAGACAGTCTCTCCTCAGAAGCTCACACACGAGGGCCATTTCCTTATTGATTTCTTCTCAGCAAAGAGGGTGTTTCCAACCATATCATTTTTAATCAAAGCACTCTTGACTCAGACACAATTGTTCACGTTGACGGACAGATGGAGATTTGATCCTGACCCAAGAAAACAAAAAAGCAAAAAGGGCAGTGCCTCTCTTATCTGCAACGAACGAACAACATTAGCCATAACCTGTTTTCTTCTCACTGTACAACAAACCCAGTGTGTGCTCCCAGCACAGCCGTAGATTCTCATCTTGTAATTTTTAATACAAGACATATACAGCCTGAGGGAACAAATTACTCTTCTGTATTCAACATGCTTCAGTGCCTTCAGAGGACTGTGCTTGAGAAACACAGTTCCTTTGCTTGGCAGGGAAAGCCTTTGAAAACAAAGGAGAGGGCTCTCTGCGATGAAAGTCAAGTTCATCCCAAAAGCAACAAAAGAAAGCAGTCTGGGAAACGGGACACATTTGGTGGAAAAATGTCAAGGCACGAGCTTACTTCCTAAGTGGCACTGTGCATCAAATTGTTTTTCTGTGCAATCCCAAACCAGAACTGTCTTAAAAAAACACCAGTTTGCAATCAGCCAGGCTCTGTATCCGGTACATGGACTTTCCTGTTGGGAACCTGGAGCTGAGCAGAGAGGTCGGGGGAGCCCTTCTCGTCCCTCTCCCCCCTTCCGTCTGTCTGCTGTTAAAATCTCAGCTCTTCTGGACAGGCACTATTTTCTCATGTGAAAGTGGATGAAAATGGGATCTCAAATGCTACAGAAATAAAAATAGCTATGAGAGATGAAAAACGTGTGGGTCTCCATAAAAAAGACAGAGTGGGTTTGCTGTCTAGTACCCTTCTGCAGCTGTGCCAACTGCGTGTGCACTAAATCATAGCAGTGTAGGTCTCCACACTCAAAATAGTGATATTAATATAAGAATCATGAGATTTTAAAAGTTACAAGGTTTGAGAGATCTTGTTGGTTTCATTCAGCATGAGTGGGTTTTAAGTCTATGAGAGCAATGAAAACTAGAAATTTCTGCTATCACAAAAAAATTAAAAACAAAACAAAACAAAAAACAGAGAAAGATTTTTTTGTGTAATCGCCTGTCTTCAGAAACAAAAACCCACAAACAGTAGATTTATTTTACTGAGCTAGGAGATGGGGGTCTTCTTTGTATTGAATATTTGACAAATCACATCAAATGCTCCATTTGCATTTCCTATTCCCCATGCTTTGCTACATGAATATTTCTATAGGACTGCAAATGTCAAATACAGAAAATGTTTCTATTTCTCTGACTGTAGTACTTCACACTAACCAACATAGAGTACCTCTAGTTTTACTTGTACAAGTATTCTTCATAAGAACCTTTTTCAAGAAAAATCCAATTACAAAGACTTGTCAGTTTTCCAGAAATGTTTTCAAATATTATATAATTCTATTTCCATTTATAATGGTTCAAATGAAAATATCGAAATATTGCTGCTTTAAACTGTACCCATTCAGAACATCATTTCATGTTTTGGCAACTGAACATTTTTGGTTTCCACCTTTGCTGGCAGGGCAGGAGGGTTTCCAGTTTCTGTTCTCTCTCTCTATAAAAACCAGTATGGCTTGTAAGAACCACGAAAAGAGAAAGAAAAATCTAAAAAAACAGTGGTATTGCTTTGCCTAGGAGATGTAATTGGTGTTTGTTTACCCCCTTTCTCTCTTGAAAAGATTTAATTAGAATGCCATTTTCAGATACGGATTCTTCTTTTTTATTTTAATAGAATTGAGATTTTCCAATGTATTTAAGTCCAACATTCAAGTCCAAATTACAGTCCTATTTTTTCTTTAAAATGTAACCTAGTTCTTTGTGCCTCTCCTCCGAAACAGTTACGCAGGTTTGGAAACAATGAAGGCTGTATTTTCCAGTTTACAAGTAATAAAGTGTAACTTCCAGGAAGGAAACCTGGAATAAAGTATCCTGTTGTCTTTCTGTACAGTGGCTGGTATATTCATTTGCAGAACTAAGTATGCAAAAATATACGCAGACATTAAATGTAATTTTAGTGCACATACAATTGCATAGGTAATGATGATACTTTTGTTTGTTAGTTTGTGGGCATGCCTCTCTAAGTGCAATGTTTTTCAGTCTGTTCTAAAAAACTGAATTCACATACAGATAAATTCTATCGAGTATCTTCCTTACTAACAACTGTCATAACAACAAAGAAAAAACATATGCAAATGTTGACATACACAGTGCCTATTAACCCAGACTCATAAAAAATCTTGCAAAAATAGTATATATGTTCCCTGCTGTGAATTTGATTTTGTCTGGTCTGTAACTAAATTCCCTTGATACTCCAGTTTTATGATGGTGTGATGTAGTGGTAAATCAGGGCCATTCTGACGATCTAAATCAGAATAACCAGCATGTTTTTAATTTCAGAAGAAAAAAAAAAAAAAAACCAACGTTTGTGAGAGAAAGTTTGCCAGTTTCAGCACTTCCTGGCCGCCAAGAACATTTACTGAAAATCAATGGTCTGTCCAAAACCTAATGTGAGCAGGAATCATAGTGCAGCTGTTCAGAATCTATACTGCTTCCTAGGCAAAGTTTCTAAGCCCTTTCAGTCCTTTAGAATAATAAAAATGATTAATGGTCTTGAACACTGTGAACCAAGTGTTTTGAAGTGTAACCTGCTACTTGTAATGCACTCAATATTTCTGATCTGTGTTGTACTGGCATACAGGGCCTCTGAAAGTTAATGTTAAAGCGGGCAATGTTTGAAATGAATGAAGAGGGGCTCATGAAGTCTGACAGCAAAATCATTTTCTCCCAAACCAAGACATTCTTTTCCATCAGCTCATAACAGCAAAAGAGAAGTGACTGTAAATATATATAAATATATATAATTTTCTATAAACATATATTCTAAGAGAGCAATGTGGATACCACGCAATATTTTATTAGCAAAATGACCCATCTCATTCAGTACAAGAGTCTGCTGTAAAGTGACCTCGACTTGTTTTGGAGAAACACAGAAATTCAGAGACTGTGTGCGGCAGAAAGAGGCTCAAAAGCTGCATGGAACAAATTCTTCCACCTGGGCCTCCCCTTATTGTCTATGTCAGGAGTTGGCAGACTCACATAAGAAATAAAATCCAGTGAGGTACAGTCAAACCCAGATACTGGGTACCTGCTGTGTCCAATCCCACCGGTCACCATGGGGCACTTCTTTGGTTTGCACCAAGCCCATCTCCAGCTGCCACACGCCTGATCCCCAGGTCTGCTCACGCCGAGGCTGCTGTTGCATAATCACCTTGTTCCGAAAAATTGGACTCACGCCTAAGCTGTTAGTTGTCTCCCCGTTTACCCAGACTTGTTTGCTCATGCCCTGTGCCAAACTAAAGCAAACAAGCTGATGAATTTGGACCTCACCTATTTCCAGATATTTTCAGGGCCCTGAATGCACCAAGAGCCCTTAATTGCTTTGACCAGTGTCACCTGGGACCCCTACCCACAGCCCCTGCCCATGGCCTAGGAGCTCTATTTAAGCTCAGCCCCAGGGTACCCAGGGTCTGCTTAGGCTGGAGGTGTTTGTGTTTCCAGCCTTTACTCCTGGGTGGCCTTTGGTGGCTCTTCTCTGGTCTTCTCTTTGCTCCCTCCTGCTTTTGTAGCTAACTGCGGTCCCTGGACCTGGATCGTTACTCCCTTTGTTTGGGGCTCTCCGTGGGCCCCATTGCCAGCATCCTTCACTGCCTGTGCTGGGGCCACACTTAATTCCTGGGTCACTGTCCGTTTGGAAGCTTTTGGCATTTGCTGCTCCCTGAAAAACATAAACTTCAAGTGAAAAGTTGTTGGGAGCAGAAAAACAGCAACAAAATACAATGGAACAGGAAAAGGAGACCACTGGATTGGATCTCCAGCCCTGCTTCATCATCCCTCCTGCCTGTACTTCCCTGTCTGCTTGTTGGACGTAATGGAAGCTCAGAAAAGCATTGTAAGGAACACTCAGTTAACATTTATAGAGGTAATGTGCTAAGTTCTCTTATGAAATGTTTTATTCTAAATTTACAGGCCTTATATACAATATTATTTTGGGGACAGCATATTGTAATCATTAGATATTTCAAATGGTATAAACAAGGCAGTAGAAGTACTCAAATTGCTGCAAGCCAGATGGATATCTTATCATGCTACATCCCACAATTTGGAATAACTTCTTTTTGAAAGCCCCAAGTTATTCCGCGTATAGTGTAGCAGATGAGTGAATCTCCTGGGCTGATGCTGAACTGTGCTATGCAGAGCAGATATGCGCCTGTCGTCTCTCTGCTGAGGATGGACACATAGT
>Ga0181612_120466_pt1 | contig 12785 bp, 3 predicted proteins | sample HoacroProtozoa21_FD_119630 | JGI IMG/M metagenome (GOLD analysis project Ga0181612, IMG submission 119630) | Hoatzin crop microbial communities from Cojedes, Venezuel. Combined Assembly of Gp0051906, Gp0051904, Gp0051908 | reverse complement strand
CGGGCTCTGTTTGGCCAGGTGGGGTCAGCCCCCACCCCCCGGCTGTGCCCCTTCCTGGAGTCCGGTGCAAATTAACCCTGTCCTGGCCAAACCCAGGACAGAGTGGCTTTAAAATCTTGAAGTATAAATAAGTACTATATGATTCTCTTGGTATTATTGTGTTTTCTGATTTTGGACTTTACAAATATAATTTTTGAAGGGAGTACTAGTCCTGCCATCATGAACAAGTGAATCAAAGAAACTGAAGTCAGGAAGCTAACAATACTGAAGCAGTGGTGAACAAGCTATCAACTAATTAACTCCTCTGATCTCCCTCTTAATTGTGATAACAATGGACTCGCAGTGAAAGACTAATAAGTAAGTGTTAAAGAAATTTGCTGTAACATAAATAGAAGAATGAAACATAGGATGACACTGAGCAGTAGTCCCTGGCGGCCTGTGCCGACGGGAAAGCTGGTTACATTGGTGCTCCCTTCCTGTTGGTGCCCCTCTGGGCTCCGCGGGTGCTAGTCCAGAGCAGCCCCCCTAAAACATGTACAGTGGTGAGACTGGGCTCCTAGCACTTACTGGTGCAGTCTACAGGTGTGACTTTAATGTATTTTGATATTTGGTAGATCATACTTTGCCACTGTCAGCTAAAAGGCTTTAGTATTATCACACTTGTGGAGATCTGGGTTATTTTGTCTCTGAGACAGTCTGGGCTATTTCTGCAAGTACTGCTGTACATAGGATTTCAAATTATTCTGACTTGTATCCTTGTAGAGAATGAAAAAAGAAATTGATACCTGGATGAGGTCTGCTGTCTGTGTAATGGTACTACACCCCACCTTTTAAAAGTGAGCAAGACTGAGTACTTCTGAAGAGGGCAACCTGCATTAGACAGTCATGGATGATTCTCTGGATTTTTTTTAATATATCTCTTCAAGTGCTTTTATTGCATATGATGAAAAGACATGAGAAGTACATACTTTTGATCTGCAGGTAAATGCATTAGAGTTTTGAAAGAAGCCAGTTTAAGCACTAAGGACCCTGCACTGTAGGATGCTGTTCTTTGATTCTCAGCCTATTTTTAGTGTTTAGGGAAGCAGACAATGAAAGGATTGAACTTCAGCCCTAGAGAGAAAGAGAATTACCTACTTTGTCCATTTTAGTCTGTGCAACTTGGTTAACAATATAACAATGTATTTCACCTGTCAGAAATGTTTATCTTCTTACTAATTAGCAGATCAACACCACATTTTGAAAGGAATTACAGCTCGTAAAAGTGTTTGTATCCACACATGCCCTGTGCAGATTGCATCACGTAGTCCTGTTGGGAGACAGGTTAAGTGTAGGACCAGGAAGCATGATAATGTTGCTTTCTCCCCTCTTTGCACTCTTTGCCTCCCTCTCTGCAGTCTGTCTTTTGTTTCCAGTTGCTGGAAATTTGAGAAGGTGGAGGGAACTGCTGCAGTAGGCCTTGCCCTTAGCCTCTTTGTTTCTGCTAGCCTTAATTAACCTCTCCCTAGGTTCACCAAATTTGTGATTAGAATTTTTTTTTTAAGTTGGTCTTGTGCTCACTAAGCAGGTTTTCTCATAGCTCTACTTGAAACCCCATTATTACCATTTTGAATGCTGCATTGTTTGTTCTAGAAACCCATCTTAGTCATTTATCCCATATCTCTATTTTCCCCTCATGGAAAATACAATTATTTTAATTCTTCTAATTGTTTTTCATTTCCTACACTCCATATTTGTCTCTTTCCCCCAGGCACCTCTTCATTTTAGATCGTTGACTGGAAAGGCCTTTTTGGCTCTTTAATTCCTTATCTCTATTCCAAATGGACTAATATTGTACAGTGTTCAATAAAAAAATAATTTAATTTGTTATTTCTTTCATCAAGCAGTTGGAAAATTGTCAGGCATTTAAGATGATTCTTTAATTTTGTAGGTGCTAAGTATGTCTTAAACTGAGATGTCAGTTTTAATGGAAAGTTATGTGAAACTTTGGGTAAGCATGAGTATTTGAATACTTACATGGTTATAAACCTGCACTGTTGTTCAGTCCTGAATACAGCAGAAAACATAGAGCCTTCCTTGCTTTGTGCAGGGCTGACTATCACATTGTTTCATAGCTCCCATGGAGAGTGAAGCACAATGAATCAGAGCATTATATTCTCTTTCTTGATTCTATTAGTTATTTTGCTTAATCTCATGTAATAGCCAATTAACTTGATTTGCCTTCAGAGCTGGGGAAAAGTATAAATAAACCTGGCAGAAGAGTGAGATGGGAAGAAGCACAGAGGCTAGAGTCACGGAGACGCCCTGTGTGAGCAATGGGAAATCAATTGCCATATGGTCAGTTATAAACAGGGCCATCGTGCAGCCTCGTCGCCTTTGACATGTCCAGGTTCTCTGCTCAAGATTTCTGTTTGCAGATTTTCTTACCTTTGCTCAACCCAGCTAGTATTTTTAGGCAGAACAGGCAAAAGTTTTGTTGGAGGTTCTGGAACTGGCTGCTCTCCTCCTGTGGCTGGGAGTAAGGGCAAGCTGCTTACAGCAGGGAGTGATGTTAGCCTGGTTGTGGGACAGCGCAGGAGAGGACCAATACCTGAAAAAGGGATGGAAGCCTTAGAGTAGAGTGTCCCGGAAAGGCCATGTTTCCTTAGAAATGTCATCTTTTTACTTTTGGAAATATTTTCCATTGGAAATCTTTGTTCATGGTTGTCAGACTAGGGCTTTAGCAGTCCAGCTGGACTGCTATGCCTGCAGGTGTGTTTCTGTCTGAAAAAAATACAATAATTGCACTTGGGCAAGTGATTTGGAGGCAGATAGTGTCACATCCTCACAGAAGCCTGGGGACCCAGAGACAGGGCTAGGGCTGATTTGTACGGTGATGCTGCCGGCAACTGCATCTTCTGTGTGCTTTCCTTGGCATCTTTGTTTCTTTTCGAGGTAGAGTAGTCCTGCTTAAGATGCAGAGATGAGATATTGTGAGCCAAAGTAAGAAAAAAAAGAATGATAACCATGCTATAAACAGATGTCAGAAATTACGATCTTGTTTTTGTCTTTGGGAACCCTCAGTGATGTGAGGCAACCAAGCAGAGGCTTTCAGGATTACAGCACAGATTGCGTTAACTGTGTTTACCTGGGTCCTTTGTGTATGCGCTGTTGGATGTGACATCGGTGAGCGCAGCTAAGGGACTAGCTTAATGGGCAGGATGTTTAGGTGTGGTTCTAGGTAACAGAAAAATGTCAGGGTTTATTACACCTTGCAGCTTTTTTGTGCATTCTCTTTGTTTCCTACATGGCCCTGGTCTCATTATGTTTTCTTTGGTTCACACACGATTTTTGCTGGTTGATTAACTGAATATCTGGATGTCAGAGAGGCTTTCGAGTGTCCTTACACAAAATGGTCAGAGTCCTACTTCTTCTGCCCACAGACGAGGCAAGCTCTGGCTTTGCTTTTGTTGAGTATCTTGAAATGCAATCCTTGTTCAGAGACTTGAAAGGGAATTACACCCACTATATCATCCAAATTTGTCATATATAAATATAGATGTTGAGATGATTAAACACATTAGCAATTTTCAGTGGTTCTTTAATTCCATCATTCATTATTTTTATTTGATGAACCTCTTTTTTATGAAACTTATTAAAATGTTGGTATAAATCTATTGCAAATTCCCTGATGACTATGTTTATACAAAATGATATACATAATGATCTGCTTTTGAGAATGCATCAGAAATGTGCATCAGCTTTTCAGTTTATAAAGGGCTATGTATCACTCTCATGAGGAATAATGACTGAGATTTTCTTTTTACATTAGGGAGCTGCAGGCACTCGGGCATGGACTCTACCTCGGTCTGAGTCTCACCCAGTGCTTTCTGAAGACTCGCATGATGTCATTAAGAGTTGGGTCAGATCCTGCAGCAGTACCTGCAGGCAACCCTCCATTAAGCACATCAGAGAGCACTAGACATGAAAGGAGGCATAATGGTCAGGACCTATTCACTGAATTGTTGTTGTCCAGAATTTGTAACTTTAACTGACACCACCACTTAAACACCTGCGTAATCGGTGGACAGGTACTTCCAGCAGCTGATCTTTTAGCTTCCTCTTAGTACAAGCTCCTTCTGAGGTTGCCTTGCTCCCTCCATTGGCTACAAAGACCCTAGATAACTATTCTATATTAAATACTTAAGTAATTAGACAATTAAAGTAAAATGAGTTGAATCCCTCCCTGAGGGATTTTGCAGCTCTGTTGACCTTCACCAGTTAGGCTATGACACTAGTCAGAGATATGGACTCCACCCTGTTTTTTTGGTTTACATATTTATCTTTAAAAAAAAAAAAAGGTATTTGTCTTTTCTTACACTTTTACTGTCTCATGCAAGGCACTTCACTTTCAGATATTTGCTGAGCAATATGTTGAAGTGTGCAATTATATCTCAGATTGAATTTAAATAATAAATAAAGAAAAAAAACACTCATTGATATCAATGGGTAAATGCTTCAGGGCCTGTTTTATTTATTTGTAATCAAACCCTCATGTTTCTGAAAACAAACACACAGTTTCCTCTAAAGTGGAAGATCACAGAAAGTATGTCTATTTTTTTCCGCCATAGCCTCCAGAGATCTGCTGAGCTAGAAGTTTTATCTTTGTCTTTAAAGGTACTTTATTAATTTTTCTTCCAATAATTATGTCTAAATTCATTCTTGCCATACAAGCTTCTGCCACCTGAAACAGTGTGGCATGAAATTGCGTGATTTAATCTATTCCCAAAATAAATTATTCATAACTATATCTTCGGCAACCCCACTTTGACGAAATCTATCAGAAAGCTGGATCCGTATAATTAACAAGATGGAAATATGAGTCAAAATGGACCCATTATACAGGTGGTAGGTCTTTCTGATTCATGACACTGAACTGTTTGTTTTACGGTTGATGAGGCATTCTCCACAAAATTTCTAAGATTTACTGTGGCACAATATGCTTTGATTTAAGTGCATTTGGTTTGCACAACAAAAGTAACTTTTATTTTGACTCTTAAGAAAATATTTACAGATGTCTTCATTAGAAGAATCGTTTAGTAATCCTGCAAATTAGATACATATCTTTTAGATCATCAGGTGTCTCAAGTGGAAGAGTGATGTATTTGCTTTTGCTATTACATCAGCTATTGTGCCATCACATTAGTCACACTGACAGCTCATATGGCCTGGCTGACCACATATTCTTAAGAAAAAAGATGTTTTCTTGTAAATGTTTTTGCTACTAAATGTCTTGCAGCTGTAAAGTTACTGATGAGTATCCAGGAAGGAGTTTCTTTACCCAGTAATGAAGAGTTTTTTATCTGTCTCTGCTAATCCTTTCTCTCCCTCTCCTCTCTCTTTCCTTCTGGCCATAAGATAGGAAAAAAAAAAATCCTTGTAGCAATGTCTAAGTTCTGTATAGAGTGGCGTGGGGCTTTTTTCTTTGGTTTTATCTTCTTTCCTGTCTCATAAGGAAGTGTAAATGAGGAGGCAAATCATTCATAACATAAACTCAAAGGAGTAAGCTAAATCAATGTTAACACCATTATATCAACATAGCTGGAAAAACCACAAAGGTTCTGTTTTATTCGTAGCTTTCTTAAATCCATGTAATTAAAATGGAGCGGAGCAAAAGCTGTATGTTTCCTTGAGGCCACAAGTGTCAATAGGAATTAGGAAACAGAAATGCCAATTAGAATTTTATTAAACCCTGTATTTTTATTCTACTACTTGGACTTTAATGTACCTGATTCTTAGGTAGAAATATATATATACATTTTCTTTATTGAATTCAAATGTGTCTTGAATTTTGTTTTACATTGTCCTTCTGAACATGCCTATATAGACATTTGCAAACACCCCCAAGCTTTGGGTGAGAATGGATTATATGAGGGTTGCTTTGTGGGTCTTATATGAAAATGAATATTCTTAAAATATCCACCTTGAAAAAACAAAAGCTCTTTCTGCTGGGAGTAAGCTCTCTAATTATTCATAATTAATAAATAAACAAAGAACTGTGTAGTTCTACAGCAAGTAGTTATTAAAAGGCTCTTAGAACTAAAAAGACTTCCTGGTCAGAAAGAAGATACCCAGCTGTGCTAAAAGAATGTAGGACTGAATCCAGGGAAATTTCTGCAGATGTATTTTGGTGTTCCTGAGTTCAAGAGATCATACAGGACTGGAACATCATTTTTAAAATAGTTTGAAGTACACACAGTTTTACCCAAGCAATACAATTTGATCCCGAACTCTTGGAGTGAAGCTCCTGATTTTAAGGTATCAAGTGGAAGATGACTTGGCATAGGCTTTGATTAATATCAGTCCTCATGTCTTGGGGAAGGAGAGATTGTGCGTGGCTGGGGCCTGGGTAGCACTGCAGGAAAGAGGAATTTGCTGGGTATTTATGCAGTTATATTTTTCAGAGAGTACTTGGCAAAAAGCAGACTAAGGTGGCTAATGACCACAAGCCAAAGTGTGCAGAGTGTGCACAGTGTTGCTTGGCACTGCTGGACCAACACAGCCTCCATAGGAGGCAGGATAGCAAACCTACTTTTCCTTCTGTTGGTGGGATAGAATGCCAAGAAAAATCCACCTTCTGTACTTGCTCTGGCTGGAAGTGTCACAGCAATACGTGGAAAGTGGCCTTGTGCTCATCCCTGTGAGAAGCTACCCCTTCCTGGGGCATCCCTGCCGCAGTGCAGCTCACGGCTTCCCCCTCTTTCTGGGGCAGTGACAGTCTCAGGCTGCCCTGTCCTCTTCCAGTGGACCCTCCGGAGCGTCCACAACTTTCATGTGCACTCTCATGATTTGCTGTAAATGTGCCTTGTTTTTTTATAGCTTCCTCAGCTTGCAGAAACACCTCCCAGGTGTAATCAGCTCACTGTTGCCAAACAACTGGAGCCGGGGATTATTCAGACTCCTGTCCCTACAGAATAATAACTGTTAGCTTATTTGCTTCTGTACTGGACCTTCCAACCCCTACACAGCACGATGAAGGACAAAGTTTTTCTCTGTTGATTCAGACAATACTGTTTTATTTTTTTGATTTTTATATTGAATACTCCCTTGATATCTTTGCTTTGTTATTTCTGAATTCCACAATAAAGAACACCTTGGGATTTCTGTAAAAATTGTCCATGTAGTAGGCAATGAAAAGCCCTTGTAGGCAATAAAAGCCATAGGAACCATTTAGTTAAGCCACATACCTTTTGGCCTGAACATCTTGCTTTCTTTAGAACAACTTTATCTGCTTTCACCTGGATTGTGCTCAAACTGGAACACTGAAGTGTCATTTTCATTCAAGTACCAGGAAAGGTTTGTCCCAGCATTACATTTTGTTGCAAAGAACATTAAGAATGCAAAGAATGTAAAATAAAAATTAAATGTGCAGTATACCAAGTATTTAAACACCCTGAAAGGCAAAGATAGGTGGTCTACTCTGAAGGGAGAGCCCTGGCAGACTGCAGAGTCAGGCCCTGCTCTTGTGTTTTTGCTTTCCCTTGTCCTAGACTTTATATATTCCCCCCCCCAAGTAGTCATGTGATCAGAGTGGAGACTGATGCACTTTTGAGAGCCACCAGCAATTAAACAGAGCCTTCTTGTAAGGAATAAGGATAGGAATCCACCGAATGCAAGCAGCAATTGAATTTTTGTGTTAGTTAAGACCGAGGTTTAGAACATGCTGGACAAGAGTCAGTAATAAGTTCAGAAAAGACTTTTATTCCTGGAGAAATACTGAGCAGTGTGTCATATTTCCTCCAGTCTGATATCCATAAAAAGTCATGACATGAAAAATGTACACGAAAAGAGAATAATGAAGTCAGGGATGACACTTCAAATATTGGAAGTTTTTTTTTTTATAAAAGAGATCTTTAACATAGAAGTGCTGGACCTTTGCTTGTGAACAATGTAATTATATAGCCTAGACCTACACCTGTTGAGAGGAATTTATTAGTACTTATGGAAAGAAAAATGAGGAGCTGAAGGTGTTGACCTCTCTTATTAAAACTGACTTACTAGTGTTTGCACCACCTGTTGCTGCAGTGTTTAATCAGTCTTTTTAGATTGGAGTAGGTATTAGATTAGTACCAGATGTTTCCAAACTTTGCAGTTATTCCAGTCTTTAAATAAGAGCTTCTTTAGAAATCATTAAACAATATAGCTCAGTACCTTCAACTCTGCTATGTTTTGAAGAGGAGAAAATTTACAAGTTACCATCTTCTCATGTAATCAAGGAAGACAGACTGTCAAATAGATCAGAAGGATCCTCTTTTAAGCTTGGTTATTTATATACTATAGTCCTCCTCAGGAAAGCAGTGATGGCAGGATGATGAGTCTAAAAGCTCAGCAGAGGAAATGCATGTAAGCACAAAAGATCAACTGCTCTTAATAGTTTCAAAGAGAAAAACCTTGTCACAGATGGTGAAGAAAGACAGACAAGATTTAAGCGTGTGGTTTAACCAGGCTGCATATGTGTTAACATCTCTGAGAATGGAACTTGTTCGTTCAAGACAAGCATACTTCCACAGCCTGTCCTGCATGAGGGAGGTCCCCCTTCCCAGCCCTTATCTTGTCCCAGAATCACCACTGCAAGCCCAAGTGCCTTCTCCTGTGTGGGGAGAGTGTGGTTCTGATGGAGAGATTCCCCCTTCCTCACCATACTCAGCTGTTTTTGACAGTGGTTACGAATGAAGTGTACTACAACAGCATGGACTGCCAACACAGTGGTACTCGGGTGGTCCTACCATTGCACCTGCTGGATGGTGTTTGGAGATGCTTCTGGAAGGAAGGCAAGGCAAAGCAAGGAAAGAAGAAAAAGGTTTCCCAAGGACATGTTGGACAGTAAAGTAAAAACTGCCTCCCTCTCCCATAAAAGCAGCTAAAATTCAACTATGTGCTGCAGCCCTGTCAGCTCAGGAACCCTCATCATCCACGGCCCTCCTAGTGAGGGCCGGATAAAAAGCAGGAAGGCAGCAGGAGACCCTTGTGACTCTGCAGCCCTCGTGCTGCTGGCCTGAAGTCAGCTTTCCTCATCCAACAGCTGCTTTGATGTGCCAAGGGCTGGAGTGGGCCCTGCACCCTGTTGTATCTGGGAGCAGTACTTGGTCCAGTCTTTGATCCTAAGTTCCTTGAAGGGGAATTATTAATAATGAATAATTAGTAACAGCTCCTGTGAGATGCAGGTGACTGCAGGCTCTCTATGCTCCCCATGTGTGTAGCACAAAGGACAGGAGCACTTACCCCTATGTTTTAGCAGGAGGTACGCCTATTTTTTTTTTAATGCCTGTCAGATTGGACTGGCAAACTTCACCTGCAGTGTGGTGTGGTGTAGATTATTTTAACAAGCTTTGCAGAATGAATTGTTGGGGTTTTTTTCTTTGCACTTGGGGCATTATTTAAAATTCAGACACTTTCACATTGAAAGGGAAGTAAAAGAAATACTCATGCTTAAAACTCTTTTATATTCTGGGTCTTGCTTCTTAGTTACGCCACAGTATGCTGAAATAAGAAAGAAATATATGGTCATGGAAAAAGCTTTATTTTAACAATAATAAACACTTGTTGTACAACTTACATGTGAAGTATTTTCCCTCTCCCATGACTTTTAGAGCAGACCTGAATTTCCTTTTCTACACGTACATCAGCAAAACAATATAATACTACAACAATATTACGGTGTGTCAGGATTGAAATAGGAAGGAGTATATTTTCACTGTTTCCATTTTTAGGGAAACTAGAGACATAAATGTGAAACACCTGAATAAATGTGCAAAAATACAAGAATAATTATTTTCCCTTGCATGTTAAAACAAAAAGAAACTACTTTGTTCAGTACCATGCAAGAGTAACTGGGAGGGAAGGAGCGCATTCTGCAGGGGAGCACTGCCAGGGATTTATACTGTGTAGGAAACCATTTGTATCTTCATGTTTTACAAACACATTCTGAAAATATCTTTTTTTTGTCAAAAAGCAGTGCAGTAAGTAGTGTTTTAAAGGTGCACATATATATATATGTATATGTATAAATCAGATTCTTTCTTATGAATCCCCTTAGGTTTTTTTCAGATACTGCTTTACCTTTTCCCTGGAAAAGGTTGAAACATCAGAGCTAATGTCACAGAAGGGTGTCATGCAACTTTGAAAAATATATTCCACCATGGCAATTCTTGTTTAGAACCGATGTCAAACCTTACTGAAGTTACTAGGAAAATTTCATGCTGTCAGTGAATGTGGATTCATGATATTCACATGGAGGATTCCTGCTTGCATAAAGCAGCTGTGGATTCTTTTGACTGTAACTGGGCAGGTTATTTGCAACAAAGAATTAATTTGCTTTTGGATTCAGTATGCAATATTGTCTGGAACATTTGATGACTTGAATTTTTCCCGAATGCAGGATTTCCTGGTTTTTTTGTGGATTAACTAAGCAACCTGCATGTGAATGAAATTTTATTTTATTTTGAGAAAATTCTCAGCCTGAATATATTTTTCTTTGATATGTCCTTAATAAAAATTTTCTTCAGGCAAACTTTTCTGGTATGTTAATGGAGATAATATATGAACTGAAGTGACTCAACTGAAACTTATTTGGAAATTGTTCAGTCTTCCCCACCATTTCCCATCGAGCCTTTCTGGTCGGTTTGTTGAGGGCACTGGTGTATGGAAGTCAATAACAGACTTTTCCAGACACTAGGTTTTATGTCTTCAGTATATTTATACAACTACCTAACAAACCTTCTAAATTCTATTATGCTATTTTTGTTAAAGACAGACAGAGGTGCTTACCACTAAGAATGTAGCTATACCTGATAGACACTGACAAACTTGTAAAACAGTATATTTTGAGAGACTTTGGTGTGCTAAATTATATATTTCCACTTCGGGAATTGTTCAGGAGAGCAGTAATACTGTAAGCCCATAGGTGTTGTGGTAAGTACATCCATCGTGTCAGAACAGTTGTATTTAATAAAGCTTTATTCCCAACTGCAGAGAGCTTTTAAGATATTTTCCACCTCGGTAACTGTTTTGTTTTGTGAGTTTTAAAGATTCAGTTATTAGTTTAGGGAATTTAAAACTAATGTTAAACCCCAAAATGTGAAATATTGTATCAAATATTTAGATTAGTGTGAGCTGAGTTACATGGAGACATGTAGTAATATTTCTAACACTACACAGAGCAACTGTTATGGCACCACTGTTAAATGGAAGGTCACAATATTTCACACAAAATGAGGAGGTTTTAGGAACATGTTTAATTTAACTTTGGGTAAAAGGATTGTACAATATTTTTTATTACACTTTACCTAATTTTGGCAATGACTGATTTTATGCCATGTAATTGTGTCATTTACAATACAAAAGAAAAAATAAGGAGTTTTCAGTGAATGAATTGATGCAATTCAATTTTGTTCAAAAGTGAATTTATTAGAAACACAGAAAAATCTGTTCAGTGACTCAGTAGGAAGCTGGTCACCATTCAGCTCCAAAGTGTCATATATAGAAAAGTAAACCTCCTTCTACGTTTCCTCTTCAGTATACCAGAGAAGTGGTAATAAACGTGAAAACAGGAATCTTAATACAAATGCCAGAAATATTTGGGCACTGACCTCTTTCCTAACAAGTTACTTCTTATCAAAAGTGTTGAGTTTGTTTGTTTTTTTTGCCGAGTAACATGGACATAAACAAATAATTTGAGATGTTGGAGAAGGAAATTTGAGGTTACGACGTAATGATAGCTGCAGATTAGGCCATTTGTCTTTTAGTGACCATAACTGTTTTGGTATCAGTGAATTTATCACAGAGAGCATGTTGTTTGTTGCTACCAGTAAGTCTTTTTTGATCTATGTTGCTGGTCTTCACAGGTCTACACTCAGCTCCTAAATTCCTAAGTTTCTATGGCAAATTATTTTGTTTGGTGGCACCTCTGGAGGTTTAGGGTCAGTTACTGGTGAATACATCATGCTAGTGCTGTAGACCATCTGATCAGGTAAGGTATGCTCCAGCCACCCCAGCTCTCAGCCTCCCTTTGCTGTAGGGTAGGTGACAGTCCCAGGAAACCTGCTCTCTGCGATGTACTCAGTATGCTGTTTGGTGAGATAAAATGTTCACGAAAACCTAGTAGGGAATTTCTGCAAGTAAGGAAAATTCTTCTGGTGGACAACACCTTGGTGTGTCCTTGTTGTCCTCTTGCCCTGGAGCTAATGCTCCTCTGTGTCAACACATCTTGAGCCTTCTGTAGCATCTGCGAGTTGGGTAGTGTGAAAAGCAAATGCATAGCAAAGGTGTTTGTTTGTTTTTATCCCATTCCCTGATCTGAGCTGCTTCCATCCTTTTAGGTACAATTGATATTGGACCAAAGGTTACTTTGTTTTCTAAGGGTCTCTGGTATGAGGCACAACAGAAAAGGGCAGCCACGGCACAACTTGCTTTCACTGCTCCAAAAGAGTTTTCTTAATTCATCTGTGGCCAGAAGTATCAAGAGACTACATTTATAGCAAACTCTAATTCTCTTTCTCTACAAAGAGGCAGCAAATAAAAATATTTGTATGTCAGACCTTTTATAAAGTAAAGAACAAACAAAATACCTACATAATAGTCTGTGGTTTAGAAACAGCGATTTTTTCCCCTCTCTGCTTCTAGTTAACTTTTGTCAGAGATAGGCTTACTTTTGTTTTATGATTTGTTTGGTTGTTTTAGTTTTTATAATTTTTTTTTTTAATTTTTTAAAGCATTAAATAAAATAAGGCTTAGGTATTTGGGTTCTT
>Ga0181612_118091_pt1 | contig 12786 bp, 8 predicted proteins | sample HoacroProtozoa21_FD_119630 | JGI IMG/M metagenome (GOLD analysis project Ga0181612, IMG submission 119630) | Hoatzin crop microbial communities from Cojedes, Venezuel. Combined Assembly of Gp0051906, Gp0051904, Gp0051908 | reverse complement strand
CCCCTGGCCAACCCCCATTCATAAACTGAGCATGACATCCATGGAATATTTCCATTGGCCAGCTTGGGCTCACTGCCTGGCTGTGCTCCCTCCCAGCTTCTGCACACCTGCTCGTTGCCTGGATATGAGAAACTGGAAGAAATCCTTGACTTCATAGCAGCAACTAAAAACATCAGTGTTATCAACACTCTTCTCCTGCTAAGTCCAAAAGCAGCAGCTATGAGGAGGAAAATTAACTCTATGCCAGCCGAAACCAGGACAGAAGCATGAATTTCCAGAGCTACAGTTGTCACCACCTTCTTTATATCTCAGTTTTCATCTAATAATTTCTTTTTTTAAATTACAGTGCTATCAAAAATTACTTAAAGTGTTCCACAGTATATGTTCTACTTTTTTCTTTTGTTGGATTTGTTTTGGAATGTTTCCTTAGTTTGGCTGCTTAGCTGTGTTTGCTGTTCAGTCAAGTTTGTTGAACTTTGCTTTAGAACACAGAATGAGGTGGAAAAATGTTCTTTATTTATCTAACATAAAGGTGCCAATCTCTGCTTGTATTTTGTTTTGGCAGTTTTGAAAATTGTGCATACTTGTGTTTCTGGGAGTGTTTTTAAAAAGATCATTAAGAATTGTCAGTTTTATGTCTTTCACATCTACTGATGTTCTCACTTGTCAAGTTGCAAACTTCAGTGTCTGAAGCCTCTCTGAAAAAATGTTATCAAGTGGGGAAGTGAGGTGGCATTTCAGACAAATGCTACAAGATGTGGAAATGTTTGTGGTATTGTGGTAAAGCAGGTACTTCCCTACTAGACTGTCTGGTTGACTAGGTGTTAAAATCTGTATGATCTCTTTGCTCAAGTTCATTCTGGCGAGTGAAGCATTCTTCGGTTGTGCTCACCTGAAATTTGCGATCTAATTCTTTCACAAACCTGTTTTTTGAATGTCTGTGTTGAGTGAAAGTTTTAGAGTAAATCATTTCCCTGCTGAGTCCCACTGAAAATGCTAGTAGTAGTCTTAACCTTATAGCCAGCAAAAAATTTCTCAACAGAAAGTCTTTTCTTTGAAGTAGTACTTCAGTAGTTCCCTAAATTAATTGATTTACATTTTCCGTCTAATTGTTATTTGAAAGTAGTTTGGGGAAAAGCAGGGGAAGAAAATTTTTCTACTTATTTTTATAATAAAGATTTCTAGCGCTTTTTCATTCTAGCAGTTCTCTTTTCTGCCTCTATTGCTTCGGAGTGGACAGGCAGAAAGACTCAACTCCGACTGAAGTTCCATAATGTTTCTCACAGTGATTCCTAGATCACATTGGATCAGTTCTTTTGGATATTGTCTATTTCTGAATTAGAGTTGGAAACTGTAAAAGACCACGAACACTGCATGTAACCCATCATGTACATTTGTATCTTACTGATTGTTTTACACTTTCATTTATAAGCACTTTTTAGGTGTCTGTTTTGTGGTTATTCTTTTTTTAATGTTGTTTTCTATATACGTAATTCTCCCATATTCTTGCCTGCAGTGTTACATTATAACAAGGGTTTTTCTAGTCACCCCTGTTTGTTGGAGAAAGCGTTTTGTCAGACTGGAATTCATAAGTTGAGAGTGAGTTGTCTGTGCTAATATTTCTTGTTGCAAGCCTGGCAGAACTGAGTAGGACATTCATACCTTTGAGAATTGATTCCCCCAAATCTTGTCCCTTTCCGTTATAAGAGATTTCTTGCTCTTAAGTTGTATATAGTGTATTAATTACTCTCTGTAGCTTTTTTCTGGTTTTGTTTGGATATCTTATTAGTCTCTTCCATGTCATTAGGCTTTGTCATCCTCACATACTGGTGTATTTGAAGTTCAGGAACCAATTTAGTGTTTTCAATTTGCTGCCCTCATAGGCAATGGGATCTAATGGGATTGAGGAGAGGTCGATTTTTTTCCACATCAGATTTAGTGTTGGAAGTGATGCTAGGAAATCATTGTCAAGTCAGGATCAATTACACTTACCCATTCAGAAGAATGGAGTACTGATCAGCCTGTTTTCGAAGATCTTCAACAAGGAGATTTAACAGCCTACTCACTACATTTCTTCTGGGGCTTCCTGTCCTTGATGATGGGGGGGAGGGGGGTGTCTCCCCAGTGTTTAGCTTATATCATCTTTGCTGACTGGAGTAATTACTATCCTTTATGAACATGCCAAAGAGATTGTTTCAAAAAAGGAGGGGAAGACAGACTTAATTTAGGTACTGTCCTTCTTCAACCATTTGTTTTCTTAAGCTGAATATCTCCAATTCTTTTAAACTTACCTCAGGTCACTTACCGTCCCCTCCCAAAAGACCTGATCAAGTCAGTCCGTGTATTTCTTGATGAGATACCCAAAACCAGGCACAGTAATCCTGCTGATATCTTTGAATGGAACAGAAAAATTCCTGAGCAGCTCTGCAGTCTGTACATACCACGTGTGCATATACATAGGGGGATCTTTGCGCTTCTGAGCAGGAAATTCAATCGGGTTTATCTTCTGACTCACAAGAGCCTCATTTACAGAACTGCTGGCTAGCTGATTTTTCTTCATCCCGTAATAGTGCATTTAATTTTCTTGCTAGTCATAGTAACTTTCACTTGTCCGTGTTCAATTGCATTCTATATGTTTGTAAGCTGAGATGGAATTTTACAGCTGAAATCTCCAAGAATAGCGTAAATTCTGTTGGAGTGAGGTTTTGGGAAGCTTTCTTGAGAACATTTTTCAGGTGTTCTGAACAAGTATGTTTAGAGCTAACCCTTTCTCTGCAGCCCTGTGGTGAGACAAGGACTGTAGGTTTAGTGGATAGTTTCCTGTGGAATGGCTTTGTTTTCTTAATTCCTTTTAACTATTTGTGTATTGTTCAGCTGTATCCTTGTGTTGTGATTTGCAATTGTGTCGATCTTCCAGACTCCTGCCAGAGTGCAGGATGCATTTAGGATACTGAACATCTCACCAGATTGGCTTTGGCTGTGATGGCTAGTCTCTGACATCTTCTCTAACTTGTGCCAATGCTGCCTTCCTGGAATAGGTAACTGTTTTGCCAGAAGGAAGCTTGGAATTTATTTGGATGGATTTATGATTCTTATGGTCTATTTTGTATAACCCACCAGGTTCGTGAGTCCAAGCAAATTATGGATTTTAAATACAATTCAGAATTAGATTAATAATGTTTTGAATGTGTTACCTGTTATTTTCGGGAAGTATAATGGTGCTGTTTCCAATTATTCTCCTTTGTGATCACTGACTAAGTCGGTGTCAGCTTTTATATCTTCTTGGTAGTGCAACAGAAGCATTTATTGCCTCTGTCAAAGTGATGCAAACAGAGAAGTCTTCAGATAAATTACTGCTTATGATATTCACTACCTGGCTAGAATTAGAAAGCAGCAGATGAATCACTGTGTCAGCCTAGCAGTGCATACCATAAAAAAAAAAAAAAGGCAGCAGCATTGAGTTTTGCATAGATTTTTACAGATTTTCTTTTTTTCCTGGCACTTGACTTAAAAACTGTGGTGTGTTTGAAACAAATAATTAAGCATGCATCATCAGAAGGTTGTCTTTGGATGCTCTATGAGAGCAAATGCCTCCTTTGTGATATAGCAGCAAAGCGACCTGCAGGGTTTTGGGAAGTGTGCATAAGCACTAGTAATTTTATAGGCTAATACTGTGTAACTGAAGTTCATGATAAGCATCTTTAGAGAAGCTTTTTAAAAATAGATATGAGGAAGTGAGATATCTCCAGTTTAGCACAGAATTTTTCTTGGAAAAGTGCTGGAGTCTTTCAGCAATGCGAGGATTGTGTCTCTCTGCTTGTAATATGTATAAAATGATAAGGACATTTTTTTGCTGCTGTTAGTTGTGACAGAACTCAGAATCTTGGTTTGAGAACCAAGGTTTTGTTTCTTTAAAACCAAACCCTAGCCAACCATCTCCAGGAGAAGTGAGACCTTGGTGTAACTTTCCCTTAGAAAAACCCACAGCTTTCTGAAGTGCTTCATCGTTTCCCCTGCTGTGAGCTGTAAAACTGGCAGATGGTGGAAGTCAGCACGCTGAACTTCCATTGCGTGAGGGTGTACTTAATTTCCAGGATAGGGAGATTATCTGGTTTTCATTATGGAGATCATTCTGATCATTGATCTCTGAGCAGTAAACAGAATGGGAAACAATCCGAGGTTTGGTTTATTACTGAATGAAGCTGTCAAGGTCGGTTTTCTAATGTGTCCCTAATTCTGTTTGATTGAGGAAAATTGCTTGTTTGCGAGCTGTTTAATTTCAAGGAAACTCATTGGAAGGGTTATCTGCTAGAACTATTTTTTTCCCCTCCACTCTTGGGATCTACTTGGATTGTGCTGTTCTGCGCTGGGGGTGGGTGGCTTGGGGTTGGGAGAGAGGCGGTGCAGGCTGCTCACTGGGTCTGCATGAGGAAGGGCCCAGCAGCAGATAGCTTAATGACTGAGTGAAATAGCTGTTTTTAGAAGATGCGATAGGAAGAGAAATACAGATAGTGAGTAAATCTCATGTCCCTTCACATGCTGGGAACGTTGCTTCTGTGCAGCATCACCCAGAGCCCAGGTGGATTTTCCCACAGCACACTACACAGATCCTGTCCAACGAGAGGTTCTTCCTTTTTGGTCATTTGCGCTATTATTTTCCTCTTTTTATTCTGTCTTGTTAAAACAGCTGTTTTCTTAAGCCGTTTGTTGTCAGGCCTTTCTTACTGAGATCCAGGAAAACCCCTGTACCAGCTCTCCCTGTGCCTCTTGTGCATCTTCTTCCTGCCCCTCTCGCACGCTGGCTCTCTGCCTTGCTGTGTCTCTCTTGCTCTCTGGTTTGCTCCCCTCACCCCTCACAGTGCAAACCATGTGCCTGCTGATTATGCTTTTGTCTTGGGTTTTTATTATGTATATTATTTCAAGCGAGTTTGTTTCAATTTACCTGGATAATTTACATAACAGGGTTTGTCGTAACAGTAGTCAGATGCTGAAGGACACTCTGTAATCAATTTTCATAAAACCTATGGAAGGCCTACCCTAGGATTTTCCTCTCTATTTAAATCCTACTGATTAGGATTTTTGTAACTTCTGAAACTCTTAATAGCCCTTTCCCTCCCCCCAGCCTTACGGAAAATTGAGCATTCCTTCTCCCTGACTTCTCTGTAACTGGCAGAAGGCATCTGTGTGTATCGGTAGTGAATAATGGGCAACTTCCTTGAATAATTTCAAGCTTCCATCAAAACATTGTGTCCACTGAACATTTTGAACTTGTTGTTTTGACTGTTGACCAGATCAGTGTTGTAATTCCAGATCCGATGAAATAATGTGAAGAACCCCTTAGTTAGGAGAGTTCAGTGGGGAAGTGATTTTTTTCAATTCTCAAATATTGAATTTAAAAAGAAAATCTGTGCAACGTATACAAATGAGGTAGTGTAGGCCTTCAGCTGATATGATGGAATATTTTCTCTTTAAAGCATGATTCGGATTATGGAAAGTGGCGTAATCATGATTTGGGGTTTCTATTGAGGTTTTCTTAGTAAATCACCTTTGAATCTCCCACCCCCCTGATTTTTTTTTTTTATGCCATTCACAAGTGGAGGCAGTGTTTTTGTACTTCTGTTTTGCATTTACCCTGAAAAAATTTGTAATAGTACAATCTTACTGGTTTCAGGTCCTGCATAATTACTGTCATAATCGTGTAGCACTTCAACTGTAAGCCTGTCTTGGGAGTTGAGTTTAGCTGTATGCCTGTCTAAAATTGCTTCTTTTGTTGTTTGTGATGATCTTAGGTGGAGAACTTCATTTCCTTCAAATTGGAGGGACCTGTGATGACATAGATGAAGCTGATATACTTGTAGATGGATCCCTTTCCAAAAGTGTTGAACAGTCATCAGAAGGCAGCAAGCCCTTATCTAACCCTTCTAGTCCAGGCATTACAGGTAAATTGCACATGTTTAAGTGTATAGTAAGTAATAATGCTTTTGTAGTTTTTAGAAGTTGCATATTAAGGTGATCATGAGTTACTTAATAGCAGGTTGCTTTGTACTTTTTTGCTGCCCGAAGCTGGAGTCCTGTAGTTGCTCTGTGTCTATCACTGGTTATGCACAAGCAGAACGCTTTAGCAGTTCCTGGTTTAAAAAAACAAAACAAAACTTTTGTATAACTGATTGTTTTGCCAATCTCTGCGTGTTATTTTAAGTCTGGCAGACAGGGAAAAACAGGTAATTGTGCAGACACTGAGCTTTCCTTATAGTTTAAACAGGCTTGAGCTCTATTTGGGATTAAAATCGTGATTAAAATTCGTGATGTAAAATTGCCTTAAAGTTTCATGCAGAAGCTGTACTTAATAAAACAGTACAAAACATATATTCAACAGGTATTGTTGCACACAGTGAAACTGATGCTCTCTATACTTCAAGCAGTACAGTTGCTGTTGATAAATTAAGCTTATAATGTAAACTCCTGGATTTTTGTTTTTAGCAGTTTGTCTGGGTTGAGCTGTGCTCAAGTTCTGCTGTCATTTACCTACTAATTTCCTTCCTGGAAAGGTTGTCTGGGAACCAGACAAGAAATAATTGTTTCTAATTGTCCAAATTCTGTTTTTACTCTAATCATCATATTTAGGTCTTGTGTTCTCTGCAGCTCTCATTTACCAGTCCTGCCACCAGTCTGCTGCCTTTTGCAGTATCCTGGCCCACTTAGGTAAAATAAAGGATTTGGGTGAGAGGGTTGTTCCGTTTGTAGTCAAGTAGAATGGGAAAAATGCGAGGGGCTCCTCATGCTTGTCAGGGAGAACAGTGAGTGTGCAGGTTATGGGAGCTCCCGTGTGGGCCTCTCGGTCTTTTCTCAGCCCTCATCAAAGATGCTTTAGTGTAGATAACTTACTACTAAAACTTAACAACAAATCTAGTTTTGCTGATTAAGCCTGAGGAAGGTCTGAGTCATGCTGAGGTTGTTAAAGTGTATATATGTATATTGCCTTGTTTTGAGTCTTAAAGGGAATTGTTTGAGAGAGCTGTAAAACTATTAAGTTTTTCATTTTGTTTTAATCTGCAGTTGTTGAAGATAGAGACACAAAGCATCATTATTTTAGTTCGGTTGGAGTTTGGAGGTTTTGGTCATGTCTGTTGGGACAGAAATAGGGGTATACTGGGAATAATTGACCTAGAATATAAACTACAAGAATAAATAGTATAAAGCATGAAGATATATTATGATACAATGGAAATAAACCATTCATGTGGTATGGCTGTTTCAGAAAAGTGATGTTAATTTTGTGTATGCTTGTCTGTGATAGGGAGGTGTCTTCTGCAGCTGCAAAAAAAGCTAGGAATAGGACGGAGTGGCAGTACAGGGACCATTTTGGATCATGGCAGCTTTGTTGTCAACAAGCTACTTGCTATCTTTCTCCCCAAACCCCTGCTTGCTGCTGGTCATGTAACGCTTCGTGTTATGCTGTGTTTGTATGATCCCTGATTTTACTCTGCAAGAGGAGATCAAAAGAGGGAAAGAAAAGATGCTTTTTGTCATAAGATTATCTGTAAGCAAGTACAGCAGTTGCTGCCTTCTTCTCTGCTTTGAGGACTGAAGTCCTCCTGCTCCTCTTTTTCACCTGAGGAGCCGTTGCTGAAGTTTGAAAACCGCTAGATAATAAATCGTTGTCATATGTGAGGAAAAGAAGTCTGTGGCTTTCTTCTGCACCTTTCTTCTTTTGCTGATGACAAATAAAGCAATCAAGAGAATATGAATATCCGGGACATAGATATGCCTCAATAGATGCCTACCCTGTACAGCAGCTTATCAGCAGATAGAAGTGTCTTCCAATCAGATGGTGACTTTGACTAACCTGATGAATCAATTTGGTGATCATTACAGTTTAAATTCTGCCAGTAATGTCATGGACAAATTTTTTTTGTTGGTGGTTTTTTTTTGTTCTGCTCCCCATCCAGCCTTCAGTATAGGCTTGAGTATGGCTTACTGGAACAAGAGAGAGATTTACTGATGTATAGACTTCGAAGTAGCTTGCATTATTAGAATGTCCACAAGCTGCAGGTCCTCCTTTAAGTAGTCATATAGTTCAGAGACTGTAGTATTGCTTATTTTTGGTCTGTAATAGTTTCCAAAGAAATGCTGGGTACACAGTAATGATCCGATAAATCGAGTAGTGTTTTGCTGTGGCATCAAACCAGGCCACTAAAAGCTGTGAGAGAAGCTTAATAGTTGTAGGAAGCAGATGCTGAAATGAGAGGGCTGGGGAAAAGGGTTGAAACCAAGTGGGGCTTGCAGAGCTCTTAGTCTGAGCGATCCTGGTTAAGGGATAGTGACTAAAGTCACTAATACTGGATTCTTAGCCTGTAATGTGCGAATGATCGCTAGGGCTGTGCAAACAGTTTCTAAGTAATGAAGCTGTCAGCAGGTGTAAGGATCATGACCCCAACATTTATAACATCAGTGTTGCTTCCCTTTTAATCAAAGTACTGAACAGCAAGAAAAAACATTTTCTTCCACCTTAGTCTGAGTGTGTTTTTCAGACAGAGGCATAGCTTGACAGAAATCTTTCTGCCTGGGGAGATGGACTCCTAGGCAGATCTGACTGAGCATCAAGTCTTGATCTGTATGTCTCATTCACAGCTGACGGCAGGCAGCAGTGGGGTGTTTTTATGAAATCACTTTGGTGTTCTCTGAAACTGTAGCTTAAAGATGCTGCAGTCAGGATAGAAACCACAGCAACAAGCACAAGCTTTTGTCTTTATATTGTTGATATGTATTGTGGGTTTTGAGCGTGTGCTTATTTTTCTCTGTTGCTGGCATTCTGGAATGCATTTCTTAAATTATGTTTTCTAACCTGCATTTACAACTTGGATACAATTTAAATTGTATTTTTTTAGAAGGAAATACGTTAACCTTACCAAGTTGTAAATCTTAGATAAGATTAAAATAATTATTTTCGTTTAAGGAGCAGAGGGTTTTTTGTGGTGAAGTGATCTAAAATAATGCTTTTTTTAGAAGTTAATTGAAAAAGATTATTAGTTTTCCTGACCAATGTAAAACCTTTTTCAGGTTCACTATTAGCACTTCAGCATGTCATAACTCACTAATACAATATAACAAAAATCATGCAATTTTGCAAAAGAAGCCAAGTGTACTTGACAGCACTGGAAAGTGAAGTCCTTCAATTTTTCAGTTTTAGGGGTTGATACCACATTACATGTAGTTGCTCTAACCACTCTGATTTGTAATTGCTTCTGTTGGTGGGGGAGGGAGAACGAAGCAGAAGAAATCCAGTCTACTCAAAGATAGAATTGTTGCACAATTTGAGCTATGATTTCATTTCTCATTGCAGTGCCATCTAGCTAATGAGGTTCACATTTGGTAGTTAAAAAAATGAAGTTTTCTGCTGTGTTATTGAAATTAAATTTCTAAAGCATTTTTAATATCTAATCTCTTTAGCATTTTCCTACCTCCTAGATTGAAAAGTAGAAATCATAGCTGTGGCAACGAGAGTGAATTTTTTTTGCCTGACTCTGGGTATCTCACCTTGAGCTTCTCCACTTTTTGGGAAGAATTACATATGCCTTCCTACTCTCAAGCTGGAGGATGTAATCTTGTTATTATTCTGGTTTCAACCTGCCTTGCTTTGCAAGATGGTCTCTAGGTTCAGACTTCGCTGGGGGGATGGTATTTGTGCTGGTGTATTTAGACTTTTTTTTCTTTTTGTTTTTTTCCCTCTGGGGTGGTGACAATAGTAGTCGGGTAGCAAACTTTCTCCTTTTTAAAGCTATTATTTCTTTACAAGTAAAAGGTTTTCTCCAAAATGGATTTTTAAGAGAAGATGCTTGAAATGTAAGAAAATTGACATTGGGCATATCATATTTTCCCTCAAGTTTTCGGTTTGTTTTTTTTTTTTGTCTGAGGAAACCTGATTATTTTCCTGATTAGTTCCTTTGTAATATTTATTTAGGTGTTTGTCTCCCTGGGATATTTTCATTTTCAGTACTTCTTCAATTAATATCCTTGGTTCCTCAGGACAAGACTTGAATATGAAGACAAGAAGACAAATTACTTGTCTAGGCCCAGTGTCTTTTAAGTGCATTGCATAAAGCGTGTTTGTTTTTCCCTTACCCCTCTTTTAAGTTGAATTGGGAGCCTTCCAAACATTCTAGTAATCCACTGTAAAACAAGTATATATTGATAAGCAGGTGCCAAAGTAGTGTTTTAAGCAGTGATAAAAATGTTACAGTTGCATAGTAATTCCATATGTCTGTTTTCAAGAAATATAAAGCTTTCATGTTTTTTTAATCTGAGTCAATAGAGGTATAAAAAAAAGTTTTGATCAGCTTTACATCATCAAAGTATAGCTGGATAATTCTTTTTTCTGGATGCTTCTGGTTGAATCCCAGACAGCATGCTCAGAGCTGGAAAATTTATTCCAGATGAGTTGTCTTCAAAGGATACTGGCTTCAAGGCTGGGGTTGTTTGGTGGCCTGTGTTTGGTTTTTTCATATTGTCATTTCTTTTGTTTGTTTGGTGTGGTTTTGGGGGTGTGTGGCGTTTTGGAGTTTTTTTGTGGAGGTTTTTTTGTTGTTTTTTGTTTTTTTTTCCTTTTAGAAACTTAATATAACATAGATAATTTTACCTATAGCAATTTGTATATATTTCAAACTGTTTGTAGGATGTTCTGGAAAAAATATCTGCGTAGTAATTAATGTATGTTCTGTAATCATTCAGGAGTTGATCTTTTGGTGGACCAGCCATTTTCCCTTGAAACATTGACATCCCTGGTGGAACTGACCCGTTTTGAAACCCTGACACCACGGTTTTCAGCCACTGTCCCTCCCTGTTGGGTGGAAGTTCAGCAAGAGCAGCAGCAAAGGCGGCATCCTCAGCATCTGCACCAGCAGCACCATGGGGATGCAGCTCAGCATACTCGAACTTGGAAGCTGCAGACAGACAGGTAGGCAGAATAACAGTGCAAAAAGAATCATGTATGTATTGCTTAACTAGTCCCTATAGCTGGTATATTCACAAATTTCATGCAATTTAATTGTTTTTAAGTAGTGCTAGTTTAAGAACATGTACTTTCAAAGTTAATAATGCCTGTGTGGTAGTTTGCATTATAGGTCTGTGTAAGATTGCCAGAGTTGTTTTAGTGGACCTGGAAACCAACTGAAATGTCAAGCTTTGAATTTGTATATTTTTGTTTACCAAATGTTGCCATTTCATTATATAATTAAACAAGCACATTTGCCAGAATTACAGATGTTCTTGATTGTTTCTATAAAAGTCTGATTCACTATCCTTATGCATGCACACATTCTTAGTACATTTTTAAATTGGAAAATGCAAGCTGCAGGTGTCAGTATGACTAATTAGTTGTCCTAACCAAAATAATTTTGTAATTTATTTTACAGTGTGAAGATAGAATCTGGATTTATGTCTGTTCATGTCAAGTTAAATCTTTGTATGTGAGACATTTACTTAAGCCAGTATAGAGCCCTAGCTGTGCTAAAACTAAGGCAGTATTTTCATTGAAAATAACTGCACCAACATGGTGTGTGCAGTGCTTCTTAGTATTTTACACGTCATGAGAACTTGGAATTCCTCTGGGATCCAAAAGACTGGAATAGCAGTATTGCAGTCTCCTTGAAGTGTTGCTTCAAACCTACCTGAAGTAGCTTTGCATAGTTTTTCTTAAAAATGCTTAGAGAAACAAAATACAGATATAAGTTGTGTTGTGTGTTTTATTAAGGGATGTGCATAATAAGACAGTACAAGATCTTTTGGGTCAGGCTGTCACACATCTGTCCCACTGATGTGTAAGATTTGGGTAGTAGTGTAGAATGCCCAGACAGTGGAAACAGTGCAATAGCCAAAGGATGTTAGGGGAGCTAGAGCTCATATGTGGGGAAAAAAGCTTGTTGTATAGATAAGTGAAAGCTAATGTGTGATAATGAAGCATTCCACGTGGGAAAACAGGTCTGGAAAGTAATGGTTTGCAGGTGTTTCCAGGACTGACACCTAACATGAGCTGAACTTGCTTTAACTAAAAGTTCATAACCTATGGTTAAAAACTTGCAGTGCATTATAGGCTTTAAAACCTTTATTTATCTTGTAGTTTTGCCTTGCATTAAGTAAAATATTCTGTATATAACAAGTGGCAAGGAGGTGGTTCCTTGCAAAATAACTTCCAGTTATAACTATTGATTATCCAGTGTGCACAGCAACAGTTGAAAAGTAAAAAGCTATCAATACGAAGATATAAGAAAGCAAACAGTGAAGGTAATAGCTGTTAACTAGAAGGTGATAGGTGGAAAATTAGCTTATGAATATTCTTTCATTAGAGGAAAAGAATTATGCCTGCTGCAAAGTAAATCAGGAACATAGAGGTAAAGTTAAAAGTTTTGCTTTAGTACTGGAAACCATTGACAGCTGCTACATGAGTCATGATGAAAAGGATTACATTACAGTCCCTTTGTTCATAGAGTAGGAGATATAGTTTTAAGATTGAGAGCAACATTAGCTCTTAATTAAGTTATCTGGGAAGAAACTTTGATTTCTGGATTAATTTGCTGGTCCCTACTATGAGGTTCATTTTCTCTCCTCTTTGTGGGATTACAGGTTTAGGTGGGTGAGTAATGCAATTTGATATGGTAATTCTTTTGTTTCTTAGATAGGTAGAAGGAGATAGTATTTTAGGGAATGGCATTATACTACACTTGCGCTCTTTCAATCTTACTTTGTTATTTTAAAAAGGCTGTGTAACAAAGAAAACAGAAAAAGTGGAGT
>Ga0181612_114454_pt1 | contig 12786 bp, 10 predicted proteins | sample HoacroProtozoa21_FD_119630 | JGI IMG/M metagenome (GOLD analysis project Ga0181612, IMG submission 119630) | Hoatzin crop microbial communities from Cojedes, Venezuel. Combined Assembly of Gp0051906, Gp0051904, Gp0051908 | reverse complement strand
GCTGAGCCGCTCTTCCGATCTCACTGCCTGTGAAGGCTTATGTAATCTAAATACGTCTGATCCTTGCTCTTTGCGTAGCAGACTACTGCGATAGATTGTAAAGCACTTATCTTCAGCTGAGATGGCAATGTGCAGCTGAAAATTCCTTGAAATTTTGCTGGAGAAACCTAAGTAGATATGTTTGATTTTCTTATTTCAAACCAAATAATTATTTTCCTGGGTGAAACTTCAGTGCACATGCTGAGAGAACTGGTTGGACATGAGAATAAGTAAAAAGAATGTAGAAGTGCTGCAGATGTCTGCAACTCATGCACTTCTACTACTACTGACATAGTATTTGCATGGGGTAGGGGGAGTTGCTGGAGCACTGATAGCAGAGTATCGTAAGGAGCAAATATCAAAGAAAAACTGCTACCAAAAATACTTACAGGTCAGCTTGGATTTTTACTACTGAATGCGTGCAGTGGCCACTGGACCTTACTCCACAGTCAAAGGGCGTTGCCCAAGTAGACTTTACCAGAATCTGAAGTTCATTCAGAGTTTGTGCACTTCGAAAGCATCCGTGTAGTCAGTAGAATTCCCACCACACCCGTTCGCTAATCTGAGCTCTGCCACTCCACAAACTTGATCATTTGGACTGAGAAAGCAGGAAATGAGAGGCAGAATGAATGCCAAAGGGTCATCTGAGAGGGAAATTCATGTAAAGTTTCCAAAGCAAAGAAGTGGAGCCTAAAGCAACCTGAGCAAAAAAGGGTGTGTAATGCCTGAAGACCACAGAAGCTGTTAGTCCTCTCGGGGTTGGCACTAACAGGGCAAAGGAGCTGTGGGGCAGTGGGAGGTGGGAGACAGGACAGTGACAGTGGACTTCTGTTCCCGTCCATAAAGGTTTTTTGTGCTCAGATACAGTGGATCAGTGGATTCGCTCTTAATTCACTGCTTAAAGCCCCAGCTGGGGAGTTTGTTATTCTATGAAAAAAACCTCATGTTCTACTCCAACATAGCATTATTTCTCTAGAGCCAAAAACCAACCTGATTGTTAATTTAGTGTTTAACTATGTATGGGTGTTCGCAGATTTGAGCATGCATTTCCACTTCCCAGTTGCTAATTTCTCAGAGTTACAACATTATTGCTGACAGTGGTTCAAATGCTGCGCTGCGTATTGTTGAGAACAAGATGCTGCTTGTTCCCTGACTTTTTCTACACTGAGTCGGTTTCTGATGGGACAGCCCCTTTGAATGACACTTCTGTGCTCCTTGACAATGATGGTATTTCCCGATACCGCAACATCTCCTTCCATATCTTCCCTCCCTGGACTCACTTAACGCCTTCCAAAACAGGACAGTTATTTGGGATGGATATTTGATTAGTGCACATGCTGTGTACTTGGATAAAATATAGCCTTGTGCTGTTGGGACTGTATCTCTTATGAGAAGAAAAATATGTGTATTGTAGCGAACAGTAAGCACACAGTTGTCACGGAGGGTCAGGGCTCTCTGTGTTCGTCAGGAAATGGCATCTGATCCCTTGTTGACAGTAGGTGATGGCACACATAAAATCTCAGTAAGGGGACGTAATGTCATCATTTACAGTTGTATTTTCCTTGAGCACAGCTGTTTTGGGTACAGTGCACCTTGACAGCAGCCTGTTTAGCAGCATGATGTAAAACTGCAGCTGCTGAGGAGGTGAAAGCGAGCGCTGCCTCTCCACACCACCCTGCGAGAAGCTCTAATCCCATTCTGCAGTCCGGGAACCCCAGGGCTGAAGTATCTTTCAGATACAGCAAAATAAAGCTCAGAGCAGGTGGTAGCTTTTAACCTCCTGACATAGAATAGGATGGAATGGAATGGAATATTTCAGTTGGAAGGGACCAACAACGATCATCTAGTCCAACTGCCTGACCAGTTCAGGGCTGACCAAGTTAAAGCATGGTATTCAGGGCATTGTCCAAATGCCTCTTAAACACTGACAGGCCTGGGACATCGACCACCTCTCTAGGCAGCCTGTTTCAGTGTCTGACCACCCTCTCAGTAAAGAAAGCCTTCTTAATGTCCAGTCTAAACCTCCCCTGGTGCAGCTTTGAACCATTCCCACGCGTCCTATCACTGGATCCGAGGGAGAGGAGCTCAGCAGCTCCCTCTCCGCTTCCCCTTCTCAGGAAAACGTAGAGGGCAACGTATGTCTTAGCTAAAATCTCTCTGTATCTGACATAAATAGCCCGTCAATGGCCATGCCTTATAGCACGCTAATTCAAGAGTATTTCTGTCTGTTTGGATCCGTGGTTGATGTCTCTTGCATACAGCTGACTCTGTGGTCCACCACCAGGCCCTGTAGAAGAAGGAGGGCCCATCCTCTGCTGAAGTTACTTTCAGCCTGCAAAGCAAAAGAGGTCACTGTAAATAAAGAGTCTGCTTTGTCTCCAGGATACCCGCTGAGGGTGATGCCCACTGCAGAACTGTGTATCAGGTCGTGCTTTCTGGATAAGCAGCTGCTTATCATGAGCAACTATGTCTGTCCCGAAACGACTAAGCAAAAGTAGTGCAAGGATCTATATCTGGTCCTTGTCTGCAGCCAGGGCTGGGCAGACATGCAAGCTCCATGCACGGGCTGCAGCAGGGCAGAGTGCGTGTGAGGGACCAGCGCAGCTCACCTGCGACAGCTGGGACCTTCTGCATGCCCCAGACACATGGAGATGCAGGACCCGGGTTCTGCAGCGACGGCGCTGACAGCTGCCTATCCAGGTTTTGAAACATCAAAAGGCAATTCCAGGAATACGTGGAGTTTCTCAGCCGCAAGCCCCTGGATCCATCCTGTCTCTTTACAAAGTCCACCAAAAGGTGGAGGTGCAGTGACCCAAGGAAGGCTGTTGTGGGAATGGGTGCCGTTAGCTGCTTCAGCAGCAGAATTCCTGTCAAGCAGTAGAAGTTAGGTGTCCAGTTTGACTGGCCACAGCCTAGCACAGTGTTGGGGTGGACACTCACCAGCATTGGGCTGCAGTGTTAGCAGGGGGACACCCTGCAGAGGGATTCCAGCATCGGTGTCAACGCTGCCGGTGTTTATACAGATGAATAAGCAGAAACAAAGCTCATCTCTGTTCCCTTCTAGATACACTAACACCCCTGCAAGGCACGTCTTCAAAAAGCACTTTATGTCAATAAGGGAAGTTAAGTTTGAGCTGTGTTTATTTTGGGTATGTTTTTAATTTAGTTTAATAAGGATTACTCATAAATTATCTATTAATTACTGTGTGATATTTAACAAGATCTTCTCAGCCATGTAGTCTATTTAGCTTCTCTGTGAATGCTAGCCATCTTAATTGTAGGATACTTTGTCAACATTTAATCAGTGGTACTTACTAATGTGGCATTGATGTGTTGGTAGCTGTCCCAGTACTATCAATCATGAGTGAGCAGCAGAGGCGGCGGTGACACCATTGCTCTCTGTCACGTTAGCAAGCCCTTGGGTTTTCTGGTTAGGGCTGATGCTCACTTTGCTCTAAGTGGGCACTCTATCTCGCCAGTTCAACACAATTTTTGTCATTGTCGACTTGAATTCACATCCTTGCAGCCTCGCAAGCCTTGATCCCGTAACGGCAGAGTAAAGGCTGCCAGTTTCTGAAGGCAAAACCGAGTGCTCCTGCACTGTTCCAAAGGCCTGCTCTTCCCGATGTTACTCTCCTGATAGGTCACGAAAAATCTAATATTATGGCCTGCAGCAGGAGATCTAATAGAAAATTCAGTGTATTGAGATCAAATAAATAGAATGACCTTCCTTTTTTTATTTCTAGTGACTAGATGCAGTGTTTAACATGCTGCAGAGTAAAAGCTTGTGTTTAATGATTGTATCTCAAAACTCTTTTGTCTCGTTTCCTTACAGTCTTTATGGCAGACACATGCAGGCAAATCCTGAACCTCCAAAGAAGAACAATGACAAGTCAAAGAAGATCAGCCGTAAGCCTCTGGCAGCCAAGAACAAATAAGTCCCTGGCTTCTGCCTCTGTTTTGTATCTTTTACATTGCTTTTGCATGTGCCTATAATATTCCTACGCATCTCCTGTTACTCATAAGAAAGCAGACACTAGAGGTAAAAGCAATTTACTATCTGTACTGCTTTAGAAGATACTGCTTAAGGAAAACAAAATTATGTATTCTCCTAATTATGGTCACATTTATGTAGCCATTTAATATATCACTGTCAAACACATTTTAGCTTTTCTATTTATATGTATATTAATGTCCTCTCTTCACATGTGTCACGTCCTGTTAATATCAGGGGGTTTTCACCTAATATTATACGATATTAAATTTCATATAATATTCCAAGTGATTTTAATAAAGGTCTTTATTTGTATTGTGTTTCAGTTTCTTCAGTAGGACTTCTGAGTAGCGAATTCCTCCAGGAACGTATGTGTCCAGTTTCTTGCAATGTGTTAATTTCTTGTGTAGGAACGTGATAGCATTTTATCTGATACAAGTTAGTTAAAAAGTAAAGCATTCTGTTCAAGGAGTGAAAAATTTTAATCAGTTTCTATTTCGTTTTTACATTACTATGTCCTGCTTTTTTGCCTTGAAGGTTATTTTGAAATCAAGTAGGGGAAGAGAGAGAAGAAAGTAAGAAAAGTTGTCTTTGTAAAGAGCTGCCAATTGCCAGCCTTATTTGGGGAAAGAGAACTTTCTTATTTGAAGAAAATGGTATTTCTGCCAATTTTTTAAGTGTTGGGTTTTTTTTTAGGCAGAAAACCCAAATAATGTATTTAATGTCTGCTGAATGTGCTTGTATTGAAGAGCTGTTCCGAATGGCTTTTGAAAATGCCATAGGTTCTATATTTATCTGTACAAAGCCAGCACCACAACCAAGCTCAGAAGCCGCAAATTTTTGAACATCTCAAATAGCTTCAGGTCTTAGCAGCAGGGAAGAAAAACCTATTAGTCTTAGCAGAGCAAAAGTTAACCAGGAAACTCAAGGAACAAGAATAGATATTCACACCTAGATCGCTGGTGTCAGGACCGTCCCGCCCTTGGTTTCCGATTTCATGAATTTCGCTCCTGAGCAGCCCATTGCCGAGTTCGGCTGCTGTCCGTGCCGCCAGCCAGGAGACATGCCCGGGCTGCTGAAACAGGCCTGTTGTGTTCAACAAGAGAAGAAAAGGTCTTCAGTGTCTCATGCTAGAGATGATACCTTCCACAAAAGTGGTTCTGTATCTGAAGACTCTGTTATCAGCACCAGCCTCTCAGTCCATTTCGGATTACCCCAGCATTTAAGTAGTACATGGTTGCCTTAGTCTGGGAATAAATGTATTGACATATATTTTGCAACAGATTTTTTGAATTGGCAAGCAGGGGTAGGAAGTTGGCATCAAGCTTGAGACACATTTTAAGTGGTCTTTGGTACTTCAGAAGAATGAAGCGGTCTTGGTAGGCAGATGGAAAACAGTAAGAATGGTAGACTTGTCAGGAACAGTCAACTCTATCTGCTGCAAGCTCTGCAGAGTATTTTCCAGACCTCTTCAATGATCTGTCTAGGGGAACAGGTCCAACTGAAACAGGCCCGTGGAGCTGCTAGGTTGGGCGCGTGTTAAAAATTCACAGCAAAAACTGGCCCCCGGCTGGAGTGCACATGATTAAATCTGGTGTGGGCATTACCACGTGAGGGTACCTAATGACAGTAATAATCACGCTACAAAAAGCCCTGAAGAAATGTCAGTGAAATGTCAGAGGATCCCCAAACTACTATTGCCAGTTCCTTTTGGAGCAAAATAAATAGCAGCTCTGAGCAACCTGGTCTAGTGGAAGATGGCCCTGCTCAAGGCAGGGGGGTTGGAACCAGATGATCTTTAAGGTCCCTTCCAACCCAACCCATTCCATGATTCTATGATCTGTCGGGAAGGGGTGGAGGCTGTGAGTCTTTCCCCTGACACCCCCCCAGGCACTGATGGCTGCCCCAGCCCTCGGGGTTTGCAGTGCCCACGGGGCTCCCGACGGATGCTGCAGCCACGGCCAGACCCCTCTTTTCAGGCTTGAAGACATTTTGCCTATGCTCACTTCCAGGTAAACTGAAGTCGCCGCTCTGCTGAGATCTCCCTGGGTACGCCTGGACGTGGTTTGCTGCGAGCGGGGGGTGACGTGGCTCTGCCTTGATCTGAGCAGAAATCCAGCCGGAGCTGAGGGGGTCCGGGTGGTGTCGGAGGCTGCGTCCGTCACCTGCTCTGTGGCTTGCAGTTGGGAAAGAGAGAAGTTGCTGCGGGGCTGCAAGGGTTTCAAAGCGTGGAGCAGAGCCTCTAATGTAAAAATAAAAGCTTGTTGGGGAAGGCCTGATAATGTTGGTGGTGGGAAGCTGCAGCACCGCTTTAGAATAAGCTGCTGATTTTCAAGCATTAGTCAGACTTTCATTAACTTCTGTTGCAAATTTTGAAAGTGTTGAAAGACTCGTGCAAGCTCTCCTCTGCAGGGTTTCAAAGTATTGATTGGAGCATTCCTGGGTGTTCATAGCGAAAAAATCCACCCAACCTTCCCACTTCTGCCCCCATGAAGGAGGAAGAAACACAGTTTTGACAAGCAAAAGCAAGAACGAAGGTTCTGGGGAAGAATAAGTGAAAGGCTTAAAGATGAGAAGGATAAAAGAAATCCTAAAGGGAGAAGAAGTGTACTGAAGACCGTGGCAGATGGGGAAAAAAGAAGTTTCTTGAAAGCTGAAAAAAATAAGATAATGATCTGAAAAGATGACGAAAAACTGAAATGTGTAAAGCTTTACAAACAGAAAACAAAATGGGAGGACAGGGAGGGCCCTTCAGAGGCTCAGGGCAGAATAAGAGACACAGGGAAGAAAAGCAAACCATCTGGGATGCAACATGCTGGTCTTTCAGTGTTTTTAAAAAGGTACCAGCCTCTTAGAGCAAACTACACAACAGTTCTAATGTGAGTTTGATGATTTTATGTGTCTGTTCTCTAGAGTCATTGCTTTTTAATATTTAAAACCAACTTGTTTCATTTTACTGGGTCACATTTATTTCCCCACTGTACTTAAAGGAAAGCAACTGCTGTGTCCTGTTGCAGTGAACGAGTTAATGAGCATCGCAGCCCGTGGTGGTCCCTCTGATGGTCCCCGTGGTGGCTTCTCCAGGGGATCCGCCCAACTGAGGCCCCTGCAGTGGGCCGTGGGTGCTGCCCCGAGGGGAGCAGTTGTGTCTCAAAGGCTGCTCTGCAAAGGCAGCTCTTTGCTCCCGTGGTCAGTGCTGTTTCGCTGGCCTGGTGGGCAGGGAGTTCCCTGAGCTCGGGGTGCCTGGAAAAGGACTTTTTGGCCGTCTGTTCATTCACGGGCACGTGTTCAGGTTGTGTCTCTGGGCTGCCAGCCTCTCATGCAGCCAGCAACACACCACTTCAGGGGGAGAAAATGATTCTGTGAGAAGGAAATTGCATTTTTATGGCTTTCCAGCACCTGGGAGCTCTTTGAAAACAGCGACGCAGGTAATACTCTGTGTCGATTTTGCATATGGTGAACTGGAAAGAGTTTGGCGATTTTTTTGCATACAATGCACCCTGATAAAGAAAACTTTTTAAAATTACCCTAAGACCGATATGTTGTGCCTGTGTAAAGAGTGGCCTGGGGAATTAATGCTCCTTGCTAAAGACAGAGCAAAATGAAGCCAGAAATCCCGCATGTGGAGGCACCATCCACGGTTTTCTTGTACGTACAGTGTCTGTTAACCCTCTGTTGCCTCCTGCAGTCCTCCTGATGGGCAGATAATAGTTTAAAAAAACAAAAAAAAAACACGACCAAAAAGATCTCAGCTTTGAGAACTTGGGTGCTGCCGTTATTCTTTCTTCTTTAAAAAAGACGTGGGCAACACCACTGTGATTCTGAAGTTTCGCCTTTTTGTGGTTGTTGGTCTGGAAATACGCTTCCCATGGAGTCACTGGTCTTCAGGCATCTTTGTTTTGGTTTTAGCCAGGTCTTTCCTATTAAGGAAATGACACTGCAGCATCGGTTCGTCAGTGAGCTGCCAGCCTGACAGCTGGCAAATCCCACCAGCAGCACGGGCCTTTCTCGGGAAGCGGCAGCTTGTTCGGGGGTACGATCTGAGCCAGCGTGGCCCTCCCCTCCTCCCTCCTCTGGGCTCTCCCCACCACGCTGCGGTGCCTGGGGCTGGGTGCTGGGCCCCCAGTGTTGCTGGGGAGAGGCAGAACCCTTTCTCCTGTTCTGCCAGCCCCCCCGCTCCCTCCCAAGTAGCAGGGTGAGGTCCGGAGGCACTTCCAGCCCTGGCGGTGCTTGGGTGCGTGGCTGGTGCTGGTGGGAAGGCTGGGAGGGCGAGTCTGTGCCGTCCCCACGCGAGCGGAGCAGCAGGAGCTCCGGAGACGGGTAACATTTCCAGTCTGGAGCGGGTGGTAACTGTTAATATCCTCGTGACAACCAGGAGGAGTGAGATTGTCATTGGTTATATTAGTTGTTAATTTTGTAAATATTAACAATTTCTAGGATTATGGCACAGGATGTGAGCTGTCAGCTTGCTTTATTTTCCTCCTACTCCTGCTTGCGATGACACATCTTTTATACTCCCGGATTCGTGCCATGTGTTTGTTGCCTCGTGCTGACACCGGGGCTGGCAGATGTGCTGGGATGAAACCGTGATAACCTCCCCAAAGTCAGATTTCCTTCCCGTCCTGGGTGCTTTGTTTCCTCTGATCTAAGGAGAAGTCGTTTGCCCGTAAAGCACAGTGATTTAAAAGTATCTGTGGCTGGTTTCCATCCAGAGCTGCCGCTGAAGCCGCTGCCTGGGGCAGAGCGGAGCTCCCGCCTCCCCTTCCAGCTCGCCGTGAGCGCCGCTGCTCCCCACCGCCCCTGGAGCAGGAGCTGGGTTACAGCTCACGGGAGCCCCTGCCCTGTGCTGAGAAAGCCCTTCAAACCGACGTTTTTACAGTGTATCTCAAGAGCCAAATTTTAACCGTATTTTTAGATCGGGGAGCGTGGTTATGGCGCAAGTGCCAGCCGCAAGTCGCCCCTGCAGCTTGATGGACGTGTTTGGAGGCAGCTTCAGCGGCGAGGTGCGACCGGGGGCAAAGCCCCTCTGCCCGGTGTGCCCCGTCCCATGCCGCCAGCAGCCCTGAGCGCACAGCCGGGCACAGCTTCCCCATGTTCCTCACGCTGGGGCTGTTCCGGACGATGTTCCGTGTGGTGCCGGGGCAGCCACCAGCGTGGGGAGGAGCGGGGCCATGGCCGTGGCCGGCTCCGGGGATGAGCCTGGCGCTGAGCTACACCCCCCAGGCCGGGCGATCGCTGCCTCTGGACGGTGACAGGCAGGCACCAGGCAAAACTCCCAGATCGTTTCAGCGGTGGGTGCCCGCTGCAAGGGCTGGCATCTTGCCGGCCCTCGAGGGAAGGCTCGCCCTGAGCCTGGGCACTGCCTTGCTTCCCGTGGCTTTGCTGGTCCTGGCTTTGCTGGCTGGCGGCGGTGGGTTCCTGGCGGCACGGAGCTATTGCTGGGCAGAGCCGAAGGAGCTGGGACGCCTCCCGCCCTGGCAATGGCCCCCGTCACCCTGACGAGCCGACCCCGCTCCCTGGGGCCGAGCGCGGGGCAGACACCGCTCCTGGGACCCACCGTGGGGCGGGCATGGTGGGGCCTCGCCGAGGAGCAGCCGAGGGGAGCAGGGCCGAAGGGCTTGGCCAAGGCTGTGGTGTGTGCCGGCACGTGGGCGACTCGGGCTCCAGCGGGAGGGTGGGTTTCAGCGTAACGCTGGGTGTCGTTTTCCCCCCAGCTGTGTGCTTTCGGATGTGACATCGCAGCTGCAGCGTGGAGAACCGGTGGTCTGGTCAGCTGTCCTCTCAGAGGGGTTGGTGTTGGAAACCGTGCTGATGGTGGCCTGGTTTTCAGCAGTTTCAGCACCCTCAGCCACCTCTTGTTCTCATATCGATCCAGATACTTTATTTTAGGTAGCTGCTGAAACATGCCAGGCGTACAGGATTTCCCGGGATGGCACAGAAAGGAGCATCCTTGGTTGGCGCAGCAGGGAACACGGATTCGGAGGAGCGAGGTGCGCGGGTGTTTATTGGGATGTGCCGGTAGCAGTTACTGTCCAGGGCACACCATGTGACTTCCCCGTCTTAATTTCTGGTCAACTTCAGCTAATCCAAGGTGTCTGCTCCGCTGGTGGTGTCCAGAGATGCACTGAACACCTCGTAGATCAGGAACTCGATACTGATCTGTTCTGAGGGCAAACCTGAAGACCAGAACTTTGGTTTGAGTTCCGGTGCCTCGCAGATGGCGTAGGCTTGGAGCTCACTGGCGGGACGCTCTCAGCTGCGCGGGCGGGCGGGAAGCGTGCGTGGAGCCGTGCAGTTTTCCGGCTTTGCCAGCAGTGGGTGCAGCGAGGAAGGCAAACACCAGACCTGAACAAACATTAAGGCCTGAAATCCTTTCAGTTCCTCGTGCTGCTGTACAGAAACCCGCCGAGACGGTTCACAGCGAGCACGGCTGTCACCCCAGGCTCGGCGGGGTGTCCCCGGGGAGGCTGCTGGTGTTTCCCCTCACTTTGCTTTTACATCAACTCCTCCATTTCAGAAACCAAACAATTCGGAGGCAGCCGTGCAGCGCCGAGTGCCACAGCAAGGGCTGAAGATAGCCCCGGAGCCTCAGGAAAACCAGCTCCCGGGCTCCGCACCCAGCAGAGCCCCGTGTCGCTGCGTGCGAGGCGCCCACTGCCCCGGCTTTGGGGCAGCCAGCCCCCAGCAGCCGGCCTCGCCGTCCCCCCGGGGCTGGAACCCGCCGAGGGCAGGCCCTGGCAGCCGTGCGCCTGGCAGCCATGCTCCCCCCCGGGAGAACCCCCGGTGCCGTGGGGCCGGGGGCGCCAGGGCAGGGCAGGGGGGTGCGCGGGGCCCCCCGACACACAGGGCTCTGCACCGGGGCTGGGAGCCGGCACGGACCTCGCAGCGGGTCCACGGGCTGGGCCTGTGTTTCCGAGCTGCGGCTGGGGGCTTTGCAAAGAGAGGAACAGGGAACAGACCTTCACCACTGTTCCTTTTTATCAGCAGGAAAACAGAAACACCCAGCCCACCCCAACTCCACAAGAAATGAAGATTGAAAAACAATCTCTCCAAAGCCCTTGAAATGAAAGAGAGGGGGGAAACTATGGGTTTGAGAGGAATATGGGATTTCTTTCGAGTAAGTAAGAAACCAGGGAAGGCCAGGCCACCTGGCACAGCTTTGCCGCCAGACCCACGCTCGTGCGAGGTTCAGGCAGGCGGTTAGAAAAAAATAAAATAGCGCATCCAGCTCTGCATAGAAGTTTTCTGTTCTTGTAAACCAAATGAAATTAATCATTACATTTATCTACAGGCTGTTCTATAAAATCAATAGGCTCTAGCACTGCATAGCAATCAAAATATGACAAGGCACTTAAACTTTGCCAACTCGATCCAATTAATGATATCTTCGTTAGAAACCAGTCATTTTTATAGAGTCAGTTGACTCTTCAAGGACTATAATAGATGCTTGATATAAGCTCATTGATTTTTACTTTATGATTTCCAGTTGAAAGCAAACAGAGATCACTGGCTTTATAAAGCTGCGAAAATATGTGTGTATTTAACATACAATATTATTTATAAGCAGCAGCTAATATTTAAGTGCCTCTTGTACGCCATGGCAAAAGTGGTTCATGAATTCAGCCCTCTCAGATGTTCAGAGGATGTTCTTCCACATTATTGCTATCGTCATTTGTCTTTCCTCTCTGACATGGGCAGTTTTTTATGCAGGAAAACTCTGTAGAGGAGGCTCGTCAGCGAGGGGAAGGCAGCCTGAATACCTATGAGGTGTCGCTGGAAACCCAGCGCCTCCGAAAATCCCAGCCTGGCTCTCCCATCTTTTCACACAACAGCCTGGGAGCTTGCAAGGCAGAAGGCTGCCCAGCAGACCCTGAGGAGGGAAAGAGCGGGCTCACACTTCAGGAGAAGAAAGATGTAGGGAGGGCGGGAAAAGCTTCTCGGGCAGTAAGGGCTTTTGGGGTGGTGGGAGAAAGGTTTGGTTTGGGGTAAGGACTGGAGGGAGCAGAAGGATCCCGAGACTCATTGGGTGCTCGTGAAGCTCACAAGCCCTCTGGGGAAATGAGAGGTAAAAGACAAACCCTGCAGAAACGTAGACCAGGAGGTGAGCAGCACGGGGCCCAGCTCCTGTCCAAAGGGCGCAGGAGAGGGGCAGAGCTCTGAGCGTGTCTCTGTGCCAGGGGACAGATGCATCCGAGCCAGAGCCAGAGCCGAGCCTTGGTGCTCCCTCTAGGACTTCAACGGTGCAAATCGGCACCAAAAACCGCAAGTGACAGGTACAGTGCCCCGGTACGTGGTGCTGGTGAGAGCTGGGGCTGGGCCCCGGGGACAGGAGGGTGGCACGCCGCACGCACTGGCGCCTGGCGCTGGTCAGGCTCCGCTCCCTGCCAGGGTTTCCAGGAGGTTTGAGTTCGTTCCCTGGGAGCAGCCAGGGCAATGCCTGGACCGAAGGGGAGTGTCAGTCTTTTTGAGCTGACATTTGTGGGGTTAAGGTGAGACCGCCCAGTTTGAGCCGGGGCCAAACCTCGCCAAGCCAGAGGGCTCCTCCTGCCCTCCATCCCTGGACAAACCTCAGCATCTGAGTGTAGAAAAGCAAATGTACCAGCAGTGGTAGGAACATCTAGGTACATCACATCGGTGCCACATATTTTGTAGTAACTGTCCTTACCACGGCAGCCACGTTAGTAGGGGGGGGGGGGGGGGGCGGAAAAAGGGGAAGGGGGTGGAGTTGTGGTGGTGTGGTGGTGGTGTACAGG
>Ga0181612_100547_pt1 | contig 12786 bp, 7 predicted proteins | sample HoacroProtozoa21_FD_119630 | JGI IMG/M metagenome (GOLD analysis project Ga0181612, IMG submission 119630) | Hoatzin crop microbial communities from Cojedes, Venezuel. Combined Assembly of Gp0051906, Gp0051904, Gp0051908 | reverse complement strand
GGTTGGACTACATGACCTCTAAAGGTTCCTTCCAATCCAAAGCATTTCATAAATTCTATGTTTCCCACCGTCAGGGGTTGTACCTGATGCCCCATCGTTTCTGTGTTGGTTCAAAATACTGAGAGCTCAGCCTGCTTTGAAGGGGTGGGTACTCGCTTGTCTCTTCGGGATCCTGTTGGGAAACACCAGTGCCTTCTAATAGCCAAAGGCAAGCGCCTTCACCCCAGCTTAGTAATGCAGAAGTGCAAGCGCTGCTGCCTTCAGCACCCTCTACTAGCATTTTCTGCATTCTTCTCCAAGTCCTCTGTTTATCTACTGGCCAGGCCAAAACCTTACCGGTCCCATGAGCTCCGTGACTCTAAAAGGGCTCTGACCACCATACAGCAGCACACTAAAACTGAAGCTGTTATGACCTCCCAGCCACCCCTCACATCTCCTTGCTTTATCAGGCCAGGCTGAAAACCCACAGCCATGCAGCCACTTTTCAAGGTGCTGCTCCCCATCCCTGCAGGGGTGGCACTGTGGGAGGAGCAGGACATCCAGCTCTGGGGGAACCATCTCACCCATCCCATTTTATCTGCTGCTGATAGGACTGAAGCTGCTTCTCTCTGCTGAGGTGACTTAAAAGCTCACAGGTGCCAGGTGACAGAGCACGACACTGACTCCTCACACACGTGAAAGGTGTCTGGTGGATTCCCATAGAAGTTGATGCCCTTGTCCTCAGTGGGTTTACGTTCACCCTCCTCGGTGTTTCCTGATGCACAGCTGCTTCCCCACCCCACACAAAGCCCGATGTAACCCATTCCTGTCAGACGGCTCTCCCACACTGTTAGTGAACAGAGCGGGGCCGTCCAGAAACCAGGACTGCAGTCATAACTTTCCCCACATTCAGCATGACGGCATCTAGCATGAAGTTTCATAGGTCATAACTTACTTTTCCTTTTGGTCTATAGTGTTACCGCTTGCCTGAACTGTCCCACACGTGTCCAGTCACCAGCTCTGAGCAGCAGTTGGAGAATCTGGATGCACTCTCCGGCGATACCCAGCAAACTGGCTGAAGCAGCAGCCCAAAAAAACACCAGGCAAGCATGCTCTGCCCGCGCTGAGCAGCTTCCTGGGATGCTCGCGGCAGACCCGATGCTGGCAGGCAGGTCAGATGTACAGCGTGTGCCCTGCACTGCCTGCATCTACAGCTGAGCCAACGCACTCAAAACACGTTCGGGCCACAGCTCGTGCGGCGCATCGCATGTTCTCTCCTGCTTCGCCCCAGGACATCCCAGGTGGTCTTACGGCAACCCCGTTTCCGTGCCCTTGCTCTCCAGAGTCGCTTGTGGGCTTTGGCCACGTTATCTGTGCAAAGGTTTGTTATATTTTTAAGGTATAAACAAATGCTGTGCGTTAGGTCACTACTTTTACAGACTCAAACATTTGGTGCAAAATCACATTCACACTTCATTTACCAGATCCCATAGCTCTAGAGAAATCAGGACCGTTTGTTCCAAACCACGTGAATATAACTGAGAACAGAGATGGAGGGCAGCTGGAAGGGGTTATCTGGTTGCATTTTAAAGCCAGGTCAATAAATACAGGTATATCCTGTATCTGGAGGCCGCACAGAGAGAGGTGAGTGTACATTTGCAGACCATAAAGCTTTCTAACTTTGTTCAAGAAGGATAACACTAAAATTACTTCCTCTGCCCTTCATGAGGACGTGGTGTAATGAATGACAGAGCAAAGCCATTGCCTTTGCTCAGAAAGAGCTTACACTTTCTAAGTGGCTCCTGAACTGCTGAAGTCAACCAACTCATGCCAATGAGAGCAGAGTCAATAAAGATAATTGTATTTGTTTAGCTCAGGAGACTGGAAGTATAGGTGAAAAATGTAATAGCAGAGCTTGCTAGGAACCTGAATATCTTTTCCAAGGACAGACCTGACACTTTACGCAAGGGAAAAATCCTTCTAAATTGGAACCAGAAGACAAAAATTTCAAATTTTACACTACCTAAAATTTCTAGAAAATGTTGACTTGGTACTTAATAGTTTTCTCACATGAGTCCTGTTTGAGCATTTCATTTCAACAAGATGAAGACCTTTATCTTTATGGTTAGTTTCACTTACAGATATGTCATATGAAACATAATGTAAATTACCATAAAACATTCAGTGAGAATCTTTTCTGCCTAAACTTTTTAACCTGTTGCAAAAAGGATCTACTTAAGAAATCATCACATTCCTGAAGGTTGATATCTTTTGTGTTTAACACAGTTACACTTAAGACTTTCCGGGTAGTTTATAGTTGGAAATGAATCCTCCACTTGTTAGATTGCAGTTGGGAGGGTCAGAATATTTCTCCGTTGGAGCACATACTGGGTGGGATAGGAAAGATTTATTGGAACACCCTCTGTCCTGTAAGTTTTCATCACTATTAATTTCCAGCTTCCCTGGTCCCTCTTGCTTCCTTTCTTTCTCTGTAACGAGCACTGGGAGAACTGGTCTGTTACAAAATACCAGCAAGATACAGATAGGCAATAGCAACTGCAAGCACAGCAATATGAACAGGTTTTAGCAAGACAACAAGCAAAGCACAAGTTCTGCTCCCACTCTTCCAGTACCTTAAAACCCTAAGAATCTTGACGGGAACATCATTAGGACTAAAAAGTAAATTTGTTCATGTGAGATGAATGAGGCCAGGCTGTACATGGAGCTGTCATATCACAATACATAAAAAATGGCCAAAAAAGAACAACAAAAGCATTCCTGCCACACAGCTTGCCAAATCTGGGTTCTCCTGGAAAGCCAGCACTGGTTAGGTGCATCAGAAAACATCTCAGAAAAGGTGTTTGATGTGCAGAATTTCTGTATTTCACATTCAATTGATTTAAAGTGTTATTTCTCACAACATGTAATAATGCAGTACTTTATGAAAATACATTTTTTATTTGTCTTTATACAAATATATACAAACGTATTTGTATGTGTGTGTTTATACAAACTAATTTTAGAGCCGTGTTGACAATAATTTGTTGGATTTTACTTTTCATTTCTTTAATTCTAGATGTGTGCATCTATTGGGATTTCCTGGAGTTTACTTGGAGTTAGTTGCCTAACGTGGGGGTGTGATGCCTTTTGAGACTTTCTCTGCTCCCCCACTGGGTCTCCAGCGGCTGCTCCAGGGAAGGAGAGCTCCCAGGGACCTGCCAGTGCTGTGCAGCCCTCTCTGCAACCGGAGGGTGCCCGAAATGGCACTGGACACCTAAACGGCTGAATCCCAATTTGCAGCCCCTTCACTGAGGGAGATAATGGAGGGAGAGAAGCATGAGATGCTGACATAGGTTTCTAGCTGCTGCTGGCCACGCTGCTGCTTTTGCAGCCTTGCGGTTTCTTTCCTAGGTGCTGTTGCAGGATGGCTTTGCTTTTTGCTCTGATTACACTGCAGTTGGAGCTGCTGTCAGGAGCTGCAGCCCTTCTGTCTCCTGACTGAGCACACTTGTTGGGTTGGAAATAGTGAGGCTCCCCACGGAATGGCTTCTAGATGTTCTTAGTTCCCTTCCCAGCCTGCTTTCTCTGTGCGCTGCAGACACTAAGATCCAAGTGCTGGGGGACAGGATTATGTGCAGCGCATCCCTGCAATCCACACAGAGCAGGATTTAGGATGCTTAACAGAGGCAAAGAGCCCCATCTTTCCATCTCACTGGCTGCAGCGTGTCGCCTGGACTGGAAATGGTGCTCTGCTTGCCCAGGGCCCATGACTGAGGATGACTCCCCAGTCTTAATCCACCTCCTGCACTTGCTTTTGACTTTGCTCTCCCTTCCCAGTTGCTACTCAGGACAAAGTTGTATTTCATTGTTTATTTTATTCATTTAATTTGAGAAAGCATAATGCATTGAAAACACTTGTGTGGCAGAACCACATGCCCATTTCTGTTTACTTACAGGAGGGGGTTAACACTGGCTCATGCAGAAAGGACCTCCCAAACCTTTTGAGGACAGAAATGGAGGTGCATGAATCACAGGACTTGTCAGGCTGGTTTTAACCAATGCTCCCTCTTGTCCCATCTCCTGTGTCCAGTGCGGAGGCATCCCAGTGATGCTGGTGCTCCATGCCAAATGGCAAAATGCATCTTAGCCTTCTCAGATGAGGATTGTTTTGTGCCCTAAAGCATGAAACCTTATATTCCTCCTACAACCACATTAAACTTCTGTGAGCAGTTGAGCCCTCTTCCACATTTTTTGAACCAGGAAAAAAAGGAGAATTATTAGAAGTAAAATATGTTATTAAATGGGAGCTGGCATGTGTCAGGCTTATTGATGGGAACTTGCATAAAATGTGATATTACTTCATTCCTACCTTAACTGAAGATATTTTCAGCCTAAGTGATGTGTAACTGCTCAGTGATTTAGCTCTCTTTTATGAATAATTATATGACATGTATTCTCTCTGGATATTTCCATTGATACATAGGATAAGTGTCTCTCAGAATAGCCCATGAAAGGGTCAGGCAGATCTCTCTTCATTGAATCCCTTTGAAAACGGCGTATTTTGTCTTCTTAAAGTTAACGGTTAAATTAATAAACACAATGAGAAATCTTTCGAATGAGAGGAACATTCCCTTCGCTTATGATCTAATTCCCCGGACACCCACTTACTAAAGATTTGACAGGAGTAACATGAAGTTACAGCATTCACTATGTGGTTCGTTTTTTATCAAACAAGACAGAAAGAATGAAGCCTTGTCTGTGTTTGAAAGCTGTACCGTGTTTCTGCCATTTCTTTAGGCATTCTTACAGAAACCTTTCAGTTCTCCCTTTCTCATCTTCTGCAGGCTAATGTATTAGCAACAGCTTTTCAGTGATTAGCAAAATGATGGTGATTTTTGTATGAAGCATAGGAAAAGCCTCATTCTTACCTGTGTACTGATGGAATAACCAATTTTAAACTGTGATGAAAACAGAAAAAATTACAAACACTTCAGCAAAATAAAGAAGTCTTCAAGAGCTATATTTAATATTAAACACCACACAGAAAATTTCCCAGGCAACAGGCCAAGCTGAGATTAACTGGATCTTTTTTAAGAGGAGTTTGTAATGTAAATTTAAAACCAAACAGTAAAGAACACTTTGACAAACCTTTACATTATTGCCGCAACCTGCATCTAGACCCAATAAAATATTAGACAGGAAGGCTGCCAGCACCCAAGCCAGAGGTATGCAAATATCCTATTCTGCAGCTCACAGATAGCAGCTGGAGAGCTGAATTTAAAAGCACCACTTCAAAGCTTTTCTAGGAAATAATTGAACACTTAATGATTTTAAAGTTTCTTGATAGCTCTAACACCAAGTTGTTGTTTAAATTCATTTATTTAACTAATGATCAACACATGTGTCTGGAAGATGCACTTGTGTCTCTGTCTGTGGCTCTCCTATGATGATGACTAAAACAAGAAATGTGGTGGGACACAGGGCTCGTCCCAGGGCATCAGGGCAAGCTGGTAGGCAGTTGAATCCAGATGACATGAAAAGTCCCCCTTTCAGACCATAGAGTTACTTTGATATTGTTTATTTGGTGCCAACTGTGTCTGCTTCCAGAGAGAACTAGGAGAAGATATTTCTTCAAAATGCAGCAAAAGACCCAGACATACCTACAGCAAAGAGGAAATGGCTTTTGCATAAAGTACTGCAGGGGGACTTTGGTGTTTCAGTGCCAGCTTAGTTGGCTCCTGTCATTTTGGGGCAGAGAAGACAGCAAGGTCAACCAGCAACAACAGGATGGGGCAAGTACAAGGACTTCCATCTCTGCACCCAAGATACAGGGCAGAAGCCCTGGCGCTAGTGGTGGAGGTCCCGGGGGGAGGCATCGCAGCAGGGAACCCCAGTTGGGCAAGGGGTGTGAGCATGTGCATGCAAAGGGTTATCCAACAGATAGATCAAGATCCACAGTAGCTTCGACAGCTTGCTCTACCAAATTGCCTCTCGCACAGCTCTGAGGTCGTTTCCCTTCCCCCAGCAGTTATACCATTGCTTCCCTTTTCCCACCCTCTGTCTCTGGTTATTTAGATGAAAAAGCCTGCAGCAGGAGGATTGTGCCTCTGCAGGTGAACACAACGGGCTTAACACAGCTTTGCTCTGAAGTCAGCCAGCTCCTGTTTGAAGTGAGAAATAGTAATTTGAGGAATTTGGGTAAGAGAAAGTAATCAATCCTAAACTAGTTCCACAGTGCAGAAATCCCCCGTTAAAACTGAAATTGTGTTTTCTCAGTGTACTAATGCCATCGGTCAGGACATAAAAAATTTACGAGGATTCTTGATGGAGAAGTGAGGGAAATGTGACAGAAGCCTTCACGCTCAGAAAAGGTGAGAGAATGATGCATAGGAACTGATAATTCACAATTTCTCACAGAGTGCTAAGAGGTACCCATTGAAATGATGGGGCAGCATATTTAAAATAAAAAGCAAGGCTGTCCCACACCACTTGTAATGGAAATGTGGCCTGCATCGCCATGGTATGTGTACCTCCATTACATGAGGTAAAGGTTGCCATGTGCTCCTCTTGTTTCTGTTCACTTCCCATGTCCTAAGAGAACCTCATTTGCACCACCTCTAGGTATCCGCACTATATTTGGCATGCCTTGCCACCATTGCTCATCATCTCTTATGGTCCCAGGTCTCACTGTGAATTTGCCTGTCCTTCTATGGGTCAAGCTCAAAGTATGCTGAAGGGTTACTGCAAAGATGCTCATAGCCTAGTACTCGCTTTGTGGATAAATAGGAATTTTCAGCCGCTGGGCCTCTGAATTAAAACACGTGGCCTCAAAAGACTGTAAGTCATGTTGGTGAAAAAATTCTCCACAAAAAAAGCAACGTGTGGCAAAAAGGTTGAGAGACTGCCTGGCAGCATGAAAAGGGGAAAGAGAAATTCCAACCAGCCTGGTCTTGTAGAAGGATTAATCCTTCTTTATAAATTAGCCTCTTTGTACCTATGAAACATGTTTGATCAGATTCCAAATCATGGCAGAGATTTGTGCCAAGTGGGAAGCTGAAGAGTAGAGGAATGTCTGATATTTTAATATTTTACCAGCCCTTCATCTGGGTTAATATTTTATTAGCAGCAAATATGTCTCTCTGCTAAAGAGTCTACAACTACTGCTCACCATGGTGAGATATGGGTGGCCTTGAACAAAGGTAGTTATGAAAGACAAGAGTTGAGGGAAACATTGATGCCACTCATTTCTTCTTTTCTAAGGATGTACTGAACGCGTCTACATTGATGGGTGCTTGCATTCTCTGTGCCTTGATTTGCAGTTCTGAGCCACACAATTCAGCATTTTCCCCATTCACATTGATTTTTGCAGTACACACCAACTTCTGCGTAGCTACCTCTTCCTAATCATACCAGTCTGTGCCTGAATCAGGATGGTGCTGGTGAGCCAGCTGGCAGGTTGGTAGGATGGAGAGGTTTGCAATGCTAGGTATAAAAGTAGATCAAGCCTAGTTCTGACAAGCTGGTTGCCAGTGGGACAGGCATGCCCATGATTTGTCCTTCTGTATTCATCAGCAAATATTTCATTGCACAGGGTTATCAGTCTCTCCTTCTATAGGGAACACAAGCGCAGTGAGCTCTGGCAAAAGGCACACCACCACGTCTCTGACAAGATCAGGCATGGATATGATAGGGCAACCAGCAAGTCCCTTGACCACAGCAGGTACGGGTAAGCATGATTATTTGGGGAGATTCTGGGGGGGGTTTCTGTGGCTTAAGGCTGTGAAGCTGGAGCTAAACTTCCAGTTAGTTTCTTGGATGGACTATGCATCCAGAGGCGTGAAACAAGATGGTGTCACCTCTACAGTTGCCCGTATACCGACAAAGCAGTTGTTGTATCTTTGACTGCAGGAGTCTGTGCCTTGCACAGTCTGGGACATCTCTGCTTCTGGAAATGGTGGATGTTCTTGGTTCACCAGGTACTCTTAATATGGTTTCATCTTGGGATGTCTCCTCTCTTCTCTTTGCTCTTCTTTCATTCTTCTGTTTAAAGGAAAGCAATTCCTTGAGCAAAGAACAGGATCTTGGAAGATGGTTAGATCAGTCCTCAGTGTGCAATGTCCAGAGCAGCATGCAGGAGTAGACTCTGTTCTGTGCTGCAACTTGATCCAGCCATGAGCAACAATCTTAAGTGTAGAAAATGTAGATAATAATTAAAAAACCCCCCAAGACAGTTTCCCTGGCCAACTGCCTCTAAGGAGCAGCATATGGGTGAGCTGGCAGGCTGGGGGTATAGGGGCTGTAATGGTAATGTAAATCATCCAAATGAAAAACTGATATATTAAAGTAAAACTTTTGGGGAATTTGCCTGATTGTGTGTTGTTACCAAGTCCTGAAACTTTCATTTACTTTTATTTTTATGAATACCTAGCTAGACAGTTACACCCAGTCTTGCTGGTTGCCCAGCTCATGGCAGAATATTTATTTTACCAGAAATACTAAAATTATTTTCTTCCAGGATTTCTGCTGAGGAATACTTATCAGAACACCTGGAATCTCCATGATATTTAGTATTTCTAGAGATTGTGGGAGTGACTAGGACCACCCTGCTTTAGCTCCTTCCTTCATTCTTTCACACTGTATGTCCTACTATATTAACTTAAAAATTGGGGAGCCCTCCAGTGGCTAAAATTATAGAACCTAAATTACCAGTGTGTTAAAGAGGTATCCAAACATCTGATGGTGTCTCCATACTTCACAAAAATCCATACAATTTTAACATAGAATTTTTTAAAATTCTTTTTACAGAAGGGACCATTTTTAAAAGGCCGTTCCAGTTAAGTACACGTGGAGGTACTTTGGGGAAAATCTCCCTAAAAATTCTTTTCAGAAAACACCCTCAAATGCAACATACAAAATACCAACCTCAAGTTCTTAGACATCTGCCTTTAAATGTTAATTCCAGGAATTTGAGAATGTTCTGCATTTGGTAATCAAATTGTGCTCCTACTCCTCAGACTGGTACTTGGTATTCTGTTTCTCAGTCCTCAAAAAAACACACCTCTGTGTGTGTGAAATCAGACTCTTGACTCTTTGACAAACTCTACATTGATTCTTTAAAAGCATGTATATTGCAGATTTATACAGAAAAGATGCCAACAAAGGTTTCTGTTAAAAGAAGGGAGAAAAGCACGCAAACTTAAACCCATGTTTGCAGCCCAGAGCTGTAGCTTAATGAGGTAAACAAAAAGTGTTGAGGGACTCTGCTCTGGCTCCTCTGTGATCTCACTTCTAAAATGCTTATTGATTTCCATGATAAGAGATTTGGACTAAAACTCTGTGGGGAAGGGTTATGAAGAAAAACACAAATTTTTTGCCCTTAAGACAGTCACTATGTCCTACTACATGCTTCACATTTTTGTTAGGTTGGTCATGGAATTAAGTACAGAAAGACAATAAGTAATATTTTTATAAACTAGGACATTTGGGACCATTTAATCTGTGCCTCATTCCAACAAACTAGGAATCTGATGCAAAGCCCATTTAAGTTGATAGCTTTTGGCTCAGGCTCTTGGAGGAGAATAAGTGAATCAAACTAAGAAAAATGCCAAATCTCCTTTTGAGCTGAGAGACCGTGGTTGTGTGGGAAGCAACTGCCGGGCTGCTGCCGGTTTTGTTGTTGAGTGGGGTGGAGATGCCCAGCCCAGCGCCTGAGCTCTCGGTCACCTATGGCTTGTTGTCAGCTGCAGAGCAGCCATGAAGCAGAGCCAGTCCGGTCACTAGCCCGGGAAGAGCCTCCTGCCCTCTAATTAGCCATGAACTGACGTTAGTGCCTTGAAAGACCTCCCAGTACTTTTTTTTCCCCTCCCCCTCAAAAATTGCAACAGGTTTCTGTTGCCTTGCGTACTGCTCCGCAGTCTACAGGTGATCACAGTGCTTCATGGGCAGCCTGAGACGCCATCCCGTCTCCCAAAGCCCACACGGTGGGACGTCCACCGAACTCCTACCGTACAACAGGAGGGCTGCCCCATCACATGGGCTTATCTCACCAACCCTGGAAGTGCTGCCCTGCAGGGAATGACAGCTACCATAAGAAAGTTTGAGCATCAGTTTCAACCTGATGGAAACATCCTCCTTCCCAAGGATGAGGACGGCCAACTTCTTCTACACTGCACCGCTGCCACCGGCTGCTGCTGCCACTGGTGAAGAGCAGTTTTGAAGGCCCTCTCCTGATTGCCATCGCTGCACAAGTCCAGCAGCTCTTCCCCGAAGAAAAGGAGGTGCTCAGCACAGCCTTCGATCATCTGCACAAGCACAAAAATAGCATGGGGTACCTACAAGTTGAAAGCGGTCTGTGTCAAGAGATGTCAAAAGCTGTGGTTGCCACAGGGATAAATGGTTTGTGCCAGCTGTAGTTGATGGATACCAAGCTGATGAAAGGAGACAGGATAATATGCCTTCTGTTGTTTAATTAAGGATTTTCTAAATCTGCATAAACTGAAAGTTCAGGATGCTGAAAACCACCTGAATGCACCCCAATATTTGTAAAAAGGAGAGAACACCGGGCAAACAAGGTTCCTCCCAAAATGTGTGTACACCTATGTAAAGCACCCCCTGCACAAGAAAAGGCCGTGAGGCGATGCTCTTGCCCTTTATTTCTCGCCGATCTGCTCCCTGCAGATTAATGCTTGTCAGAATCTTCCCTTATCACAGGAGCTGCAATCTTTACTTAATACCCTGAGGGAGGGACATCTTGGGTTATTTTGCACAGCACAAGTGATTGAAAGACAACAGCAAACGGTTAACATGATCCCAAAAGTACTGGCTCAGAGCCCAGTATCTTTTCTACAGTCGTTTCAAAGAAGGTGATTAATAGCATGTCAGGGAGCTGCTCTCTATGCTGAACACTACTTGAAGGACTGTAAATAGATAAACCTGAACGATCAACAACCATATACCGAAATAAAGACAAGGACCCGAAGGGTGCTGGGAATCTCAGTTGTTGAATTCTACTTTTATTGTTGTTAATGGTAAGTATCAAGAGGGGATGAATAGCTCCCAAATTAAATTTGAGGTTAATCTCATAGCAGGAGGCAAAGACTCTATCATGCAGGCAGTAGCATTATCTGGAGGATATAGTAACAAAATCCAACCTGGACAACACAAGCTAATACACCCAGAAGAAATGAAGAAACGTGTATAGCTGTTCGATGGGGCTGGAGGTGTTTCGAAAGCAGCAGTGGTGGAAAAGTGCTGGGGGGAGTGATGTGGGGCAACACCAGAAAACCGGCTGTAAGCTCGCAGTGTGGCACAGCAATAAGGCTGGGCAGTCTGCAAGAGCAAGGCTCACGGTTGAGTCTGGGCAACGTGAGCAGGGTGATGTTCATCTCACAGGACTGACGTGCTAGGGAAAAGAACCCCAAACATTGCTATGCTATCAAGTGTCAAACTTGCAAAGAAGAGGATGGTGATCTCAGGGTGAAGGGTTTCTCTCTCACACACCTCCCTCTCTGAGTTCTCCCCTCACCCCCAGCTCACCCAGTTTTGCATGGAAAGGACCTGCTCCTGGGGTCTAGCTCCCTCCCAGGAGGACCAGTGGTGGCACAACCACCCACCCCAGCCAGGGTCCCCGGGGCACCCGCTCCTGCTGGGGGGCTGGTGAGCTCCCTGCAGCCAGCTGTGCTCTGGTCCTCAGCCACAGAGGTGATGGGCATCATCAGAATAGATGACAGGAAGGGGAATAAAAGTGCAGCATCCCCTGTCCAGCCCCAGGTAAAGCAGAGCGACTAGGGGAGAAGAGGAGGAGTGGGGCAGAAGAAGCAGGGCAGGCCCATGCTGACTAGCGCTGGATGCAAGGCTGGTCTTGCAGCTACAGAGGTAGCGCTGGCACCTCATAGCTGGTATTGTTCGGCAAAGGGCACATCTGTCCTCATCACAAATATGAGAGGATGGAAAAAGATTCAGACATGGGTAACCAGGATCTTCAGAGGAGTGGAACGGCTTCCACACCAGGAGCAGCCACAGAGACCAGGGCTCTCCAGCCGAGGAGAGGATGTGCGCAAGGATGGTTGTGCTGGAGGCCCACCAAGTGGCATGGGAAGGTGGGTAGCGAATGACAGTTGATTGTCCCAAGCGATCTTGGTGTCCCACCAGGACCTGGTGACACCAGAGGGTGGCCAGGGCAGAACTGGCAAAGGGAAATGGTTCTTTGCAGAGACGGGGTGAAATATTCACACTGGATCAAAAACAACTGGATGACTTCACAAACACCCACTGCAGGCTTTTAAATACCAGAATAACCCTTCCAGATCAGGAGCTGCAAATTTTCAAAGGCTGGAAGAATATTCTAGGAAAACACGTCTAACCTGTTCTTGGGCTCCTGCTTACGTGTCCGCTGTGACCGTGGTCAGAGGCTCGATACTGGGCCAAATTGACAACTAGTCTGACTCAGTACGGCAGCCACTCTGATGTCTGTGACAATGTATACCTGTCACAGGTTTCCCTGTACACTTCCTCGTGCCACAGCCCCTCTTGCCACAATATGAGAGCTACACCAGGCCACTCCTGGTGCCTCACTTCTCTCTGTTTTTGTTGATTCAGCTGGTGTCACCAAGCTATGTGTTTCTGTGCCTCCAGTGACCATCTTTTCCAGTAGTCACTGTCTTCTGCAAGGTAGGGCAGCAGAAACTGAAGGGAATCTGAGTATCCAAACACTAGTAAAAAAGATTTTTTCTAAAGATTTTGGAACTTATGTCTTCCTTCTGGTAAGAAGTCTTCCTGAAAAACGATTTTCAGTTTCCTCCACTGAAG
>Ga0181612_136401_pt1 | contig 12787 bp, 10 predicted proteins | sample HoacroProtozoa21_FD_119630 | JGI IMG/M metagenome (GOLD analysis project Ga0181612, IMG submission 119630) | Hoatzin crop microbial communities from Cojedes, Venezuel. Combined Assembly of Gp0051906, Gp0051904, Gp0051908 | reverse complement strand
GGGGGTGGTGGCCTGGGCCCGGGCCGCCGCTGCGGTCTCGTTACTGGGAGTGAGCGTGGTGGTGCCTGTGTGCAGCCCCCGCGCTCCGCAGCAGGGAGACTGGGCGCTGTCGGGCGGTCCCTGGGCAGTGCGCGCCCTTCGCTTGCGGCGGTGACCCGGCTGTCCTCCTTCCCGCAGGTGGGTCGGGATTCTGGCTCTCTACGCGGCTCACAAGGGGCAGTTCGACTGTCCGGGGGGAGGGCTGCTGCGCAGCTACCTGCTGGTCCTCCTCGTTCTCCTGGCTTCTATAATATGTGCGTTGTCTGCGCTCGTGTACATCAGCATGCAAGGTAAATAGTGATAGTATTTTATATTTATCTGCTAGGATTGTAATATCATTAATATTACTGTGTTGTATATGCATATATAACTATATAATTGTAATATAATTTGGACTTGATGATCCTAGAGGTCTTTTCTAATGTTGATGATTCTATAAATGGTCTTTTTTTAATCTGGAGTTGACAAAAAAAACACCGATGAAAAAAATTCAAGTGCTTTGATGGTGATCAAACTTGAGAAGCCGTCTGTCAGCATTAATATAATTGCTTTGATAGTATCACCTCTGTTAGTCAGAAATCTAAAGTAATAAATGGAGACGATAGCTTAGTGCAGCTAACGGCAGCATGTTCATTGCCATCAAAGCTTCGTGAAAACTTCCTCTACATTCACTGTTAATACACAGCCTTGAATGGGACACTGCTCCGCCTCTCTGACAGGAATTTAGGGGAATTTATCCAAAATCAATTTCTCAACTGAAGTGTCAAGTTAGTTTTCCCTTGCATAGGCAGATTTAGTCACATCTTGCGAAAATTCATTAGTGGCAGTGGGTTGCTTGGGAAGAAAATCACATAGGAGCATGATCCCTATAAATGTCATAGTAAAACTAACGCAAGAAGTGCTGGTAAGTAGAACAGGACTTACGGCTTGAAACGAATGGCTAAACAGAAGTATGTGCCCCAGTGCAACCTGTAGTCTTTTGTAGAAATGCTTTGTGTGGGGTTAAAAAATGCGAGGAAAGTTTTTTTCCTAGTGAGGCACCTCGTTATCGAAATGATGCTAGGAAGATTAATTTGAAATATGTGTGTGGTCTCTGGGGTAATAGGTGAGACCCTCATGATTTAGAATATGTTGGTTCTCTCAACACACTGTAAATAAGAGTATTTAAATAATTCAAGTGGAAAGAAGCATAAAGAGTTTATGAAGTGAAGGTATGACAGAACAGAGATGTGGATGATAATCCTGGCCCTGAACCTAACCACTGGTTTTCCTACCACTTCCAGAAGAGGGAAAGGAAGAATAGCCAAGTTATGCTATTTATGTTTACATCAAAATTAAGGAGGTGAGCGATGTAACTAAATAGCAGAGAGAAAAGAGCCTTGTTCAGTATAAAAGTACAGCTACATTGCCATTATAACTGAGAAATGGAAGAATTCTGAGGCTGAATTTCCGAGAAAATTAATGGTGAGGTGTTTTGGGCTGTGGTTAGAGTGTGTGGGTTTGGGAGCAACGGTTCTTGCACCATCCCTAGCACTGTACTGATGTGGATGTTAGCAATGCTGGTGGTGAACCTGACTAGGGAACTCGTATGCTGGGTTGTGGTGCTGCAAAAGAGAAGAGGCTGTTTTCAGGAACCGCAGTTCCATCGGATTGTGTCGGTGTAAGCAACCGTGCTGCCGCAGTACAGGCTGCAACCTGGGAACAGGAATAAGCGACCACTGGATCAAGGGCTTTTTAAACAGCTTTGACACTGGATGTGAACCACAGCTTTACAATTGGAAAATAGTTTCCAAAGTTGTTTTTTTTCTGCAGTGTTCTAAGCCTTACAAATTATGCTGCCTACACGTGAGCACGCCCACCTCACCATCTCATTACCCTGCGATCAACAAACTGGTTTAAGGAGCTGAGCTGGCTGAAAATTACTCCCTTTTTATTGCCCAAGAGTGCTAAAAAGAAGAGGTTATTAGTAAGCTAACAATACAAAAAATAGTCCAAGAAGTATTTGTCCTGTTGATGGTCCTACTTTTGTTCTCCTAAATTAAAATGTGAATGAATTTATTTTTCAGTGACTCGGTATACAGAACTTCAGTGTAGCCCCACAAAGTAGCATCTAAAAATGAAATAGTAAGCCAACTAAAAGCTAAACAGAATAATAATAAAAGGAGGTGCCAGAAGTCATAAGGAGCTGAAGGTGAGGCAGTGGTCCAGTGTGCCGCTTGGGCTTGTGCTGGTCACAGCACTGCTGCCTCAAGTTCACTGCAGGACTATCTGGGACTAGAGAGTGAGTTTGGGTGTTGGTAGAATAGATTCTAGGAATCACAGCTATAAATACGTTGTTTTTCTTTTCTCAGCTTCAGTGATAGCTTTCCATTAGTATGCAAATACTTTATAGTCTCAATTAAGTTTCTTCCTTTCTGCAAAGCTCAGAGTTCATGTATCTGGGTAGGATTTTATGTACTTAAGATGCATTCATAAACAGATCTTGTTTTAAATTCTCCCTGTAATTTCAGGAACAATTTCTAATCCAGGCCCAAGAAAATCCCTTCCCAAGCTGCTTTATACTCGCCTACTTCTCTATGTGCCTGAATTCATCTGGGCTGTTGTAGGAGCTGTGTGGGTGTCAGACAGCAGTGTGCACTGCGAGAAGACTGTGATAAATGTCGTCATTGTGACAGTTATTGCCAGGTAAAGGTGCCTCTCCCTAAATCTAAGCCTGGTAGTGTGCGTGCAATGAAAAATACAGTTTACGTGTTATTTGTGTTTATTGAAGGCTTTTCCAGCAGTTGGAAACTTTGATATTTCTTATAAGTTGTTGTGGTTTTTCATAGAAGGGTTTACATTGTGAAAGGAGAATTTTTAAATCTAGACAGCTAGAATGAGTTGGTATCCTTCCCTAAACAAGCTTGATCTACTTGCCTTGAGAGAGCATGTGCTAGAGTGAAGGAAAGGAGGTGAAGATCAGAAAGGGTAAGAGGGGTAGATGGGAATGTGGAGAACTGGATAAATGTGAAGAGGGTAGTAACTAGATGACTTAACTGAACATTAGTGGAAAATGGAGCCTTCACACCTCTGGGTTGCTATTTCCAAAGCCCAGGGCTGTGATTTGGAGTTTGGTGCCCTATGTGAAACGCGCTGACAGCCTTGTTCTTGTGCCTAGTGGACTGAAAGCCCGATAACAAAGCACACACGCTTAAGGCAGTAACAGATGGTTTTTGTACAGTATTTCATACCTAATTTTGTTTTCTTCCTGTCAAGATCTGTAGTTGTGTTTTCTTGCGTATTTGGCAGAAGTGCTTGGTTTCACGGTCTCTTTATCTCTCTTCCTTCTGTTTTGCAGCTGGGTTATCATCATCTTTACCGTCATTGGGGTTGTAATCGTCTTTGATCCACTTGGAGGGAAGAAGACATTTTACCTCACCAACAGTGTAAATCGGAACCTGGAAAGCAGTCAGTCAGGGCAGTTGCTGTACAATGTGAAGAACAGTGCCACCAGGGTCTGGGAGAAAAGAATCAGGTTACTGTGTTGTTGTATTGTGCAAGATGATGACCATCGAGTGGCTTTTACAAGTATCGCAGAGCTTTTCCGCAACTACTTTTCAGTAAGATGAAAGGCTTTTTTTATGTTCTGTTTTGACTAACTCTGAATTTGCAGACATTGCAACACACACATTACCCTTGTTCAGCTGGAGGTCCTTACTGCCCTGTGCCTTGAAATGAGTTTTTGAATATGCCAATTTCAGAATTAAAGGTGATTCTCATACAAGGTGCACAACACTGATTTTTCCCTCCCTTTAACAAAGGTTTCTCTTCCTTCAAAAGCATGAAGGGCTGTGAGAAAACACCATTCTTTCTCCTTAGGTATCTAGTCAGGAGAACAAGGGTGAGTTTCTTTTCCTCAATATGTGAAGATCCAGGCATTTTTCCTACTGACGATGAGTAAGGAGTCATATCCATAGTGAAGTCAGATTACTTTCTGACAGTTAAAAAGATGAACTCCGCAGTATTTTAAAGCAGCCTTCCCATTCTGAGCCGCTTCTTAGTGTGTACCGGATTAGGCTGCGCACATGCAGGAAGCTGCTTTTTGGAAACGGAGAATGTCTGCCACATCGGAGTTTGCGTAGTGTTGATTTAGCTCATATTTATGTCAACTACTGCTTGGGCAGTCATGGTTCAATGTTGACTTTGAAGTCTGTTCGTGATTTCAAGACTAGTAGCTCTTGTTTATGAAGTGGTACTTGGGCATGCAGGTCAGCAGCTACACCCTGCACAGTGGTTTATAGGGCAAAGGGTGTAAGTCAGGTGGAGAGCTGACTGCCCCAGATAGTTGGATAAAAACCCCTCAGCCTTCTCCTGTGTAGAATCCTGCTTCGTTGTTCTCAGTGTAGAGGACTTTTCACATAGTGTCGCAGAACAGCAGTCAATAACATCTGGATCATTACTTGCTGTGTGGCTGAGCAGGTGCTCTGTCGGGTATTTTGTGATGACATTCACACATAGAATTGTCACTGGTGGTACTGAAGAAGACATTCAATATGTGCAGAAGGGGTGGGAGGTTGGGTGCTGCTGTGACCTGTTTCTCCAATGCACGTTGTCTCTAAGTGAAATGCATTTATATAAACTGAAGAAATGCAATTCCTTGTGCATTTTCTTACGAGATAGTTTTGCCATGTTGAGGTGTGGGGTGGTTTTAAGCGCTTTTTCATTTCTTTGTACAGGACACTGATCTGGTGCCAAGTGACATAGCAGCTGGTTTGACTCTGCTCCATCAAGAGCAAGATAAAATGGAAAGTTGCCCAAAAGAGCCTGAAGAAGTCCTGTGTCATTCTCCATCATCTCTTGTGGTAAGATAGGGTTGTTGCAGCCTCTGGTGTAGTTACTCTAGGAGGTGGTGCCCGATCAAATTGAAATGCAGTTCTTTGTGCAAGGGATTTTTGTTTTTGTTTTGTTTGGTTTGTAGCAAAACTAAACACGACTATGAAAATTCACAACAAATTAAATTGTTAATAAATACAGTGAAAACATCTTGATGAGTTTGCAGTCAAAACGTATGTCTGCTTTTGCGTAAGCAAATTCACTTACACGTGAATGGAGAATTAAGTGCAAAAAGCGACCATTTAGGACATCTGATCATTGTTGAAGAGCTGGGAGAAAAAGGGAACAGAGAGAAAATAAACATTCCGTACTATCTGCATAGAACTGAAAAGCTAGTCTTTTAGTATTGTGGTCTGTTTAAATTGTCTGCTGCAATTATCGAGACAAAGTAAGAAGCAAAAATGTTGTCTTTGAAATGCTTGCAGATGATAGGGCATGGTTTGCCAGCTGATTCTTTTGCTAGCTTTCTGTGGTAAAATGCCTTTGTAAATTATTTTACTTTCTTTTGGTCTGTGTTTTATAGAAGTATGTAATTCTAGTCCAGCCAGTGCATTTCTGTCAACTTCCTTTTGAATCCCCAGATGTGATGGGGTCATGCTTTAAAGGTCTTTACCAGAGAGATCTGCTGCAGGCTCTGTAGCCATTCCCTTTACATCCTTGAGTAACATATTTGGAGTGAATATCATTTTCAGTATTGAGCTTATCAGTGTAGAAGTATTGGATGAAACTGATTTAGTGAGAGCTTTTCAAGATTCTTGAGCTGTGTAGCTACTTTTTTCCTGGAAAATGAGTGGCTATTTTTGGGTCCTCTTAGACCTTGAGGATTTTGTTTTCTTCGTGCCTTAATTTTCACTAGTCTGTGTTCAGGTTTTATCTGGGGCTGTCTAACACACCTTTCCTCCTCTCCTTCCTTTTCTTCCCCTGTGTCCTTTCAGACAGATGATTTGGATATCGAACTGGAGAATGCTGCTCACTATATGCTGTTTGCTGCAGCTGCCTATGGCTGGCCCTACTACATATACACCAAACCATTTACTGCACTCTGTAAGCTCAGTGGTGGCTGGTACGTTTGATCAAGAGCTTAAAAACTTGTAGCTTCTTTTTATTTAACTAGCATTAGCAGAAATGAAATAGTTTCAATAGCAGTATTTTTGTTGCATTAGATTACATCGCTCTTGGGAGTAACTGAGCTTGACTGGTAGAGTTGTCTTTCATTAATTCAACAGAAAAAAATTTCCAACATCTTTCCACTCTCAGAAACAGATTAGCTTTTTTTCATATGAAAAGTTTGTGATTGAGATAAAGTTCATTTAGCAAAATGGCAAATGAAGAATTGGAATTAAACCAAACGTTTTAAAATGAGGCTTTTTAGAACTGCCTTTTGGACACATCTGTATGTATAGAAATACAAGTGTATCAACAGTTTTCCCTGTCTTAGGAAAAGTTACCTGTTCCTCGAGCCTCTGTTTTATTCCCTTTGCCCCCTTTAGTCAAAAAAAAAAAAAAAGTTTAGTTGGTATTGAAGTGTGCATATTGCTGTGTAGGAGTACTGTATATTTAAGTGACCACTGACATTTGTGACTGTAACAATGATTTTCTTAATTAGTAACATGAAACATAAGTATAGCCCCCTGCAATATAAGTGACCTGGAAAAAAACTATCATGTAATACAACAGGTAAAACATGAGATAGGCCTGCTGTACAGAATTTGTTTTGAATTTCCTTTTTGCTTGTTTGTATTTTCTGTCACTGGCCTGTAGTCTTAAGAATTCTTCTCTTATTGCATTGTTTGCTCTGCGGGTGGTCCTGGTGCAATGGTGTATTTGCCAGTCATTCAACTGAAAATGTACAGCATGCTGCTCAGGCAAAACCAGGTTTGTTGGCAGAGGCAGCGTCTTGTGTCAGACTACTGGTACTATTGCAAAAAAAAAAAAAAAAAGAGCTTTTGAGTCCTGGCAGAAATCCTGCTGCACATGTAACTGAGTTTGATTCCTTGAAAGGAAACCTAGAAAATTGAAACATGAAAGTTTTTCTCTTCTGTGTTTGTTAGTTGCAGCAATAGACCAACAGATTCGGATATAACTGGCAGTGATCGTCATAACTTTCACTTTGGATCCATCCTAAAAATAACAGGACTGCAGTACAGAGACTTCATTCATATCAGTTTTCATAACAAGGTAAACAATCTGGACAGGCATTCAGCAAAAAACAGTGAGTCGTTCATTGAAAGCAAGGGATGAAGTAACACTCAGTTCTGTTGTTTTTTTTTTTTCTAATCTAAAGGAATAGCCACAAAATATTTACATAAATCTGTCTCAGTATTGCAAAAAAGGCACTTACAATAACTTAATAAGAAAATAATTCAGCTGCTTTCCAGAATACAATAGAGAGCTCAGTAAGAGAGCTTTCAGAAGGTGAGAACTAATGCTTACTCTTACAAAAACTCGGTGTCTTTACTGATTACCCTTTTCCCCTCCAGATCTATGAGATTCCATTTTTTGTTGCTTTGGATCACAAAAAAGAAGCTATTGTAGTCGCGGTGAGAGGAACCTTGTCTTTTGAGGTATTGGCCATCTGACATAAATAATTGGTTTTATAGAAATGGGTGAGCTCCTGGTATCTAGAGGAAATTGTGTTACGCTGGCACATGTGAAAATAACTCGCCCGCAGGTGTGAGTCCTCCAGGTATAAATTGTAAGCCCTCCGGTCCTTGGGTGGGTCACATTCCCTGGACCACTGGAAGCGAGTGTGGAGGGCGGGCAGGGGTGATGCCTTTTCCCTGTGAGTGGAGGTGCATTCGTAACGTGTGCGTTTGCAGCTTGGAAACAGTTGCTGAAACCAGAGCTGTGATTGCTCTGTGCGTTTGCCTGGGTGGTGCTTTGTGGCGGGTGGTGCTTTGTTGCTTACGTGCTTGGAAGCCAGCTCGGTGATGTCCCTGTGACAGTGCTGTGTAGCAGCATGTAGTGCTGTGTAGTGCCATGTAGCAACCCATGGGCTGCGAAGCCCCGCAGAGACCTCTGACAACGCTGTCTTGTTTACAGGACATTCTCACTGATCTGTCAGCGGAATGCGAAGACCTGACGCTGGAGGATGTTCTGGAGAATGGCTTGGTGCATAAGGTGTGTGCAGTCTGCTGCTGTTTAGAAATCATCTCAGCAGTAAGAAAACTGTGAACATCCGGGATCCTTTAGTTAAGCGGAAGAGTATTCTTGTGAGATGGATTGCACAAATTATTTCCTTGCCTTGGTTGTTGCATCAAATACTGCCTCTGCAACTGCAAGGTGGAATTTGTAATCTTCTTGTCAGGCTTTATGTCCTTATTAAATATTGCAGAAACCTTGTATCCATTATGTACAAAACCACTTGGTTATAACTAGACTTCTGTCAGGAGCAAGTTAACAGAGAGGACTGGCTTTGCAAAAAGAGAGTTGTTCTGTGACGGTGTTGTGTGTAAAGTGTGTGTGTGTCACACTTCAGATTCAATGCACCCTTCTCTTCTGACTTCAAATGCTGTCTTGTAGGGAATAACTCAAGCTGCAAATTACATCTATCGAAAGCTAATCAATGATGGAATTTTAAACCAGGCTTTCACAATTGCTCCGGTAAGTTACCTTCCAAACAGTTTGGTTTGCCAGAAAAATTACACAAAGTGTCTCTGTCCGTCTGTGTTTCAGACTTCTCTTTCTGTCTACAGGAATATAAACTTGTGATAGTTGGTCACAGTCTGGGTGGTGGAACAGCTTCTATATTGGCGATCATGCTCAGGAACTCTTTCCCAACGCTAAGATGTTATGCCTTTTCTCCTCCAGGAGGACTTTTAAGGTAAATGTGAGACTTCTGTTACTTGGTTCTGTGTCTAAGATGTAAAGATGTTCAAGGCAATTGACAAAGACGTTAGATGGTAACTCTGGGCTTGACTGTTCAGAGTTTGTTTATACATTCTCCACTAGAATCAGATTAGATCTCCATCTTGAGTTATGGTCGAGTTCTTGGGGGAATGTTACAGAATGAAATATATCTAGCGAATTCTGTCAGGTGGTATAATCAGAGTTTAAAATAAATGTTTTGGAAGTAAAATGCTCACCTGACTAGTCTGGCTTGGCCTGTTTGACATCTACATGTCCCGTTGTGATCAGCGTTGAAATTACACTGTCGTCTGTGTTGTAGCAGCAATCTGCTGCTGTTGCCATGTATTTGTATTTTTTGTTGATTTTTTGATGATCATGATTATCATAAAACTAAAGTGTGCCTATCTCTTTAGTCTATCTAAAGGGTGCTTTTTTTTTCTTCTTAAGCAAATCACTTGCAGATTACACTAAGCACTTCATTGTTTCAGTCATTGTTGGAAAGGACCTTGTCGCAAGGTGAGATGGAAATATTTTTAAATTGTTCTTTCAAGGATGCGTTAGATTGCAGACAATAGGAGGCTTTGCTTTACTTTGTTCCATGTGTGTTTAAACAGGTTAAGTATGCCCAACATGGAGGACTTAAAGAGGAGAATAGTGAGAATTGTGGCAAACTGCAACAGACCCAAGGTGACTAAATGCCATTCCTGGTGAAATGTCAGTGGGATTGTTAGCCGGGTTAAGCCCCGGCTTTAATGGTCTGACAGTTGTGTGTATTTTGATCTTAATGAGGAGAGTTACAATTGTGTGTTGAAACAAAAGCGTTTGGTTTTAATTCAGTGACACTTGTGTTGTCTCTTATCCTATAAAGCTGTCTTGTTGGAAATTAAGATTCAGCAAGACCTGGAAGATATCCGTGCACAACATTCAAGATCTGAAATGATGTGTTTGCTAGTTTTGCTGGTAAAGGAAACTGTTGAAGAATGAAAAGAAAGAAAGAAAAAACCAAGCCAAACCAAACTAGCTGAAATTATGAAAAATCAGCAAGATTACTTACTTCAATAAGCCTTTAGTATCAGGAAGTAAACAAATTAGTGGTTTTATTTAAATGTTACCTTCAGAATTCATTTGGAAAGCAAATATTTCTCTGTTACGATGTTAATTTCTTACCTCTTCTTTTTACTGTTAGTGAGAAACATGGTTTTGAAAGTGCTGGAACAGTGTGGTGTCAGGCAAGGTGATACTGAGGAGTGGTTTAAAGATGCAAAACTGCCATTTCTGAGTATCTAAAGTTGAATCTGCTCTACTCACAAGATTTCCGTGTACTCTCAGGATCAGGAGGCATGTAGAGGGCCTGGGTGACGTAAATGCAGAATAAGATAACGGACAGTTACAAGTTACAGAGCATGTGCATACTATCATTTTTAATCTTGTAATGGTAGTTGCAGATGATGTGTGTGCAAGCAAGCACACAACTAGATATAAGTTACTTGCAGAGATGCCAAAGCCCAACTGGACTGTTTTTCTTTCTGAATTCAGTACCAGATTTTGCTGCATGGGTGTTGGTACGAAGTGTTTGGAGGAGATCCAGATAACTTCGCAACTGAGCTGGATGGTAGAAACCAAGATGCCCTCAGCCAGCCGCTTCTGGCGGAGGAGAGTTTAATGGTTCGTCGGTCACCTTCGCACAGTGCTCTTGAGGATGAAGCACACTTAAATTCACCGCCTCGGTATCCTCGTCTGTATCTGCCTGGAAAGATTATCCATATTGTAGAAGAATCCAGCTCTAGGAGGTAAGTCGAATAAGGAATACCACTGTCTTGTTTTCCTAAAATCTACTTAAAGCTGCTTCTCGCTTTCCAAATACATGTTTCCAGCCCTGCTCCTCATGTGCATCTCCAATACCCATCTCTGGTTATGACGCATTACCCAGCTTTTCAGTTTTTACTCTGTGCCTCCCTGCTTCTTTCTGGTTTGTTTAAAGCCATAGGAAGTGTTTCTTTTTATGCCTGCATGCCTTATTCTGCCCACATATTGCATGTGCTCGAGGGATGGTTTTAAACAGCAGGACTGGCACGCTGCCGTTCCCGCCTGAGGCTGCAGGTCTTGCGGTCTCATGTCCTGGTGATGGAGAAGTGATAGCAAAGTACCGAGTTACTGAGTAGGTACGTGAGTAGTGGTGGTGAGAAAGAGGCAAAATACTGCCCTGGCCTGGCTGGAGAGGTCCAGTTGCCCAGTAACCAGTGCGCCCATGCAGCCTCTGGTTTCTTGTCCTGTGCTGCTGTGTTGTGGATGCAGGAGAGTGAGACGGAGGCAACAGAAAAGCTGAAATTGCTGGAAGGGTGAAGAGCGGGGGGGAGGAGAGAGGTATTTGTGTTGTGTTGACGCTGGGGTTTTTAGACAAAAAAGCCTGAAACAGCCCACAGGCTAGACAGTCCTCGATATCCTCCCTTGTTTCATTCTGAAAGAGAAATAAGAGCAGCTGTAACTTGCCCAAGACCATCTTACAGAAGAAAAAAACCATCTCTAACTTACAGAAGAGGAAAGAAAAGGGCTGGAGAAGAAATCCACTTTTTTTCCTCCCCTTCAGTAGATTAGTATTGTATTTAAGCTTCACATCATTAACGTTTAACAGTTTTGATACTGGTTTTACAAGTCAGATACATTAACACCTGTGACATAGCAGGCTTACTGGATGGTTGCTCTTCTGTTGAGTTCACTTCTTTTCCTTCATTTACTCCACAGCACAGCATTTAATCATTTTTTTTTCTTAACTGGACTAGCACACAGGAGCCCCCATCATGTACTGTTCTCTAAATAAAATCCTAAATGCACACTATATGTAGCATTAAATCCAGTGTCTCGTCTCCTTCTGCTACCACTGTGACATTCCCTAAAGGTGACATCAGCCCCTGATCCCCCTTTGCTCGGCCTGTATCCAGTGTTTCTGTGAGCAGGGTTATTTGCTAGCTGCTGTCACTGTTCAGGCACAGTAGGAGCTGGCGTAGTTCTGCCTTCAGGGGGGTTTAAGGGCGGTGTGTCTGGCTGCTGGCTGCAGGTCAGCCCTGGAGCTGGGGGAGCTGCTTTCCTGCAGGCTCCCGTTCCTCCCAGGGCAAGGGCCGGACCCTCTGGGTTGGCTGCTCCAGGCCTGGCATCGCGTGCTAGTTCTGACAGTCTGAGCCCTTGTATTGGTATTTGTGGTGTGCATTGGTGGTTTTTTTTTCAGGTTGTGCTCTTCAGATATTAAATATGCGGCAAGATGGTCCAGTGAGGAAGTCTTCAACAGCATTCTGATAAGTCCCAAGATGGTAACAGACCACATGCCAGACGTTGTGCTCAAAGCTCTGAAAAGTTTGTCTCAGGAACATGGATCGTGTATGTCTTGTCAAGCACGAGAATGTAACGCCAACGTGGAATAACCCAAGCCTGAAGATGAGGTACGAGGTTTTTTATTGGCGGTTTCAAGTATTCAGGACACGTTCATCCCACCTCCATACCTGTGGGGCTCAGTACTGCTCTCAGATTGCGTAGAACACACAAGGGTCCCAAGGCCCTTGTCTCGGCAGCGACCGCCAGTAGCAGTTTGCTGGTTGAAGCACAGATTGCGCATTCATGCTGGAGGTTCAGCTTTTACAGAACAGAGCAGTAGGACAAGGTCCAGCTGAGCCTGCGTCCGCTGAACACTCGACCGCGGTGAGTGCGGGCGGGAGGACAGCTTGGCGTACGCCTGAGAGCAGAGCCCGGTCAGACCTTAGAGCAAAGTCATGAAAGTCCCGTTCTGCTGCAGGGGTCACAGCAGGCCCTGGGCAAGGCCGGTGGGCGGTGTGGGGAGGGAGTGCAGTGGCAGCCCTAGGGGGGGGCGGGAGGCAGCAGCAGCAGGGCTGCCCCCGCCGGTTTTTAAGCAGGCGTTCTGAGCGATTGCACTATTTTTTCTTAGAGATTGTATAATCCCGGGGGGGGGGGGGGGGGGGGGGGTTACGGGGTGCTGGGCTTTTTGTGGTCTATATTTGCTCTGCTTGTTTTTTGTTTT
>Ga0181612_144215_pt1 | contig 12788 bp, 11 predicted proteins | sample HoacroProtozoa21_FD_119630 | JGI IMG/M metagenome (GOLD analysis project Ga0181612, IMG submission 119630) | Hoatzin crop microbial communities from Cojedes, Venezuel. Combined Assembly of Gp0051906, Gp0051904, Gp0051908 | reverse complement strand
TCTCCTTCTCTGGAGATACTCAAAACCTGCATGGACGAGGTCCTGTGCAGCCTGCTGTAGGTGACCCTGCTTTGGCAGGCGAGTTGAACTAGGTGATCCACAGAGGTCCCTTCCAACCCCTATGATTCTGTGATTTAGAAGGGAAATAAGTAAAATCAGAATCAGAGCTTTATTTTGTAGTCATGTGCTCAGCTGACACGTAGCTGTATACATATTTGCTTGTTATTTGTCGGTAGTTTGAAAGGCTCGCCAACAGAATTGTCTGAGTAGGGCTTTTCTAGATACCACAGAGTAAAACGCATATATGTATTGTTATGAACTAGCAAGGTTAATGGACTTAAAACTGAATTGGTGTTATTAAAGCACACAGTTAACTGAGAATTAGACAACTACAGAATGTATTGGGGCATTATGAATTTTTTTGCCTTTATATTTAGGTGTTTTTGCAGCTTTATCTTTCATTCCTTCTTTTTACTACTTTTTGTGTAAAGAAGCCACTGTGTTTTCAGTAATGATGCAGGCGTTTGCAGATATTGACTGTTGGCCTTGAACACCACAGACAGAGTTAACGGCACGAAGTTTTACTCATGTACAGTATCTACCCTTTCATTAAGTTTATGTGAAACAAGAGTCTGCATTTTTGCACAGTATTAATCCTGTTGGCAATAGAGGGAAGAGCAGTTTCCTGAGATTTTCTGTCTTGTCTGGTGGGTAGATATACCTACATCCTAGGGATGTTTTAAATAAACTAGCATCCAAACAAGCCTATCTCCCCCTCCATTACCACTTTCCTGATATGAAAACAGAAGAAAGGTGTGATATGAAAGACACCCCCGCTCAGTGTGGATTGCATGTAAATATTATGGAAACTTGATACAACATTAACTTACTCCCACACATGTAGGAGCGGTAGCCAGCACATGAATTGTATCTTACAACATGGTTTAGCCTACCACACTAGCATCTGACTTGCTAATCCATCTCCCATGGGAGACCAGGTCTTAAAAGATAGTTTCGGGCTGGAAAGAGGCCAAATAGTTTATGTAAGCAAGCAGGAAAACAAATAGGGTGCTTGAAATGTGCTCTTCAAATTGCAGAGCCATCCAGTAGTTAATAGTCAAGATGTTACCTGTGGGAAGAGAGGGATCTTGCAGATTTTTTTTTTCCCTGTATGCAGATTGCATGTCCATAGTAAAAAATACAATAATATTTGTTTGTACGTCTTCTGTTCATGCAATCATCTGAATGACACAGCTACTCGGGTGCTGTGCGGGTAGTATGGGATATACTGTCAAATCCATGGCTGCTGTCGTACTGTGCCACCACTGCAGGGACCTGTGCCTGGGCTGGAGATGGGCACTGAGCGAAGCCGGGATGGGAGGGGGTGCGCGTGTGGTTGGGGCACACTGGTTTACCCACACCGAGGTGAAAGCAGTGGCTCAGCTGCAGGAAGCTGAAGCTTATTGCGAGTCTAATTTGCAGCTGGGTGTTTGTGGGGTTTGTACTTCCCTACAGGAGTTAGGCTGGTTTGCTGGGTTTGTTAAACTGGCTGTAGTGGCCCCTTGTTTACCCTTCCTGTCCTCTGCCGCCTGCCTTCCGCCACAAGTGACACTCAGACCCACCAAAGCCACAGAGTGGTGGTCATCTGAGAGCGCTGCAGCTTCTGAGCTGGCACCAGATCTGTGCGGTGAAGTGCGAAATGTTCACAGGAAGCAGAGAGGAAGCCTCTGGTTAGTGAAGTCAGCTGTTGATAGTTCTTCTGCACTGAAACCCTTTGGGAGAAACGGGTGAAGACTGAAAGCGATGAATGGCAGTTTTGGCAGGAAGCACATCTTGCAGCCAGGCTGTCTCGTACCCTGGCCACACAGTGCCATTTTATTGGGATATATCACCCAGTCGTACACCTAATTCCTCTGCTGATGCAGGGAGAAATCCAGATCTAACCCCTAGGCCTGTGATTCATTGGACTTAACGATGATCACAAGAGGGATAAACAGGTGAAAAGTGTCACCTTATCTGCAGAGCTGAGTCAGAGTAGGGGAAGAGGGAGCAGGATGGGGCTCGGCTTGGCAGAGGGAGGAAAGCAGTGACAGCTGTGCGAGGTGGCACGTCAGCTTGTTCAGAAGGGCGTTAAACAGCAAGCAATGACGCCGAGTCACATCAGCTCTTCCTGAGCATGAAAACAGGCTGAGGGAAAAGGGACAGAAGAGAGCGTACATTTTATTTTTAAGAATGTGAAGCAAAGGACATGAATAACAGAATGGCAGGATGAGAACTGTGCAAAGCCTGTATTTTGCCTTTGTCCTCTGTTAATATTTGAAGATTCTTGAATATTAAGTCCCCTTTCACAGTGTATACATTTTCAGGTTGGCCTCAAAAGGCAAGGACTTTTGTGATGAGGCTGAAACAACCTGCAGCAGCAGAAAGCTCGGAAGACAGCAAAAAAATCTGCAATGTGCTGAAGTTGAAATACTTTCCATTAGATCTTGGATTACTACAAGGGAATGACAGGGAAATTAATTCTTGACGATATTGGCATTGTCAGAATGCGCCGTGTCACCGTGGGAGTGAAAATTCCTCAAGGGGAAAACTTGTGGCATGCGCATGCAATTGCTGAGACAACTCAGGCCTTTAAATCTTAGTGCTGCAAAGAACAAAGGTTTTTAAGACCTTATTGTGATAATTTGATCTAACTTTCTCCTCTTTTTTTTCTTTTACACAGTGCCCACGTATCACAAGTCAGTAGTAACATTCCTGCTACTGGAGAGTAAGTGTCTCTTTTACAATTTTGTAGCTACCTTTTTTGTATATTAGAGCTTTTTAAAGTATTGCTGGTTATTCTTTGATTTCTCCTGAAGAGTTGTTCTTACACAAACAAAAAAAGGCATTGTTTTCCAAACAAAAGCATCTGCAATGGTAATAAAGCACTTCCTTCTGAAAAATTTGCAGGCCCTTGGTTCTTTCCTCGCACTGTGCCTGTCTTGTTTTGGTTCGGCAAAACTTTCGTATTTAGAGAAGCCATTCGCACTGTATCATCCTCTTGCTCTTGTTTGTGCCCTGTTGCATCCCAGAAGAGGGTGGGGCTTGACCCCCACTACCATAACTGACAGCAGCAGAGCTAATGACTTGGCCCCCTTGCCAGAGCTGGAAATTCCCAGTGGCTGATGGGTTTGCAGAACTAATTCTTGTCAATAGATGAGACACCGACCTACCTGCCAAGTTAAACTGTGTGGATTCTTGCAATTTCTAAGATATTTTGAGTTTTTCAGAAACTGCAATCTCAGCAAACTTACAACTGTAGCAGCTTAGCAACAACTTGTGTAAATTCTCTGGAGAAGTCAGCTCAGGTGCAGGTTCCCATACTCATAGCTACTCAGTTGAAAATTAACCAGCAAATCCTGCAAATAACTTTTTTAATTATGGAAAAAACACTGGAAGCTATATATGGACTTTGGACAGGTGTGTTTGAAAAACTGATTCTTCAGCAGTCTGCTTAAAGCATTGCAAGAAGCAGGGATGTGGTGGGGATGTTCAAAAATGTGTTTCCAAATTATCTTTTTGAAAAATAAAAAAAATAGATTTTGCCCAGAAAAACTTCCTGTGATGAAGGAACAAAAGAAATATTGCAAGAAAATGTCAGTACCAAAATGAAGGAGATTTGGTTGTATTGAAAGTTTCAAGTAGTCTCACATCTTTAACTGATGCCACCGCAGAGGCTCCCTTGCTGTGGCTTGTGTGGAAGCCCTCTTACTGCCCGTGGGCGTGATGGTGATCTCACACCAGAGTAAGTCAGGGGTGGCTGTGGGTGCATTCATGGCACAAGAACAGTGCGAAACCAGCATGAACTCAGAACCAAACCCATGCTTGGTCACCGAGTTAAGCATATGAAGAGTTTGTAGGAAGGTACTGTTTGCATGTTCTCATCCCTCTGTGAGACAGCAGTGAATTGCCATTTGCAGATGATCCATCGCCTTACTGAGCTCGGATTGCACGAGAGACTTGACCGGCGTCAGCGTGACTGGGTATCACATACAACTTTGTCAGGGCAAGATCTGTTGAAATGGAGAGTGAGAGTGAGGCACTGACGTGTATAGCTGCAGTAAGTAAAATCAGCCGTTTTACTGAAGGTTCAGACGTCCCTAGAAATAAAAAAGAGCAAGATGAATTGGGAAGGCTCAGCTCTTCTGAGGGACCTGACCATCAGGGTATCTGAAGATTTTGGCTTAGCTCTTTGCAGATGTCACAGCCCTAGGACATTTTACACTGCCTTGCCATCTTGATAAAGCGTAACCCTCGGATACCCTTGCTTTATTTATTGTTGCAGAGAGGGAGCTCCACAAAGCCTTTGAGCTCAATTGACCTTATTTTTCGGCTTGACAGGTATTTAGAGAAGACAATCCGCTCAGCCGTGGAGCAGCATCTCTTTGATGTTCATGGCTCAGGCGGCCAGAGTTCAGAGGACTCTGAATCGGGAACGTCTTCAGCCTCTTCTAATGTGTCTGCCAGGCAGAGGAGGCGACACCACAAAGAGCAGGAGGAAGCCCGGAGAAACAGAGACATGTACGAGTCTGATTTCTTTGTTTTGGAAAGTATATTTGATTAAGTGTACCCTAGTCATGTCCTCTTATCGAGGCAATGCTTAGTTCTGTTATGAAATGCACTGGCCCTTGCCCTGAGTTGAAAGTGCAGAGCAGACTGCAGTGCCTGTGCAGAGCTCCATTGCATCAGTTAGAGCTGGGGAATGTAGAGTTTATTAGAGGTCATGGAGTGGGGCAAAGCATGAGAAGAATCCATTCTTTTTACGCAGCATAGTAGAGTTTTCAATTACAGTACGTCAGGTTGTTTAATTACAGTATTTGTTGCTTTAGTGGAAATTCTCAAGCAGTTGGTCCTGTTGCCTGTAAATTTTCTTTAGATAAAAACATTGGGTTTAGATGCTTTTCTGAATTCAGGTTGCCTTCAGAAATGAGGTCAAGTTCCACTTTTGTATGTGGAGGCACAGCTTATATTTGGGTTTATTGAGGAGACGTGGATTTTGTCTAGAAGTAGAAAAATCTTTCTCTTGATTAATCAAAATCTAAGCATTTTTATTCACCTTGTTACACAAACTTTAAACACGATTTAGTGGTGAATTTCATTAAATGTCTGTCAAAGAGTAAAAATAATGCCTATTTTTCCTTTCATACTCCTCCACTTGTGGCATTTATTGTGTGGTACAAATGTATTACCACCACAGCCTTAACAAACACTTGCCCAAGGCATAGCTACCCTTGAGGAACTGTAACTACAGAGTTTGCAAGGCCATGATCTAATTGATGCTTACACAAATGTCTAGCTTTAACACAGCACTAGCTCTTGTAAAGAATGTGTATACTTGACTGTAGTATTGGATTGCTGGGATTTCACATTAGATTCTGAAGTAAACATCTGGTCTCTTGTTGTTTATTCCTGGGTGCTGAATTCCTCGAATCCTCTTGGATCTGCATCTTCCTATGTGAAACCACTTTTATAGAGGTGCATAACCATCAGTACCTCATGCCATTTCCCAAAATATGTCAATGCTACTGTTGTAAAAAAATCCATAGTGACAAAACAAAAAAGTCGTTTCCATAGTGAATGAAAATATACTGTGTATATGGACTGGGAAATTGGCACTTGAGTGTCACTAAAGTATCTGGCAGCAGCTCTGAAGTAGTTTTTCTTGTTTAGTAGCCCTGCTGACAGGCTTCTCGGGTAAGTAGGTCAGAGACTGGCTAGTGTACGTGTTTGGAAGCATATAGTACTGCAGGGCTTATTTTCAACATTGCGTTACAGAGCTGCCTTTGGACATGGTTGACACAGTTGTTCAGGTTCCGTCCGTAAAGCTGGAGCCAAGGATTTAAAGCACATCGGAAGTTTTGAATGCTGGCTAGACTTCAAATTGTTTTCCCTGGTTCCCTTAGGTCAGATTTCTGGAACTCCTTTGGGTGAATTATCAAAATTGGGAATTCTTTTCAAAACTTCTTTCTTTGCTGTTGTTTTGGTTGTCAGTGACTTCATCTCCTTGCCTTGTGACGGATCACAAGAGGATTTGTAATGTCACAAGATGGGACTTCAGATAGGAAGAGTGTTTATCACAAAAACACATACATGAACTCCCAGGCTTTGCAGTCTACATGATCTACAGGCTATGTATATCTAAATAGTCTGCTCAGGGGGTTGTGAAAACATCCACAAAGTCAAATGTGTTATCTTAGAAGTTTAATCGTAGATACATAATACCTCTTTGTGTTTCGTTTCCACCAATGAAACCTAGAGATTCGTGATCTAGAAAATCACTGGAACATTCTGGTTTTGTTTTTGATCTGAAGATTTTGTCATGCTGGCACTTTCCAGATACTACAGAGTAGCTGGTTTCTTGTCACACTGATGCAAGCCTAGATAAATTCTCCTGTCGTTCACAAAAGCAGACTTGGGAATCGCACAGCACTGTATAAGGCAGCTGCACATACAACAGTTAGCAAACGTTCCAGTTTCAATGTCAAATGTAAGCAGCCTGCCTTTAGCCTCCGGCAGGGTAGGATGGTGAAGAGTGAGATGCATTGTGTTTCTCCTGTTCCCATAATGTAGTGCTGTGTTATGTATGTGCATCTTTATTACTGCACAAAGTAGAGGGAAGACTACTATACAGGTTGTGAACGGAAAACTGCGTGCTGAAGGAGCCAGCAGGCTGACTGTGCAGGGCAAGATAAGCCATACACCAGGCTGCTGGAAGGCACGCACAAACCCTGCTAGCCCAGACAGTCCCATCTAGTGCACCACGTGATGACTTGCAGCTAGCCATCCTGTTCACTTGCCAGCACAGCAGAGCAGTTCTGTGTCCTAGCAGTTGTGTTGCTGTTGCAGAGTTGCATTCCCTTTTCTGTTTTGTGTAATTCCCAAATAGGAATCAGGCATTTGGCTAAAGCACCAGCACAGTCCCGCTCTTGCATTTGAGAATACGAGCACGAGGGCTGATTATGCGGTGTCATGCACCAGAGGGAGATCCTTGTGCCACAGCTGTGAATCACTTCTCTGAATTAACAGCACATGTCTCAAAGGAAAATATGTTGCGTATTCTCTATAAAAATACCACAGACAGCCGGGAGCTGGTCCAGCTTCCATGTGAAGTCGGTGGGATTCTCTGCATCGGCTTTAGTGGGAGATGAATCAAGTCCCAAATGTTGATCCTCACAGCTTTCTCACCTGAGGTGTGTACACCTGGCTTTCAGTTCTCACTGAGATTTAGCATTGCACAGTGTGTGTTGTTTGCTGCAGTGGGAAGAACCAGAGGTACTGGTTTCGTAGGGCGTAGAAGATGTTGCCGGAACTGCAGCAGTCAGCGTGATGCATTTCTCTGTTGCTACTGTAAATGTAGCGGGAGAGTGTTTTAAACAACCTCTTGTTGTAATGTCCCTTTTCTTTTTAGGGAAGTCGTCAACAAAGAGAACATTCCCTCTGGATTCAGCAATCTTGAAGACTGTATTCTAGCTGCTCAAGAAGTAGAAAAATTGCAAGACAACAGCTCCGGATATCTTAGTGAAAGGAGTAAACCAAAACGGCAGAAATCCAGCACAAAGCTTTCAGAGCTTAATGACAACCAGGACAGTCCTGTGGTAAGCTGGCATGCTATACTGTTTGACACCTAGTACTAGGGTGGGAAAAGTCTTTTTTATTTCAGTGCACATCTGGTTCCCTTGGGTAGCCATTTTTGCCTACAATACAAGCAGAAGTGGCTGTTTTGGACTACGGGGAACACTGGATCCTGCACTTGTAACCTTTGTGATGAGCAACTGAGAAGCCGTGTTCCTGCCATGATCCTCTTACTCCATCTATAGTCATTTTCTCTTTTTGCAACTTCTTACTGGTTGTTCTGAATTCAGCGAAGCATTTTGGAAAGAGAAAAAGATAGTAGGGCTTTTTCCCAGACTTTCAAAAATCTTGCAGGGAGGTTGGAACCTCAGATGTAGGTTCACACGTTTAGGTCAAGTTTATTTTTATGTTCCTGCTAAGTTCTGAAATCATAGATCGCAAGTGACTTCTTGATAATGAGATGACAAAGGTGTTTTATGCCTTTTCCCTGAAGTCTGTGTGTTAGTGTGGTGTGTGCAGTTTGCAAAACACTTTGGAGCGTGTTGGTCCGAAAGATGATCCCTCTAGCTTTTATTGAGGAGGTAAATGACAGTAATATAACATCTTAAAAATCTGGAATACTGTGGAATTTACCCAGAATATCTTGTGTGATCTTCACAGTAGAAGACAGTTTGCCAGCTTTCACAAGCTGTAGGATAAAACTGGTGCACCCTCATTCCCTCTCAACAAAACCAGACGCTGGTTGTAGTGTCAGCAGTTGAGAAACTGTACCGTGCCTCAGCGCAGGGTCTGCTGACAGTGACAGAAGTGCTGTGCGTCCCGGCGCCTGGCACCAGGCGTGCATTACACAGATACTAGTAACAGTGAAAGCTGTGCGAAAAGACTGCCCTTCCGGGCTATAGGACATTTCCTTCAGTTACACTTGAATAAGTTTTAGAGTCTGCTGTGAGCGAGTTCCTTATTAATGTGACATTGTGTTGGGACTTGTTTTGTTTAGGTCACAAAATTCTAATGATCTGATGCTCTTACCCTGTGCAGATTCTAGAGAGGGGCAGATTTGGCTTCTCTTTGTGATAAAAAGAAGGCAAGATGCCAAAAATTGTAGGCTGTGCTATGATTTAGTGCTCAGTATCAGTAAGCTACTCGTGATACTTCATGAAAGAGCACAGTGAGACAGATGCACTTTCACTTTGCGTCTTTGCTTGTAGCAATGGACTTTAAGATAGGGAAAGGTCAAGTGCTTACACTCTTTTCTGCACCTCTTCTCTGTACCTGTGGAGTGTAAAGCAGTTTAAACATAAATGAGAATTTGACTCATGATTTGGGAAAGACTGACAGAAGTGTCCACTTTTGCTGTGGACCTGAAAAACGTTCATGAAGTCTTAAAATGTGCCCAGAAGAAATGTCCTCAGACTTACCCGTGTCCATTGGACTTTGCCCTGCCCCTCATTTTGGATCTCTTGAGGGGCAAAGGCTGAAAGGAACATGAAACGGACTAACCTTGCAAAAAAGCACTGTGACCAAGATGACCATCAGTGTGGTTCTTGCTTGCTTTGCTAGAGGAAGTGTTGCAGTGGGATTGTCAACTGGGAGTACCGTTATGAAACAGCTTGCGGAAAGCACGGTGCCATGCTTTTTGAAGAGCAAAGGCTGCTTTTTAAGTTTTCATGAGTGCACTTATTCCATGCTTGCGTTTCAGAGACTGCCAGCAGGATGTTGGTGGTTTAGCTTTCTTTTGGCTGTATCTTTACACTTCAAATAATAATCCAAATTAGACTGCCTACTTGGAGTATCAAAGGACATAACCTGCACCTTAGCATTTACTAATAGGCCTTCATTATGTAAACAAGTTTGTGATGTTTTATCTTCTTAGCCACTGTTTTCTGAGCCTTCCTGCTTTTCAAAGCCTGTAAGAGTACGTAGGACAGTGTGTGGAAGCTTTCCTCTTAGCTGTCTAATTGCATCTGACTCAAAAGCGTAAGTCAGCAGTGGAAAAACTGTCAGTTCCGCTTACTCTCCGAAGCAAACCAACCACAAAGCATTAAAAGCTTGTAGCTGCATTTCAGGGCCATGGTAGCCAGGTACCAGTAGGACTTGATGAATCACACTAATCAAGGGTGGAATGACTGAGCTGTGTCACCTTATGGAGTTGGAGGTGTAGCAGTGAGAGAGGGCTGTGACTGCCCTAAGAAGTCTGTGCGTGCAGTTCCCAGGGCTGGGGCAGGAACCACACTCCACTCTACTGCTGACTTCCTCCTACTTCGGAGGGACTTGCTTAAAAACTGGGGTAGAAAACCTCCTGGGCATGTGCCCAGAGTGGCAACATGGCTTGTCTTCACAGTACTTTCTCAGCCTCTTAGAGGACTGCAGCATTAATGTTCCTAATGGTAGCCAAGACAAATTTCAGAACAAGTTGTCATAACCAGTTGAATTTCTTGCCCTGCCATCCTGTTAGCACAACTCAACGTTGCCTCTGTGCATATGGCAGTCTCTTTGCGTTCTTCTGCCTGCTTAAGAAGAAACCAGGGAAGGGTTTGGCTGAGAAGGGGAGTGTTGTCTAAGATGAACATAAGCAGTCCTGCTGGGAGGTTGCTGTGGATTTTGGCACCTGCTCTTACAGGACTTGTACACCGCAGAATTGTTCTCAAGCTCAGCCTGTGTGTCAATCTGTAAAATGGGAACTGGGGCGGTATCATACGGCGTTTTTCTGTTAGGCATTTTGAGGTCATCTGATGAAAGAGATGAAGCAGTGACCAGTTGTTTGTTTTTTTACAGGTTATGGGCAATAAATTGTGGGGTTTGTTTTGTTACAAATGTGCAGCAGGCAGTAGTACGATTGCTGTCTTATTTCTAGAAGTCCTGTTGGATGTTCTGTATTTGATCTATTTAATGGCCTGCAGCTTGAATCTGTTTGTCTTATGTATCTTACTGCTTTAACATTTACTGTATTACAGAGTATGGAAAGCTTTAGCTCATCCAGGCCTATAGACAGAACAGGACCTGATGACATGGAAATTTTATCTGAAGAAAGGTGATATTTTTTTTTAAACATATGTACATTTTATTTTCCCTGTGGTTGCAGTACAGCCTAGGAGATCTTTCACAACAGACTGAGAGGGTGACAGTTATGTTGCAGAACAGCATTACCCACCATGTCAGCTTCAAAGTAGAACTGTGTGGAGGCACTGTGTGTGTTGTGTGGGCTCTGCCCAGCAGTATGTGCCACCAAGACTCTTCTCCCTACCTGTTAGGAATGGCACTGAAGACGCTAATGGTGCAGACTTGAAAAGAAGTCAGCTGTGAAGTCCACACAGGGGACTGCAGAGCTTGTCTAGCCTTGTCCCTGGGTTGGGAATCGAGCCCTTTTCTTTGCGCTTCACTCTTCTGCGAGAGCTGTACAGCCCCACTTTGCTCGCTTGAGATGACAATTTCTCTCCACAGTTATGTTTGTTGGGAGAGTTGTATTGGTTTGGATTAAGGGCCCCGGAATTGAAGGACACTATATTTTTCACAAATCACTCCTGAGAGGAAGCAAAATACGTAGTTTAGCAGCCTGAAGTGCTGCAGCCCAGAGTGTCCCTTCATTTACTGAATTGGTATTAGCAAGTGTGCAGCAGTAGCAAGAATCTAAAAACCTGTTATGTGCAGAAGTCCTGCTTGGTTTTACTACAAGACAAGTCTCATTTTGTATTTGTAATATGTTGGTTTGTTTTTCTTTTTTTGTAGCAAAGAAAGTGAAAACGATGAGGGTTTTTTCAGACACTCTCAGGTTGGTATTTTTCGGGTTTTGTGTTTTGGATTTGTGGGCTCTAAATGAGCTTTTTATTGAATAGAAACAAGTAGTTAGGCATATTTTTGAAATTTTGTTTCTCACAGAGAAAAGAAGTTAGCATTTGCTTTTTCTTTACCTCCCCTCTGCTTTTTATTTACATAATTTAGGGAGCCTCTCAACCACTGAGGATTCTGAAAGCAGCTGCTTCAGTCCCTTCAATCCCTCCTTGCCAAAAAGGGAAGCGTCCCTGAAGTCAGCACTTTGGTTTAAGTGATGCCAAGTTCCCTTACTAATCATAGCAAGCAGGGTGTGTGACTGGTTATCTCCCAAGGGAGTAAGATTAGCTTGTCTCTCTTGATTTCTCTAAAATAATTTTGGTCTTTTATTCATGATTTCCCAGTGCAGCCTGTTGCCTGTGGACATAGGTGTCTGTGATCATTTGGCGTAGAAAACTGGATCATCATCTGCTTCTCTCTAAGGGTTGATGGTGGGGATGGATGTCAGGAAGGGAGATGTGACATTGATGGCAACAGCTTTTTCCCAAATTTCCATTTCTGCTCAACACCCACCTCCAGAATTCACTTTATGGTGTTTTTCATCTAACTATTCAGCAAAGGTTGGGGTTGGGTTAGGTGAACACATTCGCTGTCACTGATTCATTTGGGTTTGCTTGAAACACCTCTAGACAGCCAAAGCTTAAAAATATTAGGGAGAGTTATCTGAGGCACCTCTCCCTCAGCTGTGCACCCATTTTAGAGAAGCACAATAAAACAGCTATGGACAGTGCCTGGTTTCTGTTTGGAGTTAGCTGAGGGCCGATAGTATTTTTATGCTAGCTTCCTCTTGTATTTTTTAAGAATAAAAGCCACTATGCATTTATTGCCTTTGAAAGACTTCATTTCTGGTAGGTGGTATTTCCATCTGGCAGGAAAGGTTAAAAGAGTATTTTCTAACAGCTGGACTCTGACCAGCTGTGTTATAGCTGGAGAGGTTCATGGGACACTGAAACAAGTAACCTCTGCAAGGGCTGTTCATTGCTGCCTTTGATCACTGCTCTGACTGAGTTTAGATGGATCTCTTACTTTACTCCCAGAGGGCTAGTAATCCCCAATGATCTTGTTCTTTCTTGTGAGCTGTTGCATTTTCTGGAGGGTGAATTTTGCAATACCTTGTTCCTCACATACTGGCTTGCATGTGGACAAGGTGCTGCCACTGCCATGCCACCCAGTACTGCCATTAAGCTTTTAAATTAGTCTGGAGTAGGTATATTTGAACAGGAAACAATAATCTTAAAATAAACCTCTCCTTTAGAAGAGTTTTATAATTTAGAATTACAGCTGCGGGAGAAGACGTAGCCTTAACTCAAAGATTGTATTATATAGGAATTACAAGGTCAAGAAAATGT
>Ga0181612_134094_pt1 | contig 12789 bp, 5 predicted proteins | sample HoacroProtozoa21_FD_119630 | JGI IMG/M metagenome (GOLD analysis project Ga0181612, IMG submission 119630) | Hoatzin crop microbial communities from Cojedes, Venezuel. Combined Assembly of Gp0051906, Gp0051904, Gp0051908 | reverse complement strand
AGGGAAGTGGTCACGGCACCAAGCCTGTCAGAGTTCAACAAGCATCTGGACAACGCTCTTAGTCATATGGTTTAGTCTTAGCTGGTTGGACTTGATCTTCACGGGTCCCTTCCAACTTCAGATATTCTATGATTCTATGAACCACTTATCTTCACTTGGGTTTACCAGCGTGTAGTATTGGGCAGGTTGTTTGGAATTGTAAATGAGGAAGGTTTAAAAACACTTACCTTGCCTTGCCTAACTGTGCGGGAGGTTTTTTTCACATCTAATTGTTATTGCTTGAGGGTTTTGGTGGCTGCTTCTCAGGCATTACAGCCATGATACTGGAGTATTGTAGAAGGAGACTTTCACCTTGGACACATGATTTCAACATGCTAGATATCAGCTTTTGAGGAGTTCAGTTTTATGCTTTCAATGTTGTTTTGTTTTTAACTTCTTTGCTGTTTGAATTATTATATGATTACCATGAGTATTATGAACTGTGTAATTCCTTAACAAAGTGAATTACGGTATTTCTTTCCTTCCTAATAACAATTTTAGTCTATCAGTACTTCCAGTTTAAAACATTTTGTTCTTGTGAAACTGAGGAGTCTGCTTAAAAATTTCAATTTCAATTTTATATCTTCATTAAAAAAGAATATAATAATTAATTGTTTTGTCTACTAAGTAAAAAAAGCTGGAGTGGATTACTTCACCATATTGAGCAAAATTATGAATAAATAATTGAAATAATTTCTGTGCTTCTAGACAGCATCTTTCAAAAGCATCTTTTATTAGGCTTATTTTAAAAAAAACGTATAACATTTACTGGATAAAGTTTATATTTATTCTCCCAGGCTACCTATTTTTCTTAGCAACATTAAATCTTTTTTCAAAACTGCTTCCAAATTCAGCTGTGAGTGTTTCTTTACTCAATATTTAATACTTCTTCCCAACTTCAAACTTGTATTTTTTTCTTTGATGATATGTGGCAAGTTCACTAAATATTTACAGCTTTTAAATTAAGATTTGTCTCTGAACTTATGAAAAGAAAGTACTTGCAAAATGTGTGCTTTGGGAGGATGGGGAAGTCTGCCTGAGTCTAAGGGAATATGGAAGTTTGCTTGGACATACAGTCACGCTGATCACCTTGCACTGCCATATAGACACCTTATTTTATTGGTTCATGAAGGCAGTCACTGCCCCCCTAGACAACCGCAATAAATAATTTACCTGTTGATTGAGCAGTTACGGAAGCACTTTTAAATTCTTTTGGGTAGGGCAGGTGAGCGTTAAAGATGTCTTATGACTTGCATGGGTCTCAGTGATCGAATTTTTGTTATGGTTGTTGCTGACCATCTTATTTTCCACAATAGTTACAAAGCAAAAGATGTTAATGGGAGGATAGACGCAACATGCAATCATAAAAGAATCTTTGTTATAGTGCAGCTCAAAGAAGCACATCTGGAAGGTTCGCCATAATCACGCAACAAATTGCTCTGTGTTATAAATGAAGTGGTGAAAATTTTAAATACATGGTTCTTAAGGCTGATAATTATTTGGAAGGGTGTGTGTCTGCTTTGGAAGGCAAAGTAAAAAAATCTTTATGTTCACAAAAAAAAATTTATTCAGGAGTATTGAATATAATGAAAACAATTATGAAAGTACTCAAAGCAAATACTTATTACAGCAAATAAACACTGAGTAATCCATACGTCATTTTTTTTTCTACATAAAATGTATGTAAACCAACAAATAGATATTATGGTATATTTATTAACCTTTTTTTGATGATATGCAAACAAAAAAAGACAGCTTTTTCTTCTAGGTTAGGAAAAGAAGTATTTTGTGTAAATGAAGAAGTTCAGGTTTCATTCATGGTGTTTGCTTTGATGGTATCTGATTTCGTTGTAGATTGTTCTTTATTTTTTCAGTTGTAGACCACAATAAGCAGAGCCATCATCTTTCAGTGCCTGTAGATACAGATCAAATAATTAATTGTCTGTAATTTTGTACAAAACATTACAAACAATATTTGCAATGAAATGTTGATCAAGATTATGTCAGACAACAAATGGAAGTCCATAGCAAGATCAGACACAATCTGTACTATCACATCCATCCAGTTCCAAACCAAAATCCAAAGCATCCTTAGACAGCAAAGTAGAACGCTTTTATACATTTCCACCACTGCATTTAAATAGAGAAATCCAGATACGAAAATAATTTTTTCTCAGCCAGGATCTTAGACTAGAAAATCAAGGCATTTTACTTATGATTAGATTAGATGCACCTTTTTTTAACCCTGAAATTCATATGGTTTGGATGGCCAAATACCAGATAATTCACTTAAAAATTCTGAAGTGCCTTCTTTAAAAGCTTTGCTATTGGATATACTGTGTATAATTTATGTTTCTAATTCATGGATTTATATTGCTATAAATTCTATCTGCACTGAAAAAGGCATGCATTTGGGAATATTATTTGTTTGCTTATGTTTTTCTCCTTTTTGTGAATTTGCCTTTGACAGATAGTGTGCATTCTTAAAATAAAATTTTACTTCAAATGACAATTCCTTTCTCTCAGCCTACAGGTATCCACCGTACATTTAGCAGGGAAGGTATTATAAAAAGGGTGTGCAAAGGAAAGTTGCACGGTCTTTAAAGAAATTCACAAGAGATTAAACATGTACTGTGTTGCCTTTTCCTTTGTAGAAGTTACTTGGATGTTATTAATTTTGGAACATACCTGGACTCCTGAGAAATCCACCACATCACACATTTTTCTTCAGTGAGATTTTCATTAGTACATACATCTGGACTGTTTATTCTTCATGTCTGGGATTATGTATCTAGTCTCCACTACCTTTTGGGGTGAGTGCTTGATCAAGGAGGTTTGTACCTCTATGGTATTTATACCAATGACTCCAGGCATGTTGTTGTCTTCCTTCTCTTTGGCAGAGCAGTCCACCCATCATTGCAATTTACGTGTGTTGTACCCCAGCTTTCAGACTAGTAAATGAAGTAGCAACTAAATTAGCAGTCCTAAAGGTTTCTTGCAACAGGTAATGCAACATTCATGTGGGCTTTGTTCTGTGGTTGTCCATCATGGAACAAAGCAGTTGAACAAGACCAGTAAATTTGATATTTTTCATGCCATACACCATGTAGCATTGCAATACACAGAAAATGGTGCTGTTTTTTATCAGTAAAACCGGTTGTTTTTTCTGTCTTGCTCCGGGGAAAAACACCTTTCCATATGACACTCCTTCCCTCTGACAATATCACTGTTGCACAGAGGTAAAAAAGTGCTTCCTTTTCTGTGCTTCCTCTCCTCTCCTTTCTCCGCACGACCACAGAGAAAACTCATAACATAACCATAAGCTATGTATGATCCTGAACGTTTAGCCTACACTCATATGTTCAGCTGTTCCCTTAAGTCAGCAATACTTTCAAGTGTAACTGAGTTGCATTTAATGAAAAATTAAAAATAGATGTATACACAAATATAACCAAATCATCTTTTACAGACATATATTTATATATATGCACATATGTATATATTTGTATGTGTGAGAGTTGATTTGATAGCCGCCAAGAAGTTTCTATATGCACGAGTAACACAACTTGAGAATTTGCAGTTTGTTGCATGGCAAGTAACTTTCAAACTTTTTTTGAATTCTGGACTACAAGATCATCAACAAGCAGTTTAATAAGACAAATCAGGAAAAATTAAAATGCAACAATATTTAATGAAATTGAAGTAAAATTTAATAATATCAGATTAATAGTGAATGATGCGAAAATACAAACCTTTACTCGTGTAGATATATTCTAGAAATTCCCACCATTTCACCTATTTTGCTTGTGATTGAACCTATGTCTTGTACTTCCCAAGTACTGTGGTGTTGATGAATAGTGTTTGATGTCGATGTTGATCAAGGTTTGGTGTCGATGAATGACCAGAAGCAACATAACATCTCTCCACTGTAAAAGGCAGGGCTCAGCTTCTATAATTCTCCAGCAAGTAATCTAACCACCTGGTCCTCCTCACAGTTTCCCTCTTCCCTTGTCTTGGGATACTCAAATGTATGTTTGTAACACTCCAGAGATCTCACTGATGCACAGTATGAAACAGAGGGAGGGATAAGCCAATAAATGAAAATGAGAATGGTATCATAAAGGGCTGTAAACCTTCAACTCTCATTACAGATCCAATTCCCATGTCCTATATAAAAAGCCTATAAAAAAAAGTTGGTGGTTTTTTTTTTTATTTGACTTGTGGTCTCCTTCTTCCAGTTGTAGATGTGGGAACCCATTCCTTTGCGAGCACTGTGAGGAGAGAGTTCTGCCTATGAGTCCTGCATCAAGTCACATTATGTGAAGTTGAAGGTATAATGTATTATTTAACTTGGTATGAAGGGAGAACAGCAATAGTGCTTTTCTCCTGTGTAGGACCACTTCATTATTAGCAGTCCAGCTTTCTCACCATGGGATTTACATTGAGGGCTGCAGGATTAATTTGGTAACATTTACACTGCACAGCTGTCCTGGGCTGTCATTGCAGAGCTGAACCTGCACACTTGGTACACTCAAGAGACTGCCTGGCCAACAGATTGAACAGGGAGGCAGAGCCCCAGGTGACTGCCACCTGAATCGTCTGGGCAATCCAACATCGTATAGTGAGCTGCTGGGCAGGTTAGCTCTTTACCTTTAACTCACATCCAGAAAATAACTGCTTCAGCTGTGGTTTGGGGGTGGTTTTCATTGGTGCAGATCCAGTGTGAGGACTTCTATTTTTTCACCTTTGTGATCTAAGAAAAACACGCACATGTTCCTAGTCTGTAAGGCAAAATTTTAAATCAGTAAAATATTTCCCAGAATGATCCGAACTCATAATTTTACAAGCATCAACATTGTTAATACCTAAAAACATTTTGCATGACTTAAGCAAAACTCAGATTTCCTTTCTCTGAATTTTCTTGAGTTTCTTCCAGTTAGCTCTGAATTTCAAGTAACAGCTTCTTTCAGAGACTGCTCCTTGTTTTCACAGGGAACAGATTCTAGCCTGTGTCCACAAGAAGAATGCCAAATAAATTACAGACGAAAAGCCCATAATCTTATATTCATGTTACCTCTTTTCTGAGCGAATTCTGGAGAATTGGTTTCCACACAGCCATCACAGTTTTCAAATGTGATATTTCCATCTTGGATGACAGCTTTCCTCACTCCAGCCTATGCTAAGTCACCTCTCATGCCAGGTATGGGAAAATTGGCCATCTCTTATTTCATGGGCAGCTGCATAAAGGAGGGAAGCAAAAATAGAAACATTGATAAAAAGGTGCTTTTGTCCCTTAATTTGACTTTTCCAGTGTTGGAAATCACTAATGAAGAACAGGAGTCAGCAATATATGACAATGCAGATATCACAAAAGTAGTTCAAGGTGGACAACTAATGTGGTTGTGCTTCAGTCACTGTATGGACCACTGCTCTAGCGACTTCACATGCGAAAATGTCTTTTTCAGTGACATTTTTCAGTCCATCATATCCAGTTCTTAACAAGATAAAGACTGCTTTTGTTTGAATGAATATTTGCACAAGACTACGGTCTTATAAATATGTTAATGGTTTGAACTGTTGCTGAATCTAAACACGTGCTCTTGACAATTTCATCTTTTGGAACTCCTTTAAATGATTATTACTCCTGTAAGCCAAGAAACACAGTAATCCATTACAGTGCAACACAGATGATCTGTTACATCAATACTTCCATTCTATAATTGCTAGAACAAATAGTGAGAAATTCACAGACATATCTAGAGATCTAGAGAGAGCACAACTTAAAATCAGTACCTAAATAAGAAGTTAAGCCTGTCTTCTGATAACTTGTTAACAGGAAAGGGACAAAACTCTTAATTTGTAAGGTTTCCAAGAGGTAATATAGTAGCAGAATACAAAATTCTCCTTGGAGGTTTTCTTTACAGCCAGCTGGTTTGATTTCAAACTATTCAATGTTTTTGTAGAAAATGAGAATAAGTAGAGTTACCATGAAAGAATAAATACAGCTACCATCTTTCGGTGCTCATAAAATAATAATAATTAAAAAATTGTATCATGTTTTATGTTCTATTTTTTGATGAAAACATTTCTTATCAGAACTGAGAGAGGTGATTTGTTAGTCAAACTGTGCAGTTAATCAAAATTGAAAGGGAGAAAAAATATTGGAGCTACTTATTAGTATGTTCATTTTACTCTGGCTGTTTTTATTTCACGTGCCCAGATTACTTCAGGCACTTGTACTTATCTGTGCCTCAGAATAATCCTTCACTGGATTACTGTGAAAAGGTAAACACAGCTCTATATTCTCAGTTTCATAAATACATTCAATTACCAAAGGCGCTTTTCATTTAAAGTGGAATGAGTATTGCTTCCCACTGGCAGCCATCAGATACTCTCTATAGCACAAAAAAGTGAGAGGCTGTAGTACCTTTGAAATAAAAATTACCTTTCTCAATAGATGTATTTGTCTTGTGGAGATACCCTAAAAAGTCTGACACACTGAAACTTCTTGAAAATGTGTTTTTTTCTATTAACAATAGAAATTAACAGGAGGACCAGGCAACTGGATCTATACAGGCTAGATACATCTACTACAGTTCATTTTTCCTTGTAGTTATGTCAGGTATTTATATGGAGAAAGTAAATTCTACTAAATTTAGTAGTGTTATCTTAGATTCAGAGTGACTTAGGGTTGAATTTGGCTTGTAGAAGGCATATACACTCTGCAACCGTAGCGTGGCCTTTTATTGAGATGCTGATCGAGATACGAGGCATTGACCATCTTTCATTTTGCAAAGGTATATCCATAGAAGCTGCTCCAGTGGCATCACACTTCATTCATAATTTTATTCATCTTGTAGGTGACAGTGCAACACAGGCAACAATTTCGTACTGGACAAGGTCGAGGACCGGAGCGAGTTGAAAAACCAAATATTGACTTACCTATCAAGTATCCATATTTGAAATAAATGATGTGATTAGCCAGTAGAAAGGCTCTCACATTCAATTATGTGGTGAGAATCTTTAAGAGACCATTGTTAACATAATCAGAGTGCGGCACTGGTCATTTTCCTTTTAGTTTTCTTTTTGTATGATGTGTTACAGCATTATTCAAAAGGATAGTATTAGAAAATTTAACCAGAATTAATTCTTTTCTTTTACTTGTCTTCGTTATGGAAAAGGGGAAAGGAAATACATAGTATCTTTCAGGAGATATGGTATTGTGATACCATTGCCTGTCTAACTGATGAGGACTGAGCTATCGGGCATCTTTAAGAAGCAAATGGACCCACACTTTCATTAATCCCTAAAAAATCCCTTTGTGCCTTGGCCAGCATTGCTACTGCAAAATTTCTTTTTTTTTTTTTTTTTTAAATATGAGAGAGGTGATTATATATTTACAGGCAAAACACTTTGTGTTTATAGGTACTTTTCAGCATTCTTCTAGAATATGAAGACCTTATGTATAAGTATCTATTTCGTGTAGTTTTTTATTGTGGACCGAAGCTGTGAATTAGTTTACATTGTTCTGCCTGAAAATTCTTCAGAATTTATTAGATTATTCAGTTGAACTAGAGGTTGTATTTTTCAGTTCCATGCAATTGTCTGCATAGCTAAAAATGGTCTGATGGCCACGATGTTAATATGTGAGTTGCAGTTAGATGTGTTTAGAGATAAACTTTCACAGTGATGTGTTACACAGGCTTAGAGAATGCTTTAAGAAAATCTTCAAAATATGAGTGTGCTTGGCTTAATGATGGCTTGAAGTATTGATAAATAAATTTTAGTTTGAAAACTCAAGCAAGCAAGATCTATAGCAAGGGATTAATTTTTAAAGAATATCCTCATTCATCGTCAGTCATATCAGTGAAAGTTAAAAGATAGTATGATGCTGTTTCTGAAGATTTTTGAATTTCTTCAAAGTATGATATCTATCGTCTAGAACCTTACCTACATCAGCTTTGGGAAGGCATTCTCAAATTACTTTATAGGTACCTGAAGATGCACCAGTTACTTAGGATGGTATTCACAAACACACATCAGAAAGAAATACAGTGTTTGTTGCAAGAGTAAATACAACCTCACAAAAGAAATTCCCCTTTTCCTATGCCTACTCTGGCATAGGGTAACTAAGATCTCTGCTGTCGGTACAATACTCACAGTAGCTGTATTTTGGAGTCCATAACTTCAAGAATTATTGAAGTAATTAACCATAATAAAGCAGGGCAGATCAACTCTGTTTTTTTAATCACCTTGGGTCTGTAATTTCCGTATTGTATTTCAAGTTCTACAATAAGAATAGCTCATCACTTGAAAGTTTCTGTTACTCTAGGGTTATTCTTTATGTGGTGGGGTATTTTGTTCAGTTCACTGGTTTCATGAGATAACTCTTAAAAAATTAAAATGCCTACATAGCATCATAGTTTGGAAAGAAAAACTGTATATGAACTCCCAATACAAACTGCTTCCTGTTCAGCATGTAAATAGATACTGGCTGCAATCAAAACCAGTTAACTTTAATTCCTAAGCCATACACATTGTGAAAATAATCATAATAAAAAAGATCATCATTCCAATCTTCTCCAAATTTCTATTGCTTCTCTTGTAAAAGCAGCGACCAGGGAAAGAGAACACAAACTTTTAGCAGAGCCAGCAGTTGTTTGCTTCTTGCACTTTTCCACTGTGTCAGTATTGTGAACAGTTAAATTGTGGTCTCAAAGAGGGAAACTAGGGCTGCATGAAAACTGAAATTTTCACTTTTGGGAAATTCTTTGTCTATACATAGATATAACTAAACATTTTTAGGCACTAAAATGAAAATTTGTTATTTTGAAATATCTTGAATATTAGGAGGCATTCAAACCTTTTATTACCAAAAATGAAACTACAGTCTTCTCTACCTTTTTTTCCTTAAATAAACATGATGAATTGCCCTAACTGCCCAGGTCTCTGTCTGCCAGTCTAATGAGTTACAGACACAAGAAATCTGAAAGTCCTTACAGCTCCCAAATCTCAGATCCCTTTCTCCTTGAAATGGACACTTGCTTAAGACAAATCTCCTTAGTTCCTAAAATGTAACTCTAATGGACAATCAGCTTAGCAGCAGATACAACTGCTTGTTTTGACACAAATAAATCTGCATTTTACAGTAGAAAAATGCCATGTCAAATATTTCTTGGCTACCTTTAGCAACCAGTTTGATGCACTATGTGTAGCTGACTGACTTGAGAATTCAGCTGAAGTACAGGAAGAATAAAGTGAATTTCCGATAGATGTTGTTCTATGCTGTTGCTGTGCAGTTATGCCCACCTACCACATGATAGAAGACTAAAATGGTGACTTTCAACTCTCTGCTTCCAGTGCCATTTTTGTAGCCAAATAATTATTGTATATTTTGTAGAAACTAACAGAAATAATAAGAGTACACAGTTAGAAATCTAACGGTCAGAATCTAACCTTACAGGTGAACTGACGTTCACTATAAAAAAACAAAGAGACTATTTTAGACACACCATAAATATGGAGTAATCTGATTTCCTGATCTCCTTAAACTCTTCTCTTATGCAGTGAATAATATATTTAAATATTTTCACAATGTGCACGTTATAACCTCAAAGTAATTATTACTGAATATGCAGTTATCATTTTGCTGTCTCCTTGTCTGTTGTTTTCTAGTTTTGGATATATCCATGTACTCTTATCTGATTATACTTTGATTTTCATGTGTATCTCTTTATTGTCAAAATCTCTCGGTCATTTTTCTCTTCCTGATGCACTTTCTGCATTCTTAATGTCTGAGACTGCAAGTAGAGAGATCTTGTAGTTTTCACATGGATTATTGGAGGTTTTTTTGCATTTGTACATCATTGTTGATAGAAAGTTTGAAGGAAAAGGTAATGAGAGGTCACAGAAATTACAAAATTCATGGAATCATTAAAAATATTGACAGATGATACTATTAATTTGAAATATAATAATGAGCTTGGAGGCAGAGAAAGACCTAATTATAGTAGCATGATAAGAAGAGACAAATATTTTTGTAAGGGATTGAAGTACAAAAGGATCTGGAAAATGAAAAGACATGCAACGTATATTGTAAGGAATTGGAGCCAGAAAAGGAAAAGTAATGCTGATTGCATGCATCTGAATGCATGAAAGCATTTGCAGTCAGCAAGACAGCAAGGACAGAAGTGATATTGAGAGCTTTGAACTCTATTGCATCTCTCATCTGGTAAGAATTCTCATGCTACATCAGATCTCTCATTTATTTGACTGGGTATCTTGTTTAAAAGTCGCCCATTCTGCCTCTTCTGAGAAAAGTATATTCACAGTAGAAAGAGGTAGTATAGTCTGCCATTCATCTAGGTCTTTTCTCAGTTATTAGAGTTTTGTATAAGCCCTGAAGTACAAGAGTTAATATACATTCTTAAGGTGGTGTTATTGCCACAGTAATGTCACAGGAAAAATCTCACACAGTACAATTTATATACATTAAGTTTGGAAAGTTCTTGACCTTTAGAACTGTGGCAATAAGTTTCAAAGCCAAATCACACACGGTGTGAAAAGGAGTTTCTTTACACGTACAATTTTTCAAATCTCTTTGAATGTTCACTTTTCTTGCATTATGAAACAGGAGAAGTAATTTCTGACAACTGGGATAGCCTTGATGTCCATGTTCTTTTCCCCAGTTAATGTTGTTAAATTCCTGTCCTGTGAACAAATATGTTAGTAAGTGTTTCTTCTTTGTAGAACATTTTTTAGGAGCAAGTAAGTTTTTCTTCTTGCGTTCTCGTTCATTAGAATCATTTCATCAATGAAGTTCAGTTTCCTAGTGCTTTTAAAGTTGCTGCTGGTTTGTCAGGGTCTACTGCTTCTGAGTAACTAAAATATTTTGCCACATCTTCAACTGCTTCCTCTTCCACGTCATATGTAAATACGATAAATAATCTGGGATTTTTAATGGAAACTTAAGTTACTTAAGGATTTGCATTAAAACTGAAGCAAGATCTACAGAGAGAGTTAAAATTCATTTTAAGTCCAACTGGAAAACACAGTCATACTTTCTGGCACATAAGCCGGATCCAAAACGACTATATGGAGCGTATATAATTCTTTACCCTATTCTACTGAAATATGATACTGAACATCGTCTTCTATATGTGATTTTTCCCCTCCTCAGCTACACTGATTTGTATAACAAAATATATTACTTTTTCCTGAAAAGCTTGTCTTGCTACTGCCCCACTGAGACAGCATGATATACATTAAATTTTACCTTTTCCATTGGGTCTCCTAGGACTTTTATTAATGAAAGTTATTTACAAATCGTTCCATGGCTGCTTAACTTTAACTTTTAACTAAGAATCTTTTGGAAATATAAATGCATCTCCATCTATCCCCAGTTTTTCTTCATCTACCAGTTTTCTGGTTATTCATAATAATTACCTACATCTTTTCACTAGTCTTTGTCTGCAGATATAAACACATTATTCTATTGAACACCAAGATCCTCATCATTAATTGTTCTTCAACTCAGACCTTCATCAAAACCTTAAGAGAAAAAAAGATGAGCTTTGTCACATGCCCTGAGGATTTAACCAAAAAAAAATGAACCTGAAAAGGGTGCGAGTGTGTGGAAGTTTACTAAAGAACCTATTATAGTCTTTTCCTGACTGAGCAGAGAATCTTCTTTCTCCCTGAAAGGCAGAGAAAGAAATCACATTATTATGTTTAAAACATTATGAAAAGAAATCTTTAGGCATGGGACAAAAAAGACTAATAATAGCAAAGAAGTTAATTAAGGCTGTTCGATGTGATGTTATTGAATATAATAGTAAGCATTTTTGGAAAAGCAATGTATGAAAAAATCAACCTGGAAAATATGAAGATATATGCATTAACAAGGAAAAGAAAAATAGGTGTTGTTTAGGTGACAGGACTAAGAAAAATTTTTCAAGAACTATAAGACAGGCTGTTAAAGCTGAGAACTATACTAATAAGCCAGTAGAAGACATATACCACAGTTACGTTACAAAGAAATTGACTGAAATTTAAGATACTAGTCGAAGAAATGGAGGCTTAAAACAATACTAAAATGAAGAACACAAAAAAATATTTTTTCCATAAAGATTTTTCTCCTTTAGAATAACTTATGGTATTTGCATACAATGTTAGTTTGTTTCTTATTGCTTGCATACTTTCCTTGTGAGGCTGGCTAGGAATGATCAAAGACCAGAGTTCTCATAATTTATTCAACAAACACTCTGGTGTCTCATTAGAGGTCATTATTTCCTCACTGCTTGTGCCTATAACTTCACCTTTAACTGATTGTTTTTCTCGTTATTAATTGCATGAATTGAAGTTCCTTTTTAATCAGTTGGACAATTTAATGTTTCCCTTTTTCTTGGTAAAGCTATATATCACTTTTTATGGCTAACTGTCAAAGCTGCATAATCGTGGTTCCAATGACTGCATTTAATACGATGCAGACAGAAAGCTGACGCAAGTTTTGTCTAATTTTCTAAGCTGTGATGAAAAACATCATCTTTATGCTATTTTCTGCAGCCTTAGACTTACAAAAGCATCTTCCCATAGAAAAACACTATTGAAAAGATATTACAGTAAGTCATATTAGGCAACATATTGCAGGGGATCTAATAGCAAAGCTGTGTGATCTGTATCTTTGATTTGGCAACAAAATTTTAAAAACTGCGGGAAAAACTGATTCTGGACAACAGGACACTAACCTTT
>Ga0181612_121270_pt1 | contig 12789 bp, 7 predicted proteins | sample HoacroProtozoa21_FD_119630 | JGI IMG/M metagenome (GOLD analysis project Ga0181612, IMG submission 119630) | Hoatzin crop microbial communities from Cojedes, Venezuel. Combined Assembly of Gp0051906, Gp0051904, Gp0051908 | reverse complement strand
CTTCCTTATGTTCAGACGGATTTCCTCTCTCCTCTTTGTGCATCCATCTTCTCCTTCTTCCTTTCAGTTACATGTTAAGCTTCTTCTTCTAAGGCTTGATTCTTAGGGCTTAGCACTGAGGGAATCTAAGCTATGGCTATTGCTCCCGCCTGCTAAACTAACACAAAATGAAGCCTGACAGTCAATCAGTGGAGCAGCCTAGTCAAGCACGAAACACTCTCAGACTTGGTCTTAAGTCAGAGTCGGAGCTGCAGGTTTGTTGTTTATTTTTAAAAGCTATGGCCTAGTTTAACTTGAAGTTACGGTCTGTGATCTGCAGATGGTCAAGTGATCAAAACATCACCTGGCTTCCAGATCTTTGCATGAACTGCATGAAACCAGGCCAGGCAGAAGGGCACAAAAGAGTCTTTATGGGGAGACTGAAATCAGTGCTTTTTTCCTTAAATCTGCTGATGGAAGAGGGGTGGAGATGTCTATAAAATCTCAAAGCTGTGCAGAAATAAAAGATAGTTATGACAGCCAGCTCTTCCTTCCCTAGAGTGCAGAGGAGCCTGATGAAAAGTAGCTGCTGCCCAAGCTGTTTTCCTTTTCTCCGCAGTGACAAGGCGCAGTTGGAAACCAGAACCTACATTAGCTCCTGCTCAGGATCAGAATGACTGTGGGATTAGCGCTGCTGATCTTAAACGGAGCAAAATTTATTGAAAGAAAAAAAACCCCAAACACCAACTGTAAAATACCTTAATAGAAATGGTGCTTATTCGAGGGAAAGACTTACCAGCATGGGTCCCCCGGTCTGAGAGATGCCAAGTCAGATGTTCTCTCGATTGCAACTGCAGCAGCTTCAACCTGGAAGACATTATCACTGCCTGCCTGACATGGAAATGAGTCCACAGAAATCATCCGTGCGGCCTCTGCTCCCCCTAAGCATTGAGTCCCCTGGCACTCCATGATCGTCTGAACACCAGTGGTGGCTGCTCCCATAGAAATGGGAGACCATCCGCCAGCTGCCATTGGCGTTGCTGCCTACTAGCTTTGTGGAAAACATAGAGAGGAAAATAAATCTCCACCACGACAAATTACAGCATGAACAAAAGAAAATCAATACACTGTAACTTCACACCGTCTCAATGCCATTAAAAGATCGTTGCAAACCAATCAAAAGAGCATCCATTATTCACTCATGCTCACCTTACTGAAGCCACAGCACAGTGCAGAAAGCATGTGTGCATCCCTAATCTTGTCCCATCATTTTGCACAGTCCTTGACTTCGAGACAGGAGGAGGAATTTCAGCCAACGAGGTTCATGCAGTGTATGTAACTTTTCCAGCAGCAGCTCCAGATCTTGGACTCCTGGGCCCTTTGTCTCTTTGCCAAGCTCTGACCATCCTAGTCCTTGACTTTCTTGAAAAAAATACTTGTCCTAAACAACTTTTATATTCATCATCCCACCGACCAGAACATATTTAACCTTTTCAGGCTCTCGGATCTGCCTTACTACAATTAATTTCCAGGCATGCCCTTGTAGCACATGAGGCACGTCAGCACTGCAACACTAAAAGTCAAAGGGCTCCCTGAAAAAATAGCATGGTTCTTCAGGGAAGGGAAGTAACCAAATAAAGATGGGACTTCATGGGTCTTTTGCTTTCCCTCATATAATCTCAGTTTTCATGACTTTTTCTGAGCAGTCTAGAAGTTCTCACTTCCCCTCCTGACTGCAAATGAATGAAAGTAAGGTGCGAGTCTCACTTCTAGGTGTTGGGACTTCACAGGGTCAACCCAAAATCCTGACATTTGAACTCTCGTCACTACAGCTGGCAACTCTGAGGAATATGTAGTGGAATATTACTGACTGAAATGATTTTTCCATTTCTTTTCAGATAATTTCTAAGCTTCCAGATTGTGCCCGATATAATATAGTCTCTTTCCGTTAAAGTGAGTCCATCAATTGGATATTTTCCCTTAACATCAGAATAATGAATTGAAATCAGTACCAGAAATCTGATCATGCTATGGATTCAACAACAAATGAGGTCACTCTGGAGTTAGTAAGAAGTGCAGCCTGTGACTACTTTTACAAAGGGCTCCAACCAAATTCCTTCTTTGTCTTCAGACCTGGAGAAGTCATGTTTGCAAGGATGTGTCTTGCAGGGAACCTACCCACTGATTTCCATTACACTGTGTACATTTAAACAAGGAAGCAGCCTGGCTTAGCAAACCAGTATCTCTTCTGGGTATTTTCTGGAAATATTTATCCAATGCTTCTCAATTTACTCAGAATAGGAACGGCTACACAGCATGACTTGAAGTAGAAAGAGGAAGGTTGTCACATATCAAGAAACCTTTGAATAACAGTTAATATTTGCTATAAAAGGACCCGCTGAAAATTCCTCAGTCAAGTTCCTTCTAATGGAGATGATAGACAAGAGAGGTTTCTGCTTTGAGTGCCTTGGGTGACAGAATTCTTTTTCTCCATGACGTGGAGTGCATCGCTATTGGTAATATATGAGGATGATTGAATACTGGTACAACATCACCACCAGCTCTGGGTAGGACCATATAACCTGGCTGTATGAAGCATCGCACAAACTGAAATGGTGATGCTGGCTGTCAAGCCATCGTGGTACTGTCTGCTTTAAAATACTCAGTAGTCCTGTTCCAGTAGAGTTCTCTTAACTTCAGTGGAGGCTCTCTCTGATGAACAGGAAGCAATCTTCAGATATTCACAGAATCATAGAGTGGCTGAGGTTGGAAGGGACCTCTGGAAGTCATCTGGTCCAACACCTCCAGTAGGATGACCTGGAGCCAGTTGCCCAGGACCGTGTCCAGATGGCTTTTAAATACCTCCAAGGATGGAGACTCCACAATTAATTACCTCATTACTGACTTCTGAACACCCACCTACACAAAGAATTGATTGAATTACCTGAGATATATTTTAATTTCAAAGAATTTATCTCGGAAGCATACTATGCTTCACAGCTGTCAGCTCCTCACATGTGGAGCCCTACTCGGGTTTGCCAGGCTATCCCATCCCTATTTCACAGCCCTTGAGATGAGACCGTCCTTTGAAAGATACTATGGGCTGGCAATGATCCTATGGTCAAAGTGTCTATCCATCGTCTTTGGTAGAAGCAAGATCTCACTCCAGTCTTCCAATGATGCCACTTATCACCTTCCCCAAGCACAGGAAGGAGTTGCTCTGTGTTAGGCCATCTACTGTCTTCACAAATGTAAAAATGATAATCTATTCCAGCCTCCTTTTCCTTGTTCAGTTCTCTCTAAATTGACACAAAAAACATGGCTGACTTTCCTCTCTCATCAGAAGCAGTCTCTGACAAGCAGCTCCTGAGGACTTTCCAAACACTGCAGCTCTGAGGGACCAGCAAAAACCTCCAAGTCCACACCACACACATACCCCATTTTTAGCTGGCTTCTCTCAAGGCAGGCATTTTTCTGCACAGGCAGGCACAGCTCTCCAGCCCATGCGGTCTCTTCATGCTGAAGACAACAGTCAGCTGCACAATTCCAGGAGCTCATAAATTTTTTTTCTACTTGATTTGCAGCTGAGCAGACCTGCCCTAATACACCTTTGAACAATGCTCCCAAATTTATGGTTTTCATTGTTCTCAAATGATGCCTTTCTCTTTCATAATTTGCACTTCCTGTGTGCTGGTTTTCAGTAGGAGAAACGGATTATCATTGATTGTAGAAAACTACTTTATTGCACAAAGGTAAACACTGATCAACCTGCAGAGTACTGAAGTCAACTTCAGGCAAGAAACTGTGGCGTGACTGTACTCTCATTGCAGCTCCCAGCTATAGCATAATGCTTACAGCTTAACGAGCAAGCGATGCACCAGGCATCTGCCAAATTGAATATTTATTCTACCTTTCTGAACAGCAAATGTCTGCACCTCCCACCTTGAATGATGTGGGACCGTGCGCTGTCAGAGCACCCTGTTTCTGCTACCAATATTTTGCTGTTGTTGAAAGAGTTAGGAAGCAACCATACGAACAAGGTAGCAAGGCTCTGCTCTGGAGCAGCCCTCTGCCTACCCAGCAAGTCGCACTTGCTGGAACATTGCAAGTGTGGGTCTGGGTGAGTCCAGGGTACCTGTCCAGCAGCAATATGGATGTGCTTCTTAAATCATATTATTGCTCATCTTGATTTCAGAATGGAATATCCAAAGAAACTGTGATCAGGGACAGTGTGTCTACAAGAAACAGCAGGAGGGAATAAGATTTGCTCATATCTGTTCAGGAGGAGAGTTGATTTGGCAATTAACAAGTAGGTGTAGCACTTCAAAGCTCTTGCTTCCTCTTCCTACTATTACTTATTGCCTGTGTGGCTGTGATCAATATTACTCCGTGTCCCCACTCAGGGAGCAGTTGCTTGTCTCAGTTCCTTAGGACTTGGTCCTGTGCTTCATTTTCTTCCAAGACCAGTGCACAGAGTTCACCGAAGCATTGGGGTTTTACTGCTTTGAGACTACAACGTCTGGCACTGTGCAGGGCCTGGCACAATGAATGAGATCCTTCAGCGCTGCAAGAACAGAAATGCTACATTATTAATAAGCAGGTGAACAAGGAGGTGCATAGCAGTGCAGTTCTTAAGTATGTGGATTGAGGTACCAACAGTGAGAACACATCTGTTAGTCTCATCTCCACCAGATGGTTCTTTTCAGTGCCTGAAGTTACTGTCATTTATTTCATCAGTAATTTAGTTCAGGTCTTGCTGAGGAGTGGACACATCCCAGAAATGAGAATAATGGTCTGACACCTGGAAACTTTGCTAGGAACATAAATCTATGGAAATTCTTCAGCAACAGTTTAAAAACTCTCTCAGAGTTTTCTTTTGAATGCTATGAACTGATTAAAAAAGAGGGGAAAAAGTTATCAGCATGTGATGAGTTCTTTTTTTATTATTCGTTCTTAGAGACAAGTTCTAGGAGAAGGTGGCAAATCACTTTTTGTTCACTAGAAATATTTTGAAAGCGGATTGTTTTTCAGTTTAAAAAATAAAAATAACAAAATGGATAAGTTTGGTAAGAAGTTTTCAGAAGGCTGAGCAAACAATAATTCAGAGTGTCTGTGTCTGAGCAGCTCCTCATGCTCAGAGCCTCAGGGACGTTTAAACCAGGGCACTGCTTTTTCCTTGGGGTGGGCACTGAGGACACGCACGGCTGGCCAGGGCAGCATCGCTGAGCGGCAGGGACCGAACGGGCTGTTCCCAGTCAGTCAAACGTCTGTTTGCTGAGCTATGGACCCTGTAAACTGGGAACATTGAATGCATTTTTAGCTGAGGTTCAATAGCAAGGCCACACATCCCCATGTCTGTCTGAATCTTCAGACAGCCTGAAATCACACTCAGTGTTGTAAAGTTTCACCTTTTAAAGAGCCTGTCAACCTTCTGGGTTCCCAAGCTAAACATCAGTTTTATTCTCTGGCTTTTTCATGAAAAACACAATCTTACTTCCTTGCATGCTTGTCTGCTCATCTAGCTGTCCCATCTCATTTTCACAGCAGTAGATGCTGAGGCTTTGGCTGTGGCTGGAAGCTGGTTTGTAGGAGGCTGAAGCTAAACTGAAGAGCACTCAAACTTCATTCCAGCTTGGTCCTCTGTGTTAGGCAGGAGATCATTTGTGATATCCAGGTTCAACACGAACGCTGATGTCTTTGGTAAATGTTTCTACAAAGCGATGAGAACAAAAGCTTCTGTCTCTTGATTCTGTCTCTTGAGATCACCATGAGGCTCCAAGCTGAGCTGAGGGGAAACGTTTTTTTTCATCATACTCACTACATGTTGACAGGAAAATAGTTATATGGATGAAATTGTATGGCAGATATTTTTATCTATTTTGCAGAAGTTTAGGCAGAGTCAAAATTTCTCATTGTAAGGTTTGTTTGAAGTGTTTGTTGTGCCATTTCACTGCTCTTTTTTAGAGGTTCAAACCAGCAGTAGTAAAATTAGAAATTTGGCCAAAGCCAAAATGCAGCATTTTGAACAGACAGAAACAATTTTCTCCTGTTGTCCATTGCAAACCTTGAAATTGCTTGCAGTACTGTTGAAGTTGCATGAGGTTCTTTAACGGACCTGAATTTGCATGAGTTTTCTCACAGTGGTGCTCTTCATTCAGCAGCCCAACAGCAGCCAGAACCCAGCTTTTGCTCCTGCAGCATCTCTTCCTCCCTGTGTTTGTAACGTAATCCATCAGTGCAGCTGTACCATCTCTATGGCCTCAGATACCCAAAATCCCACCCACCCAAGACTGCTGATGACTGCAGGGCAATGCTCCAGCAGCTGGAGTTCAGGGTGCCATGGTTTCCTCCCCAGCGCACAACCAAGCTAAGCTCTGCCTACAGCGAATTGACTTCTGACTCTGCTGTAGCCATAGCTCCTGGCTACTGGAGCTGGTCATCACTCCACTAAGGTAAAAAGACATGTTTTTTTTGGTTGCTAAACACGGAAGACAAATAAAGAACCTGAGGGATCTGATGGCCTCTTTTCTGCCATGGGGATTTACCATTCCAGATGTGTGATCCCACTGGGGACACTTCCCGGGAGCGGGGGTCAGGCACCTCTCTGTAATTCCAGAAAAGCACTTCAAACCCGATTTTCCCATTTCATGGGGGGGAAAAAGCAGGTTTAAAAAAACCAATAGTTTCGGTCCTTTGGGAGGAATGTGCTTCCAGGTTACTCTGGAAAGGAATGCTTTATTCTAATGCCACAATGTGAGGTCTTGGCAATTACAGTCCCTGGCAGGGCAGAGGCTTTGGACAGTGTTAGGGCCAGAGCCCATCCCAAGACTTTGTTATTGCCTGCAGAGGAGCACGCGGCACCCTTCAGTTCAGCAGAATCTTGCAGTCTATGTTTTAATCCCATCAATTTAAGAGATTGAAATGTGTTAAAATGTCTTCCTGTGCATTTTCTTGTCTGAGTCCTGGTGGCACTTGTAAATGTAGAGGTGTTCAGCATAGAGGCCAGTTAGTGAATGCGAGCAGATTTACGACAGGAAAAAGAGCTAAGGGAAGAGTTGCAGATGAGGATCCATTTTTGCCGTATCACTGTCGAATTTCAGGACAAATTACAGCTGATCTGCTCATACCTTGGTCCAATCAGTCTGCAGTTAAGAGAATGACATATCAAAGAAAGTCTAAATACATCTAGCCTTGGAGAAAGAGCTCCCAGCAATTCATCACGGAGATAAGTGACAGAGCAGTTTGGAGGTATTCTCAGTGCAGCTCCTTCGCCTGTAGCTGACCTTTCTGCTTGAAAAAGAGGCGTCATTCTTTCAGACTGTCAAGATCTTATTCTTTGGAGGCATCACTGTTCACTAAAAGGGAAAGTGCCTGCACCACAAGATATTTTTGCTCTTACCAGGAAACTACAAGAGCATTAATTTATATGCATTAGAGAGACGTTGCATGTTTGTGCATGTTGGAGAGACGCCTGCGTTCCTCCTCACTACCTCAGCTGCCTTTGGTCGTTTCCATCTGCAGCATAGCTGTGCTGCACCAGAAGTGTGACTTGCTGCTGCTGAAGGCTGAAAGCTGGAAGGGAAGGAGATCTGGGAAGCTGAACTTGAAATTCCCCAGCAGCTCACAGTATGGCAGGGAGCAAGCCGCTCAGCTGGCAATTTTAAACACTTGCCCTTAAATCACCTAGGCAAAAGCTGTATTAACCACTTGTTCTGCACTAACAAACCTGATTAAACGCTAATGGCGAGGATGACTTAGCAAACCAAAAGGCCTCATTCAGGTCTTTTGAGTACTTCTGTAATTCCCTGACATTTCCAGCAACCTTGGAAAGAGTAAAACACTGTAATTAGTTGGAAATTTTCAGCATGGATTTCAGTGTTTAGACTGGGATTTGACATGTTTGAAAGCCTCAACATTGACTGATATGTGCCTTAATTTCCCTACCTTCAAATGGGAATTATGGTCTTATGGCAATAATTAGTATCTGGAAAGCACTTCAGATGCTTATACAGTGCATTCCCTAGAGCCAGCTACCTACAATCAATGGGATGTAATGGCCTCATATTATCACAATAATTAAATACTTCCAGCTCTTCACTTAACCAGTGTTTACAGTGCACCAGTGAGATAGAGGAAATCTTAACTTTATCTGATTGACAGAGAACACACGTAAAGGAAAAATCGGCACAATACTCAGAACATCTCTATAACGTGTAAAAAAAACCTCAAGTGCTTCTGAGCAACTAAATTCAAAGAACCATTAGGCAGCTTAGACCACTTAATTTTAGGACTGCTCAAAGGACTGCATCCATGCCCTGCAGATCCTATTCTTGGATTCCAATAATCAAAATTATGCTGAATATGATTGGAACAGCTGTACTTCTGTGTCCCTCTTCAAGCACGTGCTATCTATGTTTCTGAACAGAGACTTTCAATAAATTGTTGCTGGGACAGAACAAGAAATAATTGTTCTCTGAGGTATCTGTCTTAGTAGCCAAAGCCTTTTGCAAATTATTGGGATTGCACTTCTGTTAATAAGCAGATATTTAACCCACACAACAATTTGAAGATTATTTTTGCCTTTATCAATCACTTTTATATTTTATCAAATGTAAAAGTCTGTACCGATTGGATCAAGAATAGGTGATAGAGACATTTTGTAAATAAAGGTATCTAAGATTTGATGAAAAAACAAAGAAAAAGTCTAGAGTTTTACATTTGAACGGCTGGGTTCAGTTCTGCCTCTCCTTTCCTTCCTCCTTCAACCTGGAAAAGAAAGGATAAATCTGAAGCAGTCAGACTTACCGTGTAGCTATATGTACATATACATCTTTTGTTAGAAACAAACACGCAGACTAGAGCCATAATCACAAATGCTGTCTCACCAGAACCTCAACTTTTGTTGACTTACCCCTGTGTTTTGTGTAATTGAAATAAAGCAGGGGCTAAAAAGATGAATCTGAAGAAGACAACAGGTTCTGCGCATAGCATGGTGCAGAGTGCATCACCAATGTGATTACCAGGAACCAAGGGGGACTGTGTTATTTCAGACTGATTCTGAGTCATATAATGTATCCCTCAGAGAATTTACTGCAACATAAGTAACAGCAGACAGACCTTCCTGTGTTTGGAAAAAATACTCCATTTGATATATCTTCAGAGTAATACTGAATAACAGAAGATATTGTGTATCATCTTAATTGTACATGATACAGCACCGCAATGCAGGTCAAACAGAAACATTCAGTCTTCAAAAACCCATGTAAATCTCTAGGAAGTCAGTGGGGAGCTTTGCTCGGTCAGGCTGCTCATATCCTTACTTGCTCAGAGTCCTTCAAATATGGCATCTGATGCGATTTTCTAGTCTTAAGATGAAGAAAGTAGACTTTTCTGGCAGTTTCTAAATGGAAAATGAAAGGAACTTCTGCTGTCCATTTGTTTCTACTTCCTCTTGTTACTCTCATATATAAAATTGCTCATAAACATTCACAGAGAAATCACAATTCAACCGCAAGTAACTAGAAAGATCTCTTCATTAGGCCTGATTCAAAGGCCAGCTAGTAATTCCACCATTCCTAATTAACTTTTTCATCGTCAGATGCCTGCTACAAAATCTCTGCAGTGTCAGTAGGAGCAAATCTCAGCAGTGCGTGGCAGTGACCCTTGGACTTTTGTAAGACACCCTTGCCCCAACATTATGCTTTCAAATCCAAAACTCCCACTGCTCATTAAGTCCCTACTTTTGGTTCAGGTGATTAAATGACTTTATATCAGTGCCATCCATAAACATGAGCCAAACTCTGCTTTATGTGAAAAACCACAACAGCAGAGAACTTCTTATTGGCTTAAAGGGACACTAAAAGAAAGGGGAAAGATGTAAAGACCTCCACTTTAGCAACATCTACTAAGTCTGTGCACCACAAGCAATTGAGAAGCATTAGCATTTTGTTTTGTTTTGGTCTTGTAATTAGAAGGATTTTGCTTCATTATCCTACTGTAGCTCCCGCTGTGACATGGTCCCGGTTATCTTTCTGAAAGAAATATTTCATAGACAGTATACAGTTCTGCCAATTGATTACAGAAAGCTTTGGAAGTTTCTCCATTTCTTATTTCAAGACAGTATTTAAAGGAAAAGAAAAAAATTAAGCTACAACCATTTATTCCTATGGAGTTGTTATATTCTTGGAAGGGATACTTGGAAACATTTTAGCCAAGGTGGTTCATTTCAATAAAAGTGAATACTTGCAATATTGGGGTGAAAGATATCTTCTGGTGGTCTGTTTTTTCCTCTTTTTCTCTGCAGGATAGCTCTCATTAGAAGGGGAGAAGAAGCAGTCCACATTAATTTAGTGGTAGAAATGTGATGGGGTTGGGACTGGGCCATTGGTCCAAAAGCCCCTGAAGACACTGTTCTATAGACTGTACAGAAACAGGCAGTTTTCAGTCAAAGAAGTCTCCAGAGTTGTCTCTATGAACTGTACCCTAAGACCCCCGTCTCTGGCTTCTTTCTCCTCACCTCATCTGCCAGTATTCTGCCCTGCCTTTAACAACCACAGCCTTTCCTTGTACAAAACATATGCTCCTAGCTAATAAGGCGATGTTGCCAGTGATACATATAATCTTATGTTCCTGTGTGCATATGTTAACTGTAGTATTCATTTGGAGTATTCTTATATTCAGAAGGGAAAAGGTCTTTCCTATATTTATGCTAATTAGCATAACATACTCTACCCAGAATCCATCATATGCTGCTAAGCTCTGCCAGAGAAAATGTATTAATAGCTGAACTGTTGCAACCCTCTATTAATATTGGTGTTGCAAGCTCTGTACAATTTTAAAGCATATCTAGAAGACAAGATTTTTGTCCTTATTCCTGAAATCTTTATGACTAGATAATCAGAGATAATGAAAAAATGCTCCAGGAGAAACAGTTTGGATATAAACGCAAGTGGTGTTGAACTCCAAACTAGACTGTTCTGTGTTGTAGCTGTTGAATCAGTGACGTGACTCTGGGTCTTGCCTTAAAAAATGATGTAATTACGCTTCATCAGGTCCCACACCTTTACAAAAGAAGGATTCCTAAAGACGATGAATACTCCCAAGAACTGCCTGATGTGAGAGGAAATTGTATCTACAAAGTGGAAGCAGGCCTGCACGTTGCATTGTGTTGGCTCTCTGTCCTCCTACAGCGCTGAGCATTGTGTCCTGGGTTAGCAGGAATGCAAAATTCAGAAGTGACAAATATCCAGAGGTTTTGAATAAAAACAGAGGTCATGGCAGCACACTGAATTCTCATCTTCCAGGCAGATGGACAACAAAACTGAAGGTTTATTAACAGCATATTTCTTCAGCTCCAAGACAGGGGAATATCACGTGCTTCCTCTTTCCAGATGAGATAATACCTACACCTTAAATCCTTGCCGTGCAGGCCTGGGGAGGCCCGCTTGATACAGGAGCACTTTCCAGAGCATCCAAAGTGGAGATGTCTTGTTCCTTGGAAAGCTCTGGTCTGACACTGCTTTCTTCTCACTATGACTCACTTTAACCTTCTCCTTCCCTGCACCTCAGCTTCACTTTTCACTTGCTGCTCCTACATTTTTAGCACTTTCTCTGTATCTTTCACTCCGTTTCTTCAAAATCTCACTTTCATTAGTGTCTTTGAACTGCATGCCTCAACTTGGGACATGATTTTTGCAGAAAAAGGCAAGGCAGAGGGAAGGTGAACGTACTATGGTGGTCACCACATTGCCTAATATGTCATATGCTCTCTCTACCTGGGGTATCTCTTCTGTTGCAGATTTTTCAGAAAGGAACTGTTTTGCCTGCATATAGAAAGGACTCCTTCTTCTTGGGTTCTTGGGTACAAACTGACACAAATGGGGTTAATACAAATCTCCAATAATTATCACTGTTTCAAAATAAGAATGTTCATCAACCTGCATAGGGAAATTGGGAAAATACTGAGAGAGGGATAAAGGAGAAGGAGGTGCATTACAATTTGTACAAGAACACATGCATGGGTATAAAGCAGAAAGACAAACAACATGAGACAACTACAAAACATCACTGCATGTCAGCAACTTTCCAGTGCCTCAGTATTGGCAAAAGAAATAATTGCAGCAAAGACTTCAGATGAACATCATACCAAGGAAATAACTTTATCTGGGCAGAAGTTTCACCATTTGGCTACACTGACCAAAAGCATTAAAAAAATAACAACAGCCACATAGCTCTATTTGACATAGTTTTTACAAGCCAGTCCTGGTGAAGAAGTAGCTCTCCTGGCAAGACAAAACCCTTACATGTGCTGGTGAACACCATAGCAGACAAACACTTTGTTTTCCAAGCTTTAACATGAGGACTGTCTCCTCAGGTGCCAATGGTCTTCCTCTGCCTCTATTTCCTACTGTAGTCTTTATTCTGCCCTGAAAGGGCATTTGAGATCCCACTGGCTTTAATGAGGTCTAAATTGCACTAGACCACAGTCTTTCCCATTCTATTCATGTTTTATTGAAGAATATTATTTTTCTGAGCTGCTGTCACTTCATCTTTCCCATGTTGTTCTATTTCATCGCTGTAGCCTATATTTTAAGGTAATTTTTTTGTTAGGCTTATTCATTAAGCTTTGATATGAACAGGAGATAGGCATTAGAGGGCTGCTAATCCTGACCATTTAACTTTCATGCAATAAAAAGACTCTATTTTTAGTAGCAAACTTGTCAAACACAGCCTTATTCGGATCACAGAGCTGTGTGACCTGGATGAAGAGTTGGAGTGTACCCTCAGCAAGTTTGCTGATGACACAAAACT
>Ga0181612_138178_pt1 | contig 12790 bp, 4 predicted proteins | sample HoacroProtozoa21_FD_119630 | JGI IMG/M metagenome (GOLD analysis project Ga0181612, IMG submission 119630) | Hoatzin crop microbial communities from Cojedes, Venezuel. Combined Assembly of Gp0051906, Gp0051904, Gp0051908 | reverse complement strand
CTACTTTCAGCTATTTAAGGTAGAGAAACAGGAAAGTCATCTGGTTTAGATACTCAGAATTGGGGCGGGGGGGGGAAACTTCTAGAGCACACTCCCACAAGTGCATTTCCATTAGTCCAGGACTCTGTCCTGGTTACTGGTTAAAATGGTTTTCTGACTGGGGACAAACATGAAGGCATTTGTGGGCTGGTTTTCTCCATGACCGTGAGCAGTGTAAGCTCAGAAGCACCACTAGTGTTCAGGAGTGCTAAGAAGGAATCTCCTCCACTAAGTTCCATGGTCTGCACCTGCTCTCTTCAACACGTGTTTAGCTTAGGGCTGCTTATAATACAGATTTCAAATATGACTGCAGGGAAGTGACACTTTATCTCTTTGTAAGATCGGAGAGCAAGTCAAGACAAATGTGTTCCTCCTGTTAATTAAAGGAAGTGCTTATAGAAAACTTGATAGGGCTATATATCATTACACTATATATTTCTGAAGTGTGAGCTTGACAAAGTAAGTCATGGACCAATTTGAGGGCTTGATGGATCTTCTCCACATTTGCAGGTTAGAGGGAGAGCAGCGTGGATAACTGGTATTATGGTGACCACTGTGATTTTAGTACTGATGCTGTTGCCAAGCGTGGTTTACTTTTCTCCAAAGTTTAAATTACCAAGAATATTCACATTTCATAGTTTTTTGATGTGTCAGGTATTTAATGTACCTTAATGCACTCATGCCAAGAATTCTTCATAAATTTTAAGTTTCGTTTCAGATTTTAGAATTTTGATCAGAAGGAAATTTTTGTCCTTCAGATTAGAATAATTACTGCTGTATGAATATATTCTGTAATGATCAAAATTCCTAAATTTATGTTTTTCCTTAGTTTTGAATTCATGGAATTATAGCTCAGTACATATTTCGTCTTAAAAGCAAGATTGTATCTGAATGAAGGTATGACCTTTGACAAACAGTTTATGCTCTGATAAAATCAACCAAAGATTCAAAACTAGTTATATCAAATATCAATTAGTTCATCACAGTATTGTGAGTGAAATCCTACTTTCAAAACAGCTGACTACACTGGAGCTGGGATTTCACCACAATATTTGTACCTCTACCCTCAATGCAAAAACTTCATGAAAAAGAGAAGATTACTTTCTTGGCACCCAGAGGACCGATAACCACAGTTTAACAAGATTTCATGAAATTTTGAACAAAAAACGGTTTTGATCTTTCCCTGTGCCTGAAGGGCATGGTATTAATTTTCCAGGCCAAGCCTTGAATATGCAAAATATTTGTACGTTTGGTAACTATAAAAATATTCAACTACCAGGTAAACTTAAAATAGTGCATGTGCATCTGAAGCTGTGAAAAAAAAGTGAATTGTTGGTCAGGCCTTAACACATTTCAAGACCAAGTATCTCAAATAGAAAATATCTGTTAGCGTACTTTAAATTGCTAATTGGTTGATTTGCATTTAAATGAGGACCACATGTGAAGTTCAAGTTAGGCACATTTTCAGAAACAGCAGAATCCTCTGAAATGTGAAGAATTTTAAAGTGTGTTGCAAAGCTTACTTGAGCTGAAGTGGCCAGAAAGGAAGTGCTTTTGTAGATTGTAGAGTTGCGTGCTGGTCAGACACATTCTGAAAGTACTTCCAGTCAGCAAGGAAGATGGAAACAATAATGCTTCCCATCCTATTCCATCCTCTAACGTGTTTTCAAGCCAGATTTATCTTCCACGCAGTTCTTCGGGTAAGCATCAGGTTTTGTCTCCATCTGTCTGAGGCAAGGTCTTTGTGAGTTTGTCAGAGGTCTCAGACAGGTATTTGAACTTTTGCAGCCTGTGTATGTGAGACAGTTTTAAATCCTTAATGGCATATACCCTTTCTCCTAAATCCTTTTCCAGTTAAATAGATGTTAAACAGGAAACAACGCTGCTCATGAACGTATCAGCAGTCCCAAACGTCCTATGTCTATTATATCCTTAAGAGCAACTGAACCTTTTAGTCTTAGATACATGTGGCTTTCCGGTACTAATAATGAGAAATCTTACTTTACAGTAAAATTGGGATGGACTCCAGCACAAAAAATCTGAAGGATAGTGAGGTTATGTGCCCTCATACGTAAAAACCCATAAATGGTTGCTGCAAACAACGGTTGTGATTTTAGCAAGGAGTAAATTGCAGTGAATTCAGGTCTCTGTGCAGAAATGTGTGCAGCAGATATCTCTGCTGCAGGTCTACGCAGACATTGGAGAAGAGTGCAGAAATTATGAAGAAGGTATGATTTCAGGGTGAGGATTATGTTTTGGCCTATGTAGGGAGGAAAACAAAGAAAATTGCCTGAAACTATTATTCCATCCATGCGTTCTCCTTTACAAGAAGGGCGAGATGGGAATTTAGGAGTAAAAAACTATCAAAAGGAACGAGTGTTTGTAATCCTCCTCTATTGGCAGCAATGCTCTGAACATATGGTATGTCTAAGACAAGGTTCTCATAAGCGCAGAGAAAGGATGACGACCATGAGCTGCTTACAGTGGAAGAACATGTGCTTTCAGGACTGTTCAGTGATGAATAGAGAGAATTACATTTGCAAATGATACCAAAGCCCGCTGGCCCCAAGCACTTTGGAAGACAGGACAAGAATTTCAAATTACTTTTAACAAATAGCACAGGCTATGCAGAAAAATAAGGTGCAATTCAACAAATGCTGGAATCTGCGCTTAAGTAAGAATAGTCAGCTGCGCAAATTCAGGTTAGGAAGCAGCTTGCCAGACAGAAGAAACTCGGAAAAGGCTGTAGTGGATGATGAATTTGACATGAGTGGACTGCTCTGAAGACAGGCTAGAACAGTGGCTTTAAAATTTTATGAATTCTGGACTCTGGTAGAGGTATGGAGCTTCTCAGAAATTGCATATGGATGCGTGGCTTTTTTTAGTCACTCTCAAAGAGTAAAAGCAGTTGCTTAAAGGAATCAATACACTACTCCCTAAGTCTGCTGTGGGTAGGACAAGAAATACTGGGTTTAAATATTACAAGAGATACTTAGTTTTTTACATTCAAAAGGTGTTTTAATTGTCTGGATAGTTAAACTTTGGCTGGGTGGAAATGAGGGGAACTTCAAGGTGATCTGGTAGCCAGGTTAGGAGAAGTAAACCACCACGGACTGACTCTTGAATGGGTTAGAAGGGTAGCACTTCCCCCAAAACAAGCACAGAAACCTCTTTACACAAACTGCATTCTCCCTAAAGCTTGCAGTGAAACGCTCAGAGTTTCTCTTCTGTTGGCAAGTAGCTGTGAAACCACTGATTGAGTGCGTGCTCGTCCCCTGCTACTGCTTGGCTGCGCAGGGAGTAAGAGATAATGTTCGTAACACTTTGTTAGCACAAATGGCAGAAGTGTAGGTGGTTCATCGAAGCTTCGTGTTGCTCACCATGGAAAAAATGTAATGTCACAGAATGGAATCTTTTTTTTTCCCCTTCCTTTTTTTTCGGTTTACTTTATGTGCATAGCACTTGAGAAATTTCAAATGCCCAAAAACCATGTTAAAAGAACATTAGTAAAGTCGCAAAAGCAAGAACAGAAATTTAGGAAGGCACAAGAGAACACTTTTGTGTCATTATCATTATATCGTATAACAAAAGATAATGTATATTAATTATGGCATATACATATCGTGGTAATTTAAAAATATGATATATTTAACTGCTTTTCCATCTGCACCTGACAGACCTGATTTAAGAATGTTGCAAGGCCGTGAAGGGCTGTCGCATGCAGAAACTCCACTTCATTTGTGCCAGAGACTGGCACACGTGATGATCTCCTGGTTAAGAATGATATTGAAGAACTGGATTCCACCCTTGCTTTTACCGTGTGTTTTGTGTTAGTCATTCACAAAGGCAAACCTTAAAAGAGCGTCCTCTGACCATTCCTCATTTTCTGAGGATCTGACTTGCTTGGGTGTGAATTGCTAAAATGCTGACTGGTGTGTGAAATTCTATATAATTCTAAGTATCGTGAAAAATCATCATAGATGTTTCCAGCCAAGAGGGAGGATACTTTTCATTTTAATCTTCTGTACGTTACTTACCCACTGGTAAAATCAGATGAGAATAAATTCTTTGCTCACACCAGTAGTGTGAAGATACCACACCAAATAATTTCGATTGTGGGAGGAAGATGATAGAAAAGTCTCTAAGGCAGTTGGTACTTCTTTGTTTAGGTTAGCATGGTGTGCCTGTTACTAAGGCATCAGCCGTTTCTCGTTCATGAGAGAACGAGTACTGAATGAGGACTGTCAGTTCTGTACGCTGGCGAAGGAAGAAGGGTAGAGAAAGAAGGGCAGAAAGATTGCACAGGTAGCCATAAACCTCCCATTGCCTAAATTTTGGTGTTTGACTGCCACTCTTAGGATATTCTTGTAATGTGGGGGATTTTGTTTGTCATATGGATTTCAAACAAAGTTATATACAAATATTATGAAATAATGAAAACATTAAATGAAGACATTAAAACTTCGGAACTATAAACAGATAGCCAAACGTACGGAAAGCTTAAGGGAAACGGTGTGCTTCAACGTACCATAGTTTGCTTGCAGTCCGTTTTTCTACCGAGAAATTAAGATGGCGTTTTGACCTGTTACCTCCTTGTACGACACTTAGCGCCAGGTAATGCAGAAGTCTGAACAGGACCGATGTGGGATACATTGTTCACATCTTCCTGTGGAAGATCAGTGTCCGGGAGCAAGAAGTTTGCATTAGCAGCAGACACAGGTGTGCATTCGTTCCCCGCAGTGAATGGGGATTGCTGGGCTCAGTTGTGGGAGAGGAGAGTAAGCAAAGCTGAGCTTGCTAGGAGGTGTGCAAAACAGCGTTCTTCATCATTGCTGCTTACTAAAATTATTTCTTCATTTGTCTTTTTTTCTTCCCCCCTTTAACTCTCTTCTCTCTTTCTAATTTCTCCTTCTCGTTTTCTTTTAGAGGGAAAGAATGTAGTGCAGTAAGGAAGGGAGAAAGCTGGTGGTATTAGTGGAGAAGAGGCAGGGGCTCAGATCACACTTTGAAGGTGTAGGAGGCAAAAACCTTAAAAGTACTTTTTAATTTAGGTAGACCTTGATTGACCTGGCTTTGGATCCATTATTTTGTATTTTTGCTTCACGTCTGGTGGTGCTACGAGGTCAAAGTCTGCTCTTACGGCAAAGTAACCGAAAACTCCTGCAGAGCTGTGCAGTTGACACTGTAATGGGACTGTATACACGCTACAAAAAACATGGCATGATGTAGTCTGGTGTGCAGGTCACAAAAATTATGATGGGTGGAGATGTCTGGTGGAGGGTAATGATGTAAACTAATAGAAACATAAATTTGCTATACAGTATTTAGAAGCATGTCACCATTATAATCCTTTATGACAGAATAATCAGAACAAAGCAGTGTTATAAGTACCAATTAAGGAACATCAAATCAATGGGTATGTGACTCATGCTGATTTAAACAGGAGCTGATTGGGATAAATGGATTCAATATGTACTTTTATTCTGTGGCTATTCTGTCATACCTAGAGGAAGTAGCATACGAATAATCTAAGGAAGACACTGACTTAATCTCTGGTAGGAGACTAATGGGAACTATTAACTGAAAAAAAAGAAGTCTGGGTTCTGGCTGGTTATGAAATATGCTGTATTAAATGTGAATTTGCCTGACTGTTATCAGCTCTTTTTATCTGCTGCGTATTTATATAAATATCCACACACATTGATAGCAACATTTATATTTTATGTTGTATGAATTTTGAATGCCACTTACATCTTCCTGGATTTTCATTATCCTAGAAAATGTACAAATGTTACATCTTCTTTTTTTTTTTCTTCATTCCATTTGGAGCTATATAAAGTCTCTCTACTCTTGGAAATAACAGCAAGATTTTAAATTCCACAGTCTTAAATCCTGCAAGAAAACTCTTGTAGGTATGTTGTGTGGTCTGTAGTTAGACTTTTTAAGGACTTAACATAACCCGCTTGTGCCAGATGTTTAAATATCTTGCCAAGGAGCACCTGCTGAGATGCTCCATCCTATGGAAGTGCTCCAAACCCCACCTAGAATTCTCTACGCAGAGGGCAAAAGGCTTGCATCATGTACTGCCAGACAGAGCAGGGTTCATTCCTGTTTCAGTTGCAGTGAAGGTAAGGAAGACAGCATGGCTAGCTGAACTTCACTGCAAAGTTATACTGGTTTTGGTCACTTGTTTTCTGCTTTTTGGTTCTTCTAGGATGCTGCGTATTAATCAATATAGTTTCTAATGCCCTTAATGCCAGCTGGCCATGAGTAAAGGATGCTGGAAGGTAGAGCTTGTTTTCCAAGCGTTATAAGTTTGTGGTCTAGAACAGACTTCTTCTAAGACTACTGGATACAAAAAATCTTAAAGACCATTTTCTTAATACTTTGTTTTTTTAATGCAGATTGGATTCTGAAAGGAAATAGCATAGGGGGGGCTGGGATTGCAGGGACTATTTTCAGTTGCCTAGGAGGAGGTTTTTTGTGTTCTGTTGTGTTACCTATCCATACATTTGTAGAGGCATTTAATGCGTCACTGGTGGACAGACGTGTTCCCCAGACAGACCTAATTGCTTCCATTCTGTGGCATAAAGCTTGATTTTTCCTCCATGCATACTACACCATGCTCTAAGAGCAGCTGTGTGGGAGCAAGGGACATTTTATTGGATGAGTAAGAGAAGAATTTGATCCACTCTGAAATGCAGCTGTATCCCTTTTCTTTGTGGTTAATATGAAAAGCTACTTAGTTTGTTGCTGCTGTTCGAAATGTTCTGTAATTGATGTTTTCATCTTCTTACTTTGTCTCCTTGTAACCTTACCATTATAGAAAAAAAAAACCAACACAAACCAGTGCAGTGGACACCTGACTCTTTCTTCGAGAGAAGGGGACTAGAAAGTTTCTACCTTTTAGCCGTAGCAGTGACTATGGCTTCTGTGAAACTACACATCTCATCAGCTCCCTACACATCTCATCAGCTAGCTCCCTCCTTGGGCTCAAGAAGAGCTTTTTGCCATTCATCCCAGCTGGAGGAAAGGCTGTGGTTGGAAATGCCTTTCTTACCCATCCAGCACACAAAGTTGAGGGGTAATAGCAAGTGACAGAGTACTTGCTAGACAGGGGCCATCATCCATCGGGGATTTAGAAAAGGTCGAATTTTGAAAGTGAAAGAGCCCAAGAAGGCTCTGTTGAGAGACCTTGTCCACAGAAAAACCAGGGGCCTGAATGCCAGATCGACTCCTTAGCTTGGCATGTCCCCACAGCAGTAGTCTGGAATATCCTGTCGCCTTAAGTGCAGGCGGCTGGCTTTGGTAGCCTGCCATGGACCTGCCCTACGCCATTTTGCTACGTGACATTATCCCGTTTAACTCAACTGCGGCTGATGTCTGTCTCCTGACAGTGAGGATGGAACATACAAACCATCTTTGCTGTGTTTCATGTATTACAAGTAGGGTCTGCTGCTTTAAATCCATCGTGTGCTCTGTCTGTCGTTCATCGATCTGCCTCCTCAAATTTTTTGTCAAATTCCAAGTGTCATAATTTATGAAAAAAAAAAGTCTTGCTATTCTTGGATATACCATGTTATTTATTTTTATACATCTAAAGCCTAAGTTAAATTTCCACCCGCTTTTCCGAATTAAACGGATCACCATGCTACTAACCCCACTACGCCCTCTTCCACCCCACGTATATGATCTAACTTATTTTATGTAATTGGTGTGTGTGCTTGGAAGAGTAACTGTGGCTGAATTGAAGCAGAAGAAAACTATTCCTCCTAAAAATCCTGTTAATCCAGTCGGAATTAAGACAGTGTGCTGGTTGTGCTGTCAGAGTCATATGTGACCTGCAAATCAAAGATCTTCCAGTATGGTCACTGTTTTAAAGCTCATAAACTAAGTAAATACTCTTACATTGTGTTGAAAATTGAATTTTTTAACTACCTTGGATTATATAGTTGTTCTATGTATAAATCAAGACATGAAAAGAAGTCAGAAGAAAAACGTAGTCTCAGACAGGTAGCATCCCTTCTGCAGGCCTCCTTTCTAGTTTCATCGAGTCATGATAATGTTTGCTGAAAAGAGAATTTCTTGCATTTTTAAAAGCTTTGAAATGCATTTTCATTTTGTAATGTAAGACCTCTCATGTCAGGTGCACCTGCTTGCTTTGCATGCGAATTCTGAACAGTTCTTGTTTTATGTAACACTTCTGAAATGTCTGTCTGTTTTTTTTTCTAATTCTCAAGCTCACTATTTGGATAAGATAGTGAAAGGTACTGTATATTTGCTCTTTGATGACATGCCTATACCTACATGTACATTTTTTATATGAATATATAGTTACAAACGTACTAGTCTGGACAAAAGAATCTTCTCTTACATACATTCCATGGATTATAGATTTAACTCATATGACTTTCAACTCATCTCAAATTAGAAATGAAATCTTTCTCACGTTACGTAATAGCGTTTTATCAGTAATTATACATTTATATACAAACTGTATACATGTATTAGTTTTTGTTTGAACCAAAAACTGAAGATAGTATTCATTTGCTGTTTGGTGCTTTTTCTTTGTTAGTTTTCTCATTGGGCCTTCACCTACAAAACTGGAAATATTTAGGAAACAAAGCAAAACAATGCTCTTGTCACAGAACAAGTGTCATTAGTTCTAAAGAACAGATTAATTATAGATACGTGTGTACTTATATAAAGGCAGATCAATAGAATACCCGAGGCTTTTAAGCTTTTGTTTATCTGAATGTAGAAGATCTATAGGAAGTTATGACTTGTATTTTGTATGAAGCTAGAAAAAGCTTGTATACTCTATGCAACCTTTTCAATTAAAAGGTTCAAGGATACAAAAGCCTAACATGAAACAGCAAAGATTCTTGTATCTTCAGTTATGGTGAAAAATTGATTGAGAAAAATGTTTAAAATATCCCTACCCGTCTTTCCCTGAGTATCTTTCTCTATTCCTTATTTGTGTTTTTTTCATTAGAATATGGCAATATTCATGGCAATATCCAGGCTTTCACACAATAAGTCTTGAGTGTACCCAGTTGACTCCTAAAACGCTCTGTCAGTATTGCAGTTAAATATGTAAGTCTTCCATAAATTAAACAGAAGAAAGATTCAGAAAAAAAAAATAGCTCTCGGTACATCAACAGATACTTGTTTGCAGCTACAGTCTGAAGGAGTAGCAAGACTAAGCTCAGCCTGGCACAATGGCACAATATCCATAACTGTAGCATCACCATCCTTCCTCACAAGAGGTTTTCCTGATTCTCTGCCTTCCAAGAGTAATTTGTCAAGAGTTTAGAACCCTTTATAACTTTTCCTAGGAATGTTTGTAATTTGGAAATACGTGGTTGAAAGGAGTCAGTAAATTCAAAAGTCTTTAGAAGAAAAAACTAGACTATTACTTCTGAAAGACTGTTCTAAGCTCAACTAAGCTTAACCAAAATGGGTCAGTAGATTAGTTCACAAAGACAGTCTTTCTACAAAGTGAAGAAGTTTTTAGCCAGTTACTTAGGGTTTTTTGGATAAAAGTTTACATAAAATTGTGGTGTCCAAAAATAGCTGATTTGTAGCCACCTTCTCATAAGATACTTAGTACCATATCTGTACTTGCTTCTGTCAGTGTCTTATATTCATAGATAAGGAACACCAAAATCTACATATTTATAGTGTTGTCATCCTCATACAGATCATGTTGGCTGCATGCCAGATTTCATCACTAGGAAGTGACAGATACTGTTTTTTTTAAATGCAATGTTAGACTGAAAACAATTATCGATTTTGGATATATTAAATTATTTTAATTGTTTCCCAAATTTTCCCTCCTTGGCCATAAAAGCAGACAAGATAGGATATAAAGGTAACAGCACAAAAGCCTTAGGGAGATTGTCACAAAAAATCACTCTCTGCTATCTGTCTTGAAGCACGTCACTACCGTGTTTTTGTTCAGTCTATCAATGTTTTATTGTGGTCCTTATGGTATTTCATTTTGTCCGTCCTAAGTAATCAAATACGCACAGCTATTACATTTAGTTGGAAATCCTGTTGGTCCTGTCCCATCCGTATGCAGCCTGAATCCTAATGTTTGTTAGAATAGATGCTAAGCTGCTTCACTATTTCCTGGGCTTTGCTTATTCTGTGAAAAGGAATGTATTTTTGGCATAAAGTATAGTCATTAAGACTGGCCTATACTTTGTGCAATTATTTAACGCACTGTAATTTCACATGAATATACGGCAACTCTGAGACCAGATAAAGTTAACGTTCGCTTTTATTACGTGCCTAAAATCGTACACATTAACCTACTGAAGAATTTGGAGGGATTTGTTAATAGAAACAGGGAGCTTAAACATTTGTGCCAGTAAGTAACCAGTACTGCATAGAGCAAATAATGATCTATTCCATGAGCACAGAAAAATGTATCATTTTACGCAGCTGTGTTTGCACTATGCACTCATCTCTTGTTACTTTGCCAAAAAAAAAAAAAAAAAAAAAAAATTAAAAAACCAAACTTAATTTTGTCTGGCCTGCAGGTATGTAGAGGATTGGTGCATTTATTTCCTGCCTGTACAGGTAAGTGGTGTCTCAAGTGTCAGGCCAATCAAAGATGCCACTTTGTTAAGAATTACGTTCCCCAGGTAATGTTGCTGTTCCACTCCATGTGCAATTACAGTATTTGTGCTGTTCTTAAGGCCTGTACCCAGTAAGTGTCCCTTGTTTGTGTTTTTTTTTTCCTCTTTATAGAATAGCAATATTTAAATCAAGTGTGATTTTTCTTCTGTGTCTGTTTCAACAGAGGGCTGCCCTGGCTTGTGCAACAGCAATGGGAGGTGCACACTGGACCAAAACGGCTGGCACTGCGTCTGCCAGCCGGGATGGAGGGGAGCGGGCTGTGATGTAGCCATGGAAACTCTCTGCACTGACAGTAAGGACAACGAAGGAGGTGAGATATACCAACTGGATCTTTAACACTGGGGAGAACGTGTTGAGGAACGGAGATTTTACAGTCAGGTGATTAAATACTGCCATGAGAACCATACACACATTTTACTAGCTCTTATGCCTGTAAGAATACGCTGCTGTATTCAGGGCTTTTATACGGCGTATCAAGCAAAGCCTTACAAGCTGCTTATGACAGGTGAGATACGTACTTAGAAAATGATGTGTGTCACCTTAGTTTCCCTCCAAGGTTCTTTTATACTGGAATGGAACATCTCAACTCAGTGAACTGTAGTGGAGGGGAAAAAAAGAGAAAGGAGTTCAAATTTTCAGTGACCTCACAAGGAAATTATCCCCAGAGAAAAGGCCGAATGGGGAGTTTACATTTTGACCTCTGATACTAATGCTGGAAACAATTGGTTGCCCAGTCTACAGAGATCTTATCCCTCCATAGCCTGTGAACGCTTGGATAACTGACAGGATGCTCCCAGAAGTCTTTTTTTTGTTGGCTTGCTTTTCCGCAGTCTGTCATCCGGGTGACAGGTAACAGTCTGCAGCGCGATGCAGGCCGGCCTGTGGACTGAAGGAATCAATCTGCAATCATTGTTGTGGGGTCAGGAAGGCAGAGAGGCTGTGACTTTGGCATGACTCCAGAATCACACAAAAAAAACGCACAAAAACAAGATTAAATGGAATGCAGTGAAATACTAGATCAGCATAATGCTTTTATTGTCAGTCTGTCTTCCCCTTCTCTCATCAACTGTTATCGTTTAACACCTTCAGATTCAGAGCAGAGATAAGCTCCATCAGGGCCTCTGGATGATGATAATTTCATCCGTGGCTTTTGTTTTTTTGGCTTTAGACTGCATATGCCTTTGCCATTGCTGGTTGGCTGTTTGCTCTCATGTCCCAACTGCAGCTGGGATCTCAGACATCACAAACTATAAATAACGGCAGCATTTACTTCCCAAGGAAAATAAATAACACGGTTAAAACAGCGCTGCTGTTTATTGCTTTACACGTCATTTGATTTGTCGTCCTTCTCCGTTACATATTTTGAGTCAGTTTTGCACACTTAGGGGCCTAAAAAATCTGACGCAGTCTGGTATGCGCAATCTGAGCTAGTGTGAAGCGGAATTTCTGCATGTAGGAAGGGAGCAAGAGGAACAGTTAGCTGTCGCGTTTCCCTGCAGAGATGTCCTGCTTGGGGAACGAAGTTCAGGTGGGCCAGGCGTTTATGAACGTAAGGAAGAAAGAGAAACCTGCAAACAGGAAAAGAGACAAAGCAAGGAGGAGGAGTAACTAGGTTAGAGCATAAACTACTTGGAGGGAAAAAATAGATACTGTAGGGAAAAAAAGTTGAAAGCCCAGCAATAGAGTAAAACAGATTCAATAAATGTTAAGCATAATAGAAGGATGTGACATACCAGAGGAAGAGTCAAGTACAGATAACGGAGCAGTGGGAGGAAGAGGAGCAAGGTGAATAGGAATGCACGTAAATGGAACAAGGGAAAAGAAGATGCTCCTTCAGACTGAGAACAATAATAGCTGTTTGTGAGGAAAAGGGGAAAAGGAACGAGGAATTGGAGCAGAAGAATCTAACAGGATACCTTAAATTCGAGAAGAAAGAATGACACTGAAAAAAAGAAAAAAGTCTAATGCTGGTATTCTGTTGCGCTTTTTTCTCTCCATTTTTTGCATTATTTCCTCTACAGACATTATGCAGTTATGTATGAGGAAGGGATTGGCCAAACAGTTGTCTTGCCGTGATTGACCTATATAATGCCATTTGTCACTG
>Ga0181612_126943_pt1 | contig 12790 bp, 7 predicted proteins | sample HoacroProtozoa21_FD_119630 | JGI IMG/M metagenome (GOLD analysis project Ga0181612, IMG submission 119630) | Hoatzin crop microbial communities from Cojedes, Venezuel. Combined Assembly of Gp0051906, Gp0051904, Gp0051908 | reverse complement strand
ATGGAAAACTCACATCTGCCTTGGGCTGTCATGTGCCAGTGTATGTTAGGTGGACTTCCTTAGCGGTACTTGCTTATCAGTTTGAGTCTAGAATCTTGCTTTGTCCTGGAGTTCAGAGTCACAAGGTCGGCAGTTTCAATGAGTTTGTAAGGCAGACTGTCTCCATGTCTGTTGTACAGGTGGGTGGGGGTGCAGGGTTCCTAAAAAGAGTGCAATTCTGGCAGGATCTGTTCTGAAGCAGTTTTTACTTTCATCATAGCCCCTTTAATGTGATCTCTCTTGGAGAAGGAAAACCTTCAAAAGATTAAGCAGGTTAAAAACCTGACCAGTCTGCTGCTCGCAGCATTCTGTGTGGCCTGCATTTTCCTCATGAATTGGATTACTAAGTTTGCTTTTTTGAGCTACATTTTGAGAATGTTGATCTGTGTTGTCAAGATTGAGTTCGTGCTATTATGAGCACCTCAGCAGCAGCTAGTAATGCATGAAGATACTGTGAAGTGCGCGTGCACAGCAGAAACGTGCATAATTTTTTATGTGATGGTCATATCTCCTAAAAGAACTGGATTGTGTTTCATAGTGTGGTGGTTAATCTCCTCAAATGAACGCCTACTTGTATAAAAACATCTTCCACGGTTCTATTGCTTTCCAAGCCATTTTGGCGGCTTTTGGGAAAGAGCATCTCCTTGGGGATCATGAAGCCATTGAAAAACCATGTGGTTTATGTGGAAGAGGATCTGACTGTTTGGGTGTGGCCTGGGAGATGAGTCTTTTACAATGCATTTTGTCGTGGCTTTCCAGACTCTCAGCTTATGGCCTTCAGCAGTTTTGTGTTATAGTTCCATAGGTCTCCCAACAGCAGCAAGGTGCGCGTGTGTGTGTAATACATAAACTTAAATCACTGCTGTGTGCAAAGATGTTTTCAAGATGGAGATCACATGTCTTTTGGTGCAAATCTTTTCTGCCTCTGGTCTGATACTTGTTCTTTTGAGACAGTCCCCTGCAGTACGATAAAGGTGCAGCAGTACGAACTCTTTTCAGTAATTCTGTTAGAACTGTGGTTTTTGAAGATACACAATGACTAATGGAGGTGACTACAGTCAGCAGGAGCTGAAATCTTAGCTGAAGAGAACTTAGAACAGCAATGATTTCTGCAAATACTGATGTTCCTACTTAATTGCCTATTTAAATCTGTTGATACATCTTTCCTATTTCCTTTAGCCATCTTTGTCTTTGCATGCTCAGAAATGCATCCGACTGGAGGACTGAACATGTACTTCATATACTTGTACAATGTTATATTCTGAGACCTGCTGTGGAGATAATACACAAGGTTGTGATAATGTTGAAAATAATAGATGTTGAAATTTGAAATGCAAACTCGGCCATGGTCAGGTGAAGCTCCGTGAACAGCTGTAGTGGCTGAAATATGTTATCACCCTTTCAGCTAGAAATTAGCAACTTCACAGCTGAGCCTTTTGAAACAGCATATACATGTTCCTTATCCACTTCAGTGCAAAGTCATGTGCTTTAGTTTAAGCTGCTTGTAGCATCTGTTTGAATTGGAAGTTGTGTGTGTTTTTTGTTTGTGTTTTTTTTGGGTTTTTTTGGTTTTTTTTTTCTGGAAGAGAAGAGGACACCCAAACAGATGTTAGTGCCAGCTCAGCTGTAAGGGCAGTAAGGAACATCTGAACATCTGTACATCTGTAATATCTTTAAGCAGCATGCTGTTTCTTTGGAGGCTATCTGACAGTGGCTTTGGATACACAGCATTTTTTTTTGTTTTTGGCAGTGCAACAATTTCCAGATATGCTCTGGTGAGAACTCAAAAGAAAAAGAAAAATCAGGCGGAAGATACTTTAATAATCAAGAAATAGTGGAGAAAAGACTGTACATAGTAAGGAGGTACAGAACTAGAAAGACATGTTTTCTGGCATATTAAAATGAGGACATGTATGTGCAATGTGTAATATTCAGACTATTAGGTATAGCTGCATTTTAGCTGTAAAACAGCTGTATTTTTGTTCTGGTAGAGTGGTGGAGTACAGTTTAACTTGCCTGAAATGGTTTAGTATCTGTAAGTTAAAGTGGCGGGATCTGAAGCTGAGAACAGAACACTGGCTGGAGTTGTATTGCTAATGAACGGCAAGCAAGAGTATTGAGGTCAACAGGGTGGGTATCTTTAAACACTGCAAGGCACATCAATAAGTGTGTTTTCATGAAGTAGAGAGCAGTCCAGCTGCGCTATGGAGAATTCCAAGTCATACATTTCACTGTTTTAGAAGTCAAAAACTCAGCTGATGATTGATGTAAGTACATGTTGGCTGCCGCTAGAAGTAGCTCTTAAATGGACGTGTGATGGTGTGGCTATGGGTGAAAAACTTCCGTCTTTCAGCCTCAGATAAAATGTGGCTTTAGGTCGTTCGTGAGAGGCGCAAACTTAGGATCACTGTCTCTCAGTTCGTGTGTTCTGGCCTGTCTTACCAAAGCCAATGGTAATGTTATCTCTTTTCTACCATTATTATGATTTTTTTTTCTTTTTCTGTTTTAAAAAAAGATGAGGAATAAGGAACGTTCTCGGACCTGCCCCAAAAAAGTGATTATGCTCCCTTCTTCCACTCCACCTTCCTCTCCACCGTATCCCAGGCAGCAGGTGATTTCCCTCTGCATGCTCTGTCCCTCTCTCTTCATTACTGCTTGTACAAGGGACTAGATCAGTTACCAGATATCCCATTTACAAATGCATTTCTGATTTTCTTTTTTCAGATGGTATAGGGCTTCTTCAGCCTCTTAGTTTAGAAACACAGGTTGGCGTTAGCTCACTAGAAGTATGATTATGATGACTATCTAATGCTTTGGAGACTCCTAGATTTTACTGTAGGGTAATTTGTAATTACGGTAGCCTTTTTCCAGTTTTGAGTTGCAGCAAAATAGAAAGTAAATGTTTGGAGTAGTGCAGGGGGAGAAAATGCAACTTTTCTCCATCTCCACTGTTCATTTAAACAAGTATGAATGAAAATTCATCAAACTCTTTCAGGATTACTTGTATGAAGTGCCTTTTAGAGTGTTGTTGTGGCCTGCACATGTCAGTGTGGTCTTACTGTTTCTCCCCCCCCACATCTCTGTCTCACAGGAGTTTGTGTTCAGTCTGTCTGAGTTTGAATTTGAAGCAGTGAGAGCTGTTCTGAACAGAGTGTATAAATGTGCATCCAGATGTTGGTGCATATGTGTTTGTCCTTCTAGTTAATTATTACCTGAAATCCTTGTGTCTTGTTGTACGTGGTCATGGTGCTTCTTTAAGTTGTATCTGTTTTTAAATTTTTGTTTTTTGTTTTCCTACTGCAAAAATAAATTCCACTCTTCCCTGATAAATCCTGAACTAATCTTGAGGTGATAAAGAAGCAGCTGCATTTCCATAGACCTCCCATAACTTTCAATAGGAGCTGTACAAATAAATTTCCCCATAGGTGAAAAATATTTCTTTGCTGAACACTTGTATGTCTATAAACTCTGTAAAGGCACCTTACCTTTTAGCAGAGTAGACAAGGCTTATTCTTGGACATAAAGTTTGAGCTGCCTTATTGCTGTAATTTCTCAGAGTGTTATCACATTTAGTCGGGTCTAATTATTGTCAACCTCTGGAATGCACATTCTCTGCTGCCTCTCTGGTGTCTGCATCTGCAGGATAGGTCAGGTTTGCTTACTGGTGTGATTCAAATCTGTCCTAACAAAGTGGTTAATTTTCTGGCACACTGTGGACAACACAATGCAAGAAAGGGTACAGAAATAGACATCTAGGTAGAATGGATGGGGAAAGCCCTTTTCATTAGCAAAACCTGCATCTAAGCTGAATTAAGTGTAGTATTACCAGGTGATGTGATAGCTGGCTGCCTCCCTCTTTTCAACATCCTTGGGAAATTTTGACAGGTACAGTTTGTGAGAGAAGAAAGGCTTCCCCCAAGCTTGCAGACAGAGAAACTAAGGCAGTTAAATGCGAGAGTTTTACTTTTTTAATCTATGCCATGGGATTCATTTTCCATATAGAGAAATTGACTTTCAGTCTCTAAGGTTCCTTTAGCTCTGTATTTTCCCTCCCTAGCTTCTCCAAGTGTTTGTTTGTCCTGTGTCTTGTTGGTTGTCTAGTTCAGTTATGAGACTGAACTACTGCTGGGTCCGGGTGTACTTTGACCATTTTCTATGTTGTGTCCTGTAGGAAACTTTTTTGCAAGTCTTCTTGCTCAAACAAATAATAATGTAAAAAAATAATTTTGCTCCCACCATGAACTCTGAGGAATTTGTGCCCCCTCTGCTACGGAACTGATCTGTTAGACTCAGTTGAGAGGGGTCTGCTTTTGTAGATGTTCTTTTTTCCTTAGAAATGATGTTGTTTCTTGATATTGTCCTGGCCCAGGCCTCACAGTGAGTCAAATGGATCTATGTCCTTGTTACGCTGAAGTGTTTTAAAACCTGTACCTTCTGCGCTTCTAATGCATTCATTCTGCCACTTCTTTTAAACTTTCTATTTCCTTCCCTTGATCTAACGTCACGGTATGACTTATATTGAGTGTCTTACCATATTTATCTTGCTAATTTCATTACATTGTGGTACTATATTGTGTTTTACTGACCTAATATGGATATATATGGATTGTTTTTTAAAATTTTCCCTCCAGGATCTAAGTTGATATTGATGGTTTTAGAATATTCTTCTTAATAAACTGTTGTGCTATCCTTATGGCCTCTTTTCTGCCTGCATCATAAGAAATGTCAGATGAAGTGTGTTTTGACTAGGAGCTTGGTCTGTGGTTGTTATTAAGCTCATAATTTTTGCCTGCAGAGAAACAGGGAACCTGGTGCCGACTATCCCGGGGAGGAGAGTCCCAGACAGGAAAGGGTAAAGAGCATGAACAAATGGCATGGACGCTGATGACACAACGCTGTGGTGGATGCGTGTAATACAGAGAGCAAATGTACTGGGTAGCGAAACACACTTATCCTGATGCTGCTGTTAACACACTGGAAATGCGGAGAGTCAACTAGAAGTGATTATTTCTGTGTGATACCCACATAGATGCATAACAAGCCTTCATCAGCAGTTCGCTATATGCTTTTAATTTGCCATAGATCTAGCACTTAAGCTCTTCCCATGCTTCTTTTTCTCTTACACCTTTTTATTGAAGTATGCTGTGGCTGTAGCAGAACAAGAAGAGTTATGTTTTGTGCTAATTCATGCGAACATGTTTGCATTGTTTCCACTGCTTGCTTTCTGGATGGTTAAACAATTGGCATTCCATCCTGCCTCCTACAGACCAAAGTAAAAGGAAAAATGATGAGGCATTATTTAGCGTAGAAACTTTGAAGCCTGCTTAACAATGAAATATTCAACAGTCGGTCTGAATGGCGCGGTATTATACAGAAGCATGGGAAAAGAAAAGATAGGCACTCAGAAGAATTGGTTGATTTGAATTCATATTGACAAATTAATTGACATTCCAGTAAAGACTTTGAATGAATGAAGTCGTAAGTGGTAGCCAGCTATAAAACTGTTGCAACTTTCAGAATGTGTTCTAACAAAAGGCTCTTGTGGGCCCAATGTTTTCTGACAGGCAGTAGAAAATGAATAAGCGTGTGTCTGCAGTGACACAGAAGCCCACAGCTTTATAATAGGCCCTAGTTTTAGTGAAAATGATCTAGTAGGAAGGAGTGGGTGGAACTTGGAAGCAGCTGAAAGTAGGAAGTATTATTAATGCATCTGAATGGGAAAAGTATTTCTCATAAACTGGGTGTGAATCCAATTTTCTGTTCTGCTTTGGAGGACAGTTAGCACATGTGTAGCAGTACCCTGACATTCTTGACAGATCAAGCCTGAGGTTTCTTCATGTACACATTTGTAGTACCTGGTCCATTTACTTGTGAACTCTACAAACAAATTAGCTGAAGGCTGTGTGATATTGCAGGTAATATTCTTGGCCTGTACAGCAGACTACAGGACAGGCCTTTTTTCATGCCACTAAGTGCACCACAGAACAGTCTAAGAAGACTGATATGAAAGACCAGAATAGCAGAGGTGTCAAATATTGTGCCTGGGATGTGTTGACATGGCAGTGCAGTAAGAAGTAGCGCAGTGTTGCAAAAGTAAAACTGTCAACTTCTGTGATAGTTTTGAGCTTGCTATGCTTTGTTTCAGGCAGCCAGTCTCATTAAACATCCTCTCTTTGATAAGTACAGCATTTTTTCATACGCCAGTGGAAATGAACTCATTCTTTATGAGAACTGAAGTACGTTGCCCTAAAAAAGTGTTTCTATGCACAAAATCTGAGAAACACAAGTATGTGCAGGTTTAGGTAAAGGAGATCTTTGAGAATTGAGAACTATGGTGAAATAAGTTGGCAAATTGGCAAATAAGCTCCTTTGTGCCCGATAAAGCCTTTTTTTTGGGGGGGGGGAGGTATGTGGGTGTGGTGTTGGATGATTATGCCAGAGAGAGAGGCCACATGCTTATTTGGTTTTGGCTGCAGCAGTCCTAAGTAGAAGAGCTGTGTGTACTAATTCAGCTGTTTTATCTTGGCCTTGAGGGTTAAAACTTAACACTTCATTAGAACAGCAGACATTGGAAATAAATAATTTCCATTTATTGGAAATAAAAACAGTCTTCACATGGGAGCTTCTCGTACTGTTCTGCATGTGAATTTCTTAATTTTTGTCTGGCATTTTGGTGTCTGTTCCTTTAGTGGCTTTTTTTTGCTAGTTTGTTTACTTCCTCCCTTGTTCCTCATCTCACAGAGATCTCCTCGTTTATTTTCTGATGACCAAGTACCTGAGAATGTTGAGCAAAGGGCATGTCAGCTGGCTGCCCTCCTGGAGTCCAGACCAGCAGTGAGGCATCAGGTGACTACAGACCTGCCTGTCTGGTGTCCTGCATCAGTGCAGGATTCTGGGTACCGGTGACACGTGGGGTTAGAGGGATAGAAAAAATTCACCAAAATGCAGTGACCATTGCTGTACAGTCATGTGGTTAAAAAGACACAGTCAAGTGTATTTTGTGTAGTATTTTTATATTATTTGTCAGTTTTTAACTGTCTCCTTGCTTGATGAATGATAACATTTCTGTTTCTCAAAACACAATATAAACAATAAGGTAAGAAACTGCCTCTAATCTTCAGGGTACATGCTGAAAACCAGCTGCACTCCAGATCAAATCATCTCACAGTGGTCATTTACCAGTCAGTTGCTCAGATATTTTACTTGCTTCTGGAAGCAAAGAACATTCACATTTTCCAAGCAAAATTCCTGGATCTGAAGTACTACTTTTGTGTCCATACTTCCTGTATACTTATTTCCAATGGTAGAGTTGGCAGCTTGTGCAGATTTTCTTTGATTCCAGTGTACGCTTTTGTTTTGGTTTGGTTTTGCACTTAATTTTCTCTCCAGTGTGTCATCTTTGGCATATGGGAGCATGCTAGTTTAAACAGTGGTTTCTTGAGTTTCTAGTTGCTTGCCCTGTTTCTGTTTTCAGTTATCTACAACAGCATTTGGCAAACTGGAGAGTACTTTTGGAAAACACCAGCTACAGAAGTGATTTTTTTCATAATGTAATGTTTTGAATTAACCATCCAAAATCAAGCTCTCTTCTTGGGCTGGAGTATAAACAGTCCCAGAGCTTTTGCTGGTGGGCATGACTTTTCAAAACCATGTCAAAAGGAAATTTATAACATTTAGGTCACTTTCCATTGCTATTCTTTTGTGAATGCTGTCTTTTCTGATAATTAAAGTCAGTGAGGCTGTTCTCAAGGAGGGAAGAGTGAACCTTTAGCTGGATTTGAGATAGAATTTGGGGACATGGAAGAAACCATGAAAGACTGGGTAAGGAGGCTAATTTAAACATATTAGCATCCATTTATTAATGGGTGACACAACTGAAGATCGTGGGCGTGATCCAAGGATAGCATGCTCATGTGTATTTCCTTACTCAGTTGAAATGATCATACAGAAATGAACATCTAGAACAAAGCATCTCGCTCCTACCTTTTGGGTTGTCTCTAGCACTTTTAAGCTGCTTTTGAGGGTGGAAAAGATTGACAGCGTTCCAATGCAAAGACAGAAATTATTTTTGAAACTGTCTAATTTCTGTGTAGTGCAGAATTAAGGAGGAGAGAAAATGCAGGGGAGATGGAGAACACAAAGCAGAGGAAAGGAGAAAGTGGGTAGGGCAGAGAGGAAAAAGAGGAAACAGATGTTGGAACGCTGCAGGCAATGATTGATTGTGATGTGGGATTTAAGGGAAGAAAACGAGCAAAATAGAGTAGTAAGGGAAGGAAAGCTTAGCAAAGAAAGACATTTTGAGAAAATGAATTTGATTAAATGATGGTGATCGTAACTACGGAAAATCTGTGTATATAGTAAATGGTTATATTTCTTTAAAGTGGGAAAGCCAAGCTATTTTGCGTTTTGTCCAGTAGATTTAATCTTGAGGCTAGGCTATTCTAAGTGTCTAGAAATAGCTGTTTTCGTGGGCCGAGCAACTACATTCGTTTTTTTCCTTTTTAGAATGGAAAACATAATTTTCCTGTAAAAGAGGGTCAGATATTTCAAATTTGCGTAACTTTTCTTTCCGGATCGTAATTTCTAGGAATGCACATTTACTACCAGTGCTATTTGTCTGATATTTCCAGCTATTGTTTTTTTCCTGATTTATGTGAGGTATCTCTTGGGAGATAGCATAATGAGCCATAGAGATAATGAGAGGGATATGTTGGAAGACCAGATTTTGGGTTCTCGTGTGAGGATGCCGTTTCAGAAGGATGCAACTTCTCAATTTGGGATTTATTGTTTGCTATTTGGTAAACAAGAACAGCGGATTGTTTTATATTGTTTCATTCTTTTTAGTGTGATATTTCTAATCCGCTTATGGTAAATTTTATGCTGGAAATTTGCTGCTAATTAGTGGCAACACATACAAGTTAATTTCTTTCTCTTCCATCCCCAAGGAGAGCAGGCTTTTGGTTTATGTAGGTAGAATATAGAAGAGGCCTCACGTGGCCTGAAATACAATCTTAGTGCCTTGGGCCAGTAATACAGAACAATGGGAGACAGAGGAGCAGCAGCAGAGGAAACTGATTTGGGATCTTTGCCAGTGACTGACTTGGTTGGTTACAGGAGGTTGGACATGTGTGGAAGTAGGTAACTGCTTCCAAATGGTCCTAAATAACTTAAAACCTAATAAAGAGCAAATTAAGAGTAACTTACTGTGCCTCACTAGGGAGAAGGTGAAGATACACTGGACATTTTTCTCCAAGTTTTCCTACAAGAGTCTTTAAGAAAACTTGTTTTGATGGTGGGCAGAAGGGCCTGAGTGTTTTTAATTTTCTCCTCTCTTCCCTCTGTAGCCATGTGTGATTGTTTTGATTTTTATTTTATTTTTTAGCCTGAGACTGAACCGTCTCGACGATTCTTTGTTGACCAGTGGGAGCTCTCCCTTAGCCTCCGTTCTTCTAATCGCCCTTCTTCACCTTCATCTGACTCTCTTCGACAGGTAGCATTAGCCTGAGCGTTGCAGGGTGCACTCAGCTGTGTTCGCTTGCTGCACCATGGTCCCACCAGCCAAGGACACGCCACAGGAGATGGCTAGGCTTGCAAAGCTTCACCTGCAGAATGCAATGCCTGTGCATAGTCATGCACAAATGAGAAGCCAGAGGCACCCTGTGGCATAGCTTGGTTACTGTCAGCCGTAAAGCAGTTTGAAACTAAACATAATTAACTTTTGGTGCAAATGAAAAGCTTGTGGTACAGCTCACTCTTAAATCAGGTTTTCTGAGCACTGATAGGCCTTCTGGCTTTGCAGTAAAGCTTTCTTGTTTTGCTTGCTGCTTTTGTTGAGATCTTGGGCCAAACTCCAGAATGTGTTTGTGCATATGTGCGTAATGGACAGCGTGAAATAAAAAGTACTTCAGCTTTCTGGAAAATCACTGAGCATTTGAACTAGTTGCAGTTGTCATATATAAACACCAGGAACTTGATCTGACCTAAGCTGGAGTGGGTTCTTCACCTGCTCTTGAAAATATTGCAGTATGTTGTATATTTTGAAGGCTTTTGCCCACGGGAGGAAAGATAAAATGCTTCATTTAAGACCCAGTATTAGGCCAGGCGGGATGTACAGGAAAAAAACAAAACAAATCAGAAACACAGAACCCCAAATCAAAAATTCAAAACTAAATTTCCCACACCAAATAGTCCAAGGTATTGTGAGTTAATTAACTTTTTAGGCATGGAACTTCATATATGCTGGTAGAAATTTAAAGATCCTGAAACATCTCCAGTTAAGGTTGGATGAAGGTTTCAAATCAAAACCTGTTCAGTGGAAACCTGGTTCAGCTAAAGGAAAATTTTTCCCATGGAAAAGCTTGAACTATCTTTTAAGAAAACTTAAAAAGTGTCAAAGGTTTCTGGTCTTTTAGAGGAAAATGAAAACTCTTGACCAAATGATTATGGTTGCCAGTTAAAGGACATTGTTGAATGAAGGGAAGAAAATCTTTCCAGTGGGCATCATTTTAAATGCAATATTTGACAAGATATGGTGTAAGACATTGAAAGGCAACTCTGCCCATATGTGTGTGCATGCATTAGCTGACGAAGAATATGGAACCTGGAAAATTTGGAAAGACAAAGCACGTGTTATTTCTTGCATATATAAATACTGTGAGTGCTCTACATTTTGGGGTGGAATCAGTAGACAAGTAGAAGTCCTTTCTGGGTAGAAATGAACTCTCATTACTGCAGTGGCGCCGAGCTTAAGGAATTAGGACTTCAGTGGTAGCAACAGTAATCTGTGATGGCTGAGCGCTCCGTTTTCAAAATCCTTTTCCCCAAAGTACCACTCATTTTGTGGTGAATTTCATATTTTGTGATGCTTCCTATTGTTTTCATGTCTGATCATGTGAAGGTCTTAAACATTCCGGATAGCAATGTTAATCGTTAATGTTAATAACCACACCTACAAAATTTATGCTGTTTTGTTAGTTGTGGGAAGTAACTATTGTGCTTCAAACAAGTTCTGCTGTCTGAGTAAAGGGGGGTTGAGATACAAATTTAGTCCTTTTGTTCAGAATACTGTTATCCTTGGGTGTTTTACACTTGCCAGAAGCTGGAGTCTCTTTCTCTGTTTGCTGAGGAGACTCCAGCTAGAAACATTCATAATGCTTCTTAGTCTGGAAATGGAAAATTGCTTGGTGTGCTCCTTGATGCTCTGAGTCAAATACCTGGCATTTGCAGTGTGATTGAGCTAACGGAGATATAACCGCCTAATTTTCTTAACCGTGTAATTATTGCCAGCGGCTGTATTGCCTGTAAAAAAACACTTCTTCCACTCCTGCAGTGACTGAACTTGGCTTGCAAACACTCGTTTTGTACCATCTAAAAGAACAGCCAACCTGCTTAGATTTCTCAGAATACTGGAGGATTTTTAGGTATCCAAAGTTATATAGTCAGTCAATACCCATGATGGAGAAAAGCCTAGTCATAAAGCCATGTTCACAGCTGAACAAGTATATGTTCCAGATGTATGCAGGTATGGCTTTAACTCATTGGATGAGGTTCTTGCATCTTTTTTTCATATAAATCCCTATGTATTTTTAGCATTGGAAGAAATCATATTTTTGAATACCTGCTCTATGAATGCTCTGTAAATGAATTCCTTCCAATTGCTAAGCATATAAATATGCTGTTGTGATCAGCATGTTGTGTTAGACTATGTAACATCTTCTAAAAGATCTTTGTTTCTGATGCCAATTTTACCTGGAACCTAAAATCTTAACCTATATTTGGCCTCGTCTTTGAGAAGTGTCTATGCTCAGGTTTCCAGGGGCAAAATACTCTACAAATGAAAATAAGATCTGCTTTCTTCATCATCATCATCATCACCACAGTATTTCTAAAGCACTTAAAGAATGCAAAATGCAAGCTGTCTTTTCCGTTGTTACAGTTGATCCTGGACCATACTGGTGATTTCTGATGATGCTAGCTTTGCTGTTACTACTTGTCACTTCATATTGTCCACTGTCCTGGCATGGTTTGACCTCTCTGCACCTTTTCACCACCTAACCTATTGTCATTTTAGTCATTTTTTTAATTTTATTTTTCTTCTTTTCTCACTGCCCTATTGTTTTATTCCACCCATCTGGTAGAAGTATATAAAGATGTACACAGGCGGAGTGAGCTCATTGGCTGAGCAGATAGCCAATCAGCTTCAAAGGAAAGAGCAACCCAAAACCCTTCTAGACAAGAAGGAACTGGTAAGACGATGTGCAGAACATGATGCGTGTTTGTGATTAGATGTACCGTAGAGCTGAAGTATTGTGAGTGTCCAGTTGTTACTACTACTCTTGGAATCTGTCATAGCTTCGTGAAAGGCTTCATTTCCCTTTCTCCATCCACCCTCGCTCTTGTCCTCATTTTCCTTGCAAAATGTTTTAATCTAATCTCGGCATCCAAGAGTTACACATAAACATTTGAGAAACTGCTTGTTGTATTTGTGAAGATGTGTTTCATCCACTGGGGCTACATCTGAATTAGTGTTTTCTGGAGGAGATACTTATTTTGGTAATGTAGGTCTAAGAATTGCTCTTTGAGGGATTTCTAATGGTTTTGGCTTTCCATCATATGCCTCCTTCAGTCATTTATTGCAAGGTCATCATTAATAATACTGGTGTCCGCTCTTCCATCCAGAGCTTATTTTTACTCCTGACATATGTAGGCATGGCATCCTAGGACCTGCTTCTCTGGACAATAAGGTTAATTT
>Ga0181612_125651_pt1 | contig 12790 bp, 5 predicted proteins | sample HoacroProtozoa21_FD_119630 | JGI IMG/M metagenome (GOLD analysis project Ga0181612, IMG submission 119630) | Hoatzin crop microbial communities from Cojedes, Venezuel. Combined Assembly of Gp0051906, Gp0051904, Gp0051908 | reverse complement strand
CCGCCCCCCGCCGGGGCTGCCTCCCGCCGGGTGCCCGGCGGTCCGCTGGCCGAGGCCATGACTGCGTTCAGCATTCGCTCTGGGCCAGCGGAACGCCGGGCAGGCACGCTCCGCGTCCCCCCGGGGAAGCTCTACTTAGGGCTCCCGTACACAGACACTACCGGTCCTGTAAGGGGCCGCTACGCAGGTTGTAAGCAGCGCTTGCAAGCCCGCCCGGCCGGGAACCTCCAGCCGGAGCCGATCTCACCCCAGGTGTGAAGCACGCTCAGGCAGCACACTTCTTCATCGGTGTGTCAACACATCCAGCCCTTGCCTTACTTGTTGCAAGGGCTGTCTGGCCCCAAGGAGCTGTTTGAAGAGGTCAATATAATCCTCTTACCAGTGAAGTATTTTTCATTTTGTACCTTTTTTTTGGCTTGAACTATTTCATGTTTTAATGGGTTTTTTTTCCCCCCTCTATGCAGATTTCCATGGGCTATTGCACACTGATATGAACCACCTCGGAGGTTTTAAGGCGGTTTCTCTTCAGTGCGTTTTTGTTGATTCAAGAAGTTGCTGCCTACTTTTTACTAGCGGGAACCCAAGACTCCCTGAAGTCAACCCACTCCACCAAGGTCATACCAACAATGTGGGATACAGCCAGGATCAATGCTCGCCCTTCTCCAGGTCTATCCAGATAGAGCGACAAGCGAGTTAACTCAATTCCTCTACCCTCTTTCTGAGAAAAAATTAAAGAAAAAAAAATCCTAAAGAAATTTCCTGAGGCTTTAACCTTTATTTCTGCAATGAGATGTCGTAAAATAAATTAAGATATGGGGGCAGAGGACGGACCTGGAGTGCTCCAAGGGTTCATTTTGTTCCCTCAATAGAAACATGAAAATCTCGTTCCCTCCCACCCAGGCGAGACAGAACACACTATGACTCTGCAACGTGATATTTTGTGAAAGAAACAAATCGGCTCTATCTGCCAAGTTTCACAGTTTCACTGAATGACATGCCGCTTTATGGGGCAATTCTTGATCGCGTGCAGAAGCCCATCTTGCTTTCTCAGTTCACACTCTTCCTCTCCCATACCCGCTGACACCCGATCCCGTCCCGACTCCGGCTGCTCAAGGCACCTCTTCAACTGCCAGAGCAAGCATACCCGGGTAGTGGAGGGGGGAGGAAAATTAAAAAACAAAACAACACAAAACAAAACAAATAAAATAAAATAAAATAACATAAAATAAAATAAATAGAGGCTGCTGTGTGGTGTACTTCTGCAGCTAGTGTTTTTTTAACTACAGTATCTTGCCTTCCCATGAGGGCGAAGGGTTTATTTCCAGGTGGACCCGTGAAATGACAGCAGACCTCAGAGCACGTTTTGTTTCCACCTCGCATCTCCTCATGCAGTGTCCCTCCCTGCTCCACAGAGAATCCATTGTATGCCAAGGGAGGTGAAAAACAAGGGTTTTAAGTCAAGATTTAAACCCAGGAAGTGACTCAGCTGGTCTGAGGGAGACAAAGGTGGGAGACGACATGGAGGAGAAGTGAGGTGACGGGCGAAGGACCGAGCCCACGCCTGCCCACCAGGCTGGACCCCGCTGGGGCAGCTCGAGGTTCAGTGCCCTGAGGAAACAGCTTTGGAGATAAATTTCAAGACTCCACTCTTGAAGCCACATTGTTACCAAAGGGTTACGCTTGGTGATAAAAAGGTTTCTTTTCCCCCCACTGGAAAACGGTTGAATTGATCGTTTTATATCTGCGGTAATGGCATGTTACATCTTCATGCCAGATCCACAATACCATGCTTGTTCGGTGTGGGAAGCTGTTTAAAAATACTTTCCTATTAGAGTATATAGCTTAGTCTCTAGATGGAAAAAGCCAGATCAAAGATATAGCATTTATAAAACTGCTGGTTAAAAAGATAAAAGTGAGATAACAGACATCAGTTTTTCACTATAAATCTCTGGGTTTACTACAACATTAAAATTTCCAGTAAAAGCAAGGTTTTATATACCTGAACTCTAATGGCCTATTCTGAAAATATTTATGTCAGGAAAAGCATGGTATTTGCATGCCAAAAGCAGTTTTAGTGCCAATGCTTAGCATTCCCTTCCCATTTAACCCCTTCCCATCTCCTCGAGAGTGGTAGGTGCTCTGCCTAACGCCCATCCAGCACGCCTCCCTGTGCAGCCTCTCGGAGAAGGACGCTCCAGGTGCATCCTAAGGCAAAAAGTTGAACGCTTCTAATAAAATTCCACCACACAAAATACTTTCGTGATGGCTTAGGATGGAGTCTCTAACATGGTCTGAACCACTGATTTCACCGCCGTGCTCAGCATGCGAAACTACTCATTTCGAAGGGGCTAACTGCCTAATTGAAATGAAAGACAGGGACGGAAGGACCGGAAATTGGGCAACATGGTGCAACAGCTCAGAAGTAACGGGTCAAAACTCTCCGTAATTAGATGAGGTTTCTGGAGGTATGGGCAGTACTCCATTAGATTTATACTAAAGTTAAAACTGGAGCATGGTTCTGTGAGAGCCAAGTGTCTCGCCTTCAACATACAGGCGTCTTGATTCAGTGAGAAGGGAGGGCATTTGGCACCTATCCGGCCAAATTCAGCAATCGACAGGATTGACGCTGCAGAAAAGTATCGATTTTATCTATGCATTCTACTATAAAACAAACTTATTTAGGTATAATAATGTAGGCTAACGGCCTTACACCATAGCACACGAGACTCTCAGAGGTACGGAAGTTGATATTACTTCGGTTTTTGCAAACTGTAATTTCCTAAATTTAAGAAAGCTTTAGCAATGTAAGCTGATTTTCAGCAAAGTTTTGCTTTCTTCCCTGCTTCATACTAGCACGTGCAGGCCACAGCTTCTCAGGATAAGCCATTAACATAAATGTAACTTCTCAAAACACAGCAAACATACAGAAACATGACAAGTCTCTACTTGCCTTATCTCTCAGGGCTCTTACTTTTGGGGTTTTTTTGTTTGTGTGTTAGTTTGTTTTTGTGGAATAGAATTAGATTTCAGCATCTGTCACCATCAAGAAAAAACTCATCCCTGGCTCCCACATGAAAACATTGTAACCAATGCACAGTTACTGAACCATGATGCCTTAATGATCATTATACAAATCAACTTTTTTTGTTTGAAATAACGAAATTAAGAATGTGCTTTCATAATTACTTGAATCAGACTGTCAGGTTATAAATTTAATAAAAACCCAGTATGATTAAATTGCAAAAGTAATGTATACCACACAAAGCTGTATATGTGTGGATTCTTTTCATTCTGACTCATTCAGGTGCACTAATTAAATTTTAGTAAACAATATTGTTAGTATAGCTGTTTTACCACTAAAAAACAACAACCTGGGAACAGACACAGAGCATTTGGCAAACCTTTCTGTCTTCTGTTTGCATGTATTTTTCTAAAGCTCTCTTTTCAACATAACCTAACAAAAAAATGCGTAGGCCTATTATAAATAAGTATTAAGATTAAATAGTATTTAAAATAGTATTTAAGATTTTAAATACTGATGTTAGGTGTTTTGCCAATTACAATTCTAAAATTCCCCAGAGATATGATGTATCCGAGCAATTTGAATTCTAAGGTCTTCCTTAACTCCTCATTATAACCATAGTAACTTTTAAAGCATATATTTTGAATTTAACAGAATTTGGACCTATTCTGCAGATAATACATAGATCCTTAACGACAGAATGCATACACTTCTATACAGGAATAGAATTCAACATTTGAAGGACTCTTCTAGCCAAGTCCCCAAACTCATTCAAACCGATGTGCCAGATAGTCCCTTCTCTTTGGGAAAGCCAACAAGCCACCAGCAAAGTGAAGCTACAAGTACGCAAATCATCACTCACCTAAGCCGGAGCACAGTCTCACTAATCTCATTGTGACCTTCTCCTGCTCCTGTCACCCCTTCCTTGCCCTGTGCTATGACCTTTGCCACTCCGAGACCCTAGAGCCAGGTGGTTTGTTCAGCATCAGGTCCGTATGTGGTCCTCCATCAATCAGGTAACTCTCGCCAAAGACATTAACATAGCGCAAGGGAAGATGCTCCTTTTCTACCTCGGTGCTACCTAAATAGAAACTTCTGTAGCACATCATTTAATAGCTTTTCTGTACAAAGTGCTCTAGTCAGCAGAACATTATCTGCAGTCTACCAGCTCAGGCAAGCCCAGGCACCTTGCAGATGCTGGCTGCTTAGACGCCCAATCTAACATTGACCCAAATCAGGTCTTTAAAATCAAAAATATAAACAAAAAGGCCCTCCAGCAAACAACTATCTTTGTCCACTGGCAGAGCTGTTTTAGGTCACATACAGCTTTATACCAGAACTCCAGACTACAGTCAGGAGTTAAGCAAATTTTTATATCCAAAATAAGGTAAGAGCAGCAACGTTCATTTTTGCTGATTTAAAAAAAAAGAATTGTTAACCAACGCATCATTTTCTAATAAGTGTCCTCCAGAATTTTCACTATAACTGGAAGTCATTATGCCAGGATTTCCAGTTCTGAGCAGGAAACCCCAAATTAAAAAAAAACAAACCCACAACGGACTTCTCTCAAGAAAGCTTCTCTTACAGAACATGTTTGAGCAAGCCTCTTTTTTGTGCAAGGGAGACTTCTTTGCCCCCCCACAAAATATTCCTCTATAATGTTGACAAGCTCCAGTGCAGATCTTTTTACAATACAGGTATCTCCTTTAATATACGTGGCTTTGCTACATATTTAAATGTTATGAATTGGCTGACTAGTAGTCAACTGGTTAGAAAATACCCAACATATCCAGGTTACCGAAGAGGTTACTTCTGTAAAGCAGCTTTCCACTACAAACGGCACTTTGGCTAACTACAGACCTGAAAGCTTGCTTAACACATAAATTAACATTGCATTACTTGAACTGGGAAGAAAAATAACCTCTGAGAATACAGGCATACTCTCCACAATAAAAAGGAAAAGAGCTACACATTTGGCGTTTTTTTGTTTTCTATACTTGGTAGCAAAGTTTGTACAAGAACCTAAATTTTATACCAGTACTCTAAAAAACCTGCACCACATCCTACGGAAGTTTTTGTGCTTCACTTTTATTACCTGTGCCTTTTAAAGGAAGAACTGTCCTGCCTAGAAACTTTAAGACTACGCACTTCAATAAATATACTATCACAGAAATCAGATCAGATCAAAATTATATGGACCGACAGATAGGCTTCATACCTTAGTTTTGCGGAGAACTGCAATGGAAAGGGGAAGGTGGAGAAAACGGACAGTTCTCTAACCCCAAGTCTTGACAGGTAAATAAAGACATCTGAGGAGCACACAGGTTGGAAGCTGCGGTAACATTCTATCATAATTAGAAACATTTCAAGAGCCCTGTAATTTCCAATCAAAATTACAGTAATTTCCGATATACAAGCCATGATTCATGACAGAATTTTTACATTCCATGGGAGATTATAGTGGCCTGATGTATGACACACTGAGTACAGCACTAACATAAACAATTCAGTTTAATGTTTAAACAGCACTTGGTGTTTAGAATCCCACAATAAAAGAAACATATTATTGTAGAAATTATCACTTTGACAGTGATTGAAGGGTAGGCAGGCATGTGGCCTATAAAGCTCTAATTTTTACAGTCCACAGCTTGAGTTTAATCATTTTGATATAACATTTCCAAAATATCCCTTTAAATGCTCCTTACAGCATATAACTTAAGAGACAACATCCTTTCTGTACAATGAAATGGAGTAAACTCCAAAATGTGAACAACGCAGAAGTCAAAAGTTAAGGACTGTTAAAAAGAAAACCAGCACTAAAATGCTGACGGCCCAAGAAACGTTGGTCTAACAGATCATTATCAGCTTTCCCTGGAAGACGCTGTATTTTTCTGTGAAGCAATTTTAGAAAAGTAAAGGAATAGTGACTAAGTGAACTTAGCATTTAATCTACTGTGAAGATTCAACATTACAAGAATTGGTGCCTTTACCATTTCTTTCAAGCATTGGTACAACCATGGTTCTAGTCTTTCCCATTTTTCTATAAGTTTTTCCCTTACTTCTTGAGTACATTCTCACTTAAATCCATGCTTTTGCATACTCCGGTGATCTTTCTCAGAAGACATGTCACTTATGATAATCATACCTAACAAATGCTTGCTGATTTCCCTCTCCTGCCACTAAACTTGACAGAAATTCTTCAGTCGAAGAAAACAGAACAGGAAACCACACAACAAAGGCTTAAAACTTAATATGCAATATATATGTAAGCATACGCGCAGGTAACCAAGCAGCCATTGTATTCCACAAAGATTATACATGTTTTCTCAGATGTAACTTGTTTAACTGAATTTTGGGGGATTCTTTTTGGTTTTAACGTGGACACTGCTGCCCCACCTGCCATGCACAGCCTCACCAGCTGGTCTGCTGCACCCAAGCCCGTTCCCAACTAAATATTTTCGCAAAGAAATGAACCCCAGCACTCCTCGCTACAGCATGTATAATTGCAAAAGACCAAAACCTCGAGATGAATTTAGCAGCAGTACATATAGCTCGCACACAGCTTTTGCCATGTCCACGCCAGCTAGGAACTGATGAACCTGATGCTTTCTGAGCCGCGCAAGACCCACGGGTGCACGGCGAAGGCACCTCGCTGGTGGGAAAGAGGGAGGGATGCATCTCGGGAAGCTGCTTCTCAACCCTGCCCGGTCTAGGGTAACCAGGCATTACCTTTGGACTCAGCAAGGAGCTCTCAGTTGTGGTACCAGGCTGGTGAGCTAACCTGGCCACTCGTTGTAACTCACACAGAAACAGATCAAAAGCGGGGGAAAAGCACGCAGGACAGGGAGGCCATTGCGCCCCGGGAACTTTACCTGGCTCTTGGTTGCCGCAACCTTTGCAAACAGTGCTTGAGACACCTTAGCTCTCTTCATTTCCTGCTGAATCTCATCGTAAATGGAAGCATTAATGTTCATGGAATTATTTTCTGGTTTTCCATTCCTCTCTGTAGCAATAGTAGCAGTTTTGACCTAGAAAATATATTTTATGAGACATTTTTCATTATGAAAAAGTTATTTTCCTCTTCTTCCCTCCCCAAGTAGTTCCCCTTTCCATTTTATTCCTTTTATTAAATCTTGCTCTGATATTCTTTCAGCTTTTCAGAGACTTGGCATTGTAAGTTATCCATGGTTTAGGCAACTGGGAAACAAGAAAATCTAGCACATTGTAACAAGTGAGTGCATCTGAAATATGAGTTATTGTTAACTGACCACTGTGAATTTCAATGTCATAACACAAATTAGGTGGAAACCTGTCAAACATTCTTGTAGAGACTTGTGAATCTTTACGTGATTTCTTTGCTCCATGTAAATTAAGTCAAAACTGTAACTGCAGCGTAAAAGAATCTCTAACGTAACAAAAAACTGACAGATATATCTTGATTCATGCCTTGTGTTCAGTACTCTCAAATGTATGATAATGTAGAAAAGTTGTGGCTTTAGATTTAACTTTCTAAAATACTATTACTTTAATTCTTAAGCTGTTTTTAAGAAAACAATACTTCAGAATAAGGCACATTTTAACCACTCGCTCATGCAATCAAGACAGGGCTTTCTTAACACTATTAATTCTAGTTGTATTTCACTTCTGTACATCAAATATTTATTCTTCTTGCAGCTCAGGTTAAAAAAAACACAACATATGAAAACAAGACAGAATGATTACACTACCACCTGTATGCTGCATCTGCGGCATTAAGGAAAACAACAAAAACCAGATCAGTTGTGCCATGGTGTGCAGAAGACTATCCTTTCCTCCATCCTCTGGAAATGATGGAAGTCAGGGTTCAACACCAAGAATCTTCTCACCAAGGTTACAGTGCAGTTTCTGCAATGTCAGTTGAGAGGTGCAAAAAATCAGCAGGTACTCAGCTTGTCCTACAATATTCTCAATAGTTGATGTTAACGCCTTTCTTCAGCAGCTACTCTGGCAATGCTTGCCCAAGATTAGTGGACCTAATGGACCACTACTCCTAAAGTGGACCAGAGGAAGGGAAAGACTGATTTCTGCCAAGAACCCACAAGGTATGATGCAAAATCAAACCTTTAGATTTCAACTCAAACCTACTGGTTAACGCTGACGTTGTTGAGAGCTCAATTAATTTAGCCATTCAGAAGTTACACGTCTAGCCTAAGTTAGTCATTCAGGCTACCTCTAAATCTAATGGACACAGCTTGGCACTTCCAGAGGGTGATTCAGCCTACTCTGAAGTATGTGTCTAAAACCACACTTTCACTATCAGTTTAACCCAGTGCAAGTCAGCACTTTCCTCCGCTCTAAAATCCCTCAAGGTTCAAAGGGAAATTATGACAACATGATAATTCACCTTCTAATCTCACTCTCTGTGAGCTTTCATATGTCACAGGTCTCATGATATGAGAGTCAAAGGGTTTGGGCAAGAGACATACTTAGGCAAATCATCAGCCCGTTTTTTCCTAGAAATGTCACGCTCAATTTGTGTTAACTATCCTCTCTAGTGCTTTTAAGATAAAATAATCTCGCCCAGCAACTGAGAGTGCATGCCACTTTTGCTAAGCCTGATTTGTCTGTCGGGCTTTTCAGGATCTGTGCTAACACATGCCCACTAGCTGCAAGGGGCGAAACCCCAGCAAGAACAAGGTGTCCACACATACTTCCGCCTGCCTCCTTCTGGCAGGCATTAGCACTTTCTGGTGTCCGGAAACAGGAGTCCTAAATGAAAAAGGAAAAGGAGACAAAGCCCAGAATGTGGCATACAGTTTATCGGGTGATTTGCTTTCATTTGAAGACAACTGGTACTTCGCAGCTGAGACCCAGAGAGTGAGGCTTATCCTCTCCTGCAGTGTGACATTTCACAGGCGACACTGCAGTAGAGGATGGCCAAGCCTGGGCCAACGGCTGCTCAGAAACATTTGAGGCACCTGGCAGTGGGCAGTGTGAGGAGCAGCACCACAAATGTCCCTTCTTCCCATCACAGAGCAGGAAAACGCATGCCTCGCACTGGGCACATCAGCATGGGGCTGCAAGAGCAGGCGCATCTCCTGAGCGCCATACAGTGAAATCATTTGAAAATTACAAAGTCAGCAGCAATTTTGTAACCTTGAAATGGAAAGGACTCTCTAAAAGATAACTGACAATTAATGGGGTTGTTGAATATACAAATGGAGACAGCCTCTGCTTGTGTGTAAAAATCAGGCTAAGCTAAATTAGAAAATGAAAAAGTGACGGCTTTGGCAATACACCTTCTTGCACCTCGGGTTTAAATTTTGGCAAAGTTATTTCAGTCCTTCCCAAAGAAGTATTTCTAACTTGTAACTAATCTTTGAGGGTCCTGAGGGGAAGGCGAGAAGATGAAGGTTATTGAGCTAGCATACACAAGTCCATGCATCGTCTGGAAAGGAAGCAGTTTGCTCTTGTGATCCTGATCAAAATGTCTCTTGTCTGAAAGCACACCGCCTGTTTGATTGCTACTCAGCTTCAAAAGACAGCTTCACGTTGTAGCAGTACTTCACAGACCACTTAACTGAGCTGTGAACACCCAGATCATCAGAAACTAAGACTCACACACCACACTGCAGACATAATTTAAACTGCATCTTGGTCCACACTTTTCAATGCCCAGTTTAATACTGATATGCATTTAACCCAGGGGAATTACTGAACATCCTCATTCTGGTTGGCAAATTGCTTCCATCTTTATACAGGTACAACAAACTCAGCAGCATCTAGTATGTCACTGAAGTTAAAACAAAAAACTAAACAAACAAACTCCTTTTGCCTTCTGCTGAGATTGAATTAGGAACTGAACAGCAGAAAACACTAATATGGGCATCAAAAAGCCATATTAACCCAAAGAGCTCCAGGAGAATAAAAGTCTTAAAGTTATAATATGATGGGTTTGGGGATTATCAAGAGTTGTTGTTCACTGCCATGCCCTCTCCCTCTCCAATTTACATCATTGGCCAAGTATAAAAATTCTTCCCCCACCTCTTACTAATTTCTCTTCAAAGATCAGGTATAGACTGTGGCTGGACTAGATGGACCATTGATCTGCTCTGGTCTGATGAATTCCATGCAATAATGCTAATTAACCTCTTGGAGAATATCCATACATAAAACTGTTTCATAATTTATCCATAGCTAGCATCCAGGCTGTTGTGTTGAATTTAGAATTGAGTTCAAGACAGACGCTGTTTGAAGCCGGGTTGAAAAAACACCCTCCTCCTCTGAAAAACCCAACAGAAAACAAAAAAGCCCTCAATGGTGCAACTTCAGGACTTGCGAGAGGAGGTGGAAAAAGTATTCACTTTGGAGAGAAAACCAAAACAAAACATAATCTCTCATCTCATCCACACTTAAGCAAAACCTCCCACCCCGCCCACACTTACAGCCACATTTTCTGTTTAGGAAAGAAGCTATAGATCAGCTACATTTTCTTTTTTTTTTGACAGTAACTAAATTTTGCAAATACTAGTGAACAGGGGAGCATTCTTTTACAAATGTAACACACTGAGAATCAGAAATTTGTTTGGCCATCGTCCTACCACCAATCAATTTAGTCTTTTAAAAATACTTGAAAAAAAACCCCAACATGTCCACCCCCTTCTGGCCTGCCCAGATATATCTTATCAAATAAGACTGATTACAGTAGCAAGAAGTTCTGGATTAATTCAATTTGCTAAACAAAGGAGAGGTTGTTATAGAAAGAATAACCAATCTGAAGAGGTTTTCACAAACATGGAAACCCATTCCCTCCCCACTGAAACTGAAACAAAAAAATCTTTTATAACACATTCTTATAAGTACTGTTTTAGCTTGGGAACAAAAATCTTCTTTAATCCTGGTTTAGCTTTTAGTAATACATCGTACATTAAAATTAATAAAGTAGTTCATTCCAGGCAAAACAAACTACTTTTCAGTTCTGCTCTGCAAATAGCACAGGAGGTACAATAAATGCTGTTGCTTTCAGAACAGCTTTTATCAGGACAAGGTTTACTACTCCATTATTACAGTGGCGCCTGGAAGCGCAGTTATAGTTAAGTGTCAGGGTTTCTATTAACTCTTCTCCATGGTGGTTTTTGCAGGGGGGTGAGAGGGTTGCATTTATTATTTTCTTCATTTTTTACTTTCATTAAAATGCAGCTTGGCACAAACACTATCAACCTAAATCTCAAATTTTTCAGACTTACAAATAAAAATTTTGCTGCTGATGTATGGGGTGTGCATACGTTTGAACTCCAGGGCTCCACCATCAAATTTCATGGGAGCTGGTGTTATCCGGAGTTCCTTGCAATGGAGGTTCACTGGTCCTCAAACATCAGCAAAGCAGTGTCCTCCTCAAGACCAGTCTTTCAAGAGTGACATCCTATCTCTAGGACCCAAGCTGAAACTGCTTTAGCATGAACAAACTGTAATTTATCTGTAGTCGGAGGAAGGCCAGGAAATCTGTCAACTGAGTACCCAGAACCACGACTCATGCAAGATTTGTGGCTACTTCTTAAAATGTTGCCTTGTAAAAATGATATGCTGCTCTTGACATTACACGTACTCTGTTTTTACACAGAATGATGATGGACCCCAAGAGTTACCACAAATTTTCTTTGGGGAATGAGAGGGGCAAGAAGGATTTCCTCCTCAGCTCTGCTGGAATGGAGATTATTTGCCTTGAGAAGCAAGTGTTCATAACTGCAGGATGGCTAACAAGCTTCAACCAGAATATTTTGGAAAAGAAAACCTGTGACTTGGTCACCTGTCTCCATCCTCCTCCCAAGATATACTATGGAGGAGGTAATCCACTTCTCCCCACACCCTGAACTGCGCCGATGAGAGGGAGAGGCCATGCCTAGCACCTCCCTGGGAACTCCATCCACCCTGAACATAGTTCCACTCTCAGCATCCTCTGAAGTATCCCCATATTATCTTGTTCCCACACAACGTGTAATAGACTCATCCTCTGAACCTGACTTAGGGATACCCAGAAAAGAACTCTGTGGGGCGATCTGCAAGATGAAGGTGTTGAAGAGGGAAAAAAAAAGTTAATAGAAGAAATAGAACAAGAAAGGATCTTTTTTAATTCGTTCTAGGTTGGAGAGGTTCAACTATGTCTCCATGCAGTACCTACCTGATGGAGATGCTAACATTTATAAGCTCTGCTGCCCCAGGAAAGAGCCTGACAGACAGGCTTCTGCCCCAGGAGACGGCAAGATGGACAACATCCAAGGGAAAAATTCCTGTGTATGCCGTCTCCCCACGCTCAGTCCGCCAGCGTGGAAGACAGTAGCAGACTTTTACAACTTGACCAGCTTAGAGGGCTATACGCATATTCCAAAAGCTCATACATTAGAAGCTAATGATTTCAATTAAAAAAAAAAAAGTAAGATTTTGCTTTTTTGTTTAAGTCAGAGAGAAAGGGAGAAGAAAGGGGGACAAAGAGCTTCTTAAAGGATTTCAAAAAAGAATTGGAAACAATCCAGATACATTAGCTCAAGTAGCAACTAGTAAGAATGCTGTAAAAATGAGATAAATTCAACACAGATCCTTCTAACTCAGGCACCAGGGTTTATGCTTGGTGAGTTCCTACCACCCTGTCAGACCTCCAAGGTCACGTGTTCTGGTTTTTGTATGCAACAGTATGCAAAATTCATACAGAACAAGCTCAGCTGCTAAATGGTTAAGTCCGCTCTACTGTCTGGCCACCAGTTGGCAACACAAAAATGCAAAATAGATCCTTTT
>Ga0181612_122952_pt1 | contig 12790 bp, 13 predicted proteins | sample HoacroProtozoa21_FD_119630 | JGI IMG/M metagenome (GOLD analysis project Ga0181612, IMG submission 119630) | Hoatzin crop microbial communities from Cojedes, Venezuel. Combined Assembly of Gp0051906, Gp0051904, Gp0051908 | reverse complement strand
TTAATAAAAAATAACAAGCCCCCAGGTGGTTTTGGAAAACCCTTTGGGGGGTGTTAAAGGCCGGGGGGGAATCAAAAGGGTTGTTTGGGTTTTTTCCCCCCCCCCCCCCAAGTGATACAACATTTGTCATTAAGGTGGAGGAAATCCTTTTTTTCTCCTGCAGGAGCACTAGTTCATTTTGTTAGTTCTAAGATAAGGAAGACATTTCTTTTTCTCAGCTGTGACGAGTAAATAGTGAAGTGTGGCCATTTAGAGTAGTTCCTCTTTCAGGATGATTTCCAAGTGTTTTACTAATGTGGTGCCATGGGGGGGAGAGAGTGGCAACTTAAGTTTAAAGAGGGAACGTACAAGAACGTTGGATGTTTCAACAGGCTAAACTAGGAGAAACTTGACATCCATCAAAGTCAGCATAGCAGTAGGAGATTTTCTGAAGAAAGTGCCGTGTAGAAACACCAAAAACTTCTGGAGCTCTGTCAGCAATGGCAATTTTATGTATTGAAACAAATTATAGTTTTAGGTGATGAGGAGTTGCGAGCAGGCTCAGCGTGACAGTAGGGACTGTCTAGCACCCAGTGCGATAAGTTTGTGCTTCACAACTGGAATACAAGCAATGCAATGAAAATGTTAATATCAGGCCGGTAGTAGCATGGACAGCTCAGCAGAGTTCAGTTTTGGTAAAGAAGATCTAGCCTTGATCACAGAGTGTAGATGTATAACTGCTTTCTCCAGCATGGTCCTGGCTGGGACTCCTGAGCAGTAGTGCCTGCTTGACAGCAGAGTGGCAAGGGACCACTGGCAGCGTGGTCAAATGTTTGTCCACACAACAGGAACAAAGCGTGGCCAGCAGCCACGTTGCAGCACTCGGACTGCAACTGTCCTGGAGAAGAGGTCCCTCGTTGTGTCTAGGGGCTGGTCATCGGAAAGGGGTGATTTGTGATGCTGAGGAGAGTCGGAGAAAGGACTCTGGCTAGTGTGGTATATGCGTAAGAATGATCATAAGCTGGGCCCTTTTGGATAATTGATTCATTACTCTTATTAAGCAATGTGTTAAGTAGGGTTCAGTGCACTAAAAACTCATTAACTAGGGCAATCAGGGACAAGCACAATGAGCACATGCAATTTGATTTTCACAAGGGTTGCTAAACACCCTCACGTATACACAAAACCCCTTTGAAGTCCGAAGTCAGCACATCCCGCAGCCTGGAAGAGCAGCACAGCTAAACTGCTCCACCTAGTACTGTATGTCTTGCAGAAGGCCTTTGCTGTCAGGACCCTGGCTTTGGAAGTTGGTGGGACTTTTGCTTTGGCATCTCTATGGTCAAAACTAAAAGCTGCTTGTAAACTGCTTTGAAACTGTGGTGAAAGCAAGGCAGCTGCATATGTGAGGAGGGCGTGGGAAAAGTTAAGAGCCTCTCAGCAGTTGAGTGATCTAGCCTTACATGTGATCCACCATGTAAAGGAGCAGATTTGTTGTTTGGGTGAACGTAGCAAATGGGCACGAGTCCATAGTCCTTACCTGGCTTGGAATAAAGTGCTGCCAAACTGAATTCGGGTTAGTGCTTCTGACACGGTCTGAGCAACGGGTAATACTGCATTCAAAGAACTCCCTAAGAACGGCACACCAATACGCATCCTCCCAGCTCACTTCAGAGCACAACAGAGCACTGCCTGATCGCCCACAAGCCAAAATGGGAGCTGGAGCTTAAGTCCTCTTGACAAATCTTTGGCTGTGTTGTCAGTAATTGGGCTGGCAGTCTGTTGTCAACCTTGAATCTTTTGTGGAGATTGGAACCACTTTTGCTATCATAATGGAACTCGTAATGAAAATGTAGTTCGTTTTAGTGTGCAGTATGGCTCAGTGGACCATTTGCCACGGCCTCATAGATATTAGTGCTTTGTAGTTGGAGAACCATTGGCTTAATGCAGTGCTGAAAGGTAATTTTGCTGTTACGGTGATGGATGCAGCACAGTAACAAGGGTAGAAAAGAGTGTCTATTTATAGGCCTCTCATCAGGATATATGAACTGTAGAATGAAACATTTTCTTAGCAACAATCTGAAGAATCGTGTGAGAACTGCTGACAGCTTGGACTGTGACCTGTGGTGGTGAGGTACAGAGACACAGGAAAGATGGATACAGCAATTTCGATGAAGGCGAAGTCAGCTGACAAATTGGCCGTTTCCTTTTTTCCATTCAGTTGGGAGTGACAAATGGTTTAATTTACATTACTTCCGTACATTAAACTGCAGCATGGCTAACTGGAGACTAATACAGTCTATGAGTCTTGCAGATCACATTCATTTTCAAGTGTTTTCTTTTAAAAGGTTCATAGTGAATTTTGCTTTTGGTTCTAGTCTGTTAGCTCCCTGAAATGCAGTGTTTGCAAGAAACCTAGCTGAAAGGATTACAGTGCAATTAAAATTCCTTGTCCTTTTTCTCTTCCCTGTCTGGCACTCCTGGGTGCAGGGTGGATTGTTTCTGTCTGGAAGATCTAATTAAGCTTGCAATGCTGAAAGAGGTGGTAAAGAGAGGTGGCCTTTTCAATTCAATATAGTTGGAGCATGAGAGCTGCGTGATATCTTACTTATTTCGTGTTCTTATATAATTTGCATTTGACATGACAATTTGAAATACCATAAACTTAGAAAGGAATGGTTGTTTAATGGAGTCACATTGATTTACAGTGCTGAGAATGTGGCCTGTACTGTCCAAAAATGGGATTAACTGTATCTAACTATCTCTCTATGCAGAAAAGTGCAGAGACCTTCCTTGGTACGTATTAACATTTTAGTGGGCTCTGAATCAATTCTCCCAGCCAGTGCTAAAACATAAAATCAGATGTTATTTTTAACCATGGAATAGTGGATACAGAAAATAGCTAGCTTCTAGGAACAGGAGAATAGTTAACAGAAGCGTAAGCGGTGTTTTACTTGGATTTGGCTTCATTTTCTTGTTTAGATTTATCCACTGACACATCAAAGTGTTTCTCAACGTATCTGTTTATCAAAAGCAACCACTGATTAATCTCTGTAAATTTTGGTCTGTGCTGTGTTGATGAGTGTTCAGCACTCTTAATACAGGCTGGTTTGAGTCCATATGCCAAACACACACCCCCACCCCTTGCCCAGGACCGGTGTGTAGCCTTCAGATCTGACTTGCGTGCTTTTTTGAGTAGGTTGAAATAATGCATGGGCCTAAAGTCGGCAGTTACCTGCTGAGTAAGAGGGGGCTGCTCACAGGGGAGGCTGCTGGGTGAGGACTGAGCAGATGTGCTTTCAGAACGGGCTCAGGTGAGGGCTACAGGCTGTATGAAGCGACCGAGTGCGTGCCCCTGCTAAGGATCTCTAAGTGGCGGTTACAGCCTTGTGGCTTCCTGCTTTTGTCCTTCACTTCGCAAACTTTGCAGACTCATCTTTCGAATTCTGCCTCTGAGCTTCCATTCTTCCTTTGTAAAATGGGTATGATGGGAGTTCTTTCCTCCCTTGCCCTCATTGGGCTACAGAGATTTGGGCTTTGTGCAGCAGGGACTGCCGAGGACTTGGAGCGCACGCAGCACCAGTGATGCCCCAGTTTGAGTTACGTCTCGCTGCCAATTGATGGCAGAGTGAGTGCCAGCTCCTCAGGATGCAGGCGGAGCAGATTTTGCTGTGAAACCTACTTGCATGTTCTTTGTGGCTAAACTGATACTGTGGTGTGTCTTCTGCTACTGGTTTTATTTAGCACTGACCTTGTGATTTATAGAAGACCTCATGAATGATGCCCATCCAAGGGCATTTCCCTCAGGTTTTTTATTTAATTTATTCATTTAAGTCCAGCTTACTTCTGCACTGAGAGCCAAAATCTCTCAGTAGAACAAAAAACAAAACCAAGGCGAAGGTAGATCTCAGCAGAGCTTGCAAAGGCCTGGGCTTGATGATTGGTAACCAAGGCAACGAGGCCTCTTTTGAAATAAGTGCTTGCTGGAGACCCCCATTTTGTGCAGAGAACTGGTCAGCACTAAAAATTAGAGAAGACAAGGTAAGATCTATTAGGCAAACAAAGCTGTTGGACAGGCAATCAGAAGTGCCTGTCATCCAGCTGACTAAATTAAAGCAGGCACCACGTGGGGACGAATATTCACGGCTGGTTTGATCACTGCCTTGCGAATGGTTGAAGAGCCTGGTACTGCTAACCAAGAAATGAAAATATAGATTGCGAGGAAAAGTTTTTATGTAAAAGTGGCTGCAGTCGGCTATTGTTTTACACTGTAAATCTGTAGCAGAACTCGGACTGCAACTGTTGTAGTAGGGGGTGTGAGTGTAGCCCAAAGCCTTCACTGAATGGGAAAATTCCTACAGGTCTGATTTTAATTGCTCGGTTTGTCATGGGCATAAGCAGGAGGGAGACACAAGTGACGGTTGGTTTTAAGCCACTTTTGTGCTCCCATCATCTGTTAAAAGACCTGGGGGTTAACAGGTATTATGGCTGCTTTAATTTACATTGGTAATGTAATGTTCTTTGGCTGATGGTCTCTTTCTTTTCACTTAATAGCCCTGCAACATGCCCTGCATCTCTCCTGGTCGATATTTAAGCTGTCATTTTAGTCTTTCAGAAAATGATCTGTGGCGTAGGGACAGGATCTGGTATGGATGCATCTGAACCAGAGCCTGTTGTGGGGTTGCTTGCAATTGCGGGGGGCCGGTCTCTGTCCCAGTCACTCCTTCTGGTCCAGTATTCCCCAGTGCTCTGCTGCGTTTGTGTCTGGACGATTGGATTTCCTGAAAAATGAGTGTAGTTTTGCTTCGGCACATAGGGAAACTTTCATCCCTAGACCTGAACCAACAATATTATGTTCATTTCAGAAGAGCCACATCCAGGACTCGTGTGCTGCTGAAGCCTTAGTTGTGTCGAATCCTGTTGTAGGGGTTAAGTCAGTCACTGAGTCCAGCTCTGCAGGTAATCTTATGGCAAGGTCTGAATCTGATCCTGAACATCTGTGCTGCAGAGTCCCTCGCAATACCCTTGTCACGCCACATCCACCCACCAGCAAAACTTTTAACGTGCTGGAAGTGGACAAATCTGTTCCGAAGCTAATTATGTGATAAACTGTCTGAACAAAGGCATCAGCAGAGGGGTCTGTAGACACAGCTGTTTTTACTGCCCAGTCCTTTTGGTCATATAAAGTGATCCCAGCCTTTTTACTGTGCAGCTGTGGGTTACTTTTTGGCTGCTTCAGCACCTGGAAAATAGTGGGTGGGTGGTTGCCTTTTGTCTTCAGCTGGACCTCATTTCAGTGTTGTGTAAGCTGTTGAAGCTAAAATTCAGTGATCTACAATAAGTGTTATATAGAGAGGGGGGTGCATTTGCAAACTGGAGCCGAGCTGTATTTGGCAGCCCCAAAGGATGAAGAGAAACAGACCTCTGCATTTCTGTAAGAGCTCTTCCTGCCCTCTGAAGAGCACCCATTCTGCATTCTGTTGCCATTGCTATAGTAACTTTCTGCCTCCTCATTTTGTTATGAATGGCAATGGGAAAAGCCTCCATGCAGGCTCCAGCTGATACCCTGCTGTTTCAAACATCCTCGAGGCTTGCTTTCATTTTTAACCCGTGAATGGATGGTGCTTTTTAGCTGGGGGTTCCTTTGTGAGCCTGTGTTTTCTTCCTTTTGTCTCTGTGCATTCAGCAACACGCCATATGTCCATTGTACACGAAGAGGAGAAACTTGGAGCAAACAGATTTATACAGGCAAAGGTCTGCATCTTTGGAGGAGGGAAGTGCTGGGCATTTTTGGGAGGTGGCGGTTCATAGTGGTGTTTTTGTGAGATGAACAGGAGCCAGTGGGGTTGAGCAGTGACCAGTGCTGGGCTCTGAAGGCTGACTTTATCTTCCTTTATCATGATCCAGGCATCCCCTCTCCAGACACAATGCAGCTCTTTTCTTTCTGCCAGCACACTCTCCCTCTGGGACTTACTGCTACCATGGAAAACAGCATAAAGCACGGGTGAATCTATTCTTTAACCAGCTGTGAGCAGCAGGTCAGTATTATTGCTGCCATTTAACAAATGTGTAGATGGATCCCACAGAAGGGAAGTGGGCTTGCTCAAGTCAAAAGAATGAACATTGGAACTGGGGAAAGAGTTCAGGAATTCAGTGTTGCTGGCACATGAACAATTTTTGTTTAGAAAAGTACCAAAATGATGTGACCTTGAAAATGACCTAGTGCTAGAGGCTATAGATATGCAGGTAGCTACCGAAAGGACAATGGAGGAGACAGTCACAGGAGAGAGACTGAATCGTTATCTCCAGTGAGGAGACAGGTTTCGAGAGACAGGGTTCCTTGTGTTCTCATACAGGAGTCGAACCCAGCTTTCCAACTTAATTATTATTCCTAGAGATAGTGGAAACTGTTTCCTCCCAGCACCCTGCAATTTATCCGCAGTTAGAACATCTTTTCTGCGTGACCAAAAAGTTTATGCCCCCTACGCTGCCCAAGGCGCTATTGAAACATTTTTCAAGATTTGCCTTAACTTGAATTTTGCATGTTAAAGTTCTAGGGCTTGAATGTGTTTTAGGCTCAGAGAATCTGTCCTACCTCAAATTGAAAGAGAGATCCTTTGAAAAATGATGTGCTTTAAAATCCTGCCTCTCTGAACTGACTGGACTTTCATGGATTTTCAGATGACGGGTATACTGTTTGTGCTAAGTTGTGCACACGTTCTTATTAGAAAATAACTGCTTACCTTAACACTAATGTTTCTCAACCCTGATTTTTGAAATGCTGATTAATTAGTGTATAAGGTGTTAGACTTTGTACATAATTTCATTTTGTTACTCTGTGTTTTTTGTTCTTTAATCCCCACATTTGAAATAATTTTCTACTCACTAAAGAATTAATGAATCTATCATTGTTGCAGATAATTAGTGTTATTGCCCTTTAAAAGGCACAGGTGAATGCAGTGACATGCCAGAGGTCACAAAGCAAGTCAGCTGCAGAGCCAAGCGGGGAGCCTGAGTTTTCTTTCCCCCTCTGGTATAGCAGACAACTGACAAAGCTGCTTCTCTTGACAGGTTTTGGTATGCAGTACAGAACAGAGCGGTAAGCGTGCTAAAGTAGGCCGATCTGCTTGTAAAGACTCACTCAAGTATGTGTATTTATTTCACTGGTACCTAGCCAAAGAAGCCTTTTAGATAAGTCCTCTGCCTAACTCTTACATTTGCACACATTAGCAAAGCAAACAGGCAGTTGTGGAGCAGCCAGTGCAGATTTCCCACTGTGATGCTAACTTGTTGGCTTTTATTTGGGAAAGAAAATGTTGAGTAATTTGAGGGAGATTTTGGTTTTCCTCTGTAAGATTGGAAAAACTGATCCAGATTTAAAACTCATTGGGTACTACTGGACCCAGGGAGAATTCTGCCATATTGTGAGGCTCAGACTTCAAAGTACAGAGCATTGAATCCTGCAAAACACCTGAATGGTAGCTTAAATCTCAGCAGGAGGATTTCTTTACCAATACCGCTGAGGTCATCACACGTTTCTGAGTCTGGGCTGGTTGTTTGCAAGGAGATGCACAGATCAGCCAGGAGATGTAGGTGTGATCCATTTTCTTTTGCATATCAGTATGAGTGCTGTAGCTGCTGAATAAGAACGTGTTTCTTCCTTAGAGTGTTGTTTCCAGAGTTAGATACTGAAGCCATGCTTGTTGTTTGGAAATGTTCTTACGCTTGCAGTGGGGTGGTGTTAGCAATGCTGGGATCCCTGGGGCATTCCCTGACTCTGTGTCTCATCCGGATGTCAGCTCAGCTAAACTGGCTTGGGTCTGGGCATTGCCCATGCTAGAGATTTGTAGTGGTTATAGTGTGAGACCTTTGTGAATATTATTTATCCAAACGTGTGAAGTGAATATCAAACCTACCTAGTGAGCCATGCTTAAAATGGATTTGAACACTTTGTCAAAATGTTTGAGAGAAAATTTCTTTCTTTTTTTCTTTTTAAAGGGTTAAAAATATTCATGCTGGTTCTTGAAAAATTGCAGTTCTTCGTTTTGAAGTCAGAATGTCTTTTTAGGCAGACATTTCCTTTGATACTACGAAAGGTACAACTCAACCTAAAAAAATCTGCTTAACCCCCAAATGAGATGTTTCATATCAGATGGAAGGCAGGTCAGTCTGAAATTCTCTTTTTTGATTCACTGAAGTTTAACAAATTGTTGCATGTTGACCTCAGATCACTGAAACAAAATCCCAGCATAGAAGGGGCAGGAAAGGCTGTTTTGCACAGAGTGTAACACAGAGCCTGACCTCTTGGTACTGCTTCTCTGGAAGAGTTAGTAATACCCTGCATTTTCACGTAATTGCAACAGGCTTCTTTGAATGGTTTTAAACAAATATTTCCACATTTGCATTCCATATTGGAGGGTTTGCAACTTGTGTTTTTTGAAACACCAGTACCAAATTTATGTGGATGTTAAAGTAGCATCTGAGATGCTCCCATCCTCGCTCACTGTTTAAAAGAGAGGATGCACTTCAGTGGTGGGGGAAGCAATCGCCCTGTGTGTCACTCCTCATCCTGCCCGGGGAAAGTGGGCTGTGACACTGGCACATGTCGCTGGCTGTGCAGGGATACCCTGTAAGGGGAGGATGAGGGGGCTCCATGTGCTGGTGACACATTACTATTCCTTTCAAAAGCAGCAGCTGGCAGCCCTCTGATTAGTATGCTACAGATGGCAGCAAGATGCAAAGGGCCTCTCCCATCCCCTCACCAGAGCACCCTCCATGCTGTCAGCTCTGTCCCTAGTTCAAGGGAACCCGTTGCTGCTTGCTGGGGTTTCCCCTGCTGACAGTCGCAGCTGCAAAGCAATGAGCTGCATCTTGGGCTTTGGCCTGTAACGCGTGAGAAGTGCTCTGAGCCTGCTGTGGTTCCTGGGAGCGATGTCATCAGCAGGGGTGATGGTTTTGTCAGGAGTGCCTTCTGGAAGCTATGGGGAGGAAAGGCACAGTCCATTCAGGAGTTAATTCTCTGGGTGATCTGGGAGGCACAGAGATTTATTAAATAAAAGCTTGTAATGCAGTTTAATAAGATTAGATTTATTAAATAAGTGCAACATGAGGACGTTGGTTCATGTTCGCAGCAACTGCAATGCCCCCAGACTTAATGGGTTCTACAGAGCAGCACAAAGAGGTCTGGTTTTTGCGTTGCTTCTTCCTTACTACTACTGTTATTCCTGGCTTTTGACTGCTTCTGCTCCTGCCTAGAGAGAAGGGCTGAAAACTATGAGGGCATAGTGAACAGAACAGTGGTGGTGGCTAGGAGGATCCCCGAGGAGGGCTGACTACAGACAAACAAGAGCCTGAACCAGCGTCTCACTATTGCTCCATGTCACAGGCTGCTGCTGTGGTTTCAGGTGGGCTATTTGAATTTCTATGCCTCATTTCCCATGTGGACGGTGAGGCTAATAATGCTTCCTTTGTCTATCCTGTCTGTTCAAAATGTAATGAGATGAGATTTTCAAAAATGACAAATGATTTTCGGTGCCTTGTATAAGTGCTTAGCTGAAGGCGTCTTCAGAAGTGACTGAACTCTCTCCTGCTGGGCACTGTGGCCTGGTGAGGTTTTCAAGCTGTGTCAGCAAAATGAAGGAACTGAGCAGTACAGAGACAGCCCAGTGTGCATTTCTGCTTGAAGCTTTTACTTCTTAGCTTAACATTTAAATTCAGAAACACCAATGCATCTTACCAGTTAGCATTGGTTCTCCCAGACATCACATGTGGAGAGAAGAGAAACCTTTGTAAAAACAAGATAGAAAAGTGATGTTTTTCTTCTTCTTACTTTCCAAATTGTGGAGTTTGACTTGATTTGATTTTTGCTTTGAAATTTCCACCATTAAATTTTTGTTTAACAATTTGTCCTTCACATTCTTCTTTCTGCCAAGGAGCCAAATCCCAGTTCAGTGTGTCCCTTGAAACACTGGTCATCACGAAGATCTTCGCTTGAGACCTTTGGAAAAGATTGCTGCTTTTGTGCATGTTGATAATATTGTATAGCACATGACATGCTGCAGTAGTAATATGGAGAATATTGGGAAGCTTTCGTTCTATCTGTTTCACTTGAAAGTGTTGCACTGCTTGGAAATCTGTTTGCTTTAGTAGGGTTATTCCCCCTCTTTGCAGTTGGAAATGGTATCAGCCTGGCACGATGGCCCAGCTTAACCGTAATGTTCATTAGCTTTCCAGTGTAGGGATTCTGTTCTGTATTGTTGTCTCTGGTTGGCATTTTTATTGCGGAGTGAAGCATAACAGTCTATGTACCTTTATCGATGGACTTATGATACTTTCACTTTCTCTCTCCTGGGGTTCAGCAAGTCAGTCATCGTGTGTGTGCAAACATGATTAACAGTGTATTCAGAGCTGTTTTCTAAATGCCTACCTGTGCAGACTCTTGCAGTGTGTTTAAAATAGGCTCTAAAGCCATCACCAAACGCAGAGCCCGTGAGGTGAAGCTGCTTAATGAAGCTTATGGGTAAGATGCTTTCGTGCTATGAGCAGGGAGAGCTTTCATCCAGTGAAGCTGATACACAGAACCATCAGCGTAAGTAACATCATCTGAACTCATCTGGGCATTTTCATGGAGCATCTCTTCTTTACCTGGACCCTGGATGTGCCCTCCCTCTGTTTTCTTTCAACTTGTGGAGCTCAGATCTCTGCAGTGAAGAGGCCTGAGTCTCTTGATAAGGGATACGGGAAACATTTCAGTGCTCGTGGGACGTGCTTGTGTGCACTCGTTTCTGATGAATATTCTAAGCACAGTTCTGATCCAAGTGTCGATTACACCGCTGACTGTGTGTGCAGAAAGCTGGTTTCAGTGCCCAGGGAAGTCTCCTCTGAGCCCATCATCTTATATTATGGGTGCAACATAGCAGATGATGTACCAGGATATTCTGTAAAGTATATCCATTCCAATAAATGAGGAGGCAGTCCATTTAATGGGAAGTGCTACAGGAATTGCCATGAAATGGCAGGGACAGGAGCAATTCTATAGCAGCTGATAGGGAAGGTGAAGTTGGACTGCATCTTTGATACAATAGCAGCATATTAAGCCAAATAGTATTTGTTTATTGTGAGTCTAGGATACTTCTCGTATTGAGTTTACTGCTGACTTTTATTTTTAGTGCTGTTGTGTCCTGCATTAAAGGAAACCAGAGAGCTCTGACACTCAAAGTCAAATGAGTCATTCATAGAGCGTGATGTGCTTTATGACCCTTACTATTATTGTTGTCATCATTATTTATTAACATAGTGCTTAGAAGGTGTGTGAAGCCATGTGGATCACAGCTCTGGCATGCTTGCAATGGAAAGATCTTATCTGGAGAGACAGAGAGCAGTCAAGAGATCCCAGTGACAGGACATGGACAGTAATCTTCACCCATTCTTCTTAGCTTTTTGACCAGAGCTCCCTGATTTGGAAGGTCTCCATTTTAAGCCATGTTACAATAGTAAAGATTGCTGTTGTCCATTTTGGGTCCTTTTGCGAAAATGCTGACAAAATTTTAAATACTTTCCAGTCCACAAATCAATAGCTGTTTCCTGCTCAGTCCCAGTTCCATACAGACTTTAGTGGTAGTAAGCCAGTAGCTGTCATATTCTTACAGAGGTGTTCAGAGGAAATGTTAATATTTAATGATGCCTTTTTGTGGTTAGATGGGTAAGTTCTCTTAATGACAGTGTCTGGAAGAAGCATACCTCAAGCCTCGGCCGTAATCAATCCGCACAATCTATTGCTAGGGCTTCAAAATATCACGGGACATTGACGCAACTTAATGAGATAAGCAGTTTTGCTGGAAGTTTTAGCTTAAATACTGAACATTTCAGAAAGATTCCTATTGCTTCTATCCATGATTATAATCCTGGGAATAGCTGAAAAATGTCTGATTTCAGAGCAGGCTGCTACCTTTCACATGCATTTATTTTATAAAGACTGAATTAGTAAGGAGAGATTTTGAAGGCAGTGAGGCTCTCCACTCCCTCTGGAAGGCAATGGGAGTTGTGTGCCTAATTTCCATTTGTGCCTTTGGAAAATCCCCTTGTAATTGACTAAATATTTGTACTATTGGCTGTGGGCATGGTGGCACAATGTGGCTTTCAAACCATCTGTTTTCGTGGACTAAACCCCACTGGCAACAAATCTCGACTGGCAGAAATTCACCAGGGCTGGTTTACATTAGTTGAGGTTGCTGAGGACAAAACCATAAAGGAAAAGAGAGGCATAGGATAAGCAGAAATAAAAAGGACCGTGGAAATAAATGAGCTTTGTTTCAGCATTTGAATGGACTTTACTCATTTATCAAAAGGTTTTCTTCTGATCTTTGGTGGTTCTGAAATATTGTGTTTCATCTTTGAGTGCTCAAAGCCAAGAAAAGCTGTCAACCACTCCAGCAATGATCGTATCCCGAAGGGAAGTTGGTTAATGATTTCTCTGTAGACAACTTGCTCTTTCAGTTCTTGTGCCCTACCAGAACAATTCCAACCCAATGAAGCATTTTAGGATTTGGTTTGATTCTTAATGTTCAAGAAATATTCTGGAAATGCGGTTATTCACTGCCGCCTCTTGACACTGAGCCTGCACCTTCAAAAATGGGAATGACAGGGTCAGATGCAGGGATCAGCAATAGGTGAGGCAACAGCCAGAGAGAGGAAAGACGGTTTTCCCAGCTTGTGGTAAGGCAGGGAAATTCTTAGGCAATTGCAGTGGCACATGCAACAGAATCACAGAATCACAGAATGGTAGGGGTTGGAAGGGACCTCTGTGGGTCATCTA
>Ga0181612_119484_pt1 | contig 12790 bp, 8 predicted proteins | sample HoacroProtozoa21_FD_119630 | JGI IMG/M metagenome (GOLD analysis project Ga0181612, IMG submission 119630) | Hoatzin crop microbial communities from Cojedes, Venezuel. Combined Assembly of Gp0051906, Gp0051904, Gp0051908 | reverse complement strand
CCACACTCTTCTTGATGCACCCCAGGACACCATTTGCCTTCTTGGCAGCCAGGGCACACTGCTGGCTCATAGTCAACTTGTCATCCACCAGCACTCCCAGGTCCCTCTCCGCAGAGCTGCTCTCCAGCAGGTCAGCCCCAGCCTGTACTGGTGCAGGGGTTGCTCCTCCCCAGGTGCAGGACCCTGCCCTTGCCCGTGTTGAATTTCATCAGGTTCCTCTCTGCCCAACTCTAGAGCCTGTCCAGGCCTCACTTAATGGCAGCACAACCTTCCGGTGTATCAGTCACTCTTCCCAGTTCTGTGTCATCAGCAAAGCTGCTGAGGGTACACGCTGTTCCTTCATCCAGGTCACTGATGAAGATGAACAAGACCGAGCCGAGTACTGACCCCTGGGGAACACCGCTAGCTGTAGGCCTCCAACTGGACTCTGAGCTGCTGGTCACAACCCTCTGAGTTCTGCCATTCAGCCAGTTCTCAGTCCACCTCACTGTGAGCTTGGCTATGCGGATGTTATGGGAGACAGTGTCAAAAGCCTTGCTGAAGTTGAGGTAGACAACATCCATTGCTCTCCCCTCATCTACCTTATCTCCCCTCATTTACCCAGCCATTCATGCCATCATAGAAGGCTATCAGATTGGTCAAGCAAGAGTTCCCCTTGGTGAATCCATGTTGGTAACCTTCTTTTCCTCCACTTACTTAGAGATGACATCCAGAATGAGCTATTCTATCACCTTTCCAGGGGCACAGGTGAGGCTGACTGGCCTGTAGTTCCTTGGGTCCTCCTTCTTGCCCTTTTTGCTGAAAGGAGAGATGCTGGCCTTCCTCCAGTCCTCGGGCACTTCTGTCCTCCAGGCCCTTTCAAAGATGGTGGAGAGTGGCTCAGCAATGTCATCTGCCAGCTCCCTCAGCGCTCATGGGTGTATCCCATTGGGGCTCATGGATTTGTGGGTATCCAGATTGCTTAAATCATCTCTAACTCGATCCTCCTCGACCAAGGGAAGGTCTTCCTTTCTCCAGGCTTAATATACAAAAGCAAAATAAATCAGACTGTACTGAATCGTCTCTTCAGCAACTGAAAATCCATCACTGTGACCCTAAATGTGACATATGACTTAAGCAGCTTAAAGAAAACATTAATACCCGTGTTTTTAAAGGTGAGAGGTTTTTTGGTACATAATGTCTCAGTTTTTTCTGATCAGTAGATTTTTTTTTTAGTGTTTTCTGTACCTATGTTTTCTGTGAGATAAATCACCTGAGAAATTTTCTAACAATATTAGTTTAGACTATGCAGTGCATCTAACTTCTGGTATCTGAATACATGCTAATATTGCTATGTCTTTGGAAACTGGGATATCTACACACCTTTACAACTCCGGAATTCAGTTTTAATAAAGCTCATAAGAGTCCTGTCCAAAAAACTGAGGGTGAGGAAGTCTTATTCTGTTTCTGCTGTTTTGATCTGTCAGACGCTGCATTGAATGTCTAATTCCAGATCAACAAGATAAATAGGATTTCAGTATATGTGTGGTGTTTGAGAAATAAATATCATGTCCAAGAATCAGAAACTGTGAAACAGAATATCACTGTAATCTTTGGTAATCTGTAGTTCTGGTAACAAAGGAAAAATAAGCATGGTAACCTGGTGTAAAAAATGTTTTTGAAGAAAAAAGTTAATATTTACATTAATAGCCTTGCGCAAGTAGAAGAGTTTATGCCCAATAAAAAAACACAGGAAAATACTGTGTGAAAGTGATCATGGTGTGCTAACATCACGCATTACATAAAATATCCATCTGTATTAGCATTTTGTGTAAGAGTGTATTTAACACCAGATCTAAATCATTAAAACATCTAATATAAACCAAAGCCAAAATTATATAACCTTTGGAGAAGAAACTAAGTGTTGAATACAAAGACTTAGGTGTTTAACTGTCACCTAAGTCATGCTGTAGGAAATAAATTCAAAATGTACATTAAGCTGAAATATTCCTTAATCTGGGTGAAATTTCAGATTTAAGGATTAATTTTATGTGACATTTTAAATGTTACAATCTCCTGCCAATGCTTTTTTTCTCTTTCTTTTACTTTAATAAATCATGCCACGCAGATAAGGAAATTGAACGTTGTCTTCGACATCTTGAGTAGGTCCTATAAGGACTGGATTAGAGTAATTTCCTTAGTAGAATAACTCTGTAGGTGTTTTCCGTGGAGGAGTTCATTTAGGTGTCTGCCTTAAGGAATTAATTTGGGGTTATGAATTCTGAATGGAAACAGATATTAACACTTCTTGAAAAGGCATGATTTCAGGCACTTTTCTGTCTTTATCGACGGATATAAATTGACTCTGTATCAAGTGTCCCACATCCTACATGCAGACATCACAAGTGCTTGAATGTGGGCTTTGAAGTCAATTGGAACAGACAACAGCAACCTTTGTTCCCTCTAATTCCCTCTGATTACCTAGTTCTGTTTGGGTGCTCTGAACTGTTCATGGTACACTCTGGAAAGATAAAAATACTCCATGGTGCTGGGATATTACAGGATTCTGCAGAGAAATAGGCTTCAAGTTGATAGTATTAGGAAAAGATCTTGTTAACTGAGAGAAGCATGAAGCTTTTATGAATACCAATTGCTTTAGGGCTCAGAAGTGTGAGGCTGAAATTGGAGTACTCCTGTGACAAAGGGGTGTGATAGAACTCCCTGGTACATAGCATTTTCGTGTGAGGTGGTAGTTTGCAGTAATAGTGACAAATAACAAATCTAAGCAGTAAGCAAAGCACTTGTTCCCAAATCAACCTTCAAAATCCAGTGCTTTGTTTGCAGAAATAATTATTGAATTGTCGAATTTGCTGAAAACTACAATTTGTTGTCTTTGGAAAGAGTATGCTGAGAAATTGATCACGATGCGAAGTGCCCATCTTTATAACACCATGAGCTTACCTCGTCCTCTGGAAGGACTATTTAATTCTTCTGCTACAGTTAATACAGAAGCTAATTTTAGGGATGAATGACCACTCTTGTGAAAACTGCCCAAGACTGAGGTGAGATTAATTAAACTTTAATATTACAGTTTGGAATACTTGATAGAAAACGAATGACATGCAAGAGTAGCCACAAATCCTGTAGAAAGAACGATCTTATTTCTGCCTAGGATTAGAGATATGTGGAGACAGAAACTCTGACTCAAGAGTATGAAAAAATAAATCCAGATAAGACATTAAACTTCAGCTTGAGATCTCATCATATCCAAACAATGCACCTGAATGTATCACTGTAGTCAAAGCCCCATCTGAATGGTTCCTTGACAGGTCTCACAGAAGCTCAAATCGGGGCTGGGGATTTATTCAGTGGCATCTAGGAGCTGCAGATGTTCTGCCTGCTATAATGAGGCGTTTTTTATATGGTTAAAGCATAATCATTGAAAGGTTCTGCACTGAAGCCTTCAGCCCTTAGAAAAGCTCACATTTTGTCATGGCAGAGTATACTTTATGGTATTTCTTAGCAGGTTTGTAGTTGATGGATGATCCTGCAATATCAGAGTGCTACAAAATAGACAAGTGTATGGCTCAGATACTCATCTGGTTAAAAGGACCTCTGGCTACAATGAACTACCTGCTTTTGTTGCAGCTGGGAATTGGACCTTTAGTTTTCCCAAGAGATTCCTCAGACTGTTTCATTTTCTGTATTACAAGAAGCTGTCTGCAGTGGAGGATGCTGGCCTCTCTCTGCTATATAACCTTTCTATCTTTAACGGTTTGTTGGTTGTCCCTCCCCCCCCCGCCCCAAACCTCGCTTTGCTGCTTCTGTTTTGCATTGTAAAGATCTTGTATCTCCCTGCTTTGTTTATAATTCCCTAAGATAAGTTTCACTATGTGTGAAGTGCCTGGGTTCAGAAATGCAAGAGCGATTCTGCAAATGTTACAACAATATACGACTCTTCCTTTCCCCTGTCTTTTTGCGTGGTGCTGTCTTAAGACATACTCTTCTATTATATCATGTTGTGAATGGAAAATATTTTCTAGGAATTGGGGCTGATTTGTGAGGTTTCTACCGTAGAAAATTTTTCTTAAACACAAATTGTTAAGAAACAATCCTATAATCAACTTTCAAATTATATAAGCAGATGAACATACTTGTAAGTGTATAAACGTAGCTTCTAGCAAATAGGTGGTATTTTTAGAGTTGAAAGTTCTAAAGAAAAAAGGTTTTAAATTAATCTATATTTTCCTTGGAAATTTATTCTTTACTCCCTTCCCCCCCAGCTTTGTGGTCCTTTTCCTCGTAATGAGTTTATATATCTTTAATATTTCTGGATTTTTAAGTGTATTTTAGACTTTCAAAGGACAAATTAAAATTGACGGTTATAAATCTGTATTTTTTCCTAATACTCTTTTGCTAATGTGTTGAAAAAATGTCCTTGCATATATGCAAAACTCCTTTCAGCACTGCATTTACAGCATGTCACAAGAGAGTGCAGAATACTTGAGAGTATAAAGCCCCGCTCCTGCAAGCACTTGTGTAAGTACTTCCCCACAAGCTTGAGAAGAGTCCAAGCGATTTGAATGAGGCTATTTAGATACTTACGTGTTTGAAATTGTGTGTCCAGACGTAGGCAGAAGCAGGACTTGAATTGGACGTGTTGAGTTCAAACACTTGTAAAAAGACATCTGAAGAAGAAGCCCCTGTGTATGTACAAATGTCGTGAAGTAATAAAAGTAACTGAAAAACGGGATGAATCTAGATGAGTGTTTAGTGCGGAGCGAGGGGGAGCAGGAAGCCCAGCCTTCACAATTCTATATATAAAATTGCTGGGTTTTTTAAAAGAACTGCTGGTATCCTTGTCTGCAGTGACCTTTTGTTCTTCAAGTCTTCCTTTTAGAAATAAATCAGAATAAAAGGAAGGCTTTGTAACACGTTCTGAAGTATTGCAGAAAAACACTTAAAAGTATAGAAAGCTCTCTTATACATCAGATAGTGAAGGAAATGCTGCTTTAACACAATTTACATTTTTATTTAGCTCTTAAGTTTAACATCCCTGCACTGATCCATCTATACAATAACTGAACACATTAGCCTCTGTAACTTCTTAAAACCCTGTTAAACAGATGTAATTCCTGACATAACTTTGTTCTCGCCAGCACTTTTTGTTACATTCCACTAAGACCAAACAGGAAATAGATTTCCTTCAGTCTAAGCGTTCAGGAGGAAAATGAGTCTCTCTTTGTAGCTCAAGAACACAAGGAGACCTTCATTGCTTCATACCATCAATTGACAGGTCAACGGTAAAGCAAACGGGCAGTACTCTTAGTGTGTCAAAGACGAGAGTAACTTTATTGATGTTGATTCCTTTTAATTTGCGTATTTAGTATTTTTTCCTCTTGCAGGTTTTAGTCATGTGAGCATTAGAACACTTTCTCTAGTGCCCGATTATTTTTGTTCAGTATATCTTCAGTCATTGTCTCCAATGTACATTTTGTAAGCAACTTAAGTTTGGGTTTTAATGTTATTTTTGTTGATTCTGAAAAAACGCAGAAAGATACCTAGAGGATTTTTTAAAAGCACTTTGTCATTTTATGTTCAGTCAACACCAAATGGTACTGAAAAGCCCTTCACAGATCTTAGATGCAGATCTTGTGCATGGTGCATGTTATTTTGGGGAGACATAAGAAAATTAGCACTGAAGATTCAGAATGAACTTGTACCTTTGTATAAATCTGAAATTGAACCTCTTTTATGGTTGAAAAAGTTCATTTATATTTTCTTTATTTACTGTATTTAACTTCTTGTGACTCTACCCTTTCTGGTTTGAACCAGGCCTGGAAACGGAAATACTGAAATATTTGCAGAAATGTTATTCTTTAGTTTATTTTTGGCTTGGGGAAACCACAAAGAACTGGAAATCCTAGGAGAAAACCAGCTCTTGCAGATCATTGTCAGCTGTATTTCCAGCTGTAGAGATTTAAAAAAAAAAATAAAAAAAAAATTCAGGGCTTATGTGAATTTATGAACCCACTGCATTTTAGCTACCAGTCATTCACTAGAAAGTTGATGAATATTTCTTTTGGGTTACACAAATCAGTAAAAAGCATGTGTTGCTGTCCGTTTTTACAGTTCTTGACGTGCCACTAACCAGCAACACAAATGCCCAAATGAAATTCTGACTGAAGACTGCAGTACAGTTTTCAAAGCAGATCCAAAATTTAAACCTCCTTTGCAGAAATTTTGTAATCTCAGAATCTTCCCAAGATCCAGTTTTTTAAAATCTGGAGAAGGGACGAGACTGTAAATAAGTGTATACGTGCATGTGTATAACTCAAATTCATGGAACATTGTTATTCCGTGCAAGTCTGGGCTTGATTTTTTGATTAGAAATGCTGAACTTTCTCTTTGATGTTACTTAATATAAGTTAGCAGAATTTAGAAGTTTCCCTTTTGTTTGTGACCTAAGTAAATTCTTTCAATTGCTCATTGTAATTTTTTAATTGTTTATCAGAAATCTTTAGGTTCTTGTTTGTTTGACCCATTTGGACATTGTTTTTTAATTCAATGATCTTCCTAATCAATGCTAGTACACATTAGAAATTCCACCATTTTGTGTAGTAGAGAGAAAGGATAACAGTTTTTGAATTTGATTAACCATGTAATTTTTTTTATAAACAAGTTCCACTGGGAAGGATGTTGCCTGTAAGCTTGTCTATAATCATGTCATCTACTAAATGGATGTTTTGTCAGAATTTCTAGACTTGTCTGTGGTAAATACTTTGAGAACTGAATTAGAAAGGAACACCACATTTTGCTGCGGTAGTTATTCGTTCTTAGCAGTAGGCCATTCTAAACCATTTGGCCTAGAGATGACAGGATCACAGGGCACTTGCTCTCTGACATTTGTGAAATATTTTTCAGATATAGCAGTGGTGTTACTTAGAATTCTATTTTTTAATATTTTATTTTCATTGTTATGGTGTTAGTTTATAGTCAGTTGGTAAGCTCAAACAGTCATTCCAGCTGACTTTAATATTGTCATTGTACATGCAGCCAGTTATGCTAGTTACAACTATCATAACTGGTTATGTCTATGACATGTTTACGATTATGTCTGTGGTATCTTAACATAATTCACGACAGAGCTAGAGCCCAACACTCCTCTCGCTGAGAGATTAAACAATTATGTGCACTGAACTTGAAGCAGAGAGTGTGAGTGGAGTGGACCATCACGGTGCAGCGCTCCAGCCCCACGGCAGCAGGGTTGGTGGGATGGTGCTGACCCACCCATGAGGGGAGATGGGTGCGAGTGACCCATAGGGTGGCTGTGCTTCTGCAGTCTGCTTCGGTAAGAATGCTCCCAGTCCAGTTCAGGGCAAAAGCGAAGAGCGAGCTTAAATTACCTTTGGGACTGTTCTGTAAAATGACCATAAAACTGTCACGTTGGCTGTACAAGGCAAAGGGGAGTCAGTAAGCTGATGCCAGCTGCCAGCTGAGGCAAAAACGCTGATGCAGCACAGAGCAAAGCAGCTGGCTGTGTCCTAATGCTAAGGGTGCTTCAAACTAGTGTGTGTCTTCACGCTGGAAACGTCTAGAAGTGCTCGTACTGTCAATTACAGATGAAAGATAGTCCTGCAATTGCTCCTCCATGCTTCTCAGTTTTTATCTGTAAATGTCTAGCTGAGACTGCTCTCTTAGCAAATTAGTGAGGAGAGGGTTTCCACCTTCAATGACATCAAATATCAGTGCGTCTTTGGCAGGCTGAGCTGAGTTTGAAAGCCTGATAAGCTAATTGTACTTAACTTTGGCTGCTAGCTGATGGCCGTGTTGGTGAAGGGATGTAGGAGATGCATTTATTTTCCACGTGCTCTTCAGCGTATTTCTTGCTGTTTGACTTTTTTTTTTAAGATTAATTTATCTTACCAGGCCTTTTAAAAAAGTTCAGTCTGTGAAAGAGGAGAGGGGCAGAATATCAGAAATTCCTGCAAGAGATGAAGTATTTCCAGCAGTAACTTTGTCTCACTGTAATTAAGTGCTACTATTTTTATAAATAAATGTTTTATGAAGGTCTAGAGCAAAAATCTCAAACCTTTTAAGCTCAGAATTCTGTAATGGGGCTGGAGTGCTGTGGAAATGTCGCAGAGGCTTCCTGTAGATTCCCGAAGTGCCTGGAGACAGTCTGTGTATGAAATTTGCTTCACTGCACAGGATGTTCAGTTAGTATTTCCATTTATTTAATAACAATGTTAGTCTTTCAAGTCCAATGTGCTAAGCTGCACCAATTAAATGATTTTTTTTTGCTTTTTGTCCATAAGGTTCTAGCAAAGCTCACTTGGGATTGAGACAGTTAAATCTATTTACCTTTCCCACCATTTACGTAATTGGCAGACATCATAAAAAAAAAAAAGTAACACTTACTGACATTTATAGTTAAATGAAAGCTTACAGGATAGTCTTACAAGGCTAAGAGGGGCTGAATATTGGCTATTTACTTTTAATATATTACGAAAGTAGCTTTTGTTTCTTGTTCTTACTTTATTTGGCTCAAAGCTCTCAAACACTTTGTGCCTGGAGGGAGTAAAGAATTTGCCATCACCTCCTCAAAAGAGTCTATCTTGGCTGGCATAAATTTAAGAATATGATCTAATATATAATATGCAATTGATGGCATTTCTTTGCAAAAATTGTTAGTTTAATCCTTGTTTTTTCATGACCTGTGATAAAAATGGATCCTACAGTAGTAAAAAGTACATTTTCAGATATCACATGTGACTAATGTAGTTCTTAGTGCATACATTTGCCGAGGTCCATCAGTTTTGTAAATTCAGTAAAGACACTGAAATGGTGTTCAATGAATGCTTCATACTCTTCTTTTCCAGACTGAAAAGTTGGTGGTATATTCTGCATTGCTTTTGCTCTGCTGTGGTTTAATGAGACTTTTAAAAAGCTTAATGAAATCTGTCATGGAGTTCTTCAGCAAGTGGTATTTGTACCAGTTTTGGGTTGTGTTTTTATTAATGATCTTGATCAAAACCAGGAGTATGCTGATGAAATGCACTTTTACACAAAGCTGGGAGGCATTTAGATGAAAAGTCATGTATTTAGGATATATCAGGAATGTTTATGGTAAGCAGAGGGATCAATAATTGGATACAGTAAGACGGAAAGACTTGACTGTATGGCGTGTGTCACTTGTTATCCACCATGAAAAACGCAGAAGTCCTCAAAAGTGTTTCATCAGATATCTCCAGTAAGGATAGGAAGGTAGATGTCATTTTAAAACATACTGATGAAGTCTTCCTTATATGTAATCTACCATATCAAATTGAAGCTATTGCAGAGAGTGATAAATGGGAGAGCAGAAAACCTGCTTCACAAGAGGAGACTAAAAGATGTTGGCTTTCTATAAACACCAATTTCTTTCAATTTGAGAGTTAGGAGAAACATTTCTATTGGCGAAGAACAGAACTTTTCAAACATTTCTACAAATATAGAAAATAGAGGCAAGTTTTTGGTGCTCACTGCACAAACACAAATGCCGAAGCCCTCTCTGAAAGCTGTCTGTGTTTAAAATGGGGCTCAGTTCAGAGTTACATATGAAGATACTACCTGACCTGAGTGTTAGGGGCGTGAACCTAAAGGTTCAGGATTTCCTTATGACTTCTGTGTTTGCCCAGATGATTAACCTTGCTGTGATGGGTAATGAATCTGTTTGAGAAGTTCAAATGACTTACATTTCTCACATACATGATTGGTCAATAGGCTGTGGCGTTTCAGAATTCATTTTCACTAAATTCTGGGAATATTTGAAATCAAATATTACTAAGAAAAGATTATGTCATACTTTTCTATTTTTCACATACATTAGAAAATGCATCTTCTGAATTCTGGAGTTGACAAACTCTACCTTGAACCGATCTGTTAATGTCAGTCTGAAGCTCATGTTGATTGTACAGAGTTTTAGCTTTCAGAACCCTGCAGGATAAATATCATTAATAAATGAATTTATGCATGTATTAAATGCAGACTGTAGGGGGAAAAAAACTCTCCAAGGACAGACCTTTACCATACAGTAATAGGTACTAAAAGTACCCATCAAAAAATGTCACATCACTCTCAGTAATGAACATACAGCATGCATTGTAGTTCTAGATTCATGTTTCCTATCTCACAAATCTTGTTGGCATTCTTCATCTTTCAAACACAGATAAAAATTTGGTATAAAATATACACTAAAAATCTGAGGGGTGGGAGAAATACCACATAGCAAAGCAAACATAAAGCTTTACTCATTATGTTTCTTTGCCCATTGCTGTTTTCCTGCATGTCCAAGAAGGAGTTCACCTGAGTTGCTCAAATGTCCCATCACAGACTACTTTTAAAAGTAGTACTGTCCTTAAAAAGTATGAACTGGTAAAAGCAAATGCTGCCAAATTATGTAACATCCCCTAAGAGTTTTTAAACTTCCCCATGTAGCTTTATGTCAAATTTGTGTTACACTGAACATTCATCCAGAATGGCAATGTGCATTTAATCATATTCGTATAAAACTGTGTGCTGGGGAGAGGTTTGGGGGATATCCCGTGGAATCCTGCACTTGCTTCTTTCATCCGATGTGGTGGTGTTTCTCCACACCCTCTACAATTATGAGGAACATTGCTGTTGCTGTAAAACTGAAAGTTGGGGAAAGTGAGGTACAGATTTCACCAGACAAGAGAATGTAAGAGTATATGTGTTTCCAGTTAAATTCAGCAGGATTTTTGGAGTAGCAACTGGAAGAATCTTCCTGAGAAGAACTAATTAGATACAGGTGAGGCATGTTTAGGCTCAAAACCTTAAATATATACTCCCCCTGCATTTGGTGAGAAAGGCAAGCTGTATCTTCTGCAGCAGCCATACCAAGCAAGGCCTGGAAGCATCATCAATAAATATTATTTTGCTTTGTCCTCACGTTTTCTTTTTGAAGCTAGTTATCTAAATATATGAGGAATGTGCTTGTGTAAACTTTTTGGGGCATATTCTTTTGGCTGAATTGGTGAAGTAAACCTAGGCACTACAGAAAGGGTGTGTTGCTGACTCTTTGTTTTGACCCAGGCCTCTGGCAGAGTTTGTCTCTATCTGCAAAGTCCCTGGCTTTGGCATAGACACATTTTAAAGGACAAATAATGTCTTTTTGGCTTCCATATCAGATAGGGAGTGTCTCTTCAGAGCTTTCCAGTGCCCCCCCTCAAATGACTGGAGACGGTTAGCAGAGGCCACGTGGATTAACCTTTCTCTCGGATCTAGTTCCTTTCCTCAGTATTGCCAGCCCTCACTGGCCTAAATAGGAAAGTCCTGGGCCCAATGTAGGCACTTAAATTTTCCAGCTGCAACAGGCAAAGAATCTAGTATCTGTTTCTTGTTTTGGAACTATACTGCAGGCCCAATCTTCACAGAAGACTCAACATGGTCGTGTTAAGTCATAACCAAGAATTAAGAAGAGTGATACCTATGTATTTATAAAATTATTTCTGCACAAAAACTAACCTGGGAAGATTTTTTTTTTTATTTGATAACCCCAAATCAGTGAGACTCCAGAACATTTCATCCTGTATGAGCCTCAAGCTTCACAGAAGTCAGATAATGTGTATGCGAACAAATTTGTATATTTTTAATCACCATAAAACCTTTCACATTTTGTTTGCATTTTTCAAAGACATCTTGAAAGACAGCATTTAAAAAACAGGGCAACGCTTATCATTTAGGGAAGTTCTCCCTGCAGTGAAGATGAATTTAGCCTTGATCTTGCTCAAATGAGACATTTTTCCTTTAGTTAAAATGCACAATCTAACTTCTCATGTATGTCATGTTTATTACTTTTAAAGGATGTTCAAGTTCAATAGAAGATATAGAGAAGGAACTGAAGCAGAAAACATTATGAAATTGTCTTAATACCCCAATGGCATACAAAGGGTTAGACATTTTGAAGTATTTATCATATATCAGTTGTCCATGTGAACAATAGGAACCTTTTGGTGAAAGACACTTGAGGAAAAAATAGTCTTTTCATTGTTACATTAAAAAAGGTATTGAATTGTTATGGAAAAAAAAATTCTCTGTGTTGAGTTTAGAATGTTTCTAAAACTAGAACTGGGGATGTTTTGACTTGAAATCCGTTACTGAAAATTAAATGTATCCTTCATACTTTGCAAATGAATAGGATAAAAAAGGGACAATATATATGTGTGTATACGTGTGTGTGTCTCCATATATGTACACTCTAACATGAATAGGCAACACATATTGTAGAATGTATATTCTCCTTTTTTCAAGTGCTGTAACTGATATGTTCAGATTACCCAGTTAGTGTGAGAAAGTCCTAATTCCATCAACTTCTTGGAAGAGTTGTAGTAGTGCAAGTATATTTTAAGCAGCTGGTTATAGGAAGTGGACTTAAAAATGTTCCAAGCTTATCTTGGCAGGTAACCATATGCTTTGGCTTTAACTTGAGATCAGCTGATACTCAATTCTTTGCAGTATTCAAGAAAAACCTGAACTATAAATAATTACATTTACTCCATATCTCTTTTTTGTATTACCGAATAATCATTTACAACTGTCACAACTACGTTTTCCAAGCTGCTTTTATTTTCTGTAACGTACCAATAAATATTGTAAAGTATTTGGTCTTAGTATCAGTTACTAGCAATTCAAGGGAAAGTTTTGATGCAATAAGCTCCTTTCTCACAACAGTGTATGAATGTCTCATTGACTGAGAGCTACTACATCTGAAATACTGTTTGATTCAGTTTTCTTCTGTAAATGTCAT
>Ga0181612_175671_pt1 | contig 12791 bp, 7 predicted proteins | sample HoacroProtozoa21_FD_119630 | JGI IMG/M metagenome (GOLD analysis project Ga0181612, IMG submission 119630) | Hoatzin crop microbial communities from Cojedes, Venezuel. Combined Assembly of Gp0051906, Gp0051904, Gp0051908 | reverse complement strand
GTGAGGGGCGTGCTGGCCCCCGCGTCGCTGCGGGCTCTGCCACGCGTGCGAGGGCCTGTGAGTGGCCCTCGCTGCTGCGCTGCCCGTAAAACATTCGGCTGCGGGCCGGTGTGCAGCGGAGAAGTGCCGGTATCCGCGGCTCCTGTCTGAGCCCCACCTCAGCTTGCCGGTAAATGTTCTTAGGAGAGCTTTCCTGGGTAACCCTCGGAAACAAGAAGCTGAATAAACTAGGGCCGCAGGGAAGAATCGCATTGCTAATTCTCAAAACCCCGACCATGCCATGTTGCATGGCAGGCACGAGTAGTAGCACACCAAGTTTGCTTTATGTTCTCGGGCATCTAATTTAGCATCTGTGGAGCTCGTTTGCTGTTAAAAACACACAAAAGCAACACTTAAATAAATACATGCTTTCAAAGGACCTACGTGTAACACCACCAATGTCTTGGTCCTCCAAACGATTACACAAACACAAAGGAAGGAGAGTAACGAGGTGCCTTAGAAAGACAGACCTTGCTGGAGTATGGGGGTAGGGACCGCAGGCGCTCGAGCGCAGCCCCACAGCCTGTGCGTCAGCACTGACCGCAGGTGGGCAGCAGGGTGGGCACAGGCCCCCAGTGAGTTCGGTCACTGAGGCCAGTCAGGGCTCCCCAGGCCATGGCAGCCTGTGTTGCGTCCCCTGTCACTATCTTCAGCGTGGAACAACGTCACTGTCAAAGAGTGTGGGTCAGACTGCAGCCTCCTTCGACTGCAGCGTCGAATGAACACTGCCAGAGCTTACTTCTAGTAGATGCTTCCTGCTTGACACCAATCCTTATGAAATTAGGCTGTCTGAACTAAACACTGTCTTTGCACAAATTGCAGACCTTGGCACCAAGGTAAACCATTTGAAGAGGTTTGAGTTGCTAGGCAGTGAGGTCTCAGCTTGGAAGGATTGTACAACTTCTACAGCACAGTCAAACGATGTGCATTGTACCATTTGCAGGCCACTGGAGTTAAAACCCTCGGCTCCTTGACCTTGGGAAAACAATCGTTCTCCATCACAAATCCTTTATTTTCACCGTGTATTTCCATGTACCCTTTTGTCTCAAATACTCCTTTGTCATCTTCAATTTCTCTAGTTTTGTCCCTTGATTGTACTTTACACCCACTTCTCAGTATTCAGTTTCTCAGCACACACTTTCAAATGTTTGCCTTTACCCAATACTCAGATTTTGCAAGGAGTAGCTTTTTATCAGAATTCTAGCAATTATCAAATCAGAATTTTAGCATTTTATTCTCCAGTTTACACAACTGGAAATAACTACATGGTATTTGAGAAGGTAGAGAGTCAAGTTTTGTGTTTGTCCACAATTTGATACATTTCCTATGATATCACCCATTTTTCTTTGTGGTTTTAAGATTTTTATAAAAACAATTTTGAGATTAAAAGGATATATTCTTTTACCAACAAAAGTGATTGGGACATTCCTGGCTCAAAACATTGTACTCCTTTAGAAAAAAACCTGTAAGTTATTTAGTGCACGGAGCCCAAAGACGCTCCTATACTATATACTTCCAAATTTCAAGCTGTCATTTATGTCTCTCATTACCCTGGATGACCACTGCGTGTAGTACAATTGACTGTCTATATTACCCCATTCATATCATACCAATTTTTCTTTGCATTTTCATTGCAGAGTACTGTTTTCTCTCCCATGAATGCCCAGAATTTTCTAACAGCTTTGTGGTTAATTCTTCTGGTCATTCTGCTCCAGCTAAACGTTTTAATGTTCTTTTTTTCAAAACTAGTTTTGTTTTTTATGGTATATTGAGAACATCCCTCAGCAAACTGATACCTATGTACATTTATCATTTGCACCAATTCTTCCTTCCTTTTCTGAAGAGATGCAATTAGCCAATACCTGTGTCTCTCATTCATTATAGCAAGGTCACTTTTCTTCAAGGATGGACTCTAATGGGCAGAACTGCCATAGACGTGTAAAAATAGGACATTACAAATTAATTTCATTATTAAACTGACAGGTTACCTGTGTTTTTAACTTCTAAATTCACTACTGTGCAGAATCTATTATTCCATTTAGGATACTGATGACAATCAGTGTTATCAGCACAATAAAATAAACACAGATTTAGTATTGAGGTTAAACTCTGGGAAATGTATTGAGGTTACATTCTCTGTATCTCATCTGTGGGCACTGTCCTGTAATTTTGGGTTTGCTCTAGCGTTTATTGAAGTAATGGAAAAACTTACCATCAGAAGTTATGGTGGCTGAGAAGGCTGGTTCATAAGATGCTGTCTAACATATGTGGAGTGTCAGGCTTTATCAGGATCTTTTACCTGCTGAGATATTGTGGTATTAATATTAACAGAACTTCTGAGAGAGAAACAACTTAGAGAGAAAAAAAATGCTTGAGGTTTCATTGAGAATATGGAAAGAATGGGGGCTGGGGGGTGTTAGTATTTGTGCTACCTCTATGAATGTTCAAAAATCAAAGGGAATCTTACAAATTAGGCTTATAAAGGAGGCCTTACTTTCAAAGGTTGCCTAGAACATGTGCCAGGCCTTTCAGACAGGTTGGCTACTTTCTCTGCCTACTGCATATTACCCTTGTTCAGCTGTACTACGTGACTAATAGGACAGCAGACGCCTTTTACTGCCTGTCTGCCCCCAAGCAGGTCATCTTTCATGTGGTGTGTGATGCCATCCAACGCATAGGTAGATCTACCTAAATAGATTCAAGATGATTACAGGAGAAGCACGAGAATCTCACTACTGTGGTCAATAAGCCATAACATTCTAAACTGGGACCATCAATATGGCTTAAAATTACACATAATTCCATTGGTCCTTACTCCATGCAATGTGTCCCAGACGAGGCTTGTTATATCTACAAGCAACCACAAGGTGACAGGCAATGCTTCCAAACAATTATGTGAAGCCTGGCTAGTTAATTGTTTGGATGGTGATATACATAATAAAATTCCTAAATTATTATATGGTCAGTGGTCAGCTTTAATACTGACTGATAAATACTTGAAATTTCAGAAACAGAAGAAGCCTGACAGGAGCATGCAGTGGTTGCATCTTAAAATCATAAGGACTGAAAATACTGTAAAACTTGCTTTCCTAGAAGCTTGGCAAAATATTTCTGTTTGCTGCACAACAGGTAAAGTACCCTTAAGAAAACTGCAGATAAGGCCACATGAGCAAGGCCATGGACGCATTATCAGTTGGAAGTAATGGAAATAGAAAAAATGCGCTAAGAAAGAGGAGAAGGAGAAGGCAGCTTTTCTATACACAGAATTTATGTTGACAGCAAGCACAAAAATAAGACCAAAAAGCCCATGTATTAGGCAGTATTTGCATAAGGGAGGTTATGTAAAGTGTGATCCTCAGTGAATGATTCCCAGTGGCAGAACACCTCCACCAGCACTACAGTAATCTCCACTGCCAAACCTGCTTCATGCAATGGACGCTATACAGTGTTTTGTTTTCCTTGGACACAACTTAAAGATTTAAACATGCAGAAGTATTGTTATTCTTAACAGTGACATATTTATCTTCATAAAAAAGGTCTTATTCTGTAACCTTTTTTTTACCTTTTGCATATGGGATTACAATATATTTACAGAAACATGTTTTCTAAATGTGTAGTTCCATTGCATTGTAAAGCTAATATTTTATGAAAGAGTAAGTAGTGGAGGGCATTTATACTGTGCTTTGGGTATGGCCTCTGAGGAATACAACATTAAAGTGTACAGAAGACTCTTTGTGTCCTGTACCAGTTTGTACAGATGATTTCACTTTGATCAGCTGTCTTCTTCAATGAATTATTTTTTGCAAAGGGGTATCTTTGAAGATCAGTTACAGAATTAAAAAGTAACAGTAACTAAGCAATTCTCAGTCTCATCATTACGGTTCAGAAGCTGTTAACAGTTGTAAAGGGCTAATTAATGTAATGTAATCCTCTTAGGAGGCTGCAGGCACTGAGCTAGATTTCTTCATCATTTGTATGTAGGCCTTCTTTATTCCATTAGAATGACAATAATTACAGAGAGCAGTATGTATTTGCATTCTATCCATCCACATTATGTTTACTTTGCATACTGAATACTGCACAATAAATGCAGAAGTAGAATTTTCTATTTTCTTTTTAAATATTAAAATGTTTGGAAGAACAGCCAAATCTTGGTTTTATAACTGCGCAAAATCTACTAAAAGAGAAAATGGAAACAAGAATAAGTGGCTTTCTGAAATCCCAAGCAATCAGAGAGAGAAAATACTGGAAGAGCTGGACGTGAACAAAGTACTGTCATATTTGGTTTACAAGAGAGTCTTTTCCTTGGAGGAATACAAAGACATTTGGTCACAGGAGAGCTACAAGAAGAGAACTGAATATTTTTTAGATAAACTCTCTTTAAAAGGCCCAAGTGCTTTCTTTGCTTTTTGTTCCATTTTGGAGGAGGTCTGTCCTAACTTGCTGACATGCTTTCTCCTTGGCTATGAAGGTAAGGTCACTGTCTACTCTGAAATGCTTAAGTGTATATTGGTAATGTCTTGGAATCCTTTGACACTAATAGTTATTTGCTATAATTAGTGGTTACTTTCTCTCTCGCACTAAATAAGAGAGAGTATTTGCTGTCTGTATTGTTCTGTGTTATAAAAGAGAAAATAACAGGAAGGAGAATTTATTAAACAAATACATGTTACTGTTATACTTTCAACATTTAAACTGGTAGCAAAATACTGTATATTAACGTTGCTGTTACTAATGAATAAGAGTCAGGGGAGGGAAAAGGGTTCCTAAGTACTACTGATAACGCTTAGGTCAGAACTATAACACTGATCTTTCACTTACCTTCCCATTTCTGAAATATTTAAAAATGGATTGAGAAGTTCTGTAGCCATAGTGCCTGAGTAATTGATCCCTTTCACATTTTTTTATAAGTCACGTTATTTACTATACCTGTCTGTAAACAACTGCATGAAAAAGATTGCATTACTAAATATCAACAGTATAATTGAAGTTAATTGAAATGTTATTTGAATATCAGGCACTATTCATACCTGTTTGGGAAACAATGTTTTACTAGATATTAACAAAGATAATGTGAAAAAATACATGCAGAACATTTACAATTATATCCTAGTGACCTATTTTTATTTTCTGTGTCTGTTGTATTCTAAATGTGAGTCTTTCAAGTCAGCTGGAGTTTTCTCAGCAATGACTGCAGGGTTGTGCTCAAAGGTTATATACAGAATGTCATTTTAGAATTTAGTTAAGGTAATGTCGTTTACCAATCAGTTCAGTAACAACTTTAAACACCTTAGTATTACAACTATTTATATATTTTAAAAAGTAGGTCTGAATACTGCAAGAATTTTAATAAATTAATAAGAAAAATTAAAATCTAAAACCATTTAGACCTTTTAAAATAGCTGTAGTCTATGTCCTCTCTTGAAAACCCGATTACTTTTAAAATTGACAGTTAGAGATCCAATTACTCGAGAAGGCAACACATATTTTACCGTAATTTACATATGAACAGATGCCCATTTAGTGTATCTTTGCAAGATCAATTTACAGTACAGTTTTATGGCAGTTACAAGAAAATCCAAGGAGATTCACAAATGTTGTTGTGGATTTTAATACATGTAGAATGGACAATGACGTTATAAAAAGGCTACATAGGGCCTCTTTACACTATCATTTTATTAAAAAAGCATACAAATAAAAATACAAAGGATTATGAATATATAAATATATACATTTATATATATATTCTTATATATAGAAAGTCAGATCTTTCAGAATATCCATTTTGGAATGAAATCTTGGCTTTCTCTGAATTAACTGCAGAGATAGCACAGGGAGATTTTTATTCTCTACCACCTGAACATTTCAAGCAGGGGCCTGTCACAGAACAAACTTAAACCTTCCAGTGGGTAGAAGGTTTGGGGGGTAGTGCTGTTGTAAAGGGTGATGGCCTCAGCAGTTGGGAGCAAGTCAAGGACTCTGTCCCCCTGACGACATCATAGTAGATACAGAGAAAGAAGGAGAAAGCCAATGCTGCACATTTCCAAAAGCATAAAGGATACTGTTGGAACAGCATCCCCAATCCATTCTGTCTGTCTGTGCCTTGTGTAGGCAGAAAAATGCCTCAGGCTGCCTTAGCTCAGCCACTATTACACTCTTTCCTCCTTCCCCTCCCCCAGTAGCATACATCAAATGTGCAAGGCTAGTTTTAGAATCTGTTATTGCTAATAATAATCTACTGGATAGCAGGCAAAGAAAAACACGTGCTATATATTCACATTAATTCATGCACATAATCTGTTTAAATTCACGCACGCATATGTTGCAGATTCAATTAAATAGATTATGCATTATGGACTTTCATGCATTGTGGATTTTTATAGATTGATTTTTATAAACCCTGTTATAATGTACACAGAAATGTACGATGAAAAATAGCATCGTTGATTATTTTCGTTAAAATAATTTTCTCCTCCACCCTATAAAAGCTGATTGATAGGACAAAGGAATCAAAATAGAAGGAATACTGTCTAGATGGATGATGAGAAGTTGCTGTGTCTGTCCTCTGTGGCTTTGACACCCCAGCTGACATAGCAGTTGTGTGCCATCCTGCCCACTGTACTTGTAAAAGAGACTCTTTATGGAAGGCTGACTGAGGACACAGAATAGAATCAATCCCTGTTATTGATCAGCTGCATGTACAGCAGGGGCCAATTTCTGTTTTCTGGACCTGCCCATGTTGGCAGATATGGGTATTTCAATGTGTTTCCACTGTCATCATGCCCTACAGAAAGAACCATTTGACAGGTGCTGGAAAAGTGGCACGATTCCAAGAGGTCACTCAGTCTCTGGACTAATGTAGTTCACTGCAAAAACTGTAAACTGTGCTAGTGAAATGTGGCCAGTGAATGATGTACTGTCACTTGCACTCGGTTGATTTAGCACCACTTTGAATTCTTTTGTTTCATTATTTCAAAGAATTACACTCACAGTAATTTAAGGGCTGTTATAGCAGTATTTGTTCAAGAGAGTAGTGACTTGATTCTTCTACTCTTCTAAAATTCTCATTAGAGTATAAAGCAGAGCTCCTAGTGACTCCATGGGGAGAAACATTTGGTTGTTGCTTACCCATATGATACAGTAGGAAATCAATTCTTCATTGGCCAGGCAGGAGTTTATATGGAGTAAGAATTTCTGGTTTATTTCCAAAATTCCTATGAAATGTCTGACCTGTACCTCTCAAGTCTATTGGAAACATGAATATGGAAATAACTTTATCTACAAAAGGTCAAAAGAAATTATGTTTACCTAAAATAGTCGCTTACCTGAGTGCAACATCACAGACAGAATTACATCAAACTGTACGTGTTATTTTGAACTATGTATTAGCTACTAGAAAAATTTCTTTATTGTTATCCAGACCATATGCATAGACGTTTCCCAGCGTTATCAGAGCAAACAAAACTGAGGGCTGTATCAGAGATGGAGCTGCATGAAACCTGTCAGATGAGTGACCAAGAAGGAAGCCCTTCTGCTGAGGAACAACTGAATCAATCATTCAACAAATACAGGTTAAAATTATCAGTGTCATGATGTCTTTAATGATCACAGTATTTCCTGTCACTTAGTTTCGATGTAAGTGAAGTACACCATGGATGCTTTCAAGAAGCTTTTAATTTGCATCTGACTTTACTTGGCATTTGTAAACTATGATTCTATTTTGTATAATGAATATCTGTCTTTTGATGCTGATGAATGCTGGGGGTCACTTCTGGTCTTTACTACAGGTATTCGGTAGTGATGTAAAGCATTGATGACACTGCTAGTTTTCAGTGTTCAAGGACTAAGTACATATGTAGAAGTACATTCTTCTCATAAACTTTCTTGGAATGTGAGAGACAATCTAAGTTACTATCACAGTTCCTGATATTTTTATTTATTTTAAGAGGAATAGAAACTAACGAAGACCTATGTAAGAACAGCATGTAACTTGATACATGCTGGGATACTGGGATTTAAGCCCCTGCTTCAGAGATTTGAACCTTAAAAGAGGACACAAGACTTTGGAAAGTCCTAAAATGCTGCATTTCTTGTAAATAGTGTTCAGTTCAGGCATTTGCAGTTGCATGTTTGGAATCATGTTTTGCTTAATTCAGTAAGGAATCTAGCTGAGCATAGACTCTCAGCTCTCAGTAGCTCAACAGCGGTTAAGAAATACTGTAGATAATTTACATATGTCGAGCTAACACAGAAACTTAAATGCTGAGACAAATGCTTGAAAAGTAGTTAAGAGCTGTACTGCTGTTTTGATGTGTAGGTAGCATATAAACAGTAAATTATGAAGTCTTAATACTTTTGCATATCTAGGTTAGTTTTACTAAGTTTCAGCTAGGGACTGGATTACACTAGCTTGTAGAAGTGTAGTAAAACTTAGTGAATGTGAAGTGATTGAAAAAATTGTGGTTGTAAGAGGTTAAGTTCATCTTGAGTAGCAGTGAAACATGAAGTGGCCATAGAATATGAAGACACTTGATACCGTATGAGCCCAGATTGTACAGTATGGGCTGATCTATACCCACAACTAATGAAATCCCAGTCAGAATTCCTTTCTCCATACACATTCACAAGAGTTCCAGGAGACCTGCTGTCATTCATAATCCAAATATATGCCGTTTGGCTTTAAATAGAGTAATTCTGTAGCACTGGTCCTGTAACATCACAAGACAATTCACTTACAAAACCAAACCAATTAAGAAGTGCCTGCAGCTAAAGAACCACATTAGGGAAGTAGGAGACAAATATGAAAGCTTTCCTGAAGCCAGTCTGTGCTGGAAATCATAGAATCATAGAATAGTTTGGGTTGCAAGGGACCTTTAATGGTCATCTCGATCAACCCAAATACTTCATAGCTCTAAAAAAATCAACCAGACATCATAAAACATGACAGTATAAGTATTTGCAGAGTCAAGTAGCCTCACTATAAGGTTGTTATGTACATTGAACCTGATAAGAAACCATACAGTGTATCAGTCCTGCATACACTCTGGAAAAATAAAAAAAAGGTGCTGGGACTGTATTCTCCCTGCAGTGTATCAGTGTGAAGTGTGGAAGTTCATGTAGCCCCAAAAGTCACACAGCAAGAATGGAATAGTCACCTCTACTGGAAACAGAGAACTCAATGAGAAGACAAACTGGTGTGCAATAGCAAACAATTTACTTCAACACCAGTGTCCTGGGAAAATAAATATACCTTGACACCAGGTTAAAAAGGTGTCCATCTTTCCACAACTTCTGTTCTATGCTCATCTCATCCATCCAAGAGAAAAATGTAATAGATAATCAGCTTATGCTGTTTTTTTCTTAAGTGCCACACTTGTGTCAAACACTAGAAAGAAAATCTTCCACAGTCAACATAGTATTTGTGGAGAAGAGTGTCAAGTGCTTGTAACAATTTGTGAAAATGACAACCCCGCTTTTGAACAAAACAGTCTAGCTGGAATCAAAGCAAATGTGCCACCCGCATGTATCTTGCATAAATTCACACATTACAAACCACAGCTGCAGAGCCCCTATTGACAAGGCAAACAATCAGAGACAGAAAGTACCATCCATAAATACAACAGCGCACAACCACAGGGTGCATAAGACAACCAGAGATACATAGCAGTAGTTAGAAAAGAAGATATGAGCCTAAAGGGAAAATGGAAAATAGCTTCACTGCCCTCTTCCCAATATTTGTAAATATTCTCAATCGTTTGCAGAGTATTTTTTCCAATGACAGAAGAATGTCAGACACATACACACGCTAAGGACAAGAACTTCCTGTCTGAAGTAAATGACAAAATTCCAGACAATGTTAGTGGGAGCATCATGGTGAGCTAGAGTACTTCTATAATACAGATAATAATAGATGTTACACATACATAGCAATGGCAAAGCTATGTTTTTATATTTAAGTTTATACAAGTTATCAGAGTCCTTATCACTGCAAAATAGATGGTACATATGGTTACTTTACATGTCTGGGAAGAGCAAAAGCACCTCAGTTCTAAATGCTAAGATGATCCTGTTAGTTAAGAGTCAACCAACTATAGCCATTACGTAGTTCAGGCAGTAAAGCACTCTGGGCAAAAAGAAAACAAAATTAAAAATGCAAAAGGTGTGTGGATTCACACTCAATTTTTCATTTAAGGGTGAGAGCCCTAATAAGGATACTTTGCTCTACTTTCACAATTTCTCCTCTTGAGACAGCTCCAGCATTTCTGATGACTACAATACAATGTGATCTTTAACACAAGTGAAACCAAGTTTGGGGTTTGCATATTGTGATTTGGTCTAGGACATCACAGAGCAAGCAGCTTATGTTCAAACACCCTCATTCATATCGCATGTATTCTGTAAATCAGTGTCAAGGATATGTTCTTGGTCCCGTTCTGGATCAGAAAACATTGTCCCTGATTCTGTTTATTGTCCCCTCTGTACCTTCTTTCCCAGAATACCCTCTCCAAAAAGGACAATCTCTATTAGACAAGTTGATGGAATTATAGGTTGGGTCAGTAATAGCCTCAACATGACCTCAAATTAATTAGTACTGCTTTCAACACTTTTTTTTTGCTGCTTTCCTTTATCTCTCAAGCACCATTGAACGGTTGATGCTGGCCCTGTGAAAATCAGACAGATGACATGAAAGAAAATAGTTAATTTTTATCCTCAGGCTTTCTGTTTTCTCCTCCAACAACAGTTTTTATTCCCTTATTGACTGAGAACTAAAATGTGGAAGCAGACAATTCTCAGTAGCATACATGTACATATATGTGTTACTCAGTACATATATGTGTTCCTTTCCCATGTGTTAAGAAGAGATTGTGTCACAATGTCTGTCAAATAAATTATCAGAATAAGTAATATCCAAACCGTGAAAGTCAGATACTATTTTTGCAGTGGTTATAACACAAGCCATTTATTTTCACACTGTGAGCAACAAGAGATATTTGCACACAGCTTTTCCATTTACATGAAAATGGATTATGTTTGTGTGTATACATGCTTTACAGTGCACGTAATTAATTTGTATTTGAAGCCTGCTTTATGAATTTCCCACTTATGTTTAAAATTTTGGAATGGCTTAGTTCTATTGTAGAATATACCTTGCTGAATCTATTGGAACTGTATTTTACAGTTCTTAAATAAACCATTTTTCAACATTTGAAATTCAGCATTTTGCACTGGGAAAAAAAGCTGAAGTGTGGCAAAACCTCACTGCTAGTTATAAGTCCTGTTGAAAAGGAGACAGTCACTGCTTTGCTTTAGAAAATAAAAAATAAGGTCTACAAATCATGTAAACAGTATTTATTCAGGAAGAAGCTGAAGAGCTAAGCCATAGCACCAGATTTTTACAATTTATTTGGACAGCCATAGATTGGCATCTGAATCACAGAATCACAGAATAGTAGGGGTTGGAAGGGACCTCTGTGGGTCATCTAGTCCAACCCTCCTGCCGAAGCAGGGTCACCATTATTAATTTAGGGATTAGAATGTTCATGACATTTTGGCATGTGTTTTGTGTTCCTTCAGAAACTTGGTAAGAGCACAGGGACCACAATCCAAAAACTTAAATTCATGCCTTCTCAGCACTGTTGAGGACAAAGACTCAGTTATCTGACAAGGCACAATAGTCTAGCAGTCACAAAAGAATTACTTGTATTTTTCTGTAAGATAGCAATCAGATGCTTATAAATGTAAGTTTCTATTTAACTTCTTACTATTTCATCCTATTAACATTAGATTATCTATACTGTTATTTAGGCTGAAAAGCTTATGGTCTGGCTAAGTAACTACAACCTTTTGTTTCCTAACAATTAAAAATCTGAGTTACAAAAAGTAAATTCACATTCAATCATTCTCAGGATTGAGAAGGTGTTACAGTATGAGGCTTTTTGAATGAATGTAGTAAATTGGCCTTTTCTCATTTTCCATACCATTTGTAAAGCAATAGCTCAGAACTCAAACTTTTTGCTTTAGAGATAGAACTTACTTTTCTTTGCAATAAATACTCAGTGAAATAGAAATTGACAAAAAAAAATCTCAAAAAAGCAATGATTGATTTAAAACTGCAAAGACATTTTTTCAAGTGTCTTCTGTCCATCCCAATCAAAATTGCATGATTCAAAAAGCTGTGTCTGAGAAAAAGCTGAGTGCACAAGCCAGGGCAATAAGTAGCCTTGCTATATTTAGATTTGCAAGATTATCTGGTAAGTTACATATCTATTAAAAGTAGAAGGATGCTTTCACCAACGTAACGATAACAAACTCAAGCTGCAACTATGCAGCATTTGGCAGTTAATACTGAAAACTCAATGTATCAGTCTCTGACCAAGGCCTGTTCAATTTCGCCAGTAGATGGTACTATATCACAGGTGTTGAAAAATTCCTTGGCTACCTATTTGAATTATTCCTGGAAGTGACTACTTAGAATTCCAACAAAATCATAACATTTAGTAGTGATGATCTGTTTGCTCTGTTTTCCTGGACATGATACACATACACACAAATCTAGAGGACACCCACAGGACATTTAGAAGCATTTCTTGGTTTGGTGCGCTAACGTCGCTTAATGAGCCTATAGTCTTTCCCAACCAATATAATTGTAACTACAACATTTCAACGGCATAGTGACAGAATCATAGAATCATAGAAACTTAAAATTATAGGTTCGAAAAGACCTCTAAGATCATCAAGTCCAACCATCCACC